>Ga0209572_1001808_pt1 | contig 12351 bp, 11 predicted proteins | sample EBPBio232012_DNA_FD_185867 | JGI IMG/M metagenome (GOLD analysis project Ga0209572, IMG submission 185867) | Wastewater treatment Type I Accumulibacter community from EBPR Bioreactor in Madison, WI, USA - Reactor 1_1/23/2012_ DNA (SPAdes)... | ecosystem: Engineered > Bioreactor > EBPR >...
AGGAGAGCTGCTGGAGAGCCGAAGCGCACAGGCGTTGGTCAAGGCCTGGACACAATTGCAAGCGCGCTCACCTGCCCGAGCCGCAACGCGCGCCCATGCCGAGACTTTTTCCTGGGCTGCGACTACGCAGGGCCAACTGGACCTGTTTGGGGGCGTGGTTCATGCCAATGTTTAAGAGGCAAGAATTGGTCAGGCCCTTTAACCTAGAAACGGCGGTTGAACGCGCTTGCCAGTGTCGTGATCGGCGTGTCAGGCAAGGCGTGACGACGCGACGGGCTACTGCCCGCAAGAAGGAGCAACGCGGCATGGCGCGGCGAGCGCGGTGCTGGCAAGTGCGCAGCGCTGTCACCCCGCAGGCGAGTGGCAACGAAGCAGCTAAAGTCAATACCCATGCGGCTTTCGTGAAGTTTGAAAGCGGTCAACTGCTGTTTCTAGGTTTAAAGGCTGCACAGGCTGTAGGAGCGGCTTTAGCCGCGAAAGTGCTTCGCGGATGAAGCCGATCCTAAGAACTCGAACTTCACCGAACCAGATCAATCATTACAGCCCCCGAATAATCGGCGAGAAGCCGTACAGCAAGCAAGAAATGGCCGTGGGTTTGTAGTGATAACACGATTCAATTGAAGATGGACGGGAGATACGCGCGTGGAGGCAATTATTTTGGTGCTGGATATGGGTGTCATGCTGTATCTGTGTTGGCGTATATATCGTTGGAAAGACGGTCAGGAACCTGATCTTGGGTTCTTGAGTTATGAAAAAACTAATGAAAAGCACTAAGCGTTCATTGTTTCTGTGCGGCAAGATGTATGCGTGACTTAGCCTTTGCCTTGATGCTGCTTGCGGTATTTCCGATGGCTTTGGCGCGCCCCTTCAATGCGTATTTGCTATGGGGTTGGACGGGAATGCTGGCCCCGACCGCGTATTTTTATGGATTCATGGTCGGGGCGCGCGTAAATTTGGTCATGGCGCTGCTTACCTTGATGCTGCTGGCCCTGGGGCGGGTGCAATGGCGTAGTTACCAAAAGAATACATTGACGTGGATTTACGTGTTGTTTGCGCTGCATGCGACGTTGGCGTATTTGTTTGCATATCCAGGTAATCCCAATAATGCCACGTATCATGAGCTGTTTATTAAAGGGATGTTGTTTGCTATTGCCATGCCATTTTTTGTACGCGAACGCATCCATTTCCACGTCATGTTCATAGTCATTGCGCTCGGTTTGGGCGTACACGGACTGCTGAGTGGTCTCAAGTCCATCGTTACCGCCGGCGGGCATATCATGCTGGGCCCACAAGGCACCATGCTGGCTGATCGCAATCACCTGTCAGCGGCGTTGGCGCTGGTGCTTCCGTTGCTTCTATATTTGCAGGCACACACCGTTAATAGAATTTTCCGTCTGGGATATCTAGGTGCCTTTTGCGTACTGGTGGCTGCGATACTTGGTGGTGGATCCCGTGGCGGGTTTATTGCGTTGTCGGTAGTGGGTGTGTGGTTGGTTTTAACCACAAGGCGGAAGGGTTTGGCGATCGTTCTGGTAGCTGCCGCCGTCATTGGTTTTTTTGTATTTGCGCCAGAAAATATTACCAATCGCATGTCAACCATTCAAGAGATGGATGGTGATGGATCATTCATGGGGCGAGTTTATGCGTGGCGGGTAAGCTCTGCCATTGCATTGGCCAATCCAGTGTTTGGTGGCGGTTTCCATGCTGTGCAAATTCAGCCAATATGGGACAGCTTCAAAGAAGCGTCCGGCTTGTTTGGTTTTTTGAATCTGCCGCCGCCAACGTTCACAGCGAAGGCTGCTCATAGCATCTATTTTGAGGTGTTGGGGGATCTGGGGTTTGTTGGTTTGGCAATTTTTTTAATCATATTGATCCGAGGACTGCGCACGCGCTGGGTAATAAAAAAAGCCGTAAGTAAGCTTGGCCGTGGTTATCAATGGGCGCGAGATATGGCAGACATGCTGATGTTGGCCATAATGGCATATATGACTGGCGGTGCAGCCGTGAGTCTGGCCTACTATGAGGTGATCTACATGGTGATCATGCTTATGGAGCTATTAAGGCTGCATGTTGAGCGTTTGGAATATGCTGGGATTCGGGAAAAATTCTGGCAAAGCAAAATGCGATCGCCATAATAAATCAACGAATTAATGCATGATCGATGTCGGCATCGAGGGTGTCGGGGTTCCGAGAGGGTGTTTTTGATAAATCATTTTGTGGTACTCTGGCTAATCGTTTTAGATGACCCAGAAACCTGCGTTGCCCGCTGATTTAATTCTGTGAGCTGTTGTTTTGTTGTTCGTTGAAGGTGTTTGTCTTGGGGTGAAGATTATTGCAGTGGGGGTGAAAAAAATGAATTGCGAAAGCAAAAGGGTTGTTGCAGTATTTGCGCATAATGAGGGAGATAATATAATTTCTTGTCTCAATAGTATAAAGGCAGAAATTAGAGACGGCGATGAATGTTATGTGTTGAATAATGGAAGTACTGACAACACTGAAGAGGTTGTTGTCGAATATTCTGAGGGAAACACATTCTGCAAACTTGTCTCAATTGATGTTGGTGACAAGGCGAATGCGTGGAATGTTTTTTGTCATCGATTAAACATCTCGGCTGCGGTATTTATTTTTGTGGATGGTGATTGTGTTGTTCAGCCGGGTTCATTCGACGCATTCGAGTTGTGTTTTAAAAATAACCCTCGAGCGAATGCTGCAGCGGGGCTGCCTACAGAGTCTTCTTCAAGGAAGAATAGGAGGGCGATGCTTGATATTGGAGGATTGGCTGGGAATCTATATGCTCTTTCGCAAAATTTTATGATGCGGATAAGGGATGAGGAAGTTGTTATGCCCTTTGGCCTTATTGGGGATGACTCTCTTGTCGGTTCGTTAGCCTGTTGGGATTTAAATCCTGGAGGTGATTGGGACAAAAGTCGAATAATTATGTGCGATGGCGCAAACTTCTCGTATGAGCGATTGTCACTGTTTTCTTTGTCTGATGTGAAATTATACTTGCGCAGAAAGGTGCGGTATAGTTTGCGACATTATCAAAATATTATGATTAGGGCGCACCTGAAAGCCGGGGAGGGGGTGATGCCAAGTAATGTCGATGAGTTATATAGAGGGTATGCCTCGATGCTGCGGTTGAAGTGGAGGGGTGTGGATACGTGGTTTGATTATATTGCGCTGAGGAAAATAAATGGCGTGATTTCATCTTGAGATGGGGTGTTAATTTCTGGTGATTTGGAGTGTTATTTGGTAATTCTGCGTATGGATTTTGTATTTGAGAATATCTGTGATATTATTCTTGATAAGTCATGAGCTTAATATCGATATTATTTGGCTCTGAGGATGTCAGAGTTTCGGGGTTCGTCAAACGGTAAGACATTGATTTGTTTGTGCTGCCAATACTTTGCTTGATCTACGACTTTTAAAAAGTGCCAACTCTATGAGTTTCTCAACCGCCACCATCGCCGTCATCGGCCTGGGCTACGTTGGCCTCCCCTTGGCCGTCGAGTTCGGCAAGCACCGCCCCGTGCTCGGCTTCGACATCAACCAGGCGCGGGTCGCCGAGCTGCAAGCTGGGCGCGACCACACGCTCGAATGCAGTGCAGAAGAATTGCAGGCGGCTAACCAACTGCGCTATAGCCATCAGCAGCAAGACCTGCACGCCTGCCAGGTCTTCATCGTCACCGTGCCTACCCCCGTGGATCAGGCCAACCGGCCCGACCTCACCCCCCTCATCAAGGCCAGCCAGACCGTCGGCGCTGCGCTCAAGCCCGGTGACCTGGTGATCTACGAGTCCACCGTTTACCCCGGCGCCACCGAAGAGGTCTGCGTACCCGAACTCGAACGCGCGAGCGGCCTCAAGTTCAACCGCGACTTTTATTGCGGCTACAGCCCAGAGCGCATCAACCCCGGCGACAAAACCCACCGTCTGCCCAGCATCAAGAAAGTCACCAGCGGCAGTACCCCCGAAGTCGCCGACGCGGTCAACGCCCTCTATGCCCAGATTATTACCGCCGGCACCCACAAAGCCAGCAGCATCAAGGTGGCCGAAGCCGCCAAGGTCATCGAAAACACCCAGCGCGACATCAACATCGCCCTGATGAATGAGCTCAGTCTGATCTTTGCTCGCCTGGGGATCGACACCCTGGAGGTGCTGCACGCGGCGGGCACCAAGTGGAACTTTCTGCCCTTCCGGCCCGGCCTGGTCGGCGGCCACTGCATCGGTGTGGACCCCTACTACCTGACCCACAAAGCGCAAGAAGTGGGCTACCACCCAGAGGTCATCCTTGCGGGCCGGCGCGTCAACGACAACATGGCAGTCCATGTGGCCGACGCCACCATCAAACTCATGCTGCGCAAAGGTTTCCCCGTGCTCGACAGCAAGGTCTTGGTACTGGGCCTGACCTTCAAGGAAAACTGCCCCGACGTGCGCAACACCAAGGTGGTGGACATCGTGCGAACCCTGCAGGCCTACCACGCACAGGTAGATATCTACGACCCATGGATCGACACCCACGAAGCGCAACACGAATACGGTTTGCAATGCCTGACAGCAGCGCCGGCCCTCGGTGAATATGCCGCCATCATCCTGGCCGTAGGCCACCACCAGTTTGTCGAATGGGGCGAGGCGGGCATCAAAGCCCTCGGCCAGCCGGGTGCCGTACTGTTTGACGTCAAAAGCATCCTGCCCCTGGGCGCAGCGGATGGAAGGCTGTAAGCATGACCACCACCTACCAAACCCTGCAAACCCAACTGCGGGCCAACCCAAAAACCTGGCTTATCACCGGTGTGGCTGGCTTCATCGGCAGCAACCTGCTGGAAACCCTGCTCAAGCTGAATCAACGCGTCGTCGGCCTGGACAATTTCGCCACCGGCCACCAACGCAACCTCGATGAAGTGCAAACGCTGGTCACCGCAAAACAGTGGGCGGGCTTCCACTTCATCCAGGGCGACATCCGCAACCTCGAAGATTGCCGCCGCGCGATGGTGTTTCACCCTCTCCCTCTGGGAGAGGGCAGGGGTGAGGGCTCCCCGCCCGCCAGCACCCCCGTGGACTACGTCTTGCACCAGGCTGCCCTGGGCAGCGTCCCCCGCAGCATCGAAGACCCCATCACCAGCAACAGCGCCAACATCACCGGCTTTTTGAACATGCTGGTCGCCGCGCGCGATGCCCAGGTGCAAAGCTTCACCTACGCCGCCAGCAGCAGCACCTATGGCGACCACCCCGGCCTGCCCAAGGTCGAAGACATCATCGGCAAGCCACTATCGCCCTATGCCGTCACCAAATACGTCAATGAGCTCTACGCCAACGTATTCGCCCGTTGCTACGGCTTCAACACCATAGGTCTGCGCTACTTCAATGTCTTTGGCCCACGCCAGGACCCCGGCGGCGCCTACGCCGCCGTCATCCCCAAATGGACGGCGGCCATGATCGAAGGCCAAGAGGTCTTCATCAACGGCGACGGCGAAACCAGCCGTGACTTTTGCTTTGTTGAGAACGCCGTGCAGGGCAATCTGCTGGCAGCCACCACGTTGGACATGGCAGCGCGCAACCAGGTGTACAACGTTGCTGTGGGGGGGCGCACCACGCTGAAGGATCTGTATGGCGCCCTGCAAGCTGCCTTGGCCGCCAACGGCGTGCAGTACATCCGCCCCCCGATCTATCGCGACTTCCGCTCGGGCGACGTGCGTCACAGCCAGGCTGATATCGGTAAGGCGCAGCGGTTGCTTAGGTATGCGGCAACCCACGATATCAATGAGGGAGTATTGAAGGCCATGCCTTGGTATGTCCGCTTCTTGAAACATACTACCCGCCGATGACTTACTACATTAGCGTAAATAATATACCTGCAAGCCCAGGGCTGCATAGTAATCGGCTGTGAAATGCGGGGCGAACATGTTTAATATAGTTCAAAAGAACAAACTCACCGTACTGATATTTCACAAGGTGCCGCACGTTAGCAATCCGCTGACACCATTGGAAACACCGCTTGAAACGTTCAAGAATGTTCTGCACTTTATCAAAGAGCAATTTCGTGTCATTTCCTTGTCCGATGCTGTAACCGCACTCAAAGCCGGCAATTTGCCACACCGCGCGGCATGCATTACCTTTGATGACGGCTATCCAGACTGGGTGACGGGCATAGCACCGTTCCTGGAGAGCGAAGGATTGCCTGCTACCTTCTTTATTACCACGGGTCAATTAAATGGCCAGGCCATGTGGAATGAGCGGATACTCCACGCAGTCATGCGGGCCACTGACGGCCACGAAGGTGTTGAGCTGAAAAGGTCTGGATTACCGCACTTGCCATTGATGTCACAGACTGACAGAGTGAAGGCGATAGAGAAACTGGACAGTTTCTTAAAATACACGGCACCTGCAGAACGTGAGATGTATCTGCAGTTATTGGAAGATCAAATGGGTGCGCGGTGTTCCGACGTACCAGTGCTGACGCCTGCCCAGGTTCGTAACTTGCACTCAAGGGGGTTTGAAATTGGAGGGCATTCAGTCACCCATCCCATACTAAGTAGTTGCACGCCATCGAGGGCTTTTTCTGAAATTGCCGAAAGTAAAGAGGAGCTGCAGGGCATCATCAATGGCAGGGTGGAGGCGTTCGCCTATCCCAATGGCATTCCTGGTCGAGATTTCGGGTCAGAACATATCGACATGGTAAAAAGGGCAGGGTACGCCCATGCGGTTACCACGCATCATGGCGTTGCCAGTCCAGACGGATCATTTTTCCAGATTCCGCGATTTACCCCCTGGGGGCCGTCGGCCGGCAAAATGCGTGTTCAGTTCATGCGCAATTACTTGGTGCGCAACGGTGCGCTTGAAGAGACAAAGCAGGAAGGCAAACGGGCACTTATGGTCGCCTTTCACTTCCCTCCCCAGGCGGGTAGCAGTGGCATTTTGCGCACTCTGAACTTCGTGAAAAACCTGCCAGCCCAAAACTGGCAACCCACCGTACTTACCGCCCAGCCCCAGGCCTACGTTGAGCAGCGCAATGACCTGGTTCGCTCCATTCCGCCCAGTGTGCGCGTCGAACGCGCTTTTGCACTCGATACAGCCAAACATCTTGCCATCAAGGGCAAGTATCTGGGGACGCTGGCCTTGCCAGACCGCTGGGTGAGCTGGTGGCCGTTTGCCGTCATGAAAGGCATGCAAGAAATCCGTACCAACCGCCCCGCGTTGATATGGAGTACGTACCCGATCTCCACGGCACACCTTATTGGTGCAACCTTGTCTCGGTTGACTGGAATACCCTGGGTCGCTGACTTTCGAGACCCTATGGTCAGTGAAAACTATCCATCCAACGGTCTTCAAAGAACGCTATGGAAAAGGCTCGAATCTTACGCCTTGCGCCATGCTGCTGCCTGCATATTTACCACTGAGCGCGCTGCAATAACATACCGCCAACGTTACCCCATGGCGCAGGCGCGCTGCCACGTCATAGAGAATGGTTACGACGAAGACGCGTTCAACGGAGTAAAACCGGATCGTTTTGGAGCATCTGCGAATAAGCTGCTAATACTGCACAGCGGTTTAATCTATCCCAAGGATAGAAACCCATCCACTTTTTTTTCTGCAATTAATAGTCTGCTGCAGAAAAAAATGATTGATCGAGAAAACCTGTGCATCCGATTCAGAGCGCCATACCACGATGCCGAGGTATTGGCATCTGCCCAGCAGTATGGCTTGCAAGACGTTGTCGAGGTGGCGCCGCCTGTGCCGTACCAGAGAGCGATTGCGGAGATGCTGGGTGCAGATCTGCTGGTGGTTTTTCAAGGAAGCAGTTTCAATGCCCAGATACCGGCAAAGATCTATGAATATCTGCGTGCGGCGCGCCCTGTCTTTGCGGTGGTTGATCCTGCAGGAGATACAGCGGCAATATTGCGCCAGTTTTCAGGGGCGTACGTCGCGGATATTGCGTCAGAGATGAACATCGCTACCAACTTGGACGTCGCCCTTGCCAATCTACGAGGCGACCGGCAGTCCGCGGCATTGCAAAGAAACGTTGATCAGGTGCGAAGATATTCGCGGAAGGAACAAACGATTCGTTTGGTCACATACCTCAATGCGGTTGTGCCACAGCCCAAAAATTACACTGAGAATTGCCATGGCAATACGGAGTAGAGCTATTCCAGATGGTGACTTTCCCGTAAGGCGTGGGCGGATAAGGCCACTGCGAAGAGAAATGTGGGCCCATTGGACGGATGAAAATAGCGCGCTTTGTTCGCGCGATCACTCGGTTTATAGATATATCTATGAAACGGGTCAGTTCGAGAAGCTATTTAGTATTCCACCTCGCACAAACACGTTTTCTGGCAGAATAAAAGATCGGCTTGCCCGAAGTTGGGTCAGGCAGTATCTGCTGCCGGGGTCAGGAATTGGAAATCTTACGAGAACAAACGATGGAAACGTTGTTGTCATTTTCGATCGAATATATTGGTATTCAGAGAAGAAGCCTGATCGGCTTGCTACGGTAATTTCTTGTGACGCTGGGCCTGAATTTGCAACGCCGTTGAGGGGTGGGGCCGCAGCGCATGGTGTATCCAATAAAATATATTTCGGTGAATATCTTAACGGGCATCAGTGTGACATCAGGGTTTTTTGTATAGATGTGTCGATTCCGTCAATGCGAGAGTGCTGGAGATTCTCTCGACAAGAGATAAAACACATTCATGCAATCCACTACGACCGGTTCAGATCCCGCTTATGGATATGTACCGGTGATTTGGATCATGAATCCAATATCTACTACACCGATGATGAGTTTTCGTCGATAAAGAAATTTGGCGGTGGAGATCAATCTTGGCGGGCGATTGCCATGGTGTTTGACGAGCATGGCATGGAGTGGGGTATGGATGCGGGCAAGGATGCGCCGGCCGACGCAGTCAATTATATTTATCGTTACGATTTCAGAACCGGCGTTCGCAGTAGTCGAGTGCTTGTCGGTAACCCGGTGTATTCCGCGTGTGAATTTGCAGATGGAACAGCTGTAATGCAAACCACGTTTGAGCCTGGAAGACCCCAGAATACACCAGAAACAGCGGCACTGTGGATACGCGATAAACAAGGTGCATGGACAAATATTTTAGAGCTACCCTATGGTGTAGCCAAACCCCGCCAACGGGTAGGGACATATGGATATATTTGCCTTCCTCAAGGAATAAGTCCTGTAAATCGCTTGGTTTTCACGCCAGTTAATTGTGGCAACAACAGCCATGTGCTTTACGAATGGACGGGCGATCGGTAAAGGTTAAGAGAAATAATTCAGTACATAGGCATTCTTATAATGAAATTAGAACAGAAAGCTGCTGCTCCAGCGATAGTTATCGGGGGTGGCATAAATGCCTTGGGAGTCGTGCGTAGCTTAGGAGCCGCCGGGGTTCCAGTCTGGGTACTTGACGACAACAGCAAATCGCCAGCCATGCGTTCACGCTTCGCAACGCCGAAGGTAGTCAGCGTGTTGGAGGGGGAGTCATTCATAAAAGAACTGAACCTCCTGGCAGCTCAAATTTCCGGTGCTGCAGTTGTCTTTCTCACTGAAGAAAAAACGGTATTGACCGTTTCGGCCATGCGTGATCAGCTTGCCCGAACACTCAAGTTGCGCTTGCCTGCACACGATTGTTTGCTATCTTTAATGCATAAGGAAGGGTTTCAGGTACTTGCCGAGAATCTCGGTTTTTTGGTGCCTCCAGCGGTTCGATTGTCTGGCAATCAAGACCTGCACAAGTTGACTGATCTACGCTTTCCTTGTGTTTTCAAGCCAAGTGAAAAAAACTACGCCTATGGCCAAAGGTTTAAGAAGGCTTACAAGGTTGAATCGCTAGAGCAGGTTGCTGCTTTATATGAGCAGATTCAACCGGTGATGCCAGACATGGTCGTGCAGCAATGGATAGAAGGTCTTGATAGCGACATATATTTTTGCCTTCAATACATCGGAAGAGATGGTGAGCCAGTGATTTCGTTCTCTGGACGAAAAATTCGATCATGGCCACCAAATGTTGGGGGAACGGCAAGTTGTACTGCTGATCTTGACTTTCATGATGAGCTGTCAAAGACAACTGCAGATTTTTTCCGTGCTGTCAATTTTTTTGGCATGGGAAGCATGGAGTACAAGCGTGACGTGCGTGACGGTAAGTTTTATATGGTGGAGCCGACCGTTGGGCGAACCGACTTTCAGGAGGAAGTTGCGACAGTAAACGGCTATAACATGCCATTTGCAGCATATTGTCATGAACTAAATATTTCTGTTCCTTCACCATCGCGCATGAGCCCTCCCAGGGTTTGGCGTGATGCCCAGGCAGATCGTTGGTCGAGGGAAGAAGTAGATGAGGGAGTACGTGATACCCCTAGGTTCGAGGCATACCCAGTAGTAGATGCCCTTAGAAGATCAACCGACTTGCAGCCGTGGGTTGATGACGTCATTGGCCGTGCGCGTGACCGACTGCGGCTTTGGGCGAAACCCGTTCGGTGACTGCCGTGAAGCGTTATTTAGTTGAGTACGCAGACTGGTCGCATCGTGAGTATCTAGCCATCGCAAAAAACCTGTTGCTTGGCCGAGTACATCGGGGGCCGGATATCGAGAAATTGAGGCAAGCGTTAACCAAAATGTATGCGCCGGCGGGTGTCCATCTTCTAAATTATGGACACCATGCAATCGAGATCGCACTGGAAATCTTCAAGGAGCAACGCCCTGGTCGCCTGGAAGTCATTGGGCCCGCCTATATTTGTCCCAGCGTTCCGAGCTCTGTCGCGCGGTGTGGGTTGCAATGGCGTAGCGTAGATGTTGGCGAGGACTTAAATATCGACGCGGCCGCGATGAAGGCGTCCATTGGAAGTAATACATTGGCGGTCATAGCCCCGCACATGTATGGGTGTCCGGCAGCCATTCAATCTATTGAGTCCATCTGCAAAGATGCCGGCATTTATTTGATTGACGATGCTGCCCAAGCCGTGGGTGTTAAGCATGGTGATCGTTTATTGGGGACGTTTGGTGATGTGGGTGTCTTGAGCTTTGCCCAATCAAAAATGGTAGTGACAGGCGTGCGTGGCTCGGGAGGAGGGTTGCTGGTGAACGACCATACTTTAGAACGTCGGATTTCAGAACGCTGCGCAACCTTCGCGTCATCATCAGGAAGAATTGAAGCCATTGCACATTTTTTTTGGAATTACTTGGCTGCACCATATACGGGTAGTCTGGGTTACTACATTTGGAGAGTAGTTGGCTTTTTAAATAGAGCAACCGGCGACGTGGGAGTTGCGCAGATCGGAAATCTTGATGCTGCGGTGGCAGTCGTGCAATTAGCGCGTATTCAATCTATTCTCGCTGCCAAGCAAAATGTATTGAATTTATATAATGATGTTATACAAAATTGTCCAAGAATGAGATTGCCACAGTATCGACAAGATGCATCCCTGGCCAGAGTTGTGGTTGAGTTTGCGGAAGACATTAACTATGAATTACTCGCGCAGGAAGTTCGGCGGCGAGGGGTTCAATTACGTAGCGCATACCCTCCTGTGCGCAGTTCCGGTGATGCTGGATGCCAGAAGAATTACGTTAACAGCGTAGTTGGCGTGCCTAGCGGCCGAAAGCTAAACAAAGGTGATGTTGAGCGTATTTGTGCAGTGCTCGATAGCGCGATAAACGGCGCGCGGATAGATTAGCCGATGTTATTTAGCTCTGGTGGACACCCTCGGAATGGGTGAAGTAGTTTAAGCGTAGTTTTTTATGGAATTGTCTAACAACCTTCCGCCAAGCTGAGTATGGATGCTGTAGCTCAATGGTTGTGGTTTTATTAGGATGACATTCATAGGGTGCAGACACTCTCGTGCATGGGTACTCTGATGTCAAAAAAATTGATTGGCCTGTTCAAGCTTTTCAATAATGCTTGGTTCGGGCTGTAATAAAATGAAAAATGATAGCATAAAGAAAACTGCTCTGTTGGGCTTGATATACTTGGGCGCAGGAAAATGGCTTGGAAAGGTATTTTCATTTGCCACAACGTTAGTACTCGCGCGACTACTTTCGCCGGAGGACTATGGAACCATGGCGTTGGTTATGGTGTTTATAGGGTTTCTGGGATTTTTTAATGAGATTGGATTGGGGAGCGCAATACTACAGCGCCCTGTGATCTCCGCCGCGCAGCTTGACGGATGTTTCTATCTTTCGCTGATGATCGGCAGTGCGCTTTGCGGGGTTACATTTTTTTTGGCCCCTTTTGTTGCGCACTACTATGAAAATTTACTACTGGCCCCAATAATACGGTTCGTTGCGCTCACATTTTTATTTGGTTCGTTAGCGACCGTTTCAGGCGCATTAATCAATCGTGCGATGAACTTTA
>Ga0209572_1001811_pt1 | contig 12318 bp, 8 predicted proteins | sample EBPBio232012_DNA_FD_185867 | JGI IMG/M metagenome (GOLD analysis project Ga0209572, IMG submission 185867) | Wastewater treatment Type I Accumulibacter community from EBPR Bioreactor in Madison, WI, USA - Reactor 1_1/23/2012_ DNA (SPAdes)... | ecosystem: Engineered > Bioreactor > EBPR >...
CATCCGTCAGAACCTGATTTTCGCCATCGGCATGATGCTGCTTCTGGTCGCCTCGAGCCTGTTCTTCGCCCTGCCGCTGCCGCTCGCGGTCGTCGGACACGAAGGCGGCACGGTGCTGGTGGTGCTGAACGGCCTCAGGCTGCTTGCCGACCCGATCCGGGCGCGCAGTGCGACCTCACTGCGACGCCAACCCGACGCCGGCCCTGTAGAGCCTTCATACCAGTCAGCGGTTTGACCGGATGACGGCTATCCCGCTCCAAATGCGTAGATGAGGAAACCGGCCAATCCTGTGCAGCCAGCATGTTCCCTTTCGGGCAATACAGGTGGAGCAGAACCGACTACACTCCATGATCCCGACCCATTTCAAGGCCGTGGCTTGAAGAAGGATGCGTAGTTGATGATGGCAACGGAGCGCTACAACGCTGTCGTGATCGGCAGTGGCGAGGGCGGGAAATACCTCGCCTGGCATATGGCGCAAGCCGGCCGGAAGGTGGCCGTCATCGAGCGGCGCTGGATCGGCGGCTCATGTCCCAATATCAACTGCCTGCCCAGCAAGAATGAAATCTGGAGCGCTGGCGTCGCTCACGCCGTTGCCCATGCCGGGGCGTATGGCGTTGCGACCGGCCCCGTCTCGGTCGACATGAAGACGGTTGTGGCGCGCAAGCGCGCCATGGTCGAAAGTCTCGTTGCGTTTCATCTCGAACGCTATGAGGCGACGGGCGCGGAACTCATCATGGGCACCGCCCGCGTCATCGGACCAGAAACGATTGAAGTTGCACTCAACGACGGCGGGACGCGGCTGCTCGTCGCTGAAAAGTTGTTTCTTAATCTTGGAACACATGCAACCATTCCGCCCGTCCCCGGTCTGGCCGAAGCCAAACCGCTCACCCATATCGAAGCGCTCGAACTGGACCGGTTGCCGGCACATCTGATCGTTCTCGGCGGGGGCTATGTCGGCCTTGAACTCGCACAGGCCTACCGGCGTTTCGGCAGCCGCGTCACCATTGTGGACCGTGGGCCACGGCTGCTGAAGCGCGAGGATGAGGATGTTTCCGAAGAAGTTCGGCGGATTCTGGAGGCGGAAGGCATAGAGATGCTTTTGTCGACCGAAGTCGAGAAGGTGGAGGGCCGGTCAGCCGGAAGCGTGCGCGTCACCGTTCGAACGTCGGACGGCTCGAAAGTGATCGAGGGCACGGACATTCTGGTCGCTGCCGGCCGCACGCCCAACACGCGAGGCGTCGGCCTCGAAGAGGCAGGCGTTGCGCTGACGGATCGCGGTTACATTCAAGTGAACGATCGCCTGGAAACGACCGCAAAGGATATTTGGGCCATCGGCGAGTGCGCCGGAAGTCCGCAATTCACCCACGCTTCGCTCGATGATTTCAGGGTTATTCGGGACAATCTCGGCGGTGGCGACAGAACCACCGCCGGGCGGCTGATGCACTATTGCATGTTCATCGACCCGCCCCTTGCCCGCATCGGCATGAGCGAAGCGGAAGCGCGCGCCAATGGAACGGATATGCGCGTCGTCAAACTGCCGATGAAGGCGGTTCTGCGGACGCGGACGACCTCGCAGGCAGCCGGCTTCATGAAGGCGCTGGTCGATCCGCAGGACCGGATCGCGGGTTTTACGATGATCGGTTCGGAGGCCGGAGAAGTGATGGCCGTGGTGCAGGCGGCCATGCTTGGCGGGTTGCCGTATAGCGTTCTGCGCGACGCCATTCTTGCACACCCGACGATGGCCGAGGGGCTGAACGCGCTGTTCGGCAAGGTCGAGGCAAGATGAGTTTTGAAGGTTCAAAAGGGGCGGCGGGTTAGAGAATGAACGGACACGAGCACCAGCACCATTCCCACAGTCACGCCCATTCGGGTGACAGGCATCTCGTGAAGGACCCGGTCTGCGGCATGGAGGTCGACCCTCAAACGGCGGAACATCGCCTGACCCATGAGGGTCACACTCACTATTTCTGCTCGGCTTCCTGCAAGGCGAAATTCGAGGCGAACCCGGCCCAGTATCTGGCAGGAGACGCGGCACCCGCTCCGGACGCGCCTGAGGGCGCGATCTGGACCTGTCCGATGCATCCCGAGATCCGGCAGGACGGGCCGGGAAGCTGCCCTATCTGCGGCATGGCGCTCGAGCCGCTGGTGGTGACCGCCGACAGCGGGCCCAGCCCGGAACTCGCCGACATGACACGGCGCTTCTGGATCGGGCTGGTCCTCGCCGCGCCGGTCTTCGTGCTCGAAATGGGCAGCCACCTCGTGCCCGCGCTGCACCATCTGGTGCCGATGCGGATATCGATCTGGGTTCAGCTCGTTCTGGCGACGCCCGTAGTCCTGTGGTGCGGATGGCCGTTCTTCGAACGGGCCTGGGCCTCGCTGGTCAATCGCAGCCTCAACATGTTCACCCTGATCGCCATGGGCACCGGGGTCGCCTGGGCCTACAGCATCGTTGCCGCCCTTGCGCCGGATATTTTCCCCGCCGCCTTTCGCGCAGAAGATGGCACGGTCGCGGTCTATTTCGAGGCGGCGGCTGTCATCACCGTTCTGGTGCTGCTCGGACAGGTGCTGGAACTGCGCGCCCGCGAACAGACCTCGGGCGCGATCAGGGCGTTGCTCGATCTGGCGCCGAAGACCGCAAGGCGAATTCATGACGACGGCGCAGAGGAAGATGTGCCGGTCGAGCATCTTGCGCTTGGTGACAGATTGCGTGTGCGGCCCGGTGAGACCGTGCCGGTCGATGGCGTGGTGGAGGACGGACGCTCCTCGCTTGATGAAGCGATGGTCACCGGCGAATCCATGCCTGTCACCCGTACTGTGGGAGATCAGGTTATCGGCGGCACGCTGAACCAGACCGGGGCGCTGGTGATCCGCGCCGAAAAGGTCGGCCGCGATACGATGCTGTCGCGCATCGTGCAGATGGTCGCTGATGCGCAGCGTTCGCGCGCGCCGATCCAGCGCATGGCCGACCAGGTCTCGGGCTGGTTCGTACCGCTGGTCATCGTCATCGCAATTCTCGCCTTCATCGTCTGGGGCATCTGGGGGCCGGAGCCGCGCTTTGCTTATGGGCTGGTCGTGGCCGTTTCGGTGCTGATCATCGCCTGTCCCTGCGCACTTGGGCTGGCGACGCCAATGTCGATCATGGTCGGCGTCGGCAAGGGCGCCAGTGCCGGCGTCCTGATCAAGAACGCCGAGGCGCTCGAACATATGGAAAAAGTCGACACGCTGGTGGTCGACAAGACCGGCACGCTCACCGAGGGCAAGCCGTCGGTGACGGCAATCGTTGCGGCTGCCGGATTGGGCGAGCAAGAAATCCTGCGGCTGGCCGCTGGCGTCGAGAAAGCGTCAGAACACCCGCTTGCTCTGGCGATCGTGGAAGCGGCGGAGAAGAAGGGCATCGCCATCCCGTCCGTCGTGGATTTCGACTCTCCGCTGGGCAAGGGGGCGCTCGGCACCGTCGAGGGCAAGGCGATCGCGCTCGGCAATGCGGCGTTCCTCGAAGAACACGGCGTCGACGTTACCTTACTTGCTGAACAGGCAGACGCCTTGCGCCATGACGGCGCGACGGCGATCTACATCGGCATCGATGGCAAGGCGGGCGGCATCTTCGCCATCGCCGATCCGGTCAAGGCGACGACGCAGGAGGCGCTGAACGCGCTGCATGGCGAGGGCATCCGCATCGTCATGCTGACCGGCGAGAATAAAACAACGGCCGAAGCAGTCGCCCGCCAGCTGGGCATCGACGAGGTCGAGGCCGACGTGCTGCCGGATGCAAAGAGCGCAGTCATAAGCCGGCTCAAGGCGGAAGGCCGGGTGGTGGCGATGGCGGGTGACGGCGTCAACGACGCGCCGGCGCTGGCGGCCGCCGATGTCGGCATCGCCATGGGCTCGGGCACCGATGTCGCCATCGAAAGCGCCGGCGTCACCCTGCTCAAGGGAGACCTGATGGGGATCGTCAAGGCGCGGCGGTTATCCGAGGCGACGATGGCGAATATCCGCCAGAACCTGTTCTTCGCCTTCATTTACAATGCCGCCGGCATCCCGGTTGCCGCAGGCGTACTTTACCCTTCTTTCGGCCTGCTCCTGTCACCGATCATCGCAGCAGCCGCCATGTCGCTGTCGTCGGTCAGCGTCATTGCCAACGCGCTGCGGTTGCGGGGACTGAAACTCGACTGACGCGCTGGTGTGACTACGCCTTGGTGTCGCCCGAGTGGGTGTCAGTCGCGCCAGTAGTTGTTGGCGGCCGCGACCGTCTGGAAATGAATAGCAATCACCTGCGACGAGGCAATCAGCTGCGTGGTGTCCTGATCGTAGGCCGCGCGCAGCTTGTCGCGAATCTCGGCGGAAGGCTGGGTCACCTTGACGCCCACCCGCGCCATTTTGGTGGCAAGGTCGAACCCCTCCTGTGGGGTCGCTGTCTTGAGTGAGGGAAGCCAGATGTCAGCCATGATATTTTCCTTCCAGAGAAAATGAATACGCAGCAACCGTAATCTACCCGAGCAGCCGGCGAAAGCATCAACCCGCGATGCGCTTCGCCTCCAGGCGTGACGCCTGAAACGCCCTTTCGTGCGGGAAATCCCCTTCAGCGATGTAGCTTCTTCTGCCTGCGTCGATTCTCGGCCGAGGACCTGATTGCGGTGCGGGTGACGGCCGAAAGGGGCAGGAACAAGAACTGTTCCCCGCGACACGCTAACGTCGAACGGAGCATGAACGTCATGCGGCGTGGCGTAGCCGAACCGGAAGTCTGAGCGACCGGAAGCCTTCAGGCATCTGATGTTCTGCATCCCAGGTGTAGATGCCGGTCAGGTTGATGTGCTCCCAGCTCAGGGGCGAGATGTGCCTGAGCAGGTGATCCGGAATCTCGCGACGCATGCTGCGCAAGTGGGTGACGGCCCGTTCGATGTAAACCGTGTTCCAATGGACGATCGCACTGACGACGAGGTTGAGGCCGGAGGCGCGGAAGGCCTGGCTTTCGAACGACCGATCACGGATTTCACCACGCTCGTGGAAGAAGACGGCGCGCTTCAGCTTATGTGCCGCCTCACCCTTGTTGAGGCCGGCCTGGCAACGCCGGCGTAGTGCGGGACTTGAGTACCACTCGATCATGAAGAGCGAGCGCTCGATGCGGCCGAGCTCGCGCAGCGCTCGTGCGAGTTGGCTTTCCCTCGGAGATGCGGACAGCTTCTTCAGGATTGTGGACGGCACCACGGATCGCGTGGTGATCGACGCCGCCAGATGGAGGAGATCATCCCAGTGATCGAGTATCAGCGTGGTGTTGACCGGGGCGCCAATGTGGCTGGATAGCGCCGGATATGCATCGCCTTTCTCGAAGGTGTGCAATTTCCGGTCCTTGAGGTTGCGCAGTCGCGGCGCGAAGCGTTTGCCTATGAGGGCGAACAGGCCGAAGATGTGATCACTCGCGCCACCCGTATCGGTGAAGTGTTCCTGGATGTCGAGGACCGTGTCCTGATCGAATAGCCCATCGAGCACATAAGCCGCCTCACTTTCGGTCGGGCTGATGGGCAAGATGCTGAAGTAGCCGTACTGATCGGAAAGGTGACTGTAGAACTTTGAGCCGGGTTCGCTGCCGTAATGCAGATTGACGTCGCCGCGCTTTGCGGCTCGGTCGCTCGCGCGAAAGAATTGGCCATCAGATGATGACGTCGTGCCATTGCCCCAAAGGCGAGAATGCGGATGGCGGCTGTGTGCGTCCGTCACGCAGGCCTGCGCCGCGCGGTAGGTCTCCGACCGAGCATGGAAGGTTCGCATCCAACTGATCTGGTGAGCGCTGATGCCTTTGGACGCGCTGGCCATCCGTTTCGGACCAAGGTTGGTCGCATCCGCCAGTACGCCGGCCAGCATGGCCGAGACATTTCTTGGGACGTCGCCGGTGCGAACATGCGTGAAGCAATCCGCAAAGCCGGTCCATTCATGCACTTCCCTCAACAGGTCGGGAACCTCGACCATTGGATACATATCGCTGATTTCGGCATTCAGGTCCTCGGCGGCAGCAGGGACTTCGCCGGCAGTCGGCGTCACAATCAACGTCCCGGCTTCAAGACGAACACCTTCGAGCTTTCCGGACCGTGCTCTATGCGCGAGGCGCTTCAGGTTGAAGTCGAGCATCTGGCGCGCTTCGGCAAGCCAAGCCGCGCCGTCACCCTGGACGCCCAATCCGAGCCGATCCTCTTCCTTCATTGTGGTGAATGTCGACCGCGGCATGAGATGCTCGTCGATCGGCCGGAAGGATCGGCTGCCGTCGACCCAAATGTCGGCAGATCGAAGCCGGTCTCGCAAAGCCGCGAGCGTCGCAATCTCGTAGAGACGGCGATCAGGCTTTCCGTGTTCGAAGATGAGCCGACGATCAGCTTGGCTGAAATGGGTGATCGGGACGCGATCCGGGAGTGTCCGACGCCTCTCGGCATGGAGCCGTTTCAGCAGCGAAATTGCCGCAAGAAGCGGATCGTGTCGCCGCGCCGATTGGAACGTGAACGCCTGCAGGAACGCCCCTGCGTACTTGTTGACGGTCGCATATTGCTCGGCCGCCAAGGCCAAGGGTGACGCCTCGTTACCCTCGACCATCGACTCGAGTTCAGGCTTTATGCGGAGCAGCCGATGCCAGCCGACTTTCTGGTCGAGAACCTCCATAGCATTCCTTCCATAGTCGTTGGCGGACTGCAGGGCTGTGATCGTGTCGAGGAACATGCGCAGCGCCTTGGCGGTATCCGGCCTACACTCCATGTGTCGCTGTTTCTTGCGGTTATTGGCTCGCGAGAACAGCCGACCCATCAGCTTGATGAACATCGTCACGGCATCGTCGGTGAGTTTTTGTCCGAGCTTGATGACCTGCGCCACGATCAGAGCGTGCCGGCGGCTAGAGTTGAAATCGCTGGCCAGCCAGGCTGGCGTGGCGTTCCCCTCACGGATCATCTGGTCCCACCGTCCGGATGATATGCGCATCTGCAGTTTCGGATCGATTTCCAGCGTGCGCAGGAAGGCAATCCGTTCGGTCAGCCCGACCAGGTTCGACGCGCCCGGTGCTTCCGGCGCCGAGCGCAGCCAATGAAAGCGCGTTTGGCCGATCGACGAGTCAACCTCCAACAGCCTGTCCAATGATCTAAGCTGATCGGGCGGGATACCTTCGACGAGTTCTTTCTCAGCTCGTCGGCGGGCTATCGCGCGACCGCCGAGACCGATCTTCTCGATCGAATGCAGCGAGGGAAGGAGCGCGTGTCGCTTCCGGAACTCGGCAATGACTGCTGTCGCGATCGGTAACCCGTGATCGCCATTGGCCGCCGCATCGACTGCAGCCACAAGAGCCGCGCGACGATCGGCCCTAGAGGCGGTCCGGAGACCGAGATAGGCCATCAAAGACCGGCTGTGATCGAAACGCGTCTGTATTCGGTTCGCATACAAGGCGTAGAGGCGCGCGTCGATGCCGAGCTGATCCGCAAGATAGGTAAGCACAGCCGCGGGTGGCTCCTCATTATCCCACAAGAGCCGCCCCGTTTGGCGCATAGTGCAGAGTTGGACCGCGAAGCCCAGCTTGTTCTGCGGTCGGCGGCGGAGTTCGCATTCCAACCGATCTGCCGGGTCGAGTGTAAAGTGGCGGATCAGACTATCCTCGTCTGTCGCTATGGCCAGAAGTATCGCCGCTTCCTTTGAGCTGACAAGCCGTCTTCTCCCCATTTGCGTTCTCCCTTGCCACACACCGACTTCAAGGGAAATTGGTCGCCATCAGCCGAATGTTTTCAACTGGCCGGGAAGCTTCATCTACAGATCAATCAGGCGCGTTCGTGCTTCGTTCGCTCTTAGCGTGTCTGCGGGAACAGTTCTTGTTCCGACCCCATTCGGACATGATTGCCGCTCCATTCACGATGTTGATCGAGCCGCGCGCGCAAGAATGCGAAGGCGGCGTGCATGGCAACGGGTGCGTTCGCGTGAGGAGCGCGCCGTCGCGATATGCTCTGATTGTCTTCTTGGAAGCCCCGAGGCGGCGAACGCGTGCGTTCGAGCCGCTCGGGGCTAGGAGCGGGTCAGGGATGGCGCTAGGAAAGCAAACCAGTTGTTTTCTTGGATGAAGTTCAACATAGCAAATATATAATCAATTCAGAGAGATATTTCAACAGACGAAGGTCGAGTGCGGCCTTGCGTCCCTGCTTGTCTTCGCCTCATTATGTTTGACTTTATTTTTAACTTCGTCATGATGTGGGCCATGACTAGAATTCCTTCATACGGACTTTCCTTCCGTAGGCGGCCCAAAGCAGGCTTGTAGCCCTGGTCCGCGGCGAGCGCCCAGGACCAGGGCTGCCCTTTCCATAGATCGAAACATTCCCACCGACGGGGCTCGAGCGTTCGGACGCGGCCCGGGCGGTGGGACATTGGAAGAAGGAATGCCGAAATGGCGACAAGAAGAGGCAACCGCGAGGTCCGCAAGCCGAAGCAACCCAAGGAGAAAAAGGCTCAGGCTGCGTCGACAGTGTCGGCGATCGCCGCGCCGGGACCTGGAGCAAAGCGGCGTTAGCGTTCCGGAACGGGCAGGGCCGCGCGAATGCTGCCCTGCCGCCCCGCCGATGTGTCCGGATCGTGATCCGGGGACATGCCGTCAGTCCGTTCACGCCACGAGCCTCCAGAAGAACGCCGCGCTCATCGCGACGCCGACCGCGATGACTCCCGCTCTCACCATCCACGCAGGCAGGGCCCTTGCGACAGGTGCGCCGAGGTAGCCGCCAAGCGTAGCGGCCGCCATCATTACCACCGCTTGCGGCCAGGCCACGAGGCCAGCTGCCGCGAACGTCGCGACGGAGATCGCCGACACGATGAAGGACAGGCCGTTCTTCAGCCCGTTCATCTGGTGGAGGTCGCGCATTCCCCAGAGCGAAAACAGCGCAAGCAGCATGATCCCGAGACCACCGTTGAAGTAACCGCCGTAGATCGCGACGGCGATGGTTCCGACGTGTCCGGCAGCACCCGCTCCGACGGCATGCTTCTCCATCACGTTCTTGAGGCGGTCGCCGAACGCGAAGACGAACGTGGCCAGCGCCAGAAGGAACGGGACCACGGCCGCAAAGGCTTCGTTGGAAGACACGAGAAGCAGCAGCGATCCGACAAGACCGCCCAAGGCAGTGGCTGCAGTGGCCTTCAACAGGCGGCTCCGGTCGAATGCCCGGATTTCCCTACGAAAGCCCGCCGCCCCGCCAAGATACCCCGGAAAGACGGCGACGGCGCTGGTCGCATTGGCGGCCACCAGCGGCACGCCCGTGTAGACGAGGGCGGGGAAGGTCAGGAACGTGCCTCCGCCCGCCACCGTGTTCAGCATGCCTGCGAGGAAGGCCGCAACGGCCAGCAGCAGATACTCGGTCATCGTGTGCTTCTCGAGTTCACGACGCTGCCGTCATGCAGCCGAAGGGCCGGGATCGTCGAACCCGTCCGGGGAGACGGCGACGAGCGGTTCACGATCGTAGAACGCGCCGCGGATCAGTCTCAGCGAAGGTTTGCCGGGAGCTTGTCCAATCGAGTGTCTCTCCAGGGCTTCCTTTTCCCGTCGTGCCGCTTCTGGCTGGTAGTGGACCTTATCGAGCAGAATCCGCTCTTCGATACCGTCGCTATTCGTGAACACGAAGTGCTCGCCCTCGGCGAGACCGAGAAGCGCCAGCCCGCGCAAGGTGGTGACGGGCAGGAACATCCCGACCGGAGACGTCATCCGGTCGTGCGAGATGATCCTGGTATCGGGATCGCGCCCGTTCACACTGAACGTGACGCGGCTGCTCATGGTGGCGACATCGTCCGGAACGTCGTCGCGGAACATGACGATGGCGGATTCGAGCTTCCGCTTGAGTATTGGCGCGAGCGGATCGTCCTTGCCGAGGCAGCGGTCGCGCATGACCTCGACGATCGTGAAGTCCTTCGTGGTGAGGATGCAGGTTTCTTTTGACATCGTAGTTCTCCATTGCTCCGCCTGGGAGCGGGAAAGTCGGGACGAAGTGGAGAACCCCTGGCCGCGCGGGTGCGGCACAGGGGGCTACGAGCCTGCGATGAGACATCCTCCGTAAAGCGAGAGGCGGCTGAGGGGCACCGACATGGTCATGCCGTCCGCAGTTCCGGCTGCGGCCGTGGCGGTCGTGCGACATCGTTCTGTCCAACGTGCTCGACGGTCAGCCTGTGGACGCGGCCGTCGCGCGACGTCCAGTCGATCGACTGCGAGGCGGACAGGCCGATCAGGGCCGCGCCGATAGGCGTCAGGACCGAGACCTTGCCCATGGCGATATCTGCCTCCCCAGGGAACACAAGCGTGACGGTCCGGTCTTCGCCCGTGTCCGTGGTGAACCGCAGCGTCGAGCCCATGCGGACGACGTCGGCTGCGATGCGCCTGTCCTCAACCACGCGGGCGCGGTCGAGTTCGGCGAGGAGCTGCTCGGACATATCCGGATCCCTGGCAGCGCGGGATTCCGCAAGACGCGACAGGCTCAAATGGTCGGAGCGAGTCATCGTGATGGCAGGCTTGCGCCCGCCCGTGGTGGTGGCCATTTCAAAACTCTTTCAAGATTATCCAACCGCGGCGCAACAAGCGGCCAACGGCTGAAGGATTGTCTGTGTTGATTGGTTTGTCGCTGTTCCTGCACTTCTGCGTATCGCAGTACGTGAAGGCCTATGCCCCGCGGCCGGGGCGCGACGCGACCGAGCCGGGGGTTAGGTGCCCGCGATAGGGAATGCCCGTTCAAGCGGGAGGAGGCAGCGATCGGTCAACATGCGGGAGAACGTGGGACACCCTAGACATAAAGTCAAGCTGGGCGAATTCCTGCACCGCACAGGACCTGTCAGATGCCCGCCGCTGCCGCTACGGATGCTTGACAAGCACGGCGAGAACGCCCACCTCATCAGGTATGACCAGCGTCTTCCCCCTCGGCGGAATTCTCTTCAGGGTGTGCCCCATCGCGGGCAACTAGCCCCCGGTCGGGACGCATTGCGCCCGGCTGTGGGGCGCAATGCTGGTGGCGGCCGTTCGACGCCGCGCAGGCAATCTCTTTTTCTCAAATGATGATCAGGACCGTCGAAGCGCGCTGGGCGCGACGCGGCAATCGCACGACGTAAGCCGGAACGGACCCGTCGCGACAACGGCTCAAGCCGCTTATCGCGCCGACGCGCGACAAACCGGACGCGCATCCGCGTCCAGCGATCTCCCCGCGCACTCAGAACAGCGCGCCGAACAGGCGCAGGATTGAAGATTGGACAGTCTCATGAACAACAACGAATGGCCGGTCCACGGCAGGATTACGGGACCCCTCGTCATGATCGGGTTCGGCTCGATCGGAAAAGGCATGCTGCACCTGCTGGAGCGCCATTTCGAGTTCGACCGCTCGCGCTTCGTCGTCATCGATCCGAACGACGCGGACCGCGCGCTCCTCGATGCGAATGGCATTCGCTTCGTCCATGCGGCTGTCACCCGAGATAGCTATCGTGATCTCCTGACGCCGCTCCTCACCGAAGGCGGCGGGCAGGGATTCTGCGTGAATGTGTCGGTCGATGTCTCGTCGCGCGCCGTGATGGAGCTCTGTCGCGAGATCGGGGCGCTATACATCGATACCGTCGCCGAGCCTTGGGCCGGCTTCTACCTTGACGAAAGCGCCGGGCCGGAGGCACGCACCAACTATGCCCTGCGCGAGATCATCCTCGAGGCGCAGGCGGAAAACCCCGGTGGCCCGACGGCCGTGAACTGCTGCGGTGCCAATCCGGGCCTGGTCTCGTGGCTTGTCAAACAGGCCCTGCTGAACCTTGCAACGGACATGGGCATCGCAGCTCCGCAGCCCAAGACGCGAGAGGAATGGGCTGCGCTGATGCAGCGCGTCGGCGTCAAGGGCATCCATATCGCCGAGAGGGACACCCAGCGTTCGCTGTCGCCAAAGCCGATCGGGACATTCGTCAACACCTGGTCCGTCGAAGGATTCGTCGCCGAAGGCCTCCAGCCGGCCGAACTCGGCTGGGGCACGCACGAGACCTGGATGCCGGAGAACGGCCGCAGGCATGAGAAGGGCGCGCAGTCCGCGATCTACCTTCTGCAGCCCGGCGCCGACACGCGCGTTCGATCCTGGACTCCGACCGCAGGCGCGCAGCACGCCTTCCTCGTCACCCACAACGAGGCGATCACTCTGTCGGACTATTTCACAGTGCGCGACGAACACGGAACGGCTGCCTATCGCCCGACCTGCCACTACGCATACCTGTCCGGCATCAGCACTGATGGGACCAAATCGGCTTAACTGAGAACGGAGGATTTCTGGTTCATCGTAGCTTTCAAAGGAGCGAAGATGAGACAGAAATCCG
>Ga0209572_1001820_pt1 | contig 12260 bp, 10 predicted proteins | sample EBPBio232012_DNA_FD_185867 | JGI IMG/M metagenome (GOLD analysis project Ga0209572, IMG submission 185867) | Wastewater treatment Type I Accumulibacter community from EBPR Bioreactor in Madison, WI, USA - Reactor 1_1/23/2012_ DNA (SPAdes)... | ecosystem: Engineered > Bioreactor > EBPR >...
CCTTCACGCAAAAGACGCTCTCGGGCAGCTTCGTGGTGCGTAACAAGTACCTCAAGCAATTGCTCGCCGAGAAAGGTCAGGACACGCCGGATATCTGGTCGTCGATCACGACCAACGAAGGTTCGGTACAGCATCTCGACTTCCTTTCGGAAGAAGAAAAACTCGTGTTCAAGACCGCCTACGAGATGGATCAACGCTGGGTCATCGAACATGCCGCCGACCGCGCACCGTTCGTCTGCCAGGCGCAATCACTGAACGTGTTCCTGCCCGCCAACGTGCATAAGCGTGACCTGCACGCACTGCACTTCATGGCATGGAAGAAAGGCGTGAAGTCGCTGTACTACTGCCGTTCGGCATCATTGCAGCGTTCGGATAAAGTCTCGAACAAGACTCCGGAGATCCAGCTGGAGATGAGTTTGAAAAGCAAGCAGACCTCGACCTACGAGGAATGCCTGTCCTGCCAATAACCAATCCATAAGAAAACAACGAGGATCGTATGTCACTGCTCGACGCTAAACCTATCTATAAACCTTTCGCATATCCGTGGGCGTATGAGGCATGGCACATGCAGCAACGCATCCACTGGCTGCCGGAAGAGGTGCCGCTGGCGGATGACGTGCGTGACTGGAAAAAGAACCTCGCACCCGCCGAGAAGAACCTGCTGACGCAGATCTTCCGCTTCTTCACGCAGGCGGATATCGAAGTGAACAACTGCTACATGAAGCATTATTCGCAGGTCTTCAAACCGACCGAAGTGCAGATGATGCTGTCGGCATTCTCCAACATGGAGACCGTGCACATCGCAGCCTACAGCCACTTGCTCGATACGATCGGCATGCCGGAACAGGAATACACCGCTTTCATGAAGTACAAAGAAATGAAGGATAAATACGACTACATGCAGCAGTTCAACGTGAATTCGAAAGAGGATATCGCACTCACGCTCGCGGTATTCGGCGCCTTCACCGAAGGCCTGCAACTCTTTGCTTCATTCGCCATTCTCCTGAACTTCCCACGCTGGGGCAAAATGAAGGGCATGGGTCAGATCGTGACCTGGTCGGCACGCGATGAAACGCTGCATACCAACTCGATCATCCGCCTCTTCAAGACCTTCTGCGACGAGAATCCCGAAGTCTGGACCGATGAACTGCGCAGCAAGCTCTACGTGGCCTGCAACACCATCGTGACGCATGAAGACGCCTTCATCGACCTCGCGTTCGGCGTGGGCGAAGTGCAGGGTCTGACCCCGATCGAAGTGAAGAACTACATCCGTTTCATCGCGGATCGTCGTTTGGCGCAACTCGGCCTGCAGCCCATGTACCAGATTGAGAAGAACCCGCTGCCATGGCTCGATGATATGCTCAATGGCGTCGAGCACGCGAACTTCTTCGAGAACCGTGTGACAGAATACGCAAAAGCAGCGACCCAGGGCTCATGGGACGATGCCTTCGCCATCCACGAGACGTCGTCCGACGCGGCCTAGTGCAGGCGGCGGTTATCTACCGGCTCGTCTTCGGGTCCATATTTGAAAAAGCGCGGCTGTCTAGGCAGCGAAGTGCGGGCGAATAACTCGCCCTGCACATCGCTCATCGTCTTGCCGAGACGGGTATAGGATTCGGTTTGCTCTGTGGAAGCGTTTGGTGCGGTTGTCTGTGCCATGTGAACCACCTTTGTAACGTGTGATGCTTACAGTATCGGACGTGAACCTTAACGGAAGGTTACTATCCACAGGTAAGTTGTGATGGATAAGGAATTAATTCTCCATGCGGGAGCGGATGCGTTCGGTGACGGCACTCACCCGACGACCGAAGGCGTGCTCGCAGCTCTCGCTGCGATTGATGCATCACAATTCGCGCCGCGCGTGGTGTGTGACATGGGTTGCGGTGCTGGCTTGCTTGCCATGCGCGCCGCACAACTTTTCAACTGTGATGTCATCGCCGCCGATATCGAACGTACCGCCGTCGAGGCCACCCGCGAGAATGCCGAGAAAAACAATCTGGCCGTGCGTGCCGTCCACTCAGACGGGTTCAACCACCCTGACATACGCGCCTGCGCCCCCTATGACCTGATTCTCATGAATATCCTTGCAGAACCGCTACTTAGCCTCGCCCACGACGCGGTATCCGTGCTTGCGGGCGGCGGAGCGCTGATCATGAGCGGGATGCTGGTCTGGCAACAAGACATAATTATTGAGGCATATCAATCACTTGGATTAGAGCTAGCGCATCGCGTACAACTGGGTGATTGGGTCACCCTCGTGTGGCAGAAACCCTAGGCTTTTCACATAATCTTCACATTACTTTTCGCCCCGTCAATTAAACTGTGGGGAGAGGTAAGAACCATGTCTAGCGTATCAGAAAACGGCATTTTGGAAAAACGCGACTTCGAGGCGTTCAAGCATCGCACCGTGGAATCCAAATTCAAACACCAACTCTTTTTGGGTCTGGGGGGCGCGACCGTATTCGGTTTGGTCGGCGCATTCGGCAAGGCTTTGCTCGATGTCGCGATGGGTAGCGTCGCGGTCGAAGGCGCATTCCTCGGCATGGCTGCGACCAGTTGGGCATGGGTTGGTCTTGCCGCAATCGCGGTCGCTGGCGTTGCCTGTGTCTACATGGGCAGCAAGTTCCTCTCCGAAAGCATCCTGATGGATCAGGATTTCCAGGCAAAGAAAATCGCCCTCGCCACGCAAGGCCATGCACATGGTCTCGTGCAGGCACCAGTGGTCGAGCCCACCAAGACCGTGACCACGCCCCCAGGCATGGCGGTGACCCAAGACGAGATTACCCGTGACAATCGCTGGACGGACAAATTCGCACAGCGCCAACAGGCAGACCTGTGGGCGGATGAAGTGCGTTTGAATGAAGCCAGCGAAGACCAAATCCCGCAACGCCTGCACTAAAGGAATAAATGGCCAAGGAAGTCACATTCGCAGTGGATACCGATACCGTAACCCACGCGGCGCGTAAGGACGAGCAGGGTGTTACCATGCTGGCGCCTGCGCGCGCACCACAACAACCTCGCCATGCCGTGCGCCCGCCTGCCCCAAACGCTGGTGGCTTCAATGTAAAAGATTTCGTGCGCCACAACCGTATCCATATCGAGAACGGTTCGCTCTTCATCGACCCGTATCTGGTCGTTCATCCACGTGAGCTTGACCCCAAGAATGAAGCGCGCCTTCAACAGAAGATGCGCCTGACCTATAGTATCAACAACCCGTCCTTCTTCGAATCGCCCGAGCGCCTCGCTGTCGCGCTGAACATGGGTCAACTGATTCCGGTATCACTGCATGCGAAACGCTCACGTCTGCTCGACACCATCAAGCAGTTCAACGGTGAGGTCGGTAATAGCGGTATCGACACGTCCCTCGCGCAACAGGCCTATGACCGTAACCATCCGATGGCCGCTATCGTGCGCGATACGCTGAAACAACCCGAGATCGATCCTGTCGGCCTTGAGATGCTGAAGAACTCGCTCGCCGTCTACCTGCTCTGTCGCGAGAAAGTGACCCAAGCGGGATACCTCGGCAAGCTCAGTGATTATGTGAAACGCGCCAATTCGCCCGAACAGGTCTTCAGCGATCTGCAGGAAGAGCTTGGCGTCACCCCCGGACAGATCCAAGACGCAGCCCTGCAAGGCGGCCTTGAGGGCGTAGGCAAACTGCTTGGTCTCGACCCACGCTATGTGGCGGACGTGAAAAAGCTGACCGAACTCAGCGCGCAGCGCGACTTCTCCTATAATATGATCGAGCATTGGCACCTAGGTCGCCAGATGATGGGTCTGGATGCCCCCCTCGAACAGAAGATCCATACCGGCATGGAAGCGCGCATCGGTGCGAAGATAAAGGAATATCGAAGCCGCGTGCGTTATCAATATGACGTGCCCGAACCAGTCAAGAAAGAGGAAAATCGCGTTGCCGAAGCCCTCAAGCTGGTGCACCCGACGCAGCGCGCATTGCTGTTCGAACTTGGCTACGAGATCTGCTTCACGCCGGAAGCGACGGCCGACCGCATCGCCTTCCATCCCCATATTTACGGTCTGCACCGCAAGGCCGCAAACGACCTGCGCGATATCCAAGGCACTTACCGTATCTTTTTCTCGGGCAAAGGCGACCTGAAGGGCTCCATGCGTACGTTGGTGCATGAGGTCACCCACAACCTCTGGCCGGATTACCTGACCGGCGAGGAAGTGCACGCCATCGATACGCTGGCGGCAAGTGACCGCGACCGTTTCCGCAACCTCTCGCGCCTGGTGGATGAGAAATTTGACCAATTCGCGACCTTCGTGAAGGCGTATCACGCTGGCACCGACCAAGAGAAGAAGGCCGTGCTCGCCACGATGAACGAACAGTTCGCGCCCTACGGCAATATTACTTTCGATGCATTGCTACCGACCTTGAAAGATCCTTACGAGCTCATGTTCATGGTGAAGCACGCCAATGATCGCCTGCATGTGGAAGGTGAGATGTACAATAAGTCGGGTTATGACACGCCGCAGGAACGTTTCCGCGAAGTGCTTTCGCGCTTTGCCGAGATAAAGCTGGTCGAGTTGCGTGACAACCAACCGCTGTTGAACTTCATTGCACCGGGTCTCAACAAGGTCTTCGATAACTATTACATTCCGCATCTCGAGCGCGTGCGTGCCGAGATCCATGCACAACCACATTCAGTGCCGCCGACCAGCATGATCGCACCGCAAGTTGCGGCCAACGAGAACCTGCCGGATGTGCGCGATGAACCGAAGGTGAAGAATCAGCCTGCAGCAGCGGATGCAGCCTGCGAATCGAATGAAGCCTCAAGCGTCCCTGCCAGTCGCATCGATGCTGCCACCATCCGCGCGATGGCACCGGCATTCCAGGCGATGAAGGACATGGACATCCACGTTCCGCACTAGCCTCAGATCTTCATTGGCATAATGATGAGATTCTGCGAGCGGTTATGCAGCTTCTTCTGCAGCATGTACGCCGTCTGGTTATGCAGTATCTGGTGCATGAACGTTTCATTCTCAAAAATGAGCTTGGTCGCGAAGAAGACCGACCGCGGGAAGTCCTGCTGGATGCGCTCTGTGAGTTTCGAGGCGGTATCGATCACATCCGTGCCGTAATCATGGTAATAGGTGCTGGCAAGCCCCCGGTTGGTGCAGAAGTCCACATAGTTCTTGAGCATCAGCTTCGTATCGCGGCGTAGCTTGTGCCACATGGTCTGGTCGGTGAATTCTTCCGTATCGATCTCGCCGACGCTGGCGAACACGAAATTCTTGAACACGCCGGGGAACAGGCGTTGCACCCACAAGAAAGTGTGCATGCCGCTCGCTGCCGAATCACCTACGAGGAACACGGCGGTGGACTCGCGTGGATCCATCTTCGGCTTCTCGACGCCGGGTTTTGCGCCGGTGGCGAACATCGCCGTACCCAACTCTTCCTCGATATCAGCGAGTTTCTTCCGCACCGTCTCGTAGTGGCGCTTGATGGTGAGACCGAGTGTAATGATAAGACCGGTGACCACGACCGTTTTCCAGCCGCCATAGCCGAATTTCTCGAACAGCGTTACGGTCAGGATGATGGCGCAGACCATCATTGCCGAGAAGGCAGTGATAAGCTTTGGCCATACACGCCAATTACGGCGCTCGCGCCAGCGATAACGCGTGATGCCCGCGAGCGATAACGTGAAACACAGGAATACGTTGATAGAGTAAAGAATGACCAGTAGATGCACGACGCCACCCGTCAGCAACAACGCACCGATGGCGCTGGCACCCATGAGCACCACGCCGTTTCGCGTGACAAGACGGCTCGAGAGCGAGCTGAACATATGTGGCATCCAGCGGTCGACCGCAAGCGCGGCCAACACCGAAGGACCAGCGATGAAGCCTGTATTGCCGGCCACGAACAACAACCCCATCGCGCAGAGCAACGAAATGGTCACGAATTCTGAAGAGATGTTGATATCGCCGATGGCCCACTCTGCGGTGACGGCCTTAAAGGCGGTCGCGTTCAGTGTTTCACCATCAATCTTCTGCACGTCCCACAGCAAATAGGTGAGAATGATGCCCGCCGCCATGAAGGCAAGCGAAAAGGCGATGGCCCACATGGTCATCTTCGCGGTCTTGACCCGCGGCTCGGCTAGTGTATTGGCGGCATAGGAAACGGACTCGAGACCGGTATAGGTACCGCCGCCCATCGAAAATGCTTTGAAGAATAATGCGAGTACCGCCAACCAACCAACGGCATCTGCCATCTCGGTGGTTTCCTTTACGGCGGTCGGCATCAAGTCATCCAAACCTTCCGAATGCGAGACGATGGCGGTGATGATGAGTATGGCGTGCGTCGCGATGAAGCCGAGGAAGATCGGCATCAGGATACGCACCGACTCCTTGACGCCGCGGAGGTTCATGTAGGAAAGCAGCATGATGATGCCGCAGGCGATCCAGAGTTTGTAGCCGCCATATTCTGGCGGGAACAAGCTGAAGAGCGCATCGACCCCCGCTGCGACCGAAATGGCGATGGTCAGCACGTAATCGATGAGCACGGCGCCGCCAGCGACAAGCCCTGCCTTGGGGCCCAGCAACGCGGTTGATACACGGTAACTGCCGCCGCCATTGGGGAACAGCTCGATGACTTGCATGTATGCACCGGCCAATAGGAAGACAGTGAAGGCCGTTGCAATCGCCAAGAAGATCGCCATGTGCGTATGCGCCTGCAGCGCAAGGAATGCTTCTTCAGGACCGTAGTTCGAGGAGGAGATACCATCGGCGCCGATGCCAACCCACGCGAAGAAGGTGATGAGCGCAAGGTGCTTACGCGTATCGGCCTTGAACGGGTCGAGCGGTTTACCGAAGAAGAAATGTTTAACGGCTTTAATGTTCATGGCCTATGGCCTTGGTTTTACGGCGTTTTGCCTATGCGGCGCTGCAATAATCCTATTCCCCTATAAAAGCAAGCATTCGTGCGGCTTAGCCACTAATTTCATGGTAAATCAATGGGCTAGTGGAAAATTAAACCCCGATGTGCTAGGGAAGCCACAATGCATTTCACGCCCAAACAGCCCAGCCTGCCTGCCCCCCAGCTTACGTGGGATGACGGCACGCTCATCAGCCGTGCCTATGATGATGTCTATGCATCGCGCGCGGGCAGCGTGGCAGAAACCGAATATGTGTTTCTCGAAGGCAATGGATTTCCCGAACGATGGAAAACGCAGAAGCATTTCACGATCGGTGAACTCGGCTTCGGCACAGGCCTGAACTTCTTCGTTGCCTGGCGGCAATTCCTGCAAGCAGCATCGCCGGATGCGCACTTGCATTTCATCAGTACCGAGCTGGTGCCGCTTGCGGCAGAGGATATCCTGCGCGCGCTGTCGCCCTATCCGGAACTGGAATGGTTGGCCTCGCAATTCTGTGCGCGCATGCCGCAACGTATCGCGGGCATTCACCATATTCAATTCGATCGCGTGACACTCACGCTGTGCTATGGCGATGCGAACGAGACGCTGCCGCATGTGAAGGCACGAGCCGATGCCTGGTTCCTCGATGGATTCTCGCCCGCGAAGAACCCCGACATGTGGAACGAACCATTGCTGAAGCACGTCGCGCGTCTGGGCGGTACTGTCGCGACCTTCTCAGCGGCGGGTGAGGTGAAACGACGCCTTGAGGCGGCCGGCTATACCATGGAGAAACGCGCAGGCTTCGGCCATAAGCGCGACATGCTGGTGGGTACGCCTGTTAAAAAAAGTAACGATAAGAATACTCTGCGCATCGCCGTCATTGGAGGCGGTGTAGCAGGCTGCGCTACGGCAAATGCGCTGGCATCACGTGGCCATCATGTGGCGCTCTATGAGCGCCATGCCATTGCCTCCGCCGCTTCAGGTAACCCCGCTGCATTGCTTTATCCGCGCATCACGAAACACTGGTCGCCGGAGATGAGTTTTTATCTGAGCGCGTATAGCTACATGCTGTCGCACGTGCCCTATTGGGGTGTTATACATGAGTCGCTTGGCTTGCTCAAGACCATCAAGGACGAGCAGGAGCGCGAACGTTTCACCGATATCAACCAGCGTACCGGCATCGATGAAGCTATTCTACGCTTCGATGCAAGCAAGCAGGGCGTGTGGTTCCCTCAGGGCATGTGGCTCGACCCGCGCGATCTATGCAAAAAACTCATCCATCATGCGCATATCACGCTGCACGAATACCATGCGCTGACAGCCTTACCCGAGGCGGATGCGGTGGTGTTGTGTAATGCGCAGGACGCACAGTATTTTGCACCCGAATGTAGCATGAAGGTGAATGCCGGGCAGCTCTCCGTCGTACCTGCACGCCATATCAAGCAGATGCCGCAGGTGCTGCGCTCGCATAAGGGTTATATCATTCCGCAGCAGGGTTCCGTAATCATCGGTGCGACCTATGATCGCGATGATATGTCGGGCGCAGTGACGGAGGGGAATCATCTCAAGAATCGTGAAGAGGCCGCTGCGGCATTGCCTGAATTATTCTCGTGCGCGGATATTTCCGACTGGTCGGGGCGCACCAGTATGCGTGCCACCACGCCCACGCGCATGCCGTACCTTCAAAAGCTACGCGAGGGGCTTTATATCAACGCCGGCCACGGCTCGCGAGGCATGCTTTCCGCGCCTTACGGGGCAGAGCTGGTGACAAATGAGATTTGCAATTCCTGAGAAGTGCGGCTAATGCTTCGGCGTGCGCCGGCATAGCTCAGCGGTAGAGCAGCGCTTTTGTAAAGCGAAGGTCGGGAGTTCAATCCTCTCTGCCGGCACCAATAAGACTTCATTTGGAGTCTATATGAGTCATATTATAGTAAAAAAAATGATTGGAAACGTGCACTCTTACGCAGGTAGCGAGTGGTATTATGACTTCAAAGCACTTCCAAACCTTCTGCAAGAAGCGCACGTAGCTACTTTTGTTGCGGAGAGATCGCAAATCCTAGACGCACTTGTAAAAAACTGGAGCATTGAGACCAACTCCCAGTGGCTCGTGAGACTATTCTTTTCTGTCAAAATGATCTTTACCGCTTCCGTGATGCTTAAAAGCGCAGAATATTCAGAGAGTAAAAATCTGCGCATCTCAGTCCCCTATTTAAATTATTATGCATTGCTATATTCATTACGAAGCATGGTCATGGTTTTGCCCGAGATTTCATGGCAGCAAGGTAAAAAAACCATAATCAACATAGGGCATAAGCACACTATTGATACGGCTTACGATGTTCTTGAGAAAATTGATGCGGCCAGCGCTAAGAATTTTAAACAAGTTGCTTTGTCATTAAAAACGTTACGTGAGCTCATATCTTATCGCGCCCCTTCTTCTGCTGAAGGCGCCATGAGTTTCTTAAAAGACATCGATATTGTGCAGCATTGCAGGCTATTTGTTGAAATGGCACAACTGATGTCAGAGTTGTTAGAGAAGGCATTGCTGTCGTCTTACAATAAAGAAGAACTACTTAAATTCGGTCTAGATAATAATATTTTACAGCACGCTTATCGTCATAAAATAGACGACGTAGAAATCTACGATAAGGAAGATGCGCATCGAATAAAGTATTTCGAACGGAAATACCCTGTGTTGGCAAACATTATGCACATGATGTCGGAGGGGCACGTAGAAGATGCGTTCGGCGCCTGGTGCTCAGACAATGATGATGAAGATGAACAGGCCAACTTTAATCCGGACGCGGAATGGCGCGTCATTTTTGATGTGCCGTAGCAATTCGTTTACGTGATTATTCTTCTTCTTTGAGCCACCCGCGGAAATTCATCGGCTTGCCGAAGTAATAACCCTGCAGGTAATCGACACCGAGCTCGATGAGCATTTTGGCGACCTCCCCGTTTTCCACGAATTCCGCCACCGACTTCAGGCCGAAGCCTTGGGTGAAATCGAGCAGTGTCTTCACGAAGAAACGGCTATCGGCATTATCGGTCAGGTCTTTCACGAACATGCCGTCGATCTTGATCATATCGACCTCAAGCGCCTTCAATTGGCGGAACGAGGTATAGCCCGAACCGAAATCATCCAGCGCCACGGTAATACCGAGCGCCTGCAGTTCGGCGCAGAACAGGGCGGTGTGTTTCAGGTCACGGTGAATCGCCGTCTCGGTCAATTCCACGATCATGCGTTTGGCAATGTCAGGTGTTTCAGCGACATGGTCGCTCAGCAATTTCAGCCAGCCATGATCCTGTGTCGTCAGGTTGGAGATGTTGAGTGCCAGTACGACCTTCGCGTCATGACGTAATTCCTTCACCACCATGTCGAGGGTCAGACGGTCGATGATGCCGATCATGCCCATGCGCTCGGCAATGGGGATGAGCGTGCCGGCGGAGCTGATCTTGCCGTCCTCGCTGAAGAAGCGTAACAGCGCCTCATAATGGCTGATGGCGCCGGTCTTACTTTCGATGACGGGCTGATAGGCAAGGCGCAAACGCCCGCCCGTGATGGCCTGACCGAGGAAGTTCGCCAGACCCATCTGTTCGCGGTTTGCCGCCCCACGCTCTTCGATGCTGATGGGGCTGCCGCTCTCACTGAGCGCCACGAGTGTGCGACCGAGGATTTCTTCCGGCGCCTCTTCACCCTCAGGCAATAAGCTGAACGACGTAGAGGTAATGCAATGCAGGTCGCCATAGCGTGAGTGGTACGAATAGTTACGTACGGCATCTTGTAGTTGGGCGCACAGTGCGGTGATTTCAGGCTCGCTGGTTTTTGGGATGAGGATACCGAATTGGTCGCGTTGCGTGCGCGCCACCATGCTGGCAGCGCCTGCATGCGTGTCGAGCACTTCGTGTAATTCGTTCATCACCGTCTCGGCAACGGCGACGCTGTAACCGCTCATCATCATCGAAAGATTGTCGATCGCGACCACGACGAGGCCGCAATGATACTTGCCTTGCGCTGCTTGCGCCGACATATTCTGCAAGGCTTCTACGAAACCGCGAGGGTAGCCGCACGCCCCTAGCCGAAGCGGGGAGTCATCTGGTAAAACGATTGTCATGACAGACACTTAGATTGCCACTTACGGTAGAGTTAAGCAAGGCGATTATGGACGATTATATATTAGCAATTGCAGCAAATATCGCGAACAACACCGCTAGACCAAGCCACTGGTTACTGCGGAAAATACGGCCGCCATCGGCGCCTTTGAAGGTCAGCATCACTTGCCACGCGCCATGTGCCCATACGACATATACAGCCGCAGGTGTAACGCCCGCCAACCAGAACAACCCGCCCATCAAGACGTAACAGGCCGCCGCGAAATGCGGTACGTATCGACCCAAACGCCGCGCGGTCGACTTCACGCCGATCAATGCATCGTCGTCCTTATCTTGCAACGCGTAGAGTGTGTCGTAACCGAGCGTCCAGAGAATGCTCGCGGCATAGATGAAGATCGAGGTGTGGGTGATATGCCCGCTTGTCGCGATGGACGCGAACAACGCGCCCATATTGAAGGTGATGCCGAGGAACAGTTGCGGCCACCAGGTGATGCGTTTCATCCATGGATAGATAACGATCAGCGGCACGGTGCACAGTGCCAAGGGCAATGCTTGGAACGGCAACGCCAGCACGATGAGCAGGCCGATGAGCAGCAGTATGAGCAGTAGCAGGTAGGCCTGCCGCACCGGCACGGTACCGGCAGCAAGCGGTCGCGCTTTGGTGCGCGCCACCAGCGGGTCGAAATCGCGATCCGTCAGATCGTTGATGATGCATCCTGCCGAACGCATGACAGCAGCGCCGAACAGGAACAGCACGTAATGCCATAGCGCAGCATCCTGCAGGGCCAATACCCATGCGGCGGGAAAGAAAGTGAGCCAGATACCGATGGGCTTATCAAGGCGTGTGAGTGCAATGAAAGGGTGCATGGCTGACCTGTAGCATCTTCAAAAAAATGCTGCTAGAGCTTTGGAATGACCATACACCGCATTGCTGCCGACGCGCCGCTTCAAAAAGGCGCCACCATCACGCTCAGTGAGGCTCAGGCGCATTATGTGACTAGTGTGCTTCGACAAAAAGAAGGTGCCGTTTTGCGCTTGTTCCATGCGGAATCCGGTGAATATGAAGCGGTCATCCATGCCGTCTACAAACGCGGTTGTGACTTGCGTGTGGGCGAACAGACACGTGCGGCAAAACGAAGCCCCGACCTCTGGCTGTGCTTCGCGCCCGTCAAGGGCGGCCGTACGGAGACCATCATCGAGAAAGCGACCGAACTGGGTGCGCGCGTCATTCAACCGGTGCTCACCAAACGCTGCGTGGTCGATAAGGTCAAT
>Ga0209572_1001824_pt1 | contig 12204 bp, 14 predicted proteins | sample EBPBio232012_DNA_FD_185867 | JGI IMG/M metagenome (GOLD analysis project Ga0209572, IMG submission 185867) | Wastewater treatment Type I Accumulibacter community from EBPR Bioreactor in Madison, WI, USA - Reactor 1_1/23/2012_ DNA (SPAdes)... | ecosystem: Engineered > Bioreactor > EBPR >...
TGAACTCATCACCCAAACCTTAAATGATTTTCTGGAAGGAGGTACGAACGGCGAAGTTGAAAGATTTAAAGGGGCATTTTTTAGTGATGCCATTCAAAAAGCCGTGGGAAAAACAGGTGTAACGGGCATGTCTGTTGAAACTTTAGCCTCAAAAATAAAACCAAATCAAAAAATGGAGCGTACTACCCGGATTATTTCCTGGAGTTATGCAGGCACTGCCGCTACCGCAGTTACCGAATCAGAATATGCTAATAATAAAATAATTGACCTGCTAAATCTTCTGAAGGTTAACAACCAATGGAAAATCATAAGCCGGGTATATTCCAGAATTGAAAAAAATGAAGATGTGACTTCTTCTAATCCTGTGGCAGCAGATCCAAAGGCCAAAGGAAAAACCCCTGCTGCAACCTCAGCAACAAAACCAGCTCCCAAACCTAAAAAGCCTGTGGCTGATGATGGTTGGTGAGAAAAATTTTTAACCATAAAAAAGGCTTGAAAATTAGTTCAAGCCTTTTTTTATTAAAACTCCCTGTGTTTGGCCTCATCAAAAAGCCTTTCTTTAGGCAGAGATTTAAAATATTCATAGGTTATTTTTAATCCTTCCTGGCGGCTAACTTTTGGCTCCCATCCCAAAATTTCTCTTGCTCTGGTAATATCAGGCTGTCTTTGCTTGGGATCATCTTTCGGCAACTCCTTGTAAACTATCTTTTGAGTAGTATTGGTTAGTTTGATAATTTCCTCCGCAAAATCTTTTATGGTAATTTCAGAAGGATTCCCCACATTAACCGGATACGCATAATCAGAATGTAACAATCTGAAAATACCCTCCACCAAATCATCAACATAGCAAAACGAGCGGGTCTGACTGCCATCACCAAAAATTGTCAAATCTTCACCTCTCAGAGCCTGACCAATGAATGCAGGCAAAACACGACCATCATTCAACCGCATCCGGGGACCATAAGTATTGAAAATCCTTACAATGCGGGTCTCTACACCATGATAAGTATTATAGGCCATAGTCATGGCCTCCTGAAATCTTTTGGCTTCATCATAAACTCCTCTTGGACCAACAGGATTTACATGGCCCCAATAGTCTTCATTTTGAGGATGTACCAAAGGATCACCATAAACTTCTGAAGTAGAGGCAATCAAAACTCTTGCATTTTTGACCCTTGCCAATCCAAGACAATTGTGAATACCCAAAGAGCCAACTTTTAAAGTTTGAATAGGTATTTTCAAGTAATCTATCGGGCTTGCAGGAGACGCAAAATGAAGGATATAATCCAGTTCACCAGGAACATGGATAAACTTGCTTACATCGTGGTGATAAAACTCGAAATTAGGGAGTTTAAAAAGATGCTCAATATTACGCAAGTCACCTGTAATAAGGTTATCCATCGCAATGACATGGTATCCTTCTTTGATAAATCGGTCACAAAGATGACTTCCGAGAAATCCGGCACCGCCGGTAATCAAAATTCTTTTCATTTTATTATTTTTTGGCGGTAACTGTATCACGACCAATTGAGAAATAATCGTAACCCATGGCCTCCATATCTTTTAATTCATACAAGTTTCTTCCATCAAAGATAACTTTAGATTTTAAAGCAGCCGATAATTTTTCAAAATCAGGAGTTCTGAACTCAGGCCACTCGGTCATAATCATCAAAGCATCTGCATCTTGAGCGGCTTCATAAGGATTTTTGGCATATTTTACTTTTTTACCAATCTCTTTTTTTACATTGGCCACCGCTTCCGGGTCAAATACCACCACTTTGGCACCTGCTCTTTTGAGTGCTTTGATATTATACAACGCCGGAGCTTCTCTGATATCGTCAGTATGAGGTTTAAATGCCAAGCCCCACAAAGCAATGGTCTTACCTTTCAAAGATCCACCAAAGTACTCTTTTAGTCTTGGCACCAATTTGGTTTTTTGTCTTTCATTTACCAACATAACCGACTTCAAAATTTTGAAATCATAACCATATTCCTTGGCAGTCTGACCCAATGCCTGAACATCTTTTGGAAAACAACTACCACCATAGCCAATACCCGGAAACAAAAATCTTTTCCCGATACGACTATCGGTACCAATACCTTTTCTCACATTGTCCACATCGGCCCCGGCGATTTCACAGAGGTTGGCGATTTCGTTCATAAAGGTAATTTTCATTGCCAGGAATGAGTTTGCGGCATATTTTGTCATTTCGGCTGATCTTTCATCCATAAAAATTATTGGATTGCCTTGTCTCACCAAAGGTGCGTATAGTCTTTCCATAATTTCTTTGGCTCTTTCTGATTTAGTTCCTATTACCACACGATCAGGTTTCATAAAATCATCTACGGCTACACCTTCCCGAAGAAACTCGGGATTAGAAACCACATCAAAAGGCACTTTGGCATTTTTAACTATTGCAGCATTTACTTTTTCTGCTGTACCAACAGGTACAGTACTTTTATCAACTATTACGGCATAGTCTTCCATCACATGACCCAATTGATCAGCTACACCCAATATGTATTTCAAATCAGCAGAGCCATCTTCACCGGGAGGCGTAGGCAGAGCTAAAAATATTACTTCAGCTCCTTTTATTCCTTCTTTAAGATCAGTTGTAAACATTAACCTGCTTTCTTTCCGGTTTCTGTCAAACAAAATCTCAAGACCCGGCTCATAGATAGTCATTTTCCCTTTTCTCAGGCTTTCAACTTTGGCCTGATCAATATCAATACAGGTAACATAATTTCCTGTTTCAGCAAAACAAGTACCAGTAACTAATCCAACGTATCCGGTACCAACTACGGCTATTTTCATTTTTTAAATTATTAAAAGTGAATTATTCTACAAAGCTATATTAACATTTTCAAATACAACTACAAAAAACTTCTTTTTTTTACATGAAGTATGAAAATATAGTGACTTTATTAATTAAAGTATATACAAACCTCACTTTTTTAACATTCAATGTTAAGTTTTAAAAAAAGATATAATCAAAATATCTCCGGGCGAAAAAAACAATATTGTCTCTTTTCTGCAAGGAAAGTCTGATTCGGGAATAATTCTTCCCAAAGAAATTTTATGATTGATTATTATGAGAGAGCGAAGGCTAAGTGGTTAGTTTAGCCCTGAAACCATGGTTTCAATTTATGTTATACAAAAACCAAGCCTATTTCCAAACAAAAGGAAATTTTTGACCATGGTATTTTTTAATTTCCATCACAACGGTTCCGATTGAAAAGTCAATTTCAACCTGAATGGGCACCCTGTTCTTATCATCAGAAACCCAAATACGGATGGCGTTTTCACCTTTGAATAGTTCGTTAGGCGGTAGAATTGGATTTAATTTTAATACTTTTATTTTACCAAATTTGGTATTTACAGTGCCTTTTCCTGCAAATCTTATTTTCATAGGATACAACTCTTCGTCAAAAAAAACCGGTGCAGCGAAAGTCTTTCCTAAAGCCTGAGCATTATAATCGAATGTCCTGATGAGGTAATAGGCTGAAATTACATCCTGAATATTGTTTGGAACTGAAAAGGTTTTGGTTTGGTCTTTTTCAGTTTTCAAAACTTCATTTTTTGAATGATTAAATGAAATCACCTGATCTCTTTTGAAATTATTTTCTCTGGCACTGTAAATAAATCGCTGAGGTACAAATGCGAGCGTATCAAGATAAGTGCGGTAGGTATTGCTTACTTTAAAAATATTGGTCATGCCAGCGGTACGTCCTACCACATTTATTTTAAAGCAGGCCCTTTGATTTACATTATAAATTTTTTCATCTACATCTACATTAGCTTCACCAATGGTAAAAAAGCCATATTTGATTTTATAATGATATGATTCACCGGCAACAAAAGAGTCATTCTCTACAAAACGGTAGTCGCCCTGAAAACCAAAACTGAACAAGAAAAAAGAAAAAATTATGAGAATTAACCGCATAAGATCAGCCAACAATTTTAAATGCCCGCAAAAAATATTTTTTTTTGGAAAACTAAAAACCAAATGAAATATTATAATCAGACTTACAAAAATAAATCCAATAGATTTAAATCGAGCCTAAATACAAAAAAAAGTGCCTCCAAACAGAAGCACTCTTTCCAATTTCTATCATTAGAATCTATTAATCTATTGATGCATCATCAAGATTCTTGTCCATAAGTGCGTCGGCATTGCTTGAAACCGTCGCTTTGATTCTGTCCTCCAACTCGGCCATTAATTCAGGATTGTCTTTGATAAGTGCCTTAACAGCATCTCTTCCCTGTCCCAATTTATTTTCAGCATACGAAAACCAGGAGCCTGATTTTTTAACTATATCCAGGTCAACAGCCAAATCCAACACTTCACCCGATTTTGAAATTCCTTCACCATACATGATGTCAAATTCGATCACTTTGAAAGGAGGAGCTACTTTGTTTTTAACCACTTTTACTTTGGTGCGGTTACCAATTATATTAGAATCATTATCTTTTATCTGACCTATCCTTCTGATATCAATCCTCACCGAGGCGTAAAATTTAAGAGCGTTACCTCCGGTAGTGGTTTCAGGACTACCAAACATGACACCAATTTTATCTCTCAGCAACAACCCGTTTTATTGATTGTACCCGTTAGTTTTCTCAAAGCCTGCGACATCAATCTCGCCTGGAGTCCCATTTTACTGTCACCCATTTCACCTTCGAGCTCGGCTTTTGGAACCAATGCCGCCACGGAGTCAATCACACAGATGTCAATCGCACCTGAAGAAATCAAATGTTCTGCAATTTCGAGTGCCTGCTCACCATAATCAGGCTGAGATATCAAAAGGTTTTTAGTATCAATCCCTAATTTCTCGGCATAAACCCTGTCAAAGGCATGTTCTGCATCTACAAAAGCTGCTATTCCGCCCATTTTCTGAGCCTCAGCAATTGCATGCATGGCCAGGGTGGTTTTACCCGAAGATTCAGGACCATATATTTCGATTACTCTTCCTTTTGGAAAACCACTTACACCCAAAGCAAGATCCAGACCCAGTGAGCCGGTTGATATTACAGGAACATCCATTACTTTGGTATCACTCAACCGCATCACAGTTCCTTTACCGAATGCCTTATCAAGTTTATCAAGTGTTGATTGTAAAATCTTAAGTTTGTCTGCGTTGTTATCGTTTGCCATTTTTCTAATGATTAATTTTGTGTTACAAATCTATATAAGTTTTTTAGTAAAGTCGTGCTATGTTTTTTAGCAATATCCATATATAACTATTTATCAATGCTTTAAGTCTGACAAATTTACAGTTCTTTAATTTTGATCTTCTTCCAGGCTACTTTAATACCACCTCCATCATGAATTTGAAGAGCTATTTTTCCGTCAATTTCACCTATGGCTTTGTCCTTCAAAAAAATCATCTGAACACCATTGACCCAGGTGGTCACTTCATCATTTTGAACCTTTATTTTCATTGTATTCCATTTATTCATTTTTACATTATCAATTGCGGGATCCGGTTTGATTAGCCATCCTCTTTTATAAGATTCATAAATTCCACCCGAAAAATGACCCGGAGGTGCTACTTCAGCCTGCCAGCCTGCCACTTTTGTTCCTTCAATATCAGAATGAAAAAAAACGCCGCTATTTCCATTGGCTTCCGGTTTAAACATCAGCGAAAGTTCAAAATCTTTAAATTTTTGTTCGGTGGCCAGATATCCATATCCCTTATCCGGGCCGCTTTCACAAATAAGATTCTTATTTTTAACATACCATTTTTCGGTACCAAAGATTTTCCATCCATCCAGATTTTTTCCATTAAAAAGACTTTTTTGGGCATTGGCACCTACTATCAAAAACAAAAGAAACAGAAGAATTGAATTTTTTTTCATTTAAAATATGTTTAGAATAGTTTAAAAGTAACCAATACATTCGAAACCAAAAAATTACTTTTGTATAAGATTTAAAAAATCAAAAATGAAATTTAGCGATTTAAATATAAACAGATCACTGCTCAATGCCCTTGACGACATGGGCCTGAAAACCCCCACTTCCATTCAGGCGAAAGTTTTTTCTGAGGTGATGTCGGGGAAAGATCTGGCCGGAATTGCAAAAACCGGCACAGGAAAGACGCTTGCTTATTTATTGCCACTGCTCAGAATGTGGAATTTCTCGAAAGAAAAACTCCCTCAAATTGTAATACTCGTTCCTACACGAGAACTGGTGGTGCAAGTACAGGAAGTGGCTAAAAAACTGGCTTCCTATATCTCTTTTGATACCGTAGGCGTTTATGGCGGAGTCAATATCAAATCTCAAATTATTGAATTGCAAAATGGGTGTGATCTATTGGTGGCCACTCCGGGAAGGTTTATTGACCTGGCAGCTGCGGGAGTATTAAAAGTCAAAAACATCAAAAAAATGGTTTTGGATGAATTCGACACTATGCTGGACCTTGGTTTCAGGCCTCAACTCGAACAAATATTTGATAAAGTACCTGAAAAACGTCAAAATCTGATTTTTTCTGCTACAGTAACCGAGGACATTGAGGCCCTATTGCAGGATTATTTCAAAAGTCCTGTGATAATTGAGGATGATTCGATGTCAACACCGCACCAAAACATAAATCAAAGAGCCTATATTCTACCCAATTTCGGCACAAAAATCAATTTGCTCGAGGTGTTATTGAGTAATGATCCGGAAATGACCAAAAACCTTGTTTTTGTTTCGGAAAAAAGTAAGGCCGATGTTCTTTTGGGTGAATTGCAAAAGCGAGGCATGGAAAGTGTGGACATCATCCATTCAAATAAATCCCAAAATTACAGGTTCAATGCTATCAATCGTTTCTCTGAGGGTGAAACCAGAACCTTAATTGCTACAGATATTGGTTCACGGGGTCTGGATATTCCTCTAATAAGTCATGTTGTCAATATGGACCTGACCGATCAACCCGAAGATTATATCCACAGGATAGGTCGCACCGGAAGGGCAAGTCAAAGCGGAAAAGCTTTAAGCCTAATTACAGAAAAAGAAGCCAGCACTTTAAACCAAATTGAAGAATTGCTGGATTATAAAATTGCCAAAGTGGATCTGCCGAAGCATCTTGAAATTTCAGATCAGATTTTTGATTTTGAAAAAGAGTATGTACCTGTAAAATTTATAAAACTCAAAACTCAAAAACCTGAAGGCGAAGCTTTTCATGAAAAATTGGAGAAAAACAAAAAGATAAATGTGAGGAGAAACATAGAGAAAGAAAAACAGAAAAAGTATGGAAAAGCCTACAAAAAAGAAATAAAACCAAGCTAAGCGATATTTATGGCCTCGAGAATCATTGAGAAAATTTACGGGAACAAGACCAGGATCAGAGTTTGTGGAATCTTGATTGAGCAAAACAAACTGCTTATGGTAAACCATTCGGGCCTCAATAGCGAAAATATTTTTTGGAGCGTACCCGGCGGGGGCGTAAACGAAAACGAAGGCATAAAAGAGGCATTAGTCAGGGAGTTTAGAGAAGAAGTAAATCTTGAGGTAAAAATTGGCCCTCTTATGCATATCAAAGAAGCCAAAATCGGTGCTTTACACGCCATCGAGTTCTATTTTGAGGTATATGCCGAAAATCAAAAACCCCGACTTGGCCAGGACCCCGAGCATAATATTCTGACAGAAATCGCCTGGAAAAGTATTGAAGAATACCGACAAATAAAACATTCACAAAGAATAAGCATATTTGAAGGTTTTAATTCCTTCAATGATTTCACAAGCAATATTTCTTTTTTAAATTTGTTGGATGGAGCCAATTTTCAAAATAACCGATGACCGTTTTGATGCCGATCAGATTGATTTGTATGACTTGAAAATTGAATGGCAGGATTGCAGGTTTAAAATTGCTCTTAAAAACGTAAGCTCCAATACTTTCATTTGGTTTGAAGATTATTTTTTGGGCAGTTATGCCACATTTGAAAATTCTGTTTCCCAGATAAGAGAAATATTCAATACACACGCATTTTTGAAAGCCAATTTTTGGAACTCCATCGTTGTTTCGGTTGACACTCCCCTGTTTTTAAGATTAGAGAACGAGCTTTTTGATGACCAGATTCCCCCATTTGATTATTTAAAAATGGTTTTCCCCCATTTGGAATCTTCTGAATTTGAAATAATTGAATCACCATTTGATAAAGTGAGATATCTTTTTGGAATTCCGAAAGTGATATTGAATTTACTTTCAGAAATTTATCAGAATAAAACGTTGGAAATAAAGCCTAAACTGGCTAATCTAGCCGAATTTTTCAATAAAAACAACCAACTCAACACTTCCAACCTGTTGATAGTCAATGACAAATGGATTGATACAATAATAACCAAAAATACTGAAATAGAAATCAGGAAATTTCCATCCGTAAGCAATGAGATTAATCCTAAAGTTTTTACTTTGCTAAATTCTAATGGTAAAAAAACTTACTTATTTGGAGAAATCACCCCTTTTTCTGCAATTTATAAGGTAATAAAAGCGAATATTGAGCAAGTTGAAATCGGAAAATTGCCGGACAACATCAAGTTCTCTCAGTATTTTGATGAAGTGCCGGAGCAACGGCATTTAAGTCTGTTTGTTTAAAAATTATTTAGGGTCTGTTGAAAAAGTCAGAAGTAGTTTAGCTACGAACCAATAAAAAGAAACTGTACTGTGGTACAGTGAGTTGTGATTGGTGAAGTAGATGAACTGCTTCTGGCTAAGGCTATTAGGAGCATCTTTCGTGCAAAGAATTTTTAAATTTTTAGTTAAAAAACTTTCAGAAGAATATTATAAACTCTTTCTAAAAATTTATAAATCAAACCATTGCCTGTTTTTCAGCAGACCCTATTTACGAAAAGTATAATCGAAGCCGTATTGAACCTTGAGATTGTAGTCAAAATACTCAATGGCTCTTTCCACTTCCTTACCTTTCATGGCAATAAAATATGGCTTTTTACCTTTTTTATTGACCAATTTGGTATCCACTTTATAAATGGTTCCTTCAGGAAAATTCTTGATAAATTTACTTGGAATGCTCACTTTAAGATTTTCCGGTACTTGCTGACCGTTGATGGTCTTCAACTTCATCTTATCAGACTTTAAATCATATAGTGCTTCAGCAAAAACATCAAGGAAGTATTTTTTCGAGAATTCGGGGACTTCGTCCACTAAAGACAATTGCATTTTCCAGTATTTTATAGATTCTGACGCAATTTAAATCCAATATTTGAAAAAAAATAGGTGAAAAGTATATTTTTTCGTACTTTTGCAGAAAATTTGGGAAACAATCATCAAAAATGGCTGAGGTAAAAATTTTTTCCGGTACCAATTCAAAGTATCTGGCTAGTAAAGTAGCTTATTTTTATGGAAAGGAACTAGGGAAAATATCAATTCAACGGTTTGCAGATAGTGAAATCTCGGTCAATTTTGACGAATCTGTCAGAGGTTGCGACCTGTTTCTTTGTCAGGCTACATTTCCAAATGCCGACAACCTGATGGAGTTACTCCTTATGATTGATGCAGCAAGAAGGGCCTCGGCACACTATGTAGTAGCGGTTATTCCTTATTATGGCTATGCCAGACAAGACAGAAAAGACCGTCCGAGAGTAGCCATAGGTGCCAAATTGGTTGCCAATATGCTAAGAGCAGCGGGTGCCGACCGAATCATGACACTTGACTTGCATGCCGGTCAGATTCAGGGATTTTTTGATATTCCGGTTGATCATTTGGAAGGCACATCGGTGTTTGTTCCTTATTTGAAAACCAAAAATATCGAAAACCTCATCTTTGCTTCTCCAGACGTTGGTGGTGTATCAAGAGTGCGAAAATTTGCAAGTTTTTTTGATGCTGATATCGTGATTTGTGATAAGCAAAGAAAAAAAGCCAACGAAATCGCGGGAATGCAACTCATTGGGGATGTAAAAGATGCCAATGTGGTTTTGGTGGACGACATGATTGACACGGGTGGAACGATTTGTAAAGCTGCAGGGTTAATCATGGAAAAAGGTGCAAAATCGGTCAGAGCGGTAGCAACTCATGCCGTAATGTCGCACAAAGCCCATGAAAATATCACCAATTCGGTATTTACTGAGGTGATAGTTTCGGATTCTATTCCTTTAAAAATAGACAATCCGAAAATTAAAGTTATTTCGGTAGCCGAGCTTTTTGCTCATGCCATCGGAAGAATCAGAGACAATGGATCTATTAGTTCATTATTTATAAATTATCAACATCAAATTACATTTTAATTATGAAAGTAACTGAGATTGTAGGGTTTAATAGAGCGAATCTCGGTCGTCAGGCTGCACAGGAACTACGTGCTCAAGGCATGGTTCCGGGTATTCTGTATGGCGGAGCAGAGCAAGTGTCATTTTACGCACCTGCCTATTTGTTCAGACCACTTATCTTCACGCCTGATGCGTATGAAATCAAATTAACAATTGACGGAAAAGAGTACAATGCTATTCTTCAGGACAAACAATTTCACCCTGTGAACGACATGCTTATCCATGTTGATTTATTGGAAATCACTCCAGAGAAAGTAATCACTACTTCTATTCCAATCAGATTGACCGGTACCGCAATTGGTGCCAAGAAAGGGGGTAAACTGGTTCAGACTTTGAGAACACTTAAAGTTAAAGGACCAGCAAAAGATATTCCTGAATTGGTTAATCTTGATGTTTCAGACCTTGATTTAGGTAAATCTATCAAAGTAAAATCTTTGGAACTTCCAGGACTTACCATTTTGGATCCTGAAGCCAATCCGGTAGCTAACGTCGCTATCCCTCGTGCATTGAGAGGTACATTGAACGCTTAATAAGATTCTTATTATCCTTAAAAGAGTTCTGAAAACAGAGCTCTTTTTTTGTTTAAAGATTTTTAAGTTTCTCCAAAAAAACATCTATCCCTTCAACCGCAGTTTTCTCGATAAACTCAACATTTTTGGTATTAAAAGAATAGGCCGGCATTGATGGATCAATTACAAATTTTGGTACGTCATTTCCCACATAACCCACTAATCCGGCTGCAGGATACACTTGTAAACTTGTGCCAATGACCACGAAAATATCAGCATCCAGACATATATCTGCTGCAGGTTCTATCATGGGCACCAATTCACCAAACCACACGATATGAGGTCGTAATTGTCCGCCATCTTCAGCTAAATCTCCCAGATTAATCGCCTTATTATCAACTTCATATATCAAATCAGGATTTTTCACACTTCTGACTTTTGAAAGCTCACCATGCAGATGTACCACATTTGTTGAACCAGCTTTTTCATGCAGATTATCAACATTTTGGGTGATTATTTTAACCTCAAATTCCTTTTCCAGATCTGCCAGAACGAGATGAGCACGATTAGGCTTAGCCAGGTATGCCTGTTTTCTTCTTTCATTGTAAAAATCCAGCACCAGCTGAGGATTCTTTTCCCAGCCTTCCGGTGTAGCTACTTCTTCAATGGCATAGTTTTCCCATAAACCACCCATATCACGAAAAGTTTTCAGACCACTCTCGGCACTTATTCCTGCTCCGGTGAGTACTACTAATTTCTTTTTCATAAAAAAAGCACCCTGAGGTGCTAATTTGTTATCCTTCTGCTAGCTTAAGACAATCTTCAAGGGTCAAGGTGGCAGGATCAGTTCCTTTTGGAATCTTCACATTGCGTTTCCCAACCTGAATATAAGGACCATAGCGACCATTTAAAACCTTAACTTTGTCATTTTCAGGATACTCTCTGATAATTTTCTTAGCTGCAGCTTCTTTAAGTTCTTCTATAATCTGGCCAACCCTTGTATCGTCAATGGTTAGGGGGTCGTCATTTTTGCCAATATTATAATATGTAGCTCCATGTTTAATATAGGGGCCAAAACGCCCTTTGTTAATCACCACGGCCTCACCTTTATAGTCAGCCATGTTTCGGGGCAATGAGTTGTCAGCACCTGAAAGTTTGGCGTCAATGATTTCGATAGCTCTTTCTTTGGTTATTGCCAATGGGTCTTCACTCTTATCGAGATTATAATATTTACCATTGTACAAAATATATGGCCCATATCTTCCTTCATTTACGACCAAAGCATGTCCATCATGCAGACCCAATTCCAGCGGCAATTTTGGACCTTTTAAAATCGAAAGAGCCTCTTCAAAGGTAATATTTGAGATCAAAGTACCTTTTTTGATAGACACGAAAGTGGGTTTGTCTTCGTCAGTGGCCTCTCCTACCTGGAG
>Ga0209572_1001827_pt1 | contig 12190 bp, 8 predicted proteins | sample EBPBio232012_DNA_FD_185867 | JGI IMG/M metagenome (GOLD analysis project Ga0209572, IMG submission 185867) | Wastewater treatment Type I Accumulibacter community from EBPR Bioreactor in Madison, WI, USA - Reactor 1_1/23/2012_ DNA (SPAdes)... | ecosystem: Engineered > Bioreactor > EBPR >...
GCAGTGATGATAAGACCAATGCCAATCTTAGTTGGAGTGCTTGGTTCGCGGTTCTTTTTGCGCATCATTCCAAAGACGCCAACCAAAAGAGGAGTTAACACAATTACCCAAAATGGATTTACTGATTGATACAACTCCGTAGAATAGAGTTTGAGATCTTGGCCTTTGGCAGGAACCGCAGAAGCTTCTAGATTGGAAAAGTACTTCCTTGATTTTTCTAAAATACCTGTTTGCCTTCCATACTCCTTGCGGGCTTCAATTTCTTCTTTAGTGACGTTTGGCATCTTTTCTTCTTGTGCTCTTCGTTCAGAAATTGCGTTGTTGAACGTTGTTTCATCAGCGGAAACTATATCGTTGTTCTCAACAATTTGCACCATGTCCACTTCACTGGCAACATTGGCAATCGCAGGGCTCATTGAGCGTTCAGTATAGTCTTCTGCCCAAACCGTAAGTGCATCACCATTTTGATGGAAGATGGCAAAGAATAAAATCACGCAGACGAAAACGGCCAAAAGCGCTTTGATTGCTCTTTTTTCTTTTTTATCCGTTTCGATAGCTTCACTGTCAAGAGCTTCGCCTGCTTTAGTTGGCTTAACCGCCAGATAAATAAAGAATCCAATAACCGGTAAACAACCGATAATGAATGCATCGTTGGTGTCAGTTCCAAGGATGTTTCCCGGGATAAGATAACCTAATACACCAAATGCGAACATAGGAAGTACAGTAAGACCAAGTATTTTTCCAGTTGGCATATCACCTTTTTTCAGAGGCTTGATTACATCAACGTGCTTGATGTGTTTCGTAAACACCAAGAAAATAATTACTCCGATTATCATACCAACACCTGCTGCGGCAAAGGCATGCCCCCAACCATAGTTGTTGCGCATATACGCAGCAACGAAATTGCAGATAAATGCACCAACGTTGATACCCATGTAGAAAATGTTGTAACCTGCATCTTTCTTCTCTTTTAGTGCATCATTGCTATAAAGATTACCAACCATCGTAGAGATGTTTGGTTTGAAAAATCCATTACCAAGAATGATTAAGAAAAGACCAAGGAAGAATGTTGTTTCGGAATGAATGCTCAGCGAGAAGTATCCGGCTGCCATCATCAAACCTCCCATGACTATGGATTTTCGATAACCAATAAGTCTATCAGCTAATAAACCTCCAATAAAAGGAGTGAGGTAAACTAGTCCTAGGTAAGTACCATAGATATCTGATTTTTTAGACGCGCTAAATCCCATACCGCCATTGTTCCAACCGTCAAGCATATAGAGCGAAAAGATGCCAAGCATGAGGTAGTAACCAAAACGTTCCCACATTTCTGTGAAGAACAAGACATAGATTCCTTTAGGGTGTTTAGCATTTGAAGTAGCTGTTCCTGCCATAGTATAATTTTAATTGATTTATGAAATTATCAAAATTCATTATCGCCAAACCTAAGCGAAAATTCAGAATATCTGCATCCGTTGATAAAACAAACAGTTTGTCTTGTCCTTTGCATTACTTAATTAGGAATGCCAAACCAAGTGCAATCGAAGTCAATCGGGCATTGATGTAGCGCTCTTCATATTTGGCTGATTCGTCAAAAAGAAAGGCTGTTCCAATATCATCTCTATGGATGTTTAACACGTCATAGTCCAAATGAAACGAAGCTTGCCAACGTTTGGCGAAATCATAATACCAACTGAATGCAAGACTGGAATTGATTTTGTTTAAGCCATCATAGTCTTCAGGAACGAATGTGCTTTGGCCATAAAAAGTATTGTTTAGCTCGTTCTTATACTCTGTTTCATAATAGGAACGAAAGAGCAGGCGAGGAGCGAAGCCAAGTGCGATGGTACTTTTATCAGTAATTGGAAGTAAACACTGAAGCTTTAATTCAATTCCGCTGTTGGTTTGTTTCAAATAAAATCTATCGAGGATGTGATATCGAATGTCTTCTCTTCTTAAACCTAATGAAGCTCGAATACCCAATTTGTTTTTTCCTGCATCCAAATGAAAGAACAGCGAAGGAACCGAAACATCACCCGGTGGCCAAGGTTTTTTATTCGAATTGTGGAAGTTGAAGGCTGCTCCATAGTTGTATGATATTCCAATTCGGATTTCTCTTTGAGCAATAGAGACATGTGATATGAGTGCAAAAAGTATTATTGAACATGACCTGAATAAGATAGTCTTCATGAAATATTATAAAGGGATTAAGAACAAATTTATTGCGAACGACAAAATTGACAGAGCAGTCAATTAATGCATTAGCTCTTTCGCATTCTCAATGGCTGCTTTGGAAATGTTTTTTCCACTGAGCATTTCGGCCAATTCATTGATGCGTTCTTCGCCCTTCAATTCAACCACGTGAGTAGTCGTTGTTATTCCCTCGTTTGACTTGTAGACCTTTAAATGCTGTGTGCTTTTACCGGCTATTTGCGGCAGGTGCGTTATAGTGATGAGTTGCATTTCGGCACTCATTTCTTTCAGGATCTCGCCAATCTTTTTTCCAACTTCACCACTAACACCTTGATCTATTTCATCCAAAATAAGAACCGGTAAGCGTTTGTGCTTAGAGATGGAAGCTTTGATAGCGAGCATCACGCGAGATATTTCACCTCCGCTCGCTACATGTTTTACAGGTTGAAGTTGTCCACCTTTATTGGCTTTGAAAAGAAATGCAATTTCATTACGACCATAAGCATTAAAGTCTTTGGCCTCAGTTATTTCTATTTTCAGTTCGGCATGTTCCAGACTCAATTCAGAAAAATACCTTTTGACTTCTTTTTCTGCTTGGGTTGCGGCTTTCAATCGAGATTGTGTCAGTTTTTCAGATAGAGCGGTTAATTGAATTGCACTTTTTTCAATTTGTTTTTGAAGTGAAACAATTTGTTCATCTACACTATCAAAACCATTTGACTTCTGCTCAAGATTGGCTTTCAATGCAAGCAGTTCTTCAACGTTATTCAACTGATGCTTTTTCTGTAAACCGTATAATTGTGAAAGCACATTATTGATAGATTCTAGCTTCTTATCATCTGTGCTCACTTCTTCCGCATAACTTTCGATCTCGCGCGTTAACTCGCGCAATTCAATCATACAACTATCTATGCGTTTAGTATATTCCTCAATCTGTTTGTTGAATGAAGCAATCTTTTGAATGTTCGTTTTACTTGTACTTAATAATGGTAAAATACCTTGCGTGTCATTGTCCATCAAAGAAACAACTTGATTCAAAACCGATTTGATTTGTTCGGCATTGTTGAGTGTATCCATCTCTTGTTCCAACGCAGCTTGATCAATGGATTCAAGATTTGCCTTTTCAAATTCGCTCAATTGAAAACGGATATAATCCATTTCCCTGCGCATTTGTGCTTCATTGGCAAGCGTTTCTTCAAGGGTTTTCTTCAGCGATTTGTATTGAGTAAACTCCGTCACATATTCTGCTAAAATTGCAGCGTTACCGGCAAAAGCATCTACGATAGAGAATTGAAAATCGCGATCACCAAGCAACGAGTTTTCATGCTGGCTATGTATGTCAACCAACTTGGTGCCCAGTAATTTCAGCGTGCTTAATTGAACTGGAGTGTCGTTGATAAAGGTCCTGCTTTTACCACCTGGGGCTATTTCTCTGCGAATAGTAGATTGATCTTCGTAATCTAAATCGTGTTCTTCAAAGAACGATTTGAGACCTTGTTTCTTTAAGTCAAAAACAGCTTCCACAATGCACTTTGCATTTTCGTCTTTGATGGATTTGCTATCTGCACGCTCGCCCAATAGCAATCCAAAGGCACCAAGTAAAATGGACTTTCCGCTTCCGGTTTCTCCGGTGATTGCCGTCAATCCTTTTTCAAAGGAAAGGGATACGTGTTCAATCAACGCATAATTGGAAATTGTAAGCGAACGAAGCATTATCAAAAAAATCTATTGCAAATATGGTTTCAGGTTGAAATGCAATCAACGAAAACGATGCAACAACGCACAAAAGATGTTCACAGCATTTTATCGTATTTGGCAATATTGCCAGGGTCCAGCAACTTACAAAGGTCAATGATTGGCTGTTTTTCCTCAACAGGCGTTGGCTTAAACAGATTCACGATTTCATCACCTTTTGCATAGAAGAAAATCTGCATATTGTAAGATGACGGCTTGATTTTATGCACGTTTTTCAATTCTTGTAGTGCATCGGCCATCACCTTGCGTGAGCTGGTCACATCTAGGTAAAGTTTATCCATCCCTTTTCTGTGATAGTTGTACAAACACTCGCGGATTGGCTTGAAAGTTTGGGTTAGGATGTTTTCGATAATCCAGTAACGGTTTTGTCTTCCTTTCTCATTGCTACGCCATCCTGGCTCGCTGGAGTTTTGCGCATTGTTCACAATGGTTTGGCAAATCAGGTAATAATCAGTTCCACCTTCCATGGCGAAAGTGTCATAATCCATGGCTAAAATCAAATTGGCGTAGAAAGCCATTACGCTACTTAGATTATCACGATGCAAGTCGGTACTCCATTGCAACATAGTATTTTCCTGAAATTGAAATTCAAAATCACGGTCGTTCACATTGAGCACACCGGTTTTGTAATCTGAATTGTACACAGGTCTGCTGCTGGTGACTTGAATACTTCCTTTAAATGAACGAGCGTCCGTTTGTTGTTCAATCGTTATCTGAAAATTACAGTCAATTTTTTCATTCGAATTCCAGTTGTCTTTAGACCATTTTCTGCCATTGATAAACTCCGTGATGGTTGTTTTCATGGTCGCAAACAACTCAGGTGGTGACTGAACCTGTTGGGGTAAAAGAATGTTAACTGTAGCGTTTAATTCCTGAGAAAACCCTTTTGTGAGGGATATAAAAACTATGAGAGTAAAGAGTATTTTTTTCATTTTTGAATTAACCGTACAATTTCTTTTACAATGTCTTCGGCCACTTGCGATTTCGCCTTTAACCCAAATTCTTGCTGTTTATTGCCCTGCCAAATTAAGGTGATTTTATTGGTGTCGGTTCCGAAACCTGCACCCTCGTCTTTCAACGAGTTGAGCACAATCATATCGAAGTTTTTCTTTTCGAGTTTGGCAACCGCATTCGCATTTTCATTTTCGGTTTCCAACGCAAATCCAATAAGCAATTGACCCTCTTTTTTTTGTTTACCAAGCGTGGCAGCAATGTCGGTAGTCTTTTCCAATTGAAGACTCCAATCGTTATCACTCTTTTTGATTTTTTCCTTGGCTTGGACAACAGGTCTGTAGTCCGCTACAGCTGCGGCCATTACGCTAATGTCACTGTTGCTAAAATGCCTTAGACAGGCTTCAAGCATATCATTTGCAGAAACCACAGATACGACTTTAATGTGTGAGTTTTTGCCCCGTTCGCGTATTGGCCCCGCTACCAAAGTCACTTCAGCACCTTTGGCAGCAAGTTCTTCGGCAATCGCAATGCCCATTTTTCCTGAAGAAAAATTCCCTATAAACCGAACAGGGTCAATGTGCTCAAAGGTTGGCCCGGCTGTTACAAGCGCTTTTTTTCCTTTTAGCGGAAGTGCTGGATGGAAATGACTGATGACTTCTTGAAGAATTTCTTCTGGTTCCATCATTCTTCCTTTACCAATGAGTCCGCTGGCTAATTCGCCTTCCTGAGGAGAGAGCAATCTATGTTTTGAAAAGGATTTTAGTTTGAGGATGTTTTCTTGCGTTCCACCATGCAAAAACATATCGTGGTCCATGGCCGGAGCAAAAAGAATAGGGCAACGCGCACTCATATAAACCGCCATAAAGAAGTTGTCACTTTGCCCGTGTGCCATTTTGCTGAGCGTGTTGGCCGATACGGGAGCAAGCACAATCAAATCGGCCCAAAGTGCAAGTTCAACGTGGTTGGTCCATTCGCCTGTATCCTTGTTTTCGGTGAAATCCGAATAAACAGGATTCTTGGAAAGCGTAGAAAGCGTCAATGGTGTAATAAACTCAAGAGCATCCTTGGTCAGCATTACTTTCACCTGCGCACCGGCTTGAATGAGAAGCCTCACAAGAAAGGCGCTTTTGTAAGCGGCTATGCTCCCGGTTACTCCAACTAATATTTTTTTTCCTTGAATCAACACTTTTAATGTTCCCTCTCTTTTGGAGAGAGGGGTTAGGGGTGAGGTTAAAACAACGAAAGATGGCCATGACCATCTTTCAAACACTATTTTTTACAAACTTTATTAGTTCTGTTCTTCCTCCGGGTAACGGTAATGAAGCGCTCCGTCAATCAATTCCTGCACAGCAATGCTTTGCGGTTTTGGAAGACGCTCATAATGTCTACTGATTTCAATTTGCTCACGATTTTCGAAAATCTCTTCCAAATTGTCAGAATTTCCACCAAACTCCTCGAGTTTCTGCGTGAGCTCTTCTTTCATTTCACGAGAGATTTGATTAGAACGTTTGTTCAACAAAACAATCGTCTCGAATAGATTGCCATTCACTTTTTCAAACAACTCACGAGTATTACGAGTTACCGTAGTTTTCGCGGCTGTGCTTGTTTTATACTTACTCATTCTGTAATGATAATATGCTGTCCTGTTGTCATCTTTTCCACTTGCTTCTGGCTACTTTTATAATAACCTTCGGCTTCTTTGAGTTTCTTACTCTCTGGAAAAGAGTTGGCAAATGTAATATAACTTTCAATTGTGGAGCGAAAACGATCCAATTTCTTCTCCTCAACGCTTCCTTCCGCAAACAGGTAATCGCTTTTTACAATGAGGTAGAGTACTTCTTCCTTGTAAACTGTAGCGGGATAGTCCTTTAATAGCTGTTTAAGTGATTGAGAAGCTGCTTTGTATTTGCCGGTTTTTTCGAAAATTTTGGCGTTTTCAAACGCTTTCGTTTCCAGTTTTGAATTGAGTAAGACAATCATTTTATTGGCAGAATCCCTCAGATTACTATTTGGAAAATGGTCTAAAAAAAGTTGGAATTCATCAATGGAATTGCGTGTATCTGTTTGGTCCAGCGAATAGGTCGGAGAAAGCTCAAAACTGCATCTGGCAGCGTTGAACTGGCATTCCTCAGCTCTTGGACTATTTGAAAAGGTTTTAGCAAATGACTTGAAATAGTAATTGGCGAGGTAGTAGTCCTTGACACCATAATGGCTCAAGGCATAGTAATAATATACATCCTCTGCACGGGAGGAACCACGGGTCAGACCTATTAATTCTTCCAGAATAGGAAGTGATTTATGATATTCTTTATTGTTGTAATATTCTACGGCTTTGGTGTATTTGTATTCAATATCGGTGCTTTTGAGCACTTTGTTGTACTCGCTACAACTAGATAGAACCAATATGCAGACAATAAAGAGTAAATAGCTGAATTTTTGCATTTCTAATTTCAGGGGCGCGAAAGTAAACAAGGATTTTATGCTTGGACGTTCAACGTATTGAAATGGGTACAAATTGTCTTTAAAGTTTTACAAATCAAAAGGACAATAGTGAAAAACTCGGTTGAAGGAAAGATTTATCAGTCCTGAAAATGAGGCGATTTCAATTAAATTCGCGCCACAGAAAAATCTAATATTTCACAACAGTGGACATTTTTGAAAGGATAAAAAAGAATCGTGGCCCGCTTGGTCAGCATTCAAAAGAATCTCATGGCTATTTTACTTTCCCAAAATTGGAGGGTGAACTTGGGCCTCACATGACTTTTCGTGGAAAAGAAGTTCTGGTCTGGAGTTTGAACAATTATATCGGCTTGGCAAATCATCCTGAAATCAGAAAGGTGGATGCTGAAGCCGCTGCTCAGTGGGGCATGGCTTATCCAATGGGCGCTCGCATGATGAGCGGTCAGACTAAATACCATGAGCAACTTGAGGCTGAACTGGCTTCGTTCATGCAAAAAGAAGATGCCTTCTTGTTGAACTTCGGTTACCAAGGATGTATGAGTGCCATTGAGGCATTAGTAAGTCGTCATGATGTAATTGTTTATGATAGCGAATGCCATGCTTGTATGGTGGATGGTATTCGTCTTCATGCAGGAAAGCGTTTTGTTTTCCAGCATAATGACATGGCGAGTTTTGAAAAACAATTGAAGCATGCTAAGAATGTGACCGACAAAACCGGTGGTGGAATATTGGTTCTAACCGAAGGTGTTTTCGGTATGGCAGGTGACCAGGGCAATTTGAAAGACATCGTTTCTTTCAAAAAGGAGTACGGTTTCCGTTTGTTGGTGGATGATGCACACGGTTTTGGTTCTATTGGTGAAAATGGTCGTGGTGCAGGCGATGCTCAAGGAGTACAAGCTGAGATAGATGTTTACTTCGGAACATTTGCAAAGGCAATGGCTACCGTTGGCGCTTTCGTTGCGGGTAATGAAGAGATTATCGAATACTTACGTTACAACATGCGCTCTCAAACATTTGCTAAATCGCTGCCAATGCCAATTGTTATTGGTGCCTTGAAGCGTTTGGAAATGTTGCGCTCTATGCCTGAGTTACAAGAGCAGCTTTGGAAAATTGCAAAATCACTTCAAAATGGCTTGACAGATGCAGGTTTCGATATTGGTCATACCAATTCTGTCGTAACACCTGTATTCCTCAAAGGTTCATTGGGTGAAGCAACGAACGTGACGCTTGAGCTTCGCGAGACCTATAACATCTTCTGTTCAATTGTGGTTTATCCGGTTGTGCCGAAAGATGTTATCATGCTTCGTTTGATACCAACCGTGGTGCATACATTGGAAGATGTAAACTACACGATTGAGTCTTTCAAGAAAGTGCGTGAAAAACTTGAAGCGGGTGCTTACAAAGCAGAGAAGATTGCTGCTTGGTCTTAATAAGCTGAAAGAGATATATTGAAAAGGTCGTACGCCACGGGCGCACGACCTTTTTTGTTTTCACGACCTTGATAAAAGCTAAGAGTTGTTTCGTCAAAATAGAACCTTATCCTTTATCATCTCTATATTTCCTTGAAATACCTTCAATTTGCAATGATTTAGAGCAGATGAGACATACTGCAAAAAGAAATTTTTATAATGAAGCGCAAGCAATTTCTAACAACATTAGCAGCCGGAGGAGCAGGATTAGCAGCCATGGGATCTATAAGAGCATTGAATGAAGCATTCAAAGAAGAGGACACTAAAATGCCGGTATTGTTTATTGGGCATGGTTCGCCTATGAATGGAATAGAAGACAATGATTTCAGCAATCGTTGGAAAAAAATTGGTCAAGAGGTGATTCCGCCAAAGGCAGTTTTAGTAGTCTCTGCGCATTGGCTTACAAAAGGAACACACATTACTGCAATGGATGCGCCAAAGACAATCCATGACTTTGGTGGGTTTCCACAAGAACTTTTTGATGTGCAATATCCTGCACCTGGAAGTATTGAAGTTGCTAAACAAACTTCGGCTTTGATAACCGACCCTCACATTGAACTTGACCACGAATGGGGCTTGGACCACGGTGCATGGACGGTCTTGCGACACATGTATCCGAATGCGGATATACCTGTTCTTCAATTGAGCATTGATTACAACAAGCCTGCTCAGTATCATTACGACTTAGCAAAACAACTTGCAGCTTTGAGAAAGAAAGGCGTATTGATTGTTGGTAGCGGCAATATGGTGCATAACCTTAGAATGGTGGCTTGGGATAAACTCAACGAACCGAGCTACGGTTTTGATTGGGCACATGAAATGAATAGCATTTTTAAGCAGAAAATTTCGGATAAAGATCATGCAGCACTTATCAATTATGAAAAGCTGAATGCAGCCGCCAAGCTGGCTATCCCAACTCCGGACCATTATTATCCATTGATATACACCTTAGCATTGCAGGATGACAAAGACGAAGTGAGTTTCTTCAATGACCAAGCCGTTGGCGGCTCATTGACGATGACTTCGGTGAGGATTGGGTGATATATAATCGATAGAGTAATAAACAATAAAGGGTTACTTCATTAAGCAGCCCTTTATTTTAAATCTTTAAACTATTTCTATCAAAAACAAAAACTATTCCTCCACCTTCTTTAATTCACCATTGTCCATTTTCAACTCCTCTCTGCGAACAGCATGTTGCTTGTCGTTGAGGTTGATTTTGCCTTTGCTGCGGAAGATGAAGTAGTATTTCGAGAAACCATCGTAAGGTTGTGGAGCAGCGAAGATGGGGATGAAGTTATGCTCATTGCAGAACTGCACCAACTGCGGACGGTTGTGCTCGTCAATCGTTCCAATCTCATCTATGAAGAGTGCAATTTTGTTCTCTTCACTGCTTATAGCTAAGCGATTGATGATACTCATTACGATTACCAAACGAATCATACGGTCGGTACCGTCCGATTCGACTTGCTCTTTCAAATCCACGCGTTTCATCGTTCCTTTTACGTCAAGTACCAACTCAATGTCGAAAAGGTCTTCGAAGTCAACGCTCTTACCTGAATCCAAGTATTGGTTGAGGATTTTCAAGTCTTCGGCATTTTCAAACTCGAAGCTCAATTGTGCGTTCAAGTTCTCGATGCTCGCGATGCGTTCCAATTCATAGAGCACTTTCTTGTTGTCAACCAATTCAATCTTCAACGATTCAATGTTGGAGATATGCGTCTTCGCAAGGCTTTCGTTGAATCGGTTATAGACAAAGGTTTTGAACTCTTCATAACGCTTGCGCAAGTTGTAAGCAGGGTTTGCGAACTGTGTAGAGATGCTGCCAAGCAATCCGTCAATGGATTTCTCTTTGTCTTGAATACAGGCAATTTCATCTTCTATGAATTTGATGTATTCCTCTTCACTTGCCATGGCGCTGTTGGTTTTGAAACGCAACTGATCGAACGCACGGTCTTTCTTCACTTTGAGCGACTCGCGGTCAGTATTGGACAGTTCAATCTTCGTGAAGATTTCATCCAATGTTTCTGTTGTTTCAAACTCGGTAGGAGTTATACCATAAGCTTCAATCTCGTGCTTACGCGTGCGCAATTGAATCAAACGCTCTTCGGTCTTGCGTGTTTCTTCGCGCAATGAATCAAGCAATGCCGATTTCTCTCCAATTTCTTTGCGAAGTTTGGTCAACTCATTTTCGAGTGTTTCTTTTTCTCCTTTAAGAGTGCGAAGTTCGGTACCGATAGTTCCGCTCAGTTTTTCGAGTTTTGGTTTCTCGGCAATGCTGCGGAGTTTGTCTTTAACCGTTTCTATTTCGCCAAGAACCTTGTCAAGCTCTTTCTTCGTTTTATCAATGTGAAGCGCGACCGCCCAGAGTTTCTCAAGCTCGCTTTTTTCCTTTTGAACTTCTTTCAGTTCGTCTTTCAGTGTTTTCACTGAAGGAACATCTTGGAGTTCCATCTTCTTCGGCAATTCAATTTCACCATCGAAGATTTTCATGGTGGTGCCCGTTTTGGTGATTTTCTTCTTCACCAGTTTATCAGGCATTGCTGCGAAGTCAGCAGAGAAAATGGTGTTGAGCAATTTGCGGTCAGCATCGTTGCCCACAATCTTTTGTATAAGCTGATTATCGTAGTTCTTGATTTGTGCTTCTAGGCGAGAGCACTCATGGTCAAACTTGGCGAGCTTGGCTTCGATGTGTTTTGAATCCAGTTTTTGATTCTCTACCATCGTGATGCGTACTTCTATATCTCTGCGTTTTTGGTCGAGATTAAGAAGCGATTCTTCCAAGAACTTCTTGGTTTCAAAAGCTGCTATTTCCTCAAGCTTGGTTTGAAGCGAAATGAATTCTTTCTCTTTCATTTCTACTTCGGTTTCTTTCTTACCAATTTCGCGGTTGAGTTCTTCTTGGCGTGGTTTCAACTTTTCATTTACTTGAACCAAAGTGGTCTGGAAGTTCTTTTCTTTTTCCAAACGACTTGAATCTAACTGCTGAACTGTGCCGGTATATTGCTTTTCGAAAGCATAAACCAAATCACTTACGATGCGGTTCTTTGCTTTGTATAGATTGACTACCTCGCGGAATTCTTCGAAGTCTTTTTGAATATTCTTGATAACACGAATCTCATCGTTGATGCGCAAGAGGTCGGTAATGTCCTTCTTGTTCTTTTGAGAGAAGTTGATGCCTTCGTGCTCTCGGTTGTCGGCAACAATCAACGCTTCTTTAAGCGTCTTGTTGGTAATCAACTTGGAGTTGATAAGGAAGCGATAGATTTTTGAGAAGTTGTTGCTCAATCCATCAGTGCGCACGCTTTCTTCTAACCAAACAACGGCATCATTTTTACGACCGCGCTGGTAAACGGCAT
>Ga0209572_1001829_pt1 | contig 12180 bp, 12 predicted proteins | sample EBPBio232012_DNA_FD_185867 | JGI IMG/M metagenome (GOLD analysis project Ga0209572, IMG submission 185867) | Wastewater treatment Type I Accumulibacter community from EBPR Bioreactor in Madison, WI, USA - Reactor 1_1/23/2012_ DNA (SPAdes)... | ecosystem: Engineered > Bioreactor > EBPR >...
ACTGAAGAGAACGGCAGAGGCACTCATCAAACTCAAAGACCGTTATCAGGAGAATGACAAAGAATTTAGCATGGCCATTGCCCGTGAAGACCTTGCTAAAATGGTAGGCACTGCGACTGAATCACTGATTCGCACCTTGAGCGATTTTCGAGAAGAAGGCCTTATCAAAATCGAAGGTTCTACCATTTCAATCTTGAAAGCAGATAAGCTGGCGGGGATGAGGAATTAATTTAAACGCTCATTTTTATTTGACACACTTTCTTAGAAGTGTTGTAACACTTCCAACGCGTGAGACAGTTGTTGTTGTCACTTCTATTTAAACGTTTTTACATAGAACATTTACATGGATAACATCCTTATATCGCTAATGAAAATCAGCTATTCTGTTGCATTATGTAGATAATTCAAACAACTTGTTTTTACCAAAATTTCTTGTTCATTCGCCATCACCTGTCGTTACATTCTTTGCAACACGCTGCTTCTATTAAAACACATAAAAAAGATATGTTTTGTGATTGAAATCATAAATCTCGGCTAGCATACGAAAATAGCTTTGACCTAAATAATTTCAATCAAAATGAACAAAGTAACCATTCTTGTGCTGAGCCTCGCTATCGCGTTTTTTATTGGATCTTGTGGTGGCAGCAACAATTCATCATCGAACACTGCATCAAAAGAACCGCCCAAAAGTATGGTCACCGAACCGGCCAAGTATGACCCCAATCGTGGTGAAGGGAAGTACGATGAATCAAATGTATCAGCCGGCCCATTGGATGTGGCCAAGGCGTCTAACGGCAAAGCCATTGCTGAAACTAAATGCTTCTCGTGCCACAAAACTTCGGATGAAAAACTTGTGGGTCCTGGTTGGAAGGGTGTTACTGAAAGAAGATCGTTGCATTGGATAATGAACTTTATCACCAACCCCGACCCAATGATTGATAAAGACCCTGAGGTTCAAGCTCAGTTAGAACTTTGTTTGGTGCGTATGCCTAATCAAAATCTTCAGGACCAAGAAGCACACAATCTTGTTGAATTTATGCGCCAAAACGATGGAGCAAAATAAAAACCTATTGAAATAATAGTATTTAATAATTAATTATATGACAACGTCAAAAATAATAATTGGAGCCTTGGCAGCTGCGTTGCTAATGGTCTCCTGCAAACCTAAAGGAACTACCGCTGCCGTTTCAGGAGATGCGGCATCCAAGGTATATGTAGCGCCAGGAAAATATGATGAGTTCTACAACTTCGTATCTGGAGGTTTCAGCGGACAACTGAGTGTATATGGACTTCCAAGTGGTCGCTTGCTACGCGTTATTCCTGTGTTTTCTGTGGACCCTGAAAAAGGATGGGGTTATAGTGAAGAAACCAAACCTATGCTAAATACATCACATGGATTCGTACCTTGGGATGATTTGCACCACGTTGAAATGTCAATGACAGATGGAGTTGCTGATGGAAAATGGGTATTTGTAAATGGCAACAATACACCACGATTAGCAAGGGTAGATTTAAAAACGTTCCGAACAGCCGAAATCATTGAATTACCAAATAGTGGAGGAAATCATAGTTCTCCATTTGGAACCGAAAATTCAGAATACATAGTTGCGGGAACTCGTTTTAGCGTTCCTGAAGATGGAACTGCAAGCGATGTTACGATAAACAGCTATAAAGAAAATTTCAAAGGACACATCAGCTTTGTAAGCATTGATAAAGAAAACGGAGCGATGAATCTCGCATTCCAGCTTAAAACTCCCGGAGTAAACTTTGATTTGGCTCGCGCAGGCAAAGGAAAATCACACGGTTGGTTCTTCTTCAGTTGCTACAACTCCGAACAGGCCAATACTCTTTTAGAAGTAAATGCATCTAAAAAGGATAAAGACTTCATTATGGCTGTTAACTGGAAAAAAGCAGAGGAGTATGTAAAAGCCGGCAAGGGTAAAAAGCAAAGTGTGAAATATGTCCACAACAAATTTGATGAGCAAACACATACGGCAACCTCGGAAATGAAAAACGAAGTAACCGTTTTAGATATTACTGAGTTTCCCGATATCGTTTATTTCATACCATGTCCCAAATCTCCACACGGTTGTGATGTTGACCCAACAGGTGAATACATCGTAGGCAGTGGTAAACTTGCTGCGCTATTGCCAGTATTCAGTTTTGATAAAATTCAAAAAGCTATTTCAGATCAATCATTTGAGCAAGACCGATATGCGGGCATTCCTGTTATTAAATACGAGTCTGCTTTGTACGGTGAAGTTGAAAAACCCGGATTGGGACCACTCCATACCGAGTTTGATGCAGAAGGAAATGCTTATACATCGTTCTTCGTTTCGTCCGAGGTAGTTAAATGGAATATCAAAGAGTTGAAAGTATTGGATCGTCAACCGACATACTACTCCGTAGGTCACTTGATGGTGCCGGGTGGGAATACAAAAAAACCATTCGGTAAATACTTAGTAGCCTATAACAAGATTACTAAAGACCGCTACTTGCCCACAGGTCCGGAGTTATCGCAAAGCGCACAATTGTATGACATCAGCGGAGACAAAATGCAGTTGATACTAGATTTTCCAACGATTGGCGAACCACACTACGCACAAGCCATCCCTGCCGAACTCATTAAAGAAACACAGTACAAAATATTTGATATTAACCACAACCAGCATCCTTATGCAACGAAAAGCGAAGCTGAATCAAGAGTCGTCCGTGAAGGAAATGTCGTACATGTATATATGACGGCCATACGCTCACACTTAGCTCCTGATAATATTGAAGGTGTTCAATTGGGAGATGAAGTTTATTTCCATGTTACCAACCTCGAACAAGACTGGGATGTACCACATGGATTTGGTATCAAAGGTGCTAACAACGCAGAGTTATTGATCATGCCGGGTGAAACCATCACGTTGAAATGGATTCCTGATCGCATTGGAATATTCCCTATGTATTGCACTGATTTCTGCTCAGCGCTTCACCAAGAAATGTCGGGCTATACCAGAGTTTCGCCAAAAGGAAGCAATGTGCCGATTAGTTTCCAATTAGGAGAGAAAGCGGCTGCCAATTAATCAACTCGATCTCCTTGGCAAAGGCAGTTCGTATTCAAAGCGTACTGCCTTTGTTTTTTAACCGTATTCAATAACCTTGATATGATAAATAAAATCTCCACTGCATCAAAAATTATTCTTGTGCTTTCATCGGCCTGTATCATCCTTTCTCTCTTTGTACCGATATGGCGCATAGAGTTGGACGCTCCCCAATATCCTGAAGGCTTGATGTTACAAATACATGCCAACGCCATCGCAGGTGATGTGGACATCATCAACGGGCTCAATCATTACATCGGTATGAAAACACTTCGCACAGAAGATTTTATCGAATTCACCATACTTCCGTATATCCTCATCTCTTACGCATTGTTGTTCCTAGTTACCGCTTTCGTTGGAAAAAGAAAATTGCTCTACTTCATCTTTGGAGCATTTGTGCTATTCGGAATTGTGGCCATGGCGGACTTTTGGCAATGGGAGTATAATTACGGACATGACCTTGACCCAAAAGCGGCAATCAAAGTACCGGGAATGGCCTATCAACCGCCCTTGGTTGGCTTCAAACAATTACTCAACTTCGGAGCCTATTCTATACCTGACAAAGGCGGCTGGCTCATTGTAGCCGCGGGTCTGATGCTACTCATAAGCGTGATTATCGAATACAAAAAACACAAAACACATACACTTCAACAAAAAATGAAAATACCGACAACAATCTTGGCTTTGTCCTTGTTTCTTGCAGGCTGCAACAGCGGCCAAGTGGAGCCTATCAAACTCAACAAAGATGGCTGTGACTTTTGCAGAATGACTATATCCGATGGGAAATTTGGTGCAGAAATTATAACCCCAAAAGGAAGAGTTTATAAATACGATGACCTGCAATGCTTACTCGCCTTTGCGAATGAAAACCCATCTGAGGTGAAAGCCATTTATGTAAATGACCATTCGAAAGACAACGAGCTTATAGATGCTACAACAGCCTTCTTTGTGCACCACAAAGAAGTGAGAAGTCCCATGCTTGGCAATATCGCTGCATTTTCAACTCAACAAGATGCTGAAGCGTATGCCTCAAAGCTTAATACAACTGTAAGAAGCTGGCAAAGCATATCCCAACAAGCTTCATCTCACGAACATGGGCATGAACATTAAATTCATCCGTTCTATTATAATTACATCGCTGACCATTCTCGGCATAGAAGGGTATGCCACTATACATACCGTTGGAAAAGGAAGGGCATTTACAAGTATAAAATCAGCACTTGTAGCTGCAATTAATGGAGATACCATTCTTGTCTCGCAAGGTATTTATAAAGAAGGAAACATCATTTTAGATAAAGCCATTTGCTTAATAGGAGAGCAATACCCTGTGTTGGACGGGGAGTTTGAATATGAAATCATTTCAATCAAAAGCGACAGTGTAACCATCAAAGGTTTTAGAATTCAAAACTCATCAAGAAACACGCTCGATGATTCTGGTGCTATTAAAGCATACGATTCAAGTTACTTGCTCATTGAAGACAACGAGTTGATTGAAAATTACTTCGGTATTTATATTCAATACGGTAGATTTTGCGTGGTAAAATCCAACACCATCACATCTTCAAAAAAAAGCGACAGTCAATCGGGCAATGGAATACATTGCTGGCAAAGTGACAGTCTTCAAATTTGCGGTAATCGTATCACAGGTCACAGAGATGGGATATATTTTGAGTTTGTAACAGGATCGGTCATTTGGCGCAACGTATCGAAAAACAACTTGCGCTATGGCCTTCACTTTATGTTCTCGCACAATGACTCTTACATAACCAATTATTTCAAAAACAATGGCGCAGGCGTAGCGGTGATGTTCAGTAAACATGTACACATGATGAACAATACTTTCGATGAAAACCGTGGAGATGCAGCTTATGGCGTCCTATTCAAAGAAATATCCGATTGCTATTTAGCGGGAAATAAATTTTTGAATAATACCACGGGCATTTTCTTTGATGGCTCCAACAGGATTAGAATTGAGCGAAACACCTTTCAAGGCAATGGTTGGGGAATGCGCATGCAGGCCAATTGTATCGACAATCTCATAACGCATAATAATTTCCTGGGTAACACTTTTGATGTCACCACCAACGGAAGTCTTACTCTCAATCACTTTGAAGAAAACTACTGGGACAGGTATGAGGGCTATGATTTAAACAAGGACAATATAGGCGATGTTCCTTACCATCCACTAAGTCTTTACTCTGTTATAGTCGAAAAAAATCCACCGGCAATGCTACTCTATCGCAGCTTTATGATTAGCCTACTAGATAAATCGGAAAAAATCATTCCGACCCTCACGCCTGAAAATTTCGTTGACAACCATCCTCTCACTAAAGCTCTAAAGCTATGATTCAAATAACAGACCTATCAAAGCGATTTGGCAAACTGAATGTGCTTGATCATATCAACTTGCATCTCAAACAAGGCGAATGTATTTCCCTAATAGGACCCAACGGGTGTGGCAAAACAACACTTATAAAATCCATTTTAGGGATGGTTCTACCCGACAAAGGAACCATTATTTTCAACGGTAAAGACATACGAAACGATAATCTTTATCGCAAAGAGATTGGTTATATGCCGCAAATTGGGAGATACCCGGATAACATGAATATAGGACAGGTAATTCAACTAATAAAAGGAATTCATAAAAACGAAACCGTCTTAGATTTAGAACTCGCTCATCAATTCAATATAGAGTCTATGGCCGATAAAAAAATGCGCACACTAAGCGGTGGAACAACACAAAAGGTGAGTGCTGTATTGGCCTTTCTGTTTGGACCGCGCGTATTAATACTGGATGAACCTACTGCCGGCCTCGACCCCATTGCTGCTGAGATTCTCAAAGAAAAAATCATAGCGGCAAAAAATAGAGGTTGCCTCATCCTAATTACCTCTCATATATTGAGTGAATTAGAAGATGTTGTCAGCCAAATAATATTCATGCAAGATGGTAAGCTCATCTTCCATAAAGGAGTTGATGAACTAAAAGCAATGACAAAGCAAACAACCATCGCAAAATCAATTATACAATACATGAAACAATAAGGCAACAATGATTGGCATACTAAAATATGTAGCTCTGGACATTTTGAAAAACAAAATCATCATCGCATACACGGTGCTGTTGTCCTTGTTTTCGTGGAGTATCTTCAGCTTGGAAGACAATGCGGCAAAAGGTGTACTCTCACTGCTAAATATAATATTGCTATTGGTACCCTTGGTCTCCATTCTATTTTCCACCATCTACATCTATAATAGCAATGAATTCATTGAGCTTTTAGTGAGTCACCCGGTAAAACGAAGTTCAATTTGGAAAGCTCTTTTCACCGGACTTTCGCTTAGTTTGATCCTGGCCTTCGTATTAGGTGCGGGCATACCCATTTTAATCTTTGCAGATATCTCCACGGCACTTATCATGACCTTATCAGGAATCTTACTCTCCGTAATTTTTGCTGCTATTGCCTTCCTTTGTTGCATCATCGCTCGCGACAAAGCAAAGGGCATTGGCATATCTATACTGATATGGATTTATTTGGCATTGCTTTTCGATGGCCTTGTATTATTCCTTTTCTTTCAGCTATCCGATTATCCTATAGAGAAAATAGCTGTATTACTCAGTGCCTTCAGCCCCATCGATTTGAGCCGAATACTCATTTTACTGCGGTTAGATGTTTCCGCCATGATGGGCTATACCGGAGCGGTCTTTCAAAATTATTTCGGCACCAGCTACGGATTACTTCTATCGTTCTTTCTCTTGACACTTTGGAGTATAATTCCGTTTTATATATCACTACGAAGATTCAACAGAAAGGATCTATAAAGGCGCGGTAACTGCATTTATACAGTAAAAAACAATGAAGCCAGATATAAAAAACAGCAGGGATATTGAAATTGTGGTTCATCTATTTTACCAAAAGATAAAAACCGACAAGCTTCTTAGCTACTACTTTACGGAAGTGGTGCCGGTAAACTGGGAAAAACACTTGCCTTTAATGTGTGCATTTTGGGAAAATGTTTTGTTCTTTACTGGTGAGTATAGTGGAAATCCTTTGGTTACGCATCAAGAGTTAAATGCCAAACACACCACAGCCAATAAAGATTTCAAACAATGGCTAAAGCTATTCAATCAAACGATTGATGCTAACTACAAGGGAGCAAATGCTAAGCGAATGAAAGATCATGCTAAAAAGATTGCTGAGGTTATGCAGAGTAGAATTAAATAACTCTTCCACTAAAAGATATGAGCCATCATATTCTTCTCATCCTTCATATAATGGCTGCAACGATTTGGATAGGCGGCCATTTGTATTTGTGTATTTGTATTTTACCCAAAGTACTCCATAAAAAAAATGCAGACGAACTTTTGAAATTCGAAAAAGCATATGCACCTCTTGGGTTGACCGCGCTAGCTGTCTTGACAACAACCGGAATTTGGATGGCACTCAAGTTTGGTATCACACCACGGCTTTGGTTCTCTTTCATTTCCCCACTTGAAAAAGTAGTTTCCATCAAACTATTGTTATTGCTCCTTACCATTTCCTTTGCAATAAGTGCGCAGATTAGAGTTATTCCAAAGCTAAAACAAGGTGATATGAAAAAGCTTATTGAGATGGCTTTCCATATCATTGGGATTACTTTTATCGGTATTACGATGCTCGTTCTTGGCACCTTCGTTCGCTATGGCGGTATCTAACAACCGCTATTCTTATACCTTAAAAAAAAGACGATTACATAGCAATCCAAGAGCGCTCAGAAAGAGTAAAATTGCCGCACAAAAAAGAAGAATATTTATATGTGGAATAGAGTTATAAGTAAAGGCCGCTATCCCCTGAATGGCCAACAACAATTCATTCAACGCCACCCCAGCTAGGAAGGAATAGGTCATTGTTTTTGCGATTTTAGAATTACTTATTTCGCCTTGTACAAATAACCATCCGATTAAAAAAAGAGAGTAAGCACCGAGCAGTATCAAATGCAAATACGCTATAACGATAGGGCGAAATCCAAATACAAGCTGACTCAATGCGGGAATTACTGAAATAGCTTGCAATATGAACTTCAATGTAATTGAAAAAATTGCGACAAAGAAAATAAGACGCACCCAGCGTTTATTACTCTCTGAAAGAATAGAGGATAAAAGCTGGCGCTGATCAAACAACATGGTCGCCCATGCAAACAATTGCAACAATGCAGCTATGAGCGTAACCAAGTAAAGCCACATAGGCAAATCGAACCAAAGAGTTGAAAGAAAATAAGTAGGTATAACTGTTAAGGCAAAGTATTTATAGTACTTATTTATACCCAAAAAATTCTCCGGCAAATAACTAAAAGCTATTCCCAAAGCACCAAAGAAGAACCAACCATTGTATTGAAAATGTAAATAATAATAGACGGAAGCCAAATAATAATCTTGATGAATCTCCTTTGTGATCATCATATAAGCCAAAAAAAACGGACCTATTGCCGAAATAACATTCAAAAACAATGCGGTAATAAACCAATTTTTCGATGGATGCTTAGTCGGTAAATACTTGGTATCCTTAACAAAACAATACGCGAATATGACGGCAATAAAAATGTTAGCCGTAGAAAAAGTAATGCTGAAACCATCATAACCTTGGAGCGTAAATGCAATCAGCATACCGAATGCGGTAAGCCAATTTGCACCAATAAGCAGCCAGTACTTTTTCAGTTGAGCGTCTTCTAAAAACTTTGACAACACATGTACGAAACCACAATACAACAAATGGCTTATCCAACCGCTGAATGCGAAATGTGAATGTGCATGCAACAAATTTTTTTGGTCAAAAAGAGGAAAACTGAACGCTATTTTATATCGCATCACAACGCCATACAGCGCTACTATGGTCAAACTTAGTATGCCAAGCTTATACAAAAGTTTCAGCCTTTTCTTCTCCATCCGTCTAACAGAATACCTTTCGATTAACAATACTAACCTTTCCTTCGTTGTTCATCCGAGACAATGTTCGAATGACAGTTTCGACTCGCAGACCGGTATAATCAGCTATTTGCTGCCTCGTGTATGGAACCTCTAAAATCGATTTACTCTTATTACAATCTCTCAAATTTTTAAGAAAGCATGTAATCTTTTCCTCAGGTGTATGACCAATCCATACTTGTACAGCCTGAGATTTATTATAAATTCTTTCTGCAAACTTGAATAATAGGTGTGTGGCTATTTCCGGATAGTCCTTCAATATAGCCAGCAGGTTTTCCTTTTGAATTCTAATAACGACACAAGGAGTAGTAGCCTGAGCCGTGCAGGGATAAGGCTTACTTAACAATAATGGTGGTTCTCCAAAACTATCGCCAACCCCAAATACGCCTTGAATTATCTCCTTCCCTTCCACGTTGGACGAAAACAATTTCACATTCCCTTCCACTAGTTGGAAATAATAATGAGGCAAACTTCCTTCTTGGAAAATTACCTCACCCTTTGCCACCTTTCTCAACGTGGCACCATAGGATATAAGTATGTTACTATCAATTTGCATAGAACTTTAAGATACTATCTTCCTACATTGTCCATTGTGAGTGGAATATCTAGAAATACTTCAAAAGAATATTCTAATGTGATGGCTTATGACAACACTCCATCTCGGCATTCTTCACATTCACTTTTGGGCTAAGATAAGGGATTCCCAAATTGCTTCCTCTTACAATGAGTAAGAACGCAGTCATAACCAATAGCACTCGCGATACTTTCATGAAGCTATTGGCAAAGCGTTGTTTCAATTTGTTGGCAAAAACTCCAACCAACACAAGAGCGGGAACAGTTCCCAAGCCGAACATCAACATAAAAAGCGCTCCGTTGGTTGCGCTTCCTGTACTGATAGAAGCCGCCAATGCCATGTAAAGCAGACCACATGGCAGAAGACCATTGAGTACTCCCAAGAAATACAGCGTACTTGGCTTTCTCGTTTTTAAGAGTAAAGAGAATCTCGATTTAACCCATGATGTGAATCCAAAGATTTTTGATTTGGGTGAAAATTTTGTCCAACGTTTGGGCCAAAGGACCATCAACAAAATCAATATGCCACTAATAATACTCAACCATTGTTGAAAGCCCGCAGCGACAATTGCCTTGCCCATCAAACCAAAAACTATTCCAAGCAAAATATAGGTCGTGATTCTACCAAGGTGATTCAAAGCTTTGGTTGTAATAAATTTGATACGCGAGGTCCTATCATACGGCATAATGCTGATAAGTGGACCGCACATACCCACGCAATGTAGGCTTCCTGCAATACCCATCACCAATGCTGCGAGTATGAAATAATTGTTCATCAAAGAACACGCAGTTTCTTTTCTATGAAGAAGTTCTTACCATCTACCTTCCATTGAAGCTTCACCAAATAATTACCCTGTTTCAGAGTATTGGATAAGATCGACTGACGTGCGGTTTCATCGAGTTTCAAATCGAGTTGAACATCTTTTTCCCCATCTGAGGGGCAATAGAAATGCACCTTGGCATCTTGAATGCGGTTGGCTTGTTGCTGCGGCAATTGAATTTCAATCTTTCCGCCTTCATTCTTCACAGAAATAAATGAAAACAATTCGTTGGCATTACCCGATGCTTCCATCTTATCCTTGAACTCCAGTTCCTGCTCATAATAATCTTTGGAAACAAGATCAATCTTTTCGCTTCTTGCTTTGAATACAAACGTCATGATAGCGACAACAAACGCTGTATATACCAAAGCTATTTTCCATCCCCAATTCATATTCCTAAATTTTATGGGTTAATATTTTGTTCCGTTTCACCCGCCTTTGTATTGGCTGGACCAATAAAGTGAACAGGTTTTTGGGTAAGCAATTTTCCATTGTTATACACCATTACCTGCATGTCGTATTTACGTTTCGTTATCAAACTTTCAGGCATCATTATGAAGAATTGTCCTTCTATCATGCTATCTGCTTTTACTACCTGATTTTCACCAATGATGACCAAATCAGCACCGTCTACTTTCATTTCAAGGTGCATATCATCTTTTGTTTTATTGATAATCTTCATCATATAAAGATTGTTCACTTGACCATCTTGCTGACGATTGAATATTTGACCGCGCGCTCTATTTATTGTTATATCCACATCCGTTCTTGTAATGAGAAAGAAAGACTCCAATCCAATCAGTGCGAACAAAACAGCAGTATAACCAATAATGCGCGGAGTCCATTTCAATTTATCGCCTGTTTGAATGCTATGCTCTGAAGCGTATCGAATCAAATCTTTAGGTCGATTCACCTTATCCATTATCATGTTGCACGCGTCAATACATGCCGTGCAGTTCACACACTCCAATTGTGTACCGTGTCTGATATCAATTCCTGTGGGGCAAACCCGAACACACTCGTTGCAGTCGATACAATCGCCTACTGGTTTCTCTGGCTTCTTTGAAAACTTAGCTCTTGGTTCACCGCGTTTATAATCATAAGCAACAACAATGGAGTTTTTATCTAGCAAAACACTTTGCATTCTCCCATAAGGGCAAACAACCAAACAAACTTGCTCTCTGAACCAATAGTAAATAAAGAAGAAAACACCTGAAAAAATAATCATGGCCATAAAGCCACCCACATGCTGTGAGAAGGGTTCTGTAATGATTTTTTTCAACTCATCGATACCGATGATATAAGCCAAAAAAGTATTTGCGACAATGACGGACACTACAAAAAACAGAACAATCTTAAGCACCCGTTTCCTAATCTTCTCTGCATTCCAAGGGGCCTTCTTCAATGCGCGCTGATGCGCTGCATCGCCTTCTATGGCATATTCTATTCTCCGAAAAACCATTTCCATAAAAATGGTTTGTGGACAAATCCAACCGCAGAAAACGCGTCCATAAACCACCGTGAACAACGCAATGAACACAATGAAGATGAGCATTCCAATCACAAGCAAAAAGAAATCTTGCGGCCAAAATCTCACACCAAACAAGATAAATTTACGCTCAATTACATTGAAAAGAAAGAACGGATCACCGTTGATTTTAATGAATGGTAATGCAAAAAAGAATATCAGAAATACATACGAAAGCAGTTTGCGGTATTCATACAATTTACCGACAGG
>Ga0209572_1001831_pt1 | contig 12169 bp, 14 predicted proteins | sample EBPBio232012_DNA_FD_185867 | JGI IMG/M metagenome (GOLD analysis project Ga0209572, IMG submission 185867) | Wastewater treatment Type I Accumulibacter community from EBPR Bioreactor in Madison, WI, USA - Reactor 1_1/23/2012_ DNA (SPAdes)... | ecosystem: Engineered > Bioreactor > EBPR >...
TTGTACCATGAACTCCAACCAGCGACAGTGGCTACTACTATTCCAAAAATAATAGAAGTTTTAAACCTTTTAATTTTCCAGTTTTTAAATGAATCTTTAGCTTTTTCACTCATATCTTATTCCTCTCTTAATTAACTTTGCCGATAATAAGTTACATCCTTGCTTAAACTATGCTTGATTTCTAATTCCTCTTCGCCATGCAGATTGCTATTTCGCTGAGCTTTACATTTCCTTCCGCGACACTTCTGCTTCTGCTGGGTATACTCTTCTATTTGACCATTCGATATCATCCTATCTACTCTATCCATACTCATACAATTTGCTCCCCTTGCATCACCACATGCAAACTTTGTATTATAAGTACTGCAACCGCTTAAGATTAATGATGCTAATAACGCTAATACTAAACTCATATTTCCCATATATTTAATTCCTCATACTTATTGTTTAGCTTGCTTAATCTTCTGATGAGTACTTACCTCACCTACAAAGAATCCCTTAGTTATTTGCGCTTGCACTCTTACCCCTGAAGGTACAGTAAGTACTGGTGACATGCTTTCAGCTTGCTTTAAGTAATACTCGGCTAATTTATCCCCTGCATTACTAACTCCTTGCAAACCTCCTTGAGTTAGCATATCCCCCATTCCTTTCTTTTTAGTTGATATAGCACCTGCTCCACTTAACATTAATCCATCTTGTCCTTTAGCATTACCGCTTAATCCGCTAATCATCCCGCCAATCATTGCATTCTTTAAATGCTTACTACTTGTCGATACTACTGCGCCCTTAATTCCGTTATATCCGTCAGGACCATATATTTGGCCCGCGATCTTGCTTGTTTGGTACATCCCATCTCTAAGACATACTAGTTTCTCAAGCCTGATGATTGCCCTCTCACTTGAGAGATCTCCATAACTACTACCCATTATCCTACATTTGGATATATCCATTTTGTTATCAGCATCTAAGTTACCTCTGCTTGTTAGCTTGATGGTAACTGGTGTTGCATTCTCATCAGGTGTATTTAATGCCGTAGAGACCACAATTCCTCCTAAGAGATAACCATTAAAATATGTCCCCTCTGGTATGTAGTTCTGAGCAGATTTTGGCCTGTCATATTCTATTTCTTGCTCAAACTCCTGAACATTCAAACTACTCTCTGCAATCACTACTCTGTTTTGAGCCCTCTCACTCTCTTGCTCTGTTACCCTCCTCATTTCAAGGCCAGCAGTAGCAAGCTCAGCTTTAGCCATCTCTAGTTTTTCCTTCGTTTCTCTTAATTCCTGCTCTATCGCGCTGTTTGCCTTCGCTAGTAACTTAGCTTGCTGCTCTTCCATTTCAGCAAGCCTTGCTTTGGTTTCTTCATGGTGCTTTTCTATTACGGTTTCAAAATGATCTCTCCAGCGCTTCTCCATATCAATTGTCGTATCAGGAAGCTCTAGTTTCACTATCTCCTCTTTCTTCTCTAGCACCTTTTCATCTTTGGCTTTCTGTTTTTCCTGTATGAATGTCACAAGCGCCAATATTAACGCTATAAAAAGTCCTAAACCAATCTTAATCAGGCTCTTCTGCTTTTGTGATATTGCTGTATTACTTCCTATATCCCCTTTAGCAAAGACACTCTTTAATGTTTTAGTTATCTTCTCAAAACTCATACCTATACTCATACCTCTTCCCCAGTTCTTGTAACTAAATAAACCGTATAGTTTGCTTCTCCTATTTTTGATTTAGAGACTGGAGCCATATCAATCGCAATTACATTCTTAAATTGATTACTCAACTCTTTCTTAATCTGCTCTATGTCTGTTGAATCTATCTGTGTTTCAGTAACTTTATTTCTGACTTTCTTCTTATCACTGACTACAGTAAGTACAAAACCGATTAAATCTTCATACTTATAGCTTTTATTTGTCACAATATTTAGGTTCTTTAAAATTTGGGCTTTAGAGCTCTTAATCTCTTTTACATTATACTTTCCAATAGTCCCTGCTTTCATTGCTTCAAGCATTCTAGTGATTCCTTCTAACTGACGCTTTGCTTTTAAATGATCTGATTGCTCAATCTTGACAATCTTTGCGCTTTCTGACGCTATTGCCGTTAGTTCTAGATCTACTACCTTGCCGCCAGATAACTCCACAGACAGATGTATCTTTTTGTTTTCTTCTACCTTAGTCGTTAGAAATAACTCACTACCGTTTTTACTAAGCAGCGCACTATACTTTGTGTTATCTCCCCATATCGCTACAATAACATTGGGTACAAAGCTAATTCTATTAATCTCGCTACTACTTACCGTCACTTTAAGCGGCTTGCCATACTCAAGTTTCAGTATCTGTTCTTTATCTTCCTCTTGATGCCTAATTTGGTTTGAGTTAGCGATTACATTTGCCTTAGCGCTAAGGGTAAAGCTTGTAAGCATTAACATTGCAATTACTACTTTGTTATTTCTTTGCATTCTCTAGCTCCTCTTTGCTGATTTTAACAAACTCTTTTAACAAAAGACGTCCTGCTACCCACTCAAACTGCAGGCCATATATCGCAGGCTCACTCTCAAACCCTCTATTGCCAAACCTCGATACTAATTGACCATATGCAATTACCTTCAATGTCGACTGATCACTCTCAAGCTTCTTTAATGCAAAGTGGGTGCTCAGCGAGAATTTCTCATAGTTTTGCTTTGCATTGGCAAAATACTCGCTCAATATCTTTAACGAATTAGTATCACTCTTCGCTACATGCTCAAGTATTCTATCTCTTTTCCACGCTATACAAGTTGGATCAAGATCAAGTAGCAAAGGCAAATACATAGCCGCATTTTCTTCTAAATAACTAGATGATACTTTCTTGTCTGATATCCATGCTTCTTGATGCAGCCCTGGCACTAGTATCACTCTCTCTGATACACTAAGCAGTTTTAAAGTTACTAATATTAAGCTAACAAGTAGCAAAATGCTCAAAACTAGAAACACATTTCTTTGTCTTGCTACGCTTTCTATATTCTGACTCATCACGTGCAATTGCATAATCTATAACTCCTCTCTTTCAGATGATTCGGGAATGTTTGAATCTCGCCAAATCTTGGCATATGGTAAGTACCAATACATTCCTCTTTGCAAATATCCAAGATACAAAGACCTTGATATCCAATTACCTACAACAAACCCAATTGCTCCAGCTGCTAATCCCCATATTACTCCCTTAGGTAAGCCAAAGATCAAGGCGCATGAGGCACACCCTACAACTCCACCTATACTGAAGTTCCAGAACTTACGTTGTTTGTTTAAACACTGGGAGAATGTTCGTTTTTTCATCTTAAATTCTTTTTTAGTTCCATTTTTTACTTAAATTATTTAAGCATCGCTATTGCACCCAGTACTACCGCACCTGCTGCCCCAGCTGCAACCCCCGCACGCGTTGCTCTTTGTCTACCATCTCCTTCTCCCCATAATGCGGCTCCTATTGTAGTTAAAAGCACACCCTTACCCCAATGCGCTTCAACACCGGCTATTAGAGGATTGGTTGCTGCCGCAACTCCTGCATCTATGTCAAACTTTGCAAATGCTAATTCATTAAAGAATAACGAGCTAATAGTCGCTACTAGAACCATGAATAACAGTTTTAGCATCATGTAATTACGCTCTTGTTCTAGGTCTTTTAATTCCATTGTTTTTAGATTTTTTACTTTCATTTTTCTTCTCCTTTTGTTGTTGAGTTAATTGATGTTTGATTCTTTATTTCACTTCCGTATTTGACGTTTGACATTAGGACTTGCCATCCATACAACTCCCCCATAGCACTTTCCTTGATTGCCAAAATCAGCTCAGCCTCATTTAAAGAAATATATGAATCTATACCCGCCGCACCTTGCGCTAATAGCTCTTTTAAATCTTTCTTGCTATAGTCCTTGTTTTTCAAAACTTGCTCAGCAAAATAGTTCGCAAACAGATACCGCCTACCTTCCTTTTTCAAATCCTCAGTCCATACATGACCAACATGACTCCTCATTAATTCATACATCCTCTCTGCCCTTTCCCTTCCATCTTGAGCGTGTAATCTCTGATCTATACCAAATGCACTAATAGCCGCTAATACCAATAGTAGTAGAATGTTTGTTATCACTTGGCTGCTACCATAGCTCCTACTGCTACTCATTGTTTTTGTATTTTCTTCTTTCATTTTCTTGCCTCCTTATTTAAGTTAAAATTAATTTATTTTGTTTCACCACTTACCTCTACAATACAAAGCTATATCTTTCCCGCTGTTGCTAAACTTTCTATTTGCTATCATTTCCCTATACTCTTTAATAGCTTGCAGCCAATCTTGGGATTCTAGTGATCTTGCTAATCTTATCTCCTTCTGACTATCCTCAAACAGCTTTGCCATTTTTTTAACTCTCTTACGATGCGCTACCCCTGACCACTGGGCTAAGCTCATATCGTCATATTCCAACCAACTGCTCATTTTTCTTCTCCTTTTGTTGTTGATTTTCTGTGTTTTCTTCTTTCATTTTCTTGCCATAGTAACTCTGATTTAATTTTGCCATACTTTCTTTAAAGTATTTATCCAACTTGGCATATTTCACAAACTCATCTGAGCATCTCTTTGCATCAAATTCATATTTTTTACATACACCACTTTTAAAGAATTCGTACTTAGGGAAAATTGATTCTATCTTCCTTAGATCTTCACCTGAGATCATCCGCATCTCACCATAACCCGTTAACTCTAATTGGTGGTCAGGCACTCTCCTAGATTCCATTCTCTGCTCCTGTTCGATCACAGTTGGCATTGTTCCTTGATCATTAAAAACCAAAAGAGCTAAACCTGCTAATACCGAAATACTAGTTGCAATTAACAATCTATTCGTTCCTTTTGTTACCGTCCTTGTTTCAATCATTTCTCTAGACATTTCTTGCTTTTAAATTAAAAATTCACTCTAAGTTTAATGTACCCAACTTGCGATACACTCTTACCTTGCCAAGCTCTTTCATATCCACCACCTAATTCTGTTGTATCACCTGCAATAGTAACCCCAGCACCAACTTCCATAGTCTTTTGGCCTCTGCCTATTTTCTGCTGCAAAATACTTTGATTAATTAAGCTGGATATTATTTGTTTATTCCCCTTATTCCATACTCCATGCATATAACGCATCATTACTTCTGGAATAAAGGTAAATGTTTTCGTATCAATGAATGTAGTTAGAGTTAAGCCAGCTACAAGACTTAAAGTTTGAGGTTTAGCCGTCTTAACCTTAACACCGCTATCCTCATATCCCTTTAATGTAAATTTGCCATAAGACATTCCAAAAGCTGGAGTAAGCACCAAATCTTCTGATAATGAGTAATTGTAGTTAAGCAGTGCGTTAGCACCCAACACGGTCGCCTTTCTTTTGCTGCTACTATTATTATTGATCGGCGTATTCTTGATTAATGCCATACCGCAGGAAGCATCAAGATTAATAACTAAGTCATCATCAATGTTGCCACTTCCGTATAAACTAACTAAGTTGGTCTCAAGTTTGCTATTTCCTAAATATCCTTTAAGCCAAACTCCATAAATGCTTTGTTCATCTCCTGATGATAAACCTGTTAAATAACTGCTTCTATTTAAGCTACCTAGACGATCATGTATCAAGTTTTGAACGTTTCTCAAACTTGATGATATCTGTTGGTGTTGGTGAGCAATATTAGATGCTATTAATTCAGCTTTTGGCTTAAGCGCTACTACATCAAGCGTACCTTGGGCTGCATTATAAAATAGATAAAAATGCGAGCGTCTAATACCAGCTGCATCATTGATTTTTGACAAAATTTCTTTTAGTTGATCTTGACTTAATGTGCTAATATCAAGGCTTGCTATTACTGCTAGATTCTCAGCTGTAAATGCTCCGCACGAACTACCATCGCTTTGCTGCCTTACTTGCAAATCAATTAGCTCTATAGTTGGATCAATTTCTTGCAAAACCTCCAATACGTAAGAGCCATTTGTTGTATTACTTAGAGCGTTACCAAATGAATCATTGTATATTGCCTTGATACTACCACTCTCACCTTTGCGTAAGGCAAGAGCTACCCAATGACTATTGCCAAAATTAATCGGAATTAAAGCTGAGCCACTTTGTCTGACTTGCTCAACCGATGCTACAATGATATCTTTTACTAGCTCCCTACTTTCAAATGGCAGCGCAGGTGCTATGTATGCATTATCTCCTGTTTTAAGCTTTAATATCCCTCTGATATCTTCATCGGCATACCAGTATCCACTTTGTACAAAATTACTAGGGTTTACCTCTGCTCTAACTATCCCAGAGAATGATATCAAAGATGCTGCTAGCATACTGATATGTTTGATTGTATTTTTCATAAATGCACCACTCATACTAGTTGTAGATTGTAATTATGAGCCTGACACTGCTTCTCAATCAAAGAGCTATACCTTGCACTTATCCAATCTTTAACAAATTCACTTGGTGCTTGCAGAGTTAGAGATTTAGTTTGCTTATCCTCTGCCACGCTTAATTTACTAAACCAATTCTTATCTATCGCCTCTCCTTCGTTACCAAATGACTTTTTTAATTCATTACGTATACACCCCCAAATGCCATAAGACTCTGGAGCCTTAGCAAGAGCTTTAATAGAGATTTGTTTATCTTCTTGTGGTTCAATATTAAATTGGAATTTATCAACTTCCGATCCATATACACTGCGAATTTCATTTAGTAGTAATGTTTCTTGGTACGAGCTCAAGGAAATGTTCTTTTTCATTTGCAGTACTAAACCGTCTCCAGTTAGACGTACTGCGAGGAGTGATGTTAATATTTCATATGCCTTTTCTTTACTGAACAACGATGCTATTTTTTTCCTAATTCGAGTCTCTGAATCGCTATTCCTATTGTCTTCTACAGATGCTAAATATTTTTCTTGTTCTAATTCTTGATCGCTCTTTGTATGAGATTTTATTCTAAATGTTTCATTACTTGTCTTTACCGCATCTCTCATCTCATATGCTAAGGCCTTGGCCATGTAATTCAAAAAAGCTGATTTATTCGGAAATGTATGATTCGGCAACTTCTTAGTTAACAACAGCAATATCTCGTTCATTGCTCTTGCTGAGAACTCACGACCACTTATTCCTCTTAGACTTTCAATGTCAGATTGAGATAGTGGGTAAAAAAATGCAAATCCATATCTTTCCTTAGAAAAATTAGATCCAATAGATCTATTTTTTCTTATAGATATCTCTCTCTTACTTATATGTTTCTCGGTTTTTTCCGAAGTATTACTGTAGGAATTTCCTAATACATCGTTGTGAAAAAAATCACCATCAGCATTATCAGATGAACCTTCATCGCTACTGACAATATATTGAGATTTTAAACTTAATAATTTAGGTAGATTAATCTTTAAGTGAAGCTCATTAGGAAAATTACGTCCATGTACAACTACAGTTCTAAACGTGCGAATAGCTATATCAGAAGAATGTAGCCTTAATGTTGCTTCTTGCAGCTGCGAACGAGTAAAACCAAACTTTCTCTCAAAGTAACTATATCCTTCACTAAACTCTCGTCCATCACCCTTGCGATATAAAAACCATAGCTCAGATAATATAGTAATTGCTACTAGATCTGGCTTTCCGCATTCATTCTTAATCGCTTTATACCACCAATTCGGTACTAGATTTTCTGAACCAAGCAATTGCGTATTAACACGAGTATCTGTACCACTATTGCTTAATAGCGTCTCTTTTGTTATAGTCATTATACCCCCATGTAGTTTTTGATGACCTCATTTGCTGCATTGGTTGCTTATCCACCTTGTGTACTTAGTTTGACGACCATGATATACAAGGTGGTTTTTTTATATGTAGTATAATATAATCTGTTATTTTTATAAAGTAAAATAGTTTTTTGATAAAATAAATACAAAATATAATGATATAGATATTAATTACAGATTCGATTTGTTTTCTATTTATAAGTCCATAAAAACCTACCTATAAAATACCTATACAACACGAATCTAATAATATTTTTTCTTTGCTTTACTTATATCTTATATTATCTTAAATAAAGTTAGACATTGATTAGGTTATTTATTTTTTGAGAATAAAGTCTTATATGTTAAAATGACAAGTAATAAAATATATAGTCAAATATGACAAGCGTACAAACCAAAATTACTGAGTTAATGACTCAGAAAAAAATAACTGTATTAGATATAGAAAAGAATACTGGTATTAACAGAAATACAATTTATTCAATTCTGTCTGGAACTTCAAAAAATCCTAGTGCTAGCAACTTACAGTTAATAGCCAAGGCTCTTGGTGTTCCTCTGCAGGCTATACTTGTAGATGAAGCAGAAATAAGAAGTGACCTCTTAAACCACAAGCAAATGGAAACATTGCGTGATGTTACAACAGCCACAATTAATATGATTATAGAAAAGAATAATGAAATGCCCTTGAACAAGATAGTTTCATTAATTAAGGAAGTTTATCTGTATTCTATAAAACTTAATCCACCTTCAATTGATAATAGGTTTATTGACTGGTTAATTGATAAGAATAAATATTAGTTTTATTCAACAAGCCAAAAGGTTAGTTTAAAATTTCTCTTCTTGCCATAAATCCATTTTATACTGTTCACAGTACCTGATCATATCAATGCTATTAGGGTGATTTATTCCGAAATCTCTTATTTGAATTTCACCAAAAGATTTGTAATGATACATATCTTTTTTCTTGCAAGAAGTTTTAGCTCCTTGCGTATATAAATAACTTATTGGCTTAATGTTACTTATCTTATCTTTATACAAATGAATATATATATTCTGAGCTTCTCTATAAGCAACTATTGCCTCTTCTAACTTACCTACCTTTCCTAAACTATCTCCAAATACTAAATAAGCCTCTGCTAGATCTCCATCGACTCTATAAACTGAACCTTCTGCTACTCTTGCTTTGTCATTCAAAAATATTGAAATAGCTTTATTGCTATATTCTAAAGCAGAATTAAATTTTTTCTCTTCATACTTAATTCTAGCAATCTGAACAGCAATTCGACCAAATACTTCATGATGATCGCTGTATTTAGATTTATACATTTTTTGTAACATTTTTGTATAAATAGACGACTCTTTATAACGTCCAAGAGAGGTCAATACAGATGATTTAATCAGATAAGCATTTGTGAGCAATAAATCAGTTTTATCCACTCCATTTTCGATAAACGCACTAATAGCTTTATTAATTTCTTCAAGAGCTAAAGAAGGGACGTCTTGGGTCATGTATAATCTTGCTTTAGCAAGATGTATATATAATACGTATTTTTTTTCTACTATTCCCTCTAAATACATCTTCTCTATAATCTGTATTTTATCTTTTGCCGCTGCTAAATCTCCAATAGCGATATACAACAAAGCTAAGTTGTAATAAATATTACACCTAATAAGCTCATAAGCGTTAACTTCATCAATTACCTTTTTGGCTTTCTCAAAATATTTTATAGATGTTCTATCATCTGCATTACTCCTTTTATAGTAAGCACCGATTAGAGATAAGAATTCAGCGTAAACAGCTTTATTTTTATCATCAACTAACAAGGCGTTGAAATCGCCTGTTTTTTCTCTAGTTTTGAACCAATCCACTTTCCTTTTAGCATTATAATAATCAAAGGTATTAATATAATCTCTAAATAAAATAGTATTTAAATGCACGATTTTCTGTATTTTAGATTTATATTTATCTGCATTTAAAAATATTACTTCCAAATTTTCACGTACAGTAGGCTCATTTCTGAAAAGATGACCGCTAATAATGTCATCAGGAATAATTTGAGCCAATCTATCTAATAATTCTTCTAAGATTTCTCCATTTTTTTTCTCTTCATTACTTTGTAATATTTTCTCAGCAATAATATCATGCATTTCAAACATCGGGTTGTGTTCAGATGAATTAATGTTTGAAATGAGACCTAGTTTTTGCAGTTGATATAAATCATCACCAATAGATGATCTATCCTTGATTAAAAATTCTAGTAAGGTCTTAGAAAACTTTTGATTATTTATTAATGCAATAGTGTGTACTAATTTAGTAGCAGATACCGTTAGTTCTTTTGTCGCTAACTCTAAATTAAATTTAATTTTATCCGCTAGTTGATTAATTTTTTTTGCATATTCTTTTTTATCTAAACCTTTTATAGCATTTATTAGTTGTGCTCCCTGTACTATAAGGACAGGATAACCTTTGTATTCTTCAGATAGAAATTCGACAAAACTCTGTTCACCCTTATTAAGTATTTTCTTAACTAGAATAATAGAATTTGTTTTGTTAATAGTATTTACTCTTATAATATTAGGCAGGCTTTGATTGTTTTGAGAACAAAAAATAATATGACCATTATTCTCCCAATCTATAAATTCTGAAACTTTTGAATTATCACTTACCTTTAAATTATCAAATATAAGCAGCCAATTATTTTGTGTAGATAAATAATTGATTACTTGCTGTTTTGCTAATAATAAGTCTTCTGTGATTAGTGAATTCTTTTCTGTTTTGTTGATTGCCTTAGCCAATTTAAAAAATTCTTCATTTTGATCAAGGTTACAATCAAAAAACCAAATAAGTTTATAAGCTTCCTTATTCTCATAAGCGTACATTCTAGCAATCTGAGTCTTACCTATCCCTGAAAGCCCTACTATGGAAACTTTTCTATGAGACTTTAAATAATCCTTTAATAATTTCATTTCCTCTACATGATCTACGAAATATGCTACTGGTACAATCAGATTAAACACTTTAGTAGAAGCAAGTGAATTAGGGATAAAATTAATAAAAAGACATGCAATCAATAAATATTTTTTCATTTTAGTATAATTTACTATTTAATTTGCGGAAGATCTATTTCACCATCTACTGTTACAACACTACTCGTTATCTTCCCAGAAGAACAATATTTATGCAAACTAAAGCTAGGCGATGAAAGAGTCAAACCAACGCATCTGTTATTTTTAATAGTGTGTATAGGAGCAGTACTGGGAGAAACCCAACAAAACTTTCCACTATATATACCTGCTGCCCCATAATGAGAGTGGCCACAAAAGATTCCTAAAATGTTATCGTGTTGTGACACGATGGATTCTAGTGCATTATTGTTTAACAAGTTAATTTTATTGAATACCTCGTCTTTTACCTTGATTGGAAAATGGTGGATAAAGATCAGCGTATGTTTTATTGAAGTTAATAGGATCTTCTTTAACCATTCAATTCTCGCAGAACATAGCATACCATAAGCTTTATCTATTACTTGAGAATCCAGAACTATTAATCTGATTGGTAAATCCTCAATAACATAATGAGAAAAGCGATCACTGAGAAAATAATCATGCTGTGTAAAAACTTTCTTCAAATTAGAAAAGTTATCATGATTTCCACAAGTAAGATAGTATTTAATCTCAAGCTTCTCCAATAATTCTTTAGCTTGTAAATATGAATCTATATCACCTTCATCAGAAATATCTCCACTATGAATTACTATATCAGGTCTTGGAGTTAAACAGTTAATATGCTCTACAACTACTTCAAGTCTTTGAGCGGTATTTGACCTTGATAAACCCATCCAATGTTTGTCTTTAGCAACTATATGAGTATCTGTTATTTGAGCTATTAATACGTCTTTGTTCATGACTATTTTATTATTTTCTTTTAAATGGCAATATTGAACTAATATTTGTACTTTTTTTCTTTTCCAGGCTGTAATTATTCATTTCTTGTAATTTGATTAAACTTATTTCATCTCCATTATTTATCTCGCATTTAAACTTTAACCTTTCTAATATATTAAAAACTTGTTCTAAATTTAGTATAAAAACATTTGCATGGTATTTAAAAAATTCTAGGACCTGTGTATCTACGTTGTTATTCCATTGCAAGATAGTAAATCCTTTACATTCAAACCTTATGCTTTCATGTCTTACATAACATTTAATTTCAGCTGTATTTTTCAAGTTTCCTGTTTTTTCAAAACAAAAAGCTAGATAACTAAAAATGCTATTCAAAAGTTGATATAATAATTCTTTAGATTGAAAATCTATAGTATCGTTTTGACTTACGATAGAGATAGAAATATTTTTTTCTAAGCCAAATATTTCTGAAAAAAAGCTTTTTAATT
>Ga0209572_1001836_pt1 | contig 12138 bp, 11 predicted proteins | sample EBPBio232012_DNA_FD_185867 | JGI IMG/M metagenome (GOLD analysis project Ga0209572, IMG submission 185867) | Wastewater treatment Type I Accumulibacter community from EBPR Bioreactor in Madison, WI, USA - Reactor 1_1/23/2012_ DNA (SPAdes)... | ecosystem: Engineered > Bioreactor > EBPR >...
AATTTGTGAGGACGAGAAACCTCAACCGGCTGACGTGGCAGCCAATCCGGTTCAGCAATAAATGCCGATGCAACTACAGCCCGTCCGCGCCGTCTGATCCAACATAGGCAATGCGCAGCATATTGGTGGCACCCGGTGTGCGCAGCGGCACGCCAGCCGTGATGATCACTCGATCGCCTGCTCGTGCAAAACCTTCTGCCTGTGCGATGCGGCAGGCACGGCTGACAACGTCATCCAGATCGATCGCGTCATCTGTCACCACGCAATGAAGACCCCAGACCAGTGAAAGCCTGCGGACTGTCGCTTGCACTGGCGACAATGCGATGATCGGCAACTGTGGCCGCTCACGCGATGCGCGCAGGCCGGTCGTGCCAGATGACGTGTAGGTGATGATCGCCGATAGTTTCAGCGTCTCGCCGATCTGCCGTGCGGCAGCCGAGATTGCGTCCGCACCGGTCGCTTCGGGCTCGCTGCGCTGTGCATTGATGATGCCGGGATAGAGCGGGTCCTGTTCGACTCGCTCGGCAATGCTATTCATGGTCGCAACCGCTTCGACCGGATATTGGCCTGCAGCTGATTCGGCGGACAGCATGACCGCGTCGGCGCCTTCGAACACCGCAATGGAAACGTCCGACACTTCGGCGCGGGTCGGAACAGGCGCAGAGATCATCGACTCCAGCATCTGGGTGGCGACAACGACCGGCTTGCCGGCGCGGCGGCCAGCGCGAGTGATCTGCTTTTGGATGCCAGGAACCGCTTCAAGTGGCATCTCCACCCCAAGATCGCCGCGTGCCACCATCAGCGCGTCGGACAATTCGATGATCTCCGCGAGGCGCGCCACCGCCTGCGGCTTCTCGATCTTCGACATCAGCGCTGCCCGGCCGCGCGCAATCTTGCGCACTTCAGCCAGATCTTCCGGACGCTGGATGAAGGACAGGGCAATCCAGTCGACGCCGGTGGCCAACACCGCGTCGAGATCCCTGCGGTCCTTCTCAGTCAGTGCACCGACCGGCAATTCAGTGTCCGGCAGGCTGACGCCCTTCTTGTTGGAGATCGCAGTGCCCGAAACAACTGTAGTCACGATCGAACGACCATCGGTCTTCACTGCGCGCAGAGCCAGCCGTCCATCATCTATCAGCAACCGGTCTCCGGGCTCGACGGCCTTGAGGATTTCGGGATGCGGCAAGTGCACGCGTGTCTTGTCACCAGGCGCTGGATTGTCGTCCAACGTAAAAGTCTGTCCGGGTTCCAGCTCTTCCTTGCCGTTGGCAAAAAGCCCGACGCGCAGCTTGGGTCCCTGCAAGTCGGCCAGAATGCCGATCGGGCGTCCAACTGCCTGCTCCACGGCACGAATGCGACCGACAAGCGTGCGCATCAGATCGTGGTCGGTATGGCTCATATTGATGCGGAACACGTCAGCGCCCGCTTCAAACAGCTTGCGGATCATCGCCTCGTCGGACGAAACCGGACCGAGCGTTGCGAGTATCTTGACCTTGCGGCTGCGTCTCATTGTGTTCCTGACGGGCTGGCCGGAGCGGGAGGGACAGGCGGACGTGGTCCACCTTCTGGCGAAGGCGCGCCGTCAGTCAGCTCGACCATCCAGCTCGCCTGTTCACCCGTATCATATTCTGAAAATCCGGCTCGCTGAAAACCACGGCGCAGGCAGTCCGACACTCCGGAAATCTTGAATTCCTTCTCCGCCACGCACATGTTGATCGCGCCATCCCAACGGCCGCCACGTTCCGCATCTTCGGCGTAGAGATAGTAATAGCGCGAAGCGAGCGGTCCTTCGATCAGTGTCTTGCAGGTTGAAGCATCGATATGCCACCAGCCTTCGGTGACCCAGCCTGCCGCCGCCCTGTATCCGATTGAAACGCCAACCAGGCTCTGAGTGGCGTTACAGACCCTGAAATCGGCATAGGCAGTCGAAGGCAAAGCAAGCCAACCACCAAGCGTGACCGCTCCCAACAGGAGTAAGGCGCGCATTGCCGCGAAGGTCTTGTCGACCAGCATCTGAAGGCCCTTCGCCCCTGTCGTCATAGGCGCTGTTTTCCGCAAACTGACCGTCCGTGTCAACGAGCGATCGCCACCAGTCACAACGAACTGTTTCAAAACGCCGGTTGCTGGCACGCGGCAGCGAGGACAACCCGCATTATGCCCGAATTTGCCCTTGCTCGGCACTTGCCTTCGCTTGCGCCATCGCGCCCTTCCGAACCGCGAGCGCCTTTGCTTCAGCGAGAAACTCCTCGGCTCCCGCCATCTCTTCAAGCAGCTTCAGCGTGATCTCACGGCCGTTTGCGCTCAGGCTGATTGGTGATTTCTTAAGGAACGGAAAGCCCAGCTCCTTGGTCGAATAGGCTGCGAGCGCATAGCTCGCGCCCTGGCGCGAAACCGCGAGTAGAATGAGCTTGATCAGATCAGATCGGGCTGGTTCGGACCCGGAAACTATTTGGCTGACAAGCTTTTCCAACCTGGGATCTTCGGGGATAATCAGATTTTCGGCGGTTTCGAACAGCCGCGCATCGGTCAGCGCCTCCAACTCACGATCAAGGTTCGAGACATCAAGGGCTCCCCCATGTGCAAAGCCGCAAGATAGTGCCCACTGAGTAAACCCGATCTCGCCACGCCGTACAGTACGCTTCTTCTTGTCGGACATCCTCAATCGCCTCCAGAAATTAAGGAACTCCGAGTGCCTGAACACGGTCGGACGGAGACAAAGCGCAAACGAGCAGTAGTGAAAATTGCGATGGCTTGCGTCATAGTTCCATTTGATAGACCGGAATGCCTCAAGGGTTGGACGGGGAGTTCCGTAGTTGGACGCAGCACCAGCAAAGTCGACATCAAGCGCTTCGACTTCGTCCAGCCAATCCTTTCCGCCGGGCAGGGGAAACCATGTTGAATCATTAAAGATCACTAGGCGTTCAAGCCCCTCAAGATCGTCTTTCAGACTGAGAATCGCATCACGATAGCCACCGAAATCATAGCCAAAGTTCGGCCGCTCCATGTAGGACCAGCAGTGTTCGAGGAGACGCGATCGATCGGCTTCATCAATCGGGACATTGCTGACGACGAAAGGCGCGTAACCTTTCCGTCGGAAATATTCGAGCGTCCTGAGATGTGATTTCTCAAGCCCTCGGCTTGGAAAGATCAAAAAGATCACAATTCTCTTCGAGACAGGGACTTCTCCCGAAAATTGCCGGATCGCGCCTTCGCGTATTGTATCGTAGCGGCGGGTGGCAAACAAATATGAGTCGATGTCCCCAGGCAGTTGTGCAGCCTGCGCGAGAATACGCCTGATTTCCCGTTTAAGCTTCCAGCCAGCAATTGCCATCTTTCGTCTCGACTTCTACGGACATTCGAAAACGCCCTGCACTATCCAGAATCGCGCCTAATGCGGGAAAATTCATCCCAATGCAACTATGGCAGGAATTTCAGTCAGGCAAGCCTGCAACAGGTCGGATGGAGCCGTCGGACAGACAAGCTCCCCCATTTGTTGGTGGGGCAGTTTTCTTGCGTCCAACCCTACTGCCAGGCGTTTTCAAAAGACAGGTTGCCCTGCATCAGACCTTGCGGCAAAACCAGCCATATGACCGATGGAACCAAGATTGACCAGCTCAGGCCAGTTCATCCCATTTGAAATCATCGACGGGGATCGCGCCGGCGGCATGATGATCGTGGCCGATCATGCCAAGCGCGCGACACCCGATGAGTATGGACGCCTCGGCTTGCCAGATACCGAATTCGAACGCCACATCGCCTATGATATAGGCGTAGAAATGGTCACCCGTCGCTTGTGCGAACTGACGGGCGCGCCAGCCGTCCTGGGTGGCTTTTCTCGATTGCTGATCGACCCGAACCGGGGCGAGGAAGATCCAACTCTGATACGCCAGATCTATGATGGCGCGGTCGTGCCCGGCAATTACCCGATGTCGGGAGACGAACGACAACGGCGCATCGAGAATTTCTACCGCCCCTATCACGACGCGGTTGGCGCGATGATGTCGTCGGTGAGAGAACAATCGGGTCATTCGCCCTTCATCGTTTCGATGCACTCATTCACACCCGTGATGCAGGGGCGAACACGCCCATGGCAGGTTGGCATCCTTTGGGATTCAGACGATCGCGCCGTGCGACCGATCATCGACATGCTATCGGCAGATCCGGCGCTGACGGTCGGCGACAACGAGCCATATGACGGCGCGCTGCGGGGCGACACGATGTATAAGCACGCGATCGTCAATGGCTTCGCCCATGTGCTTATCGAATTGCGGCAGGACCTCATTGCAGACCAGACCGGTGCAAACAGGTGGGCCGAACGCCTGGCACCCATGCTTGACGAGATCAACCGCCGTCCCGATATCCATGAGGCGCGCCAATTCGGATCGCGCACCGGACCTCTGTAGCAATCAGCGGAGAGAAATGCCGATGGGCAATTTGACTGCGGAAGAACAGCGTGATTTCGAGGCGGCGGCGTTCCGCCGGCTGGTGCAACATCTGCGCGAGCGCAGCGATGTGCAAAATATCGACTTGATGAACCTGGCGGGATTCTGCCGCAACTGCCTGTCGAACTGGTATCGGGAAGCAGCGGCAGACGCGGGCAATGAGTTGTCGAAAGATCAGTCGCGCGAAATCGTCTATGGCATGCCATATGCGGAATGGCAGGCGCAGCACCAGACCGAGGCGAGTGACGCCAAGAAAGCCGATTTCGAGCGTAGTCGGCCGAAAGATCACTGACGGCCCATCGATCCGATTCGGCTTGACCCCGCGCATCTCGTCGGGCATCCGAACGCATTCTCCCGGCGCCGCGAGTCGCGCCAGACACCCATTCAGGAGCGCAGCATGGCCGACAATGACACCGTGACTTCCGAGACCGTCGCTTCGGGCCAGTTGCGCGCCCTGATTGAGCGCATCGAGCGTCTTGAGGAAGACAAGCAGGCAATCGCCGACGATATCAAGGACGTCTATGCGGAGGCGAAAGGTTCAGGATTCGACACCAAGGCCATCCGCACCATCGTGCGGCTGCGCAAGAAGGATCAGGCAGAGCGCGAAGAGGAAGAGACTGTGCTCGACCTTTACAAAGCCGCACTCGGCATGACCTGACGACCAGGTTGCGCGGCGGTCGATGCGGCTCCCGCGAGCAAGGCAACCAGCAGAAGTGTGACGGCCATTGAGACGAAGACCGGCGTGAAGCCAAAATGGTCGCCCACAAAGCCGAGGCCTGATGGGCCGATCAGCACGCCTGCATAACCGATTGTCGTTACCACACTCATCGCCGGGCCGGACGCCACGCCCGGCTGATTACCTGCTGCAGAGAACACGACCGGCACGATGTTGGCGCAGCCAATTCCGGCAATCGCAAAAGCCGCAATCGCAATGGCCGCGTTGGGCGCAAAAGCTGCGATAAGCATCGCAACGGCCGCAATCAGCGCAGATATCCTCAGCGTCACCACCGCCCCAAGCCGGTCACGCAACCCGTCGCCGACGAAGCGAACCAGCGCCATAGCCCCAGCAAAAGCGGCATATGCCCAGCCGGCCGTCGCCACACTCGCTCCCAATTCCTGCTTCAGATACAGCGCGGCCCAGTCGATGACTGCGCCCTCGGGCAACATCGCAAACAGTGCCAGAAGGCCAAGCAGATAGAGTTTGAGAACCTTGCCGGCCGCGACGCGGGCAGGTCCCCCTGTCTCGTTCTCATGACCGGGTGGCATTGTTTCGCCCTCACCCACAAAGGGCAGCGCCGCAACAACAAGTGCAAACGCGACCGAACAAACGATCAACGCGTGACCCAGTTCACCGACTTGCAGGACAATCCAGCCGCCAGTTAGACCGCCTGCAAAACCGCCAAGGCTCCAGAACCCATGCAATGACGACATGATGGCGCGGCCAAGCCGGCGTTCAACCGGCACGGCATGGGCGTTCATGGTCACGTCCATGCCGCCAAACACCGCGCCATAGACAAACAGAACGACCGTCGCGACCGGCACGCTCGGCGCGACCACGACGAGCGCAAGGCCAAATGAACATGCAAGCGAAGTCCCGATCAGCGTAAAGCGCGATCCGTAGAGAGAAATGATCCAACCCATCACCGGCATTGCAAGCAACGCACCAAGTCCGAAGGCCAGGATCAGAAAGCCAAGTGTCGTCTCGGAAATGCCAAGCCGTACAAGAAGGAGCGGGATCTGGGTCGTCCATGCGCCCAGCAGCATGCCGTTGGCAAAGAACAGCGCGGAAACAGCCCAACGGGCGCGACTTTGAATCGGTATCATTGCGATGATTTAAATCGATTAATATCGCCAATAGTGGGGCAGTTTTGGCAGATCACTAGTCCAAGCCGCAAACGTCATGCCCGTCTATTGGGCGCCATGCCCGTCTAACGAATGCTCGATCGCATTTCACGTTCACGGTTCCGTGATCCTGAAACTTTCCCCCGTGAAGCTTCGTTGCTCCACGCATTGCAACTCGAGGAGAAACTCAATGACCCGTACTATTATCGCAGCGCTTCTTGTGGCTGGCAGCATGTCCGCAGCAAACGCGCAGGAACTCAAGGTTGAGGGCACGGATCAGGACGTTTCGGGCGGCAACGTCGTCGCTTCGTCGATCGTCGCGGGAGAGGACGGCTGGCTGGTCGTGCATCGCACCGATTCGTCCATGAAACCCGGTGCAGTTGTCGGCCACGCTGCGTTGAAGGCAGGTGAAAACAAGGATGTTTCAGCCAAGCTCGACGAACCCATCAAGTCCGGAGACATGTTGATGCTGATGCTGCACACAGACGCGACCGGCATGAAGCCGGGAGAGTTTGAATACACACTTGGCGCCAAGGAAGACGGACCCGTGCGCGTCAACGATAAGCTGGTGATGACGACCATCACTGCCAAGTAGCGGGCGAGGGGTGACCGGAGGCGTCGGGCTCCCCGCCGCTTCCGGTCATTTTTTCGTATCAGACGCGCCCGGCGCTTGCGCGCCGGGCTGCAACTTGATCATCGTCTGCTGCGCCATCGTGCCATTGGCAATAATGATCTCCCGCCCGTCATCGGTGCGCAGCACCGTAAAGCCGAGCGTAATATCCTCGACCGTTCCGATATCGAATTCATCCGCCGTCGGGGCCAATACCTGAAGTCGGTCACCGCGCCGAAATGGCTTGTAGAGCACGAGGCTGATGCCAGCGACGAGATTGCCGAGCGTCGTCTGTGCGGCAAAGCCGACGATCACCGACACCAGCCCGACGCCGGCCAGCATGGTCGAGCCTAGCCGGTTCAGCGCCGGCACCACATGGGCGTAGAGCGTCACCAGCAGGACCCACAGGACCAGCACGCCGAGATGGCTGAGGAACGACAGCGTGATCGGATCGACATGATCGGCCGTCCGGTCATGCTGGAGCACCGTCTTCAACATCCGCCGCACGAAGGCAGACAGAACAATGCCGACCAGCAGCAGCACGGCGGCAAGGATAAGCGCACCCGGCAGCGTGCCAGGATCAAAGATTTTCAGCGCGTTCGCAAGCTCCTGCATCGGTCACCCGTAAACGATCAGCAAATCCTTGGCATCGATCTGCTCGCCGGCCCGAACCAGCACTTCGGCGATCACACCATCCTTTTCGGCATGGAGCGCGGTTTCCATCTTCATCGCCTCGATTGACAGCAGAATGTCGCCGGCCTTCACCGACTGGCCGCCGGCAACGGCAACCGACGAAACAACGCCTGGCATCGGTGCACCCAGATGCGTCTCATTTCCGGCTTCCGCCTTGCGGCGCACCTTGCCCACGATCAGGCACCTTCACGCGGCGCGGCTGGCCATTCAGTTCAAAGAAGACCGTGACCATGCCCTTTTCGTCGACGTCGCCAATGGCAAGGCAGCGCACGACCAGGGTCTTGCCCTTCTCGATGTCGATGAAGACCTCGTCTTCCGCCTTCATGCCGTAGAAATAGGTCGGCGTCGGCAGCACCGACACCGGGCCATAGGTCTCCTGGGCCGCAGCAAAATCCGAAAACACCTTCGGATACATCAGATAGGAGGCGAATGAGAACTCGTCGAGCTTGCGCCCTGCCTTCTCCTCGGCCTCGCCGCGCAACTTGTCCAGATCAGCATCTTTCAAGAGCGAACCCGGGCGCACATCGATCGGCTTCTCGCCCTTCAGCGCCTTCTTTTGCAGGTTCTTCGGCCAGCCTCCGGGCGGTTGACCCAAATCACCCTTCAGCATCGAGACAACCGAATCGGGGAAGGCGATGTCGCGGCCGGGGTTCTCGACATCGGCAACGGTCAGGTCCTGGCTCACCATCATCAGCGCCATGTCGCCAACGACCTTGGAGGAGGGCGTTACCTTGACGATATCGCCAAACATCAGGTTCACATCATGATAGGTCTGCGCAACTTCGTGCCAGCGCGTCTCCAGCCCGAGTGAACGCGCCTGCTCCTTGAGATTGGTGAACTGGCCACCCGGCATCTCGTGCAGATAGACCTCCGATGCAGGCCCCTTCAGGTCGCTCTCGAACGCGGCATATTGATTGCGCACTGCCTCCCAATAGAAAGAGATGCGACGGATCCACTCCGCATCCAGCCCGGGATCGCGCTCATGGCCACGCAAGGCCTCAACGATTGATCCCAGACATGGCTGCGACGTGTTGCCCGAAAAGGCATCCATAGCCGCATCAACCGCATCAACACCCGAATCCACCGCTGCCAGCACTGTCGCAGCAGCGATACCGGACGTGTCATGTGTGTGGAAATGGATCGGCAGGTCGGTCGCTTCGCGCAGCGCCTTGAACAGCACACGTGCTGCACCCGGCTTCAGCAAGCCGGCCATATCCTTGACCGCAATGATATGTGCGCCGGCAGCCTCGAGTTCCTTGGCGAGCGCCACATAATATTTCAGGTCATATTTTGCGCGGGCCGGATCAAGAATGTCGCCCGTATAGCAGATCGCCGCTTCGCACAGTTTGCCTTCGGACGCGACCGCATCCATTGCGACCCGCATGTTTTCGACCCAGTTCAGGCAGTCGAACACACGGAACAGGTCAATGCCGCCTGCCGCCGCCTGGCTGACGAAATGGCGAACGACATTATCGGGATAGTTGGTGTAGCCGACACCGTTTGCGCCGCGCAGCAGCATCTGCAGCAGAATGTTGGGAGCCGCCTTGCGCACCAGCGCCAGCCGCTCCCACGGATCTTCGGTCAGGAAGCGCATCGACACGTCAAACGTCGCGCCGCCCCAGCATTCCAGCGACAGCAATTGTGGCAGGGCGCGCGCATAGGTACCCGCGATCTTCGCAATGTCATAGGTGCGCACGCGCGTGGCGAGCAGCGACTGGTGCCCGTCGCGCATCGTCGTATCGGTCAGCATGACCTGCGGTTGAGCACGCAGCCATTTTGAGAACCCCTCCGGGCCAAGCTGGTCGAGCTTCTGCCGCGTGCCGTCAGGGATGGAGCCCGTGAACCAGGGCACGACGGGTGCCGCTGCATCCGCCTTTGGCGTCGGCCGGCCGCGCGCTTCGGGGTGGCCGTTGACGGTCACGTCTGCCAGATAGTTCAGCAGTTTGGTCGCGCGATCCTGTCGCTTCACCTGCGCAAACAGTTCCGGCGTCGTATCAATGAAGCGCGTCGTATAGGAATTGTCGCGAAACGACGGATGGCCGATGATCGCCTCAAGGAAGGTGAGATTGGTCGCAACGCCGCGAATGCGGAATTCCCGCAAGGCGCGATCCATGCGCGCAATCGCCTCCTGATAGGTCGGTGCCCAGGCCGTCACCTTTTCCAGCAGCGGATCGTAGAAGCGGGTGATGACCGCGCCCGAATAGGCCGTGCCGCCGTCGAGACGGATGCCGAAACCGGTCGCGCCGCGATAGGCGGTGATACGGCCATAGTCCGGGATAAAATTCTGTTCCGGGTCTTCGGTGGTGATGCGGCACTGCAGGGCGTGGCCGTTCAGGCGGATGTCCTTTTGCGCCGGTACACCGCTCTCCGGCGTGCCGATGGCGAAACCATCCAGAATGTGGATCTGCGCCTTGACGATGTCGATGCCGGTCACCTCCTCGGTGACGGTGTGCTCGACCTGGATGCGTGGATTGACCTCGATGAAATAGAATTTACCGGTATCGGCGTCCTGCAGGAACTCGACCGTACCTGCGCCGACATAGCTCGTCTCATTGGCGATTTTCAGCGCGTAGCCGCAAAGTTCAGCGCGCAACTCGCTCGACAGATATGGCGCTGGCGCACGCTCGACGACCTTCTGATTACGGCGCTGGATCGAGCAGTCGCGTTCGAACAGATGCACCGCATTGCCATGCGTGTCGCCGAGCACCTGCACTTCGACATGGCGGGCGCGTTCGACCAGCTTTTCGAGATAGACCTCGTCCTTGCCGAAAGCGGCCTTCGCCTCGCGCTTGCCTTCCGTCACCTCACGCATCAAATCGGCTTCGGAGCGAATAGCGCGCATGCCGCGTCCGCCGCCGCCCCACGATGCCTTCAGCATGACCGGATAGCCGATCTCGGCGGCTAGTTTCTTGATGATAGCCGGGTCATCAGGCAGGGGGTCAGTCGCTGGCACGACTGGAACGCCGACTTCAATGGCGAGATTTCGCGCCGCCACCTTGTTGCCCAGCCTGCGCATCGTTTCCGGCTTTGGGCCAATAAAGGTGATGCCGGCCTCAGCGCAGGCATCGGCAAATTCAGGACTTTCCGACAACAGCCCATAGCCGGGATGGATCGCGTCGGCACCGGACGTCTTGGCAACCCGGATCACCTCGTCGATCGACAGATAGCTCTCGATCGGCCCCATGTCCTTCGGTAGCCACGGCCCGCGACCAACCTGATAGCTCTCGTCGGCCTTGAACCGGTGCAAAGAATATTTGTCTTCTTCCGCCCAGATAGCCACCGTCTTGATGCCCAGTTCGTTGGCAGCACGAAATACGCGTATTGCGATCTCGGAACGATTGGCGACAAGGATCTTCCTGATGGGCACGCTGGACACCTCAGTATCTGGATTGCCGGGATTTCAGTTGTTTAGCGGGTTTTTTGTGCAGTGCAAACCGCTACGCCGCTGAGCAGTCCTGCAAAAGCAGAACGCCCGGCGGTTTCCCGCCGGGCGTTCGCTGAAATGGTCGAACCGCTCTTAGTTCTCGACGTAGGTGTACTTGCCGTCGTCACCCTTCTTCCACGTGTACATCACGTAGTCCGGACGGGTGATGTCGCCCTTGGCGTCAAAGCCGAGTTCGCCGATCGCGGTTGCGAACGGGCCCTGAGCCTTGGCTGCTTCAGCAACCTTCTGAGGGTCATTGCCGCCAGCCTTGGCAGCAGCGCCGGCGATAACCTGCACGGCTGCATAGGAATACAGCGTGTAGGCTTCCGGCTCGAAGCCAGCGTCACGGAACTTCTTGACGATGTCGGCTGCGGCCGCGTTCTTGCGCGGGTCAGGCGCAAACGTCATCAGCGTGCCGTCAACAGCGTCACCAGCGATCGAAGCGAGTTCGTTCGACACGATGCCGTCACCCGACATGAAGGCAGCCTTCAGACCCTGGTCGGCCAGCTGACGCATCATCAAGCCGGCTTCAGTGTGCAGACCGCCGTAATACACGACCGTAACACCAGCCTGCTTCATCTTGGCGATCAGGGCTGCGAAGTCCTTGTCGCCAATGTTGATGCCTTCATACATGGCTTCAGTCACGCCGGCGGCGTTGGCAGCCTTCTTGGTCTCGTCTGCGAGGCCCTGACCGTAAGGCGTCTTGTCGTGAATGATCGCGACCTTGCCATCCTTGAAGTGCTCGGCGAGATATGCACCGGCGACTGCACCCTGCTGGTCGTCGCGACCGCAGGTGCGGAACGTGTTCCACAGGCCGCGCTCGGTAAACTGCGGATTGGTCGACGCGGGCGTGATCTGCATGATGCCGTTCTCAGCGTAGACTTCCGAGGCCGGGATGGAAACGCCCGAGTTGAAGTGGCCAACCACGAACTTCACGCCGTCAGCAACGAACTTGTTCGCAACCGAAACGCCCTGCGTCGGGTCGGACACGTCGTCGCCGATCACGATCTTGATCTGCTCGCCATTGATGCCGCCAGCAGCGTTGATGTCAGCGGCAGCCTGCTCGGCGCCTTTCTGCAACTGAGCGCCGAACGCCGCGTTCGGGCCGGTGATTGGACCGGCGACGC
>Ga0209572_1001837_pt1 | contig 12137 bp, 8 predicted proteins | sample EBPBio232012_DNA_FD_185867 | JGI IMG/M metagenome (GOLD analysis project Ga0209572, IMG submission 185867) | Wastewater treatment Type I Accumulibacter community from EBPR Bioreactor in Madison, WI, USA - Reactor 1_1/23/2012_ DNA (SPAdes)... | ecosystem: Engineered > Bioreactor > EBPR >...
GCATGCAAATATCTTGAAATCCTTTACAACCGTTTTCAGGATTGGGATCTGGCTCTGGCCTCTTACAATACAGGACCGGGTAGAATCAGCCGTACGATAAAATCAACCGGAAAAACCAACTATTGGGACTTGCATCCGCATATTCACCCGGATACACGTGCTTATGTTCCGCAGTTTATAGCTTTAGCGTATCTGATGAATTTTGGTCAGAATCACGGTATTAAACCCAGAAATAAGAAGGATTTTACTCCTACTGAAAAAGTAAACGTGAATTCTTTTGTAGATTTTAATATTTTGGCTGGTCTAAGTGGTATTGAACTTTCTGAAATCAAAAGGCTGAATCCGCAGTTTAAAAAAGATTTTCTTCCGGAGATGCCTTCAGGGTACGAGATTGCATTGCCAGCCGACAAGATGGTAGCATTTAATAGTAACAGAGACTTCATTCTGGATTCAGCTTCTCGTTCTCCATTAAAGAATCTGCTTAATCCGGTTGCTGCACCTGTTTCAGGTTCTGGTGAGGCAATGTTGGCTTCAAGTGGTACAAGTAGTGGTTCATCTTCTGATTTTACAACCCTCAATGACGGAACCATAATCATAGGCAGAAAGTCTGCGTTGGTGCCAGAGCTTGTGATTAATAATAGTGACGAACCTGTAAAATATAAAAACATCACTCGTCAGGTTAAGAAAACTCACCGCGTTAAAAGGGGAGAGTTCATGAACAGAATAGCCGACAAATATGACGTAACTGTTTCTGAAATTAAGAGGTGGAATAATAAGAAATCTTCTAAGGTTTTGGTTGGCGAAAGACTTACTATTTATGTTAACCAAAAAGAAAGAGTGAAAGCCAACAGTCTGGCTGCAAAATCGTCTTCAGAAAATATAAAAAAACCCAAAAGCTATCATACCGTAAAACGTGGCGATACTTTATGGAATATTTCGCAACGCTATGATGGCGTATCTATTGATGACATCAAAAGATGGAACAACATCAAAGGCAATACTGTAAAAGTAGGGCAGAGGATTAAAATAAAAAGCTAATTATATTTAAAGTAATTTTTATCAAAGAGAGGTCAGTGATGGCTTCTCTTTTTTTTTAATAATATCCAGATTAATTTGGATTAACACCGTTTCGCTTAGTATTATTGCCGGATATTCAACCTTATCAAAATTACGGATACTGTTCATAGGTATCCCTTAAACCTTAACACTATGCCCTTAATTTTCACTTTAGCGGTAATACTACTCTTAATCGTATTTATCTCAGTTATAAAGCTTGATACCTTCATTTCTTTCATAATTGCGACTGTTGTTTTTGGCCTCCTGACGCAAATGAAGATTCCGGATATAGGGGTCTCTATCAAAAAAGGAATTGGAGATACGCTAGGGGAGCTGGCATTGATAGTAGGCTTTGGGTCCATGTTGGGTAAGTTGGTAGCACACAGTGGTGCCGCAGAACTTATTACCGGTAAAATCGTAAAAGTTTTTGGAGAAAAATATCTAACCTGGGGTCTTGCACTGGCAGGGTTTATCATCGGAATCCCGCTTTTTTATAATGCCGGATTCATAATTGTTGTTCCCTTAATTTTTAGCATAGCTTCCCTTACAAAATTACCCTTAATGTATCTTGCCATTCCAATGCTTTCTGCCCTATCAGTAGCACACGGCTATCTTCCTCCGCATCCTTCCCCGGCGGTTATTGCGAGCCAATTTGGTGCTGATTTAGGCAGAACATTGATATTGGGGATTATTATTTCGATTCCTGCCATAGCCATTGCAGGTCCCATTTTTGGCAGCACTTTAAAAAAGTTTGATATCAAGCTGGAAAATACAATTTTTTCAGCATCGGAATCTAGTCAGAATCCTAATCCGCCGAGTTTGGGTGTAAGTTTGGGTATCGCTTTATTGCCTGTTTTTATGATTTCTTTTTTTTCAATAATTAAAAATCAATTTGCTGATAATCAGATAATTCAATTGCTTTCTGAGCCCTATATCAGCATGTTGATTTCGGTGTTGGCTGCGATTTATTTTCTTGAAGTAAGACGTGGATTGACCGTAAAAGAAACCTCTAAATTGCTGGAAGAATCGATAAAAAGTATTTCCCCAATATTGCTGATTATTGCAGGTTCCGGAGCTTTAAAACAAGTGTTTATTGACAGTGGTACCAGCCAGTATCTGGGCGGGTTGCTGGTGCAGTTTGATATGAATATTCTCGTTTTGAGTTGGTTAATTGCGGGGATCATTAGAGTATGTATTGGGTCGGCTACAGTGGCAGGGTTAACAACCGTGGGTATTTTGATACCATTGGTTCAGGCCAATCCCTCGGTATCAAAAGAGTTGCTTGTATTGGCAGTAGGATCGGGTAGTTTAATGTTTTCTCATATCAATGATGGCGGTTTTTGGCTTTTTAAGGAATATTTTAACCTCAGTATTAAACAAACCATTCGTACCTGGAGTGTGATGGAGACGATAGTTTCAATAGTTGGAATTATTGGGGTACTCATTTTAGAAAAAATAATATGACAGCAGATTTAAAACTTGAAAAATTACACAGCGAGCTTCCAGAGGCTCCGGAACCCAAAGGTGTTTATAAGCCGGTTATCATTCTCGATAATTTAGTTTATGTCTCTGGACATGGTCCAAATCGGGTTGATGGCACCCAATTTACGGGAAAAGTCGGTCAGGAAGTGGACAAAGACTTCGGCAAACTTGCTGCAAGACAGGTAGGACTTACTATTTTGGCTACTCTCAAAAAGAATCTGGGCTCTTTAAACAGAGTAAAAAGAGTAGTGAAAGTATTGGGTATGGTCAATGCACATCCTGATTTTGAGGAACATCCTTATGTGATTAATGGCTGTAGCGAACTTTTTGCTGAGATTTGGGGTGCTGAACTCGGAATTGGTGTGCGTAGTGCCGTCGGAATGGGTTCTTTGCCCGGTAGAATTACTGTCGAAATAGAAGCTGTCTTTGAGCTTGTTTAATCGTCAAATATTGTACCATAGTGATACATTAATTTTAAATACTTTTCAAACGGTAACATTCAATTTTTCAAAGAAAAAAAATGGAAAAATTATTAAAAGGTATCGTTTTGATTAAGCGGTACCAATCTTGTTTTATTTGTTGTAAAAATCCAAGAAAATACTTCTAAAACTAGTTTTAAGAGGATTTTGGGAAAAACTGAATTTTAATTTTGGCATAAAATTCTCAATATCATAAATGAACATCAAGATTTTCACCCCGACTTTCTCAAATTGAAAATTTTCCTAATAAAAAATGTTTTGATTTTTTTTGAGGGAGTTGGGGGAAATTAAATTGAAAAAGTAAGTGTGAATTAGATTTCTTAATTATGGTTTGCTTGTAAATACTCAATAGTTATTAAAAATTATTATCACTCAATATTATAAAACGGTATCACTCAATAAATTTAAAATTATCACTCAATATTTAAAACGGTATCACTCAATATATTTCTTAAATATTCACTCAATAAAAGATTTTTAAAAGATTATCACTCAATAGTAATTGGTAAATAAGGATGAAGTTTTCATCCTTATTTCTTTTTATAGGATATCCATACCTCTGTCGAAAACAAAACAGAACTGCTTTTTGCCAATATTTTCCATTAAATAGCAACCCGAAAACGTGGTTGAAATAGAAGGCTGATGCTGTTTAACTTGTTGTGTGTAATAATGATTCTTTACTTGCTTTTTGGTTGTTACTATTAATTCCATTTTATTGTATTTTTTACTTAATGTCTTCCTGTTGATTTAAATCAATTGCAAAATTAGTGCACAAAAATGCATTTTATTCTTTCCAAAAAATTAAAATTGATATAAATCAATTGTTTGACGTTTTTGTAAGTAACTTATATATAGTATTTTAAACATTAAATTATGCCGTTAGAACATTTTTTTTAAAAAATCAATAATATTATCAAGTGGTATCATTTTTCAGTATTTGAAAACTGGCAAACAGGATATATGCCAAAAATTTATTTCCAAAAAATGGATTGGCTCGCCAAAAACAAGAATTTTGGTCAATAAAAGATTGATTTCTATAAAAATTGTATAAACATTTTCAGGTATAAAAATGATAAAAAATTGCACTATTTCAATATTGACAATTTTTCATTCTTTGATTTTGATTTTATGTAAAATATTATTTCGTCCTGTTATCAAACTCAGAAAGGTAGATATTTTGTTTAGGTTGAATCTGGTTGAAATAGAAAAAGGCTTTAAGGTGCATTTTGGCCATTTCTGAATATTTATTGCTAATTTTGAAAAAAGAAATTCGAATTTATGGAATTGGTGAAAGTGGGTGCAGTGGCACTCAATCAGACTCCGTTGGATTGGTTGGGAAATAAAGCCAACATACTCAATGCGATTGAGGATGCAAAAAATCAGGAAATACAAGTTTTGTGTTTGCCTGAATTGTGTATTTCGGGATATGGTTGTGAAGATGCGTTTTATTCACCGGATGTAGCTAAGATTTCACTCGAAATACTGGAAGAAATCCAGGATCACACACAGGATATTATTGTTTCGGTAGGATTGCCACTTTGGATTAATAATAAGATATATAATTCAGCTGCTTTGATTGCAAACAGGCAGCTGTTGGGTTTTGTATGTAAACAGCATTTACCCAATTATGGTCTGTTTTACGAAGACCGTTGGTTCCACCGCTGGAAAGCTGGGCAAAGCACTGAAATTAGTATCAAAGGTGTAAAGTATCCGGTTGGCGATTTGATTTTTAACTTTGAAAATATCAGAATCGGCCTCGAAATCTGTGAAGATGCCTGGGTGGCCAATCGACCCGCATCCCGACATTTTGACCGTGCCGTCGATATTATCCTGAACCCAAGTGCCAGCCCTTTTGCTTTTCATAAATTTAAAATCAGAGAACAACTGGTGGCAGATTCCTCCAGAGCCTTCTCTTGTGCATACGTTTATGCCAATTTGCTCGGAAATGAGTCGGGAAGGCTGATATTTGACGGTGATGCCATGATATGCTCAGGAGGTGATGTTTTGGCTTCGAGTATGAGGTTTAGTTACGCCGACTACACATTAACTACAGCGGTAATTGATTTGGGTAAAAATAAAATCGAACAAGCCAAAATCAAATCTTCACTTCCGGCTGATTTAAAACTAATCAGCTCGGGTTTTGAAGTGAATTTTACGGTTAACCCTCAGACTACCCTTGCTGAAACTGAAGCGTTTGAAAAAGGAGGTTCGCTGAAAGAAGAAGAATTTTCCAGGGCCGTAAGTCTTGCACTCTTTGATTATTTAAGAAAATCCCGCTCTTTCGGATATACGATTTCCCTTTCCGGAGGAGCTGACAGCTGTGCAGTTACTGCTTTATGTGGCTTAATGGTATTATTAGGTGATGAAAGTATTGGAATCGAAAATTTTAAAAAGAAAATAAAGTATATTCCCGGAATTTCCGAAGCCAAAACTGTTGCTGATATCGCCCGCATTTTGGTACTTACTATTTATCAGGGAACAGAAAATAGCTCTGAGGATACCTTTAATTCTGCTCAAAAACTTGCTGAATCCATAGGGGCACAATTCTATAATGTCAATATCAACGGGTTGGTTGAAAATTATACCCATTTGATTGAAAATCAGATTGGAAGAAATCTTTCCTGGGCTACCGACGATATACCTTTACAAAATATTCAGGCCAGAGTGAGGGCCCCGGGAGTATGGCTTTTGGCTAATCTTAATAATCATTTGCTTTTAGCCACTTCAAACCGTTCAGAAGTCGCTGTCGGTTATTGCACCATGGATGGCGATACTGCCGGAAGTATAAGCCCTATTGCCGGAATTGACAAAACTTGGTTGAGGAGCTGGTTAATCTGGCTTGAAAAAACCGGATGTGAAGTAAAAGGCAAACAAATTAAGATTGAAGGCTTGAAATATGTAAATGCTTTGCAACCTACCGCAGAGCTTAGACCAAAGGAAAATAAGCAAACCGATGAAAAAGATTTGATGCCTTATGAAGTTTTGAATCAGATTGAAATACTGGCTGTGAGAGATAAAAAATCGCCATTGGAGTGCTTTAGATTTTTGGAGAAATATTATGAGACAAAACACTCCAGAGAAGATTTATATGCCTGGGTAAAACGTTTCTTTAAACTTTGGAGTCGTAATCAATGGAAAAGAGAGCGGTATGCACCAGGGTTTCATCTTGATACGCATAATCTTGATCCACGAAGCTGGACCAGATTCCCGATATTAAGCGGAGGTTATGAGCTGGAGCTGCAAAAGCTCGACGAATATTTTGAAGGGAAATCGATTTCTTCGAAAAGAAAAATAGGGTTTTGATCAGCTTATTTCAATAAATACCAGCCTTTTATAGGGTAATGATCAGAAAATGGAATTTCTGAAAGAGTGGCAAAGTCGATATTTTGGATACTGCGTTCATCGTAAAACTGGTTATCGATTCTCAAAAAGCCCGGGAGTTTGTGATAAGTAAAACCAAATCCAAATCCGTTGGTTTCAAAGGCATTGCTAAGATTTTTCCTGAATCTGCCGTAGGCATAACCATAAGGAAGTTCGTTGAGGTCGCCAACCAACATTACGGGATACGGGCTCTCTTTGATCCATTCTTCTACGAGATCAACCTGTACGGCCCTTTCTTCAAATCCTCTCTTTAATTTTGAAAGTACATTTCGGGTTTCTTCTTTATCGATATTATTGTTTTTCAACATTTTCCGAACCCTTATACCCATTGATTTTAATTGTACATTCATTACTCTTATCGTGTCGGAATTTATCACAATATCAGCGGCTAAGATTCCATTGTTGTTGGGTGGCCAGTATTGTTCTTTTTTGTTAATAATCGGAAACCTTGAAAATATCGCCAGTCCTACAGAGCCTTCCCCCTTATCGTTGCCGGGATTGGAATGCATATAAACATAATATTCATTTCTTTTCGAAAGCTTGTTTATCAAATCAAACTCCTTGTAGTTCTGGCTGTTATATAGCTCCTGCAAACATCTGATATCAGCTGTAAGTGTATCCAAAACATTATATTGGCTGGTACCGGTGTTTTTGTCGGTGCCTGTCACAAATCCATGATAGTCACCGTACATCAGATTGTAGCTTAAGACAGAAAAAGTAAAATCCTGACGGGGTTTTACGTCAGGTGGAAACAGTTTTATTGTTCGGTCAAAAATAGAATATGAAAGAAAAAATAAAGCCAATGATAGAAAAGCTTTTCTTGATTTCACCACAATCCAGGAAAAAGCAAAAAACAAATGACCGGCAAGTACCATCGGGTAGGTCATCATCAAAAAACCTCCCAGCCAATGTTTAATATCGGCTGCATAAACCAGCTGGTAAACCAGCAAAGAATATAGGCCAAACAAAACATTGATTAGAAAGAAAAATTTCCTTATAAATTTAATTATAGCCAAATAATTCGATCAATAAATGTTTTGCAATAATAATCATAAGCCGTCTAATTTTAAAATCATTGATGGAAGATGAGCTTTTATTTGTTTTTATACCTAAAATTAGGCCTTTCGATAGCTTTTTAAGGAATATAATTTTAAAATAAATTGAATTTTTAGAAAAAAATATACTATTTTTGCATCGAAATTATGAAAGAGGGGGTGTAAAAAACCTCCTTTTTTATTGGAATATATCCCGGTATTTATGTCACTAAAAGAATTAGTTGAAAAATTTGTCCTTCAAATAATAGATCAGTCAAAATATTATTTGGTAGATATTCATGCCACTGATTCAAAATTGAGAAAAAAAGTAGTGGTTTATCTTGATTCTGATGAAGGGATTTCGATTGATGAATGCGGGGTAATAAGCCAGCAGTTGGGAAAAGAACTTGAGGAGGTAATTGATACAGCTTTTACACTGGAGGTTTCGTCCCCGGGTGCCGACAGTCCGCTTAAGTTTGACAGGCAATACCTGAAAAACATCGGCAGGTCATTAAAAATCATCACCTTAAGTGGTGAAGAATTTAAAGGTGAGTTGAAATCATTTGAAACAGGTATTTTGGTGATACAGCCCGAAAAAAAGAAAAAAATTGTTCCTGAGCCCATTACACTAGAATTGAAAAATATAAAAGAAGCGAAAGTTGTCATTTCATTTAAATAAAAAATTTAGATAAATATGCATAGTGGTGATTTAATAGAATCGTTTGCTGAGTTTGCCCGTGAAAAAAATATAGACAGGCCAACTATGATTGCCATCCTTGAGGATGTGCTCAGAACGATGATCCGTAAAGCTTACGGCGATGACCATAATTTTGATATAATCCTCAATGCTGAAAGCGGTGACCTTGAAATGTGGAGAAAGCGTGAAATCGTTGACGATAACTCAGAAGATATCTGGGATGTTGATAAAATTCCATATTCTGAAGCCGTAAAAATCGAACCGGATTTTGAGATTGGTGAAGAAGTTTATGAAGAAGTAAAAATTGAAGATTTCGGAAGAAGGATAGTTCAGACAGCCCGCCAGACTTTGATTCAAAAAGTAAAAGATCTTGAAAAAGAAATGCTTTTTGATCAATATAAAGATCAGGTAGGTGAATTGGTTACTGTTGAGGTTTACCAGATTCTGGGCAAGGAGATTATTTGTATTGATGAAGAAAATAATGAACTTTCACTTCCTAAAAGCGAGCAAATACCAAAAGACCGTTTCCGTAAAGGGACATCTATCAGAGCTATAATTCACAAGGTAGAAATCAACAACGGTAATCCCAAGCTGACCCTTTCCCGTACTTCACCGGTGTTTTTGGAGCGTCTTTTTGAATTGGAAATTCCTGAAATCCAAGATGGTGTAATCTCCATCAAAAAAATTGTGAGGGAGCCGGGTGAAAGAGCCAAAGTTGCGGTAGAATCCTTTGATGACCGTATTGATCCGGTAGGTGCTTGTGTTGGTATGAAAGGTTCGAGGATTCACTCTATCGTGAGAGAGCTTGAAAATGAAAATATTGACGTGATTCAGTGGACTGACAACATGAATCTTTTGATATCAAGAGCCTTGAGCCCGGCCAAAATCAGTAATATCAGAATGGATGAGGCCGGAGAAAGAGTGATGGTGTTTTTAAAACCTGATCAGGTGTCACTGGCTATTGGTAAGGGGGGATTGAATATCAAACTTGCCAGTAAGTTGATTGGTCTTGAAATAGACGTTTTCAGAGATATTGAAGGTGTAGTTGAAGAAGAAGACGTAGATTTGATGGAATTTACGGACGAAATTGAAGAGTGGGTATTACTCGAATTCCGTAAAATTGGTCTTGATACAGCCAAATCAGTTTTAGGTGTTTCTAAAGCTGACCTTTTGAGAAGAACTGAGCTAGAAGAAGAGAGTATCGATGAAGTACTCGAAATTCTGAGAAGAGAGTTCGAATAATATTTAATGGTTTTGGTCCACACCGGTATTTAGTTTATATATTAAAAATTTAGAAAATTTATGGCAGAAGAAAAAATGATGCGACTTAGCCAGGCGGCCAAGAAACTTAACGTAGGTACTATTACTGTTATTGAGATTCTGAGCTCAAAAGGTCATCGTATTGATAATAATCCCAACGCCAAACTCTCATTTGATCAACTTGAGGTATTATCCAAAGAGTTAAATGCTCCTGAACTGCTTGGCGACGATTTTGGATCAAAAGCGGTTGAGACTGAGAAAGTTCAGTTGCCTTCTGAAGATACTGATATCAGATATTTCAGAGAAGAGCCAGCTCAGCCTGAAAAAATTAAGATTGAGCACAACTTGCAGGGACCTACTATTCTTGGCAAAATTGACCTGGAAAGCAAAAGTGCTCCCGTGATTGTGCCGGTTGAAGAAACTCCGGCCCCACCTGTTGTCGAAATAGTGGAAAAAGAAGCACAGGTTCTTGAAAAAGAGCCTGAAAAAATACCTGAAGTTATAGTCGAGCCGGAAAAACCAGTTGTAATCGAAGAGCCGGTCAAAATAGAAGAGCCGGTTATCGAGGAAGTCATTACAAAAGAGCCGGAAGTTGTTGTTGAAAAAGTTGTAACTGAGCCGGAAAAAGAGGTAATTAAGGATGAAGTAAAGGTTGAAATTCCGAAACCGGAAGTAGTTGAACCTGTTAAAAAAGTAGTAGAAGCTCCAGTTCAACCAACAATAGTAGAGCAGCCTGTTGCCAAAAAGGAAGAGGTTAAAAAAGTAGTGGAAGAAGTCGTACCTCCAAAACTTATCAAAGCTCAGGGTGATAAACTGCAAGGCTTGAAAGTTTTAGGAAAAATCGAATTGCCTGTTGAGAAAAAACCACTTACCAAAGAAGAATTAAAGCAGAAGCGTAAACGCAAGAGAGTAATTGTTGGTGAAAAAGTAGCAGACACTACCCGTCCTAATTTTGACCATCAAAACAGAGATAAAAGAGAAGGAGGTACCACACCTGCCAATAATCAGGGTCAGGGCAATCAGCAACAAGGTCAATCCCAGCAAAATGCCAATAAGCCTAAGCAGGATGACTCCAGAGGAGGTAGGAAAGATAAAAAAGGAAAAGACAGAAGAGATGTTGTCTCAGCTGAAGATGTAAGAGATAATATCAAAAGCACTATCAACAAAATGCACTCCAAAGGACCTGATTTTGGTTCTAAATACAGAAAGGAAAAAAGAAGGAGCCGTGCTGAGCAGCAAGACGCACTAGATCAGCAGGAGCTGGAGCAAAGCGGTATCCTGAAAGTAACCGAGTACATTTCGGCTTCAGAGCTGGCATCGCTAATGGATGTTTCAGTAAATGAGGTTATTGGTACCTGTATGAAAATGGGTATTTTCGCTTCAATAAATCAGAGACTTGACGCTGAGACAATACAGATGGTGGCCCTCGAGCATAACTTTGAGGTAGAATTTATTTCTGCCGAAGACGAAGAGGTGATTGAGTCACTCGAAGAAGCCGACAACGAGGAAGATTTGAGCCCAAGAGCTCCGATTGTGACCATTATGGGTCACGTTGACCATGGTAAGACCTCCTTGCTGGATTATATCCGCCGTTCTAAAGTAGCGAGTGGTGAAGCTGGTGGTATCACCCAGCATATCGGGGCTTATTCCGTAAAAATGAAAGAAGGTGCTAACAAAGGTAAGTCAATTACCTTCCTGGATACTCCGGGTCACGAAGCCTTTACAGCCATGCGTGCCAGAGGTGCTAAAGTGACCGACGTGGTTATCATAGTAATTTCTGCTGACGACAGTGTGATGCCGCAAACTAAAGAAGCAATAAACCATGCTCAAAATGCCGGTGTGCCTATCGTTTTTGCTTTGAATAAAATTGATAAGCCCGGTGCCAATCCGGCCAAAATCAGAGAAGACCTTTCGAAAGAAAACATTCTCGTAGAAAGCTGGGGTGGTAAATATCAGGAACAAGAAGTTTCAGCCAAATCAGGAATTGGTATCGATGAACTTCTGGATAAAGTATTACTCGAAGCCGAAATGCTTGACCTTAAAGCCAACGCCAACCGCAAAGCCTTCGGAACTGTGATAGAAGCTTCACTTGATAAAGGTAGGGGATATGTTTCTACCATATTGGTTCAAAATGGTACCCTCAAGGTGGGTGATATTATGCTTGCCGGACAATATTTTGGTAGAGTGAGAGCAATGGTTAATGACCTGGGCGAAAGAATCCAGAGTGCAGGTCCGTCAGAACCTGTGCAGATTCTTGGCTTGCCTGGAGCTCCTCAAGCCGGGGACAAGTTTAATATCATGGAAACCGACCGTGAAGCCCGCGAGATTGCCAACAAGCGTGAACAGCTCAACCGTGAAATGAGTATAAGAGCCAAAAAACATATTACGCTTGATGAAATTGGCCGTAGAAAAGCCATAGGCACATTCAAAGAGCTTAATATCATCGTTAAAGGTGATGTGGATGGTTCGGTAGAAGCTTTGGCCGACTCATTGCTCAAACTATCTACTGATGAAGTTGTAGTTAATATAGTTCATAAGGCAGTTGGTCAGATTTCTGAGTCTGATGTTACTTTGGCTTCAGCCGCAGATGCTATCGTGATAGGATTCCAGGTGCGTCCTTCCAATAATGCCAGACGTATCGCTGATAACGAGCAGATTGAGATAAGACTTTATTCTATTATCTACGATGCCATCAACGAAATCAAAGCCGCAATGGAAGGTATGCTTGCTCCGAAAGAGGAAGAAGTA
>Ga0209572_1001838_pt1 | contig 12118 bp, 9 predicted proteins | sample EBPBio232012_DNA_FD_185867 | JGI IMG/M metagenome (GOLD analysis project Ga0209572, IMG submission 185867) | Wastewater treatment Type I Accumulibacter community from EBPR Bioreactor in Madison, WI, USA - Reactor 1_1/23/2012_ DNA (SPAdes)... | ecosystem: Engineered > Bioreactor > EBPR >...
ATTCAGGTTTTTCCATTGCGGAGAATGATATTGGAGAAATTTATATCTGCGGAGGGACAAGTTCATCCGATTTTCTTAATCAGAATAATACGCTTCAAATTACCAATGCTGGTGGTATGGCTGATGGATTCGTTATAAGGCTAAGCAGTAATGGACAATCTATATTGTCATGTACCTATTGGGGAAGTTCTGCTTATGATCAACTTTATTTTATAGAAGTCGATACTGACCAGTTTGTATATGTATTTGGACAAACACGTGCTTCAGGTTCAACAATGATTATGAATGCCGCCTATGGAATTCCGGACAGCGGCAATTTGTTGACGAAATTTTCTGCTGATTTGAGTAGTGTGATTTGGAGTTCTGTGTTCGGAACGGGCAATACAAAGCCCAATCTATCACCGTCAGCTTTCCTGGTGGATTACTGCAATCGTATTTATATATCGGGTTGGGGGATAACTCAAGTAGCGGGTAATGCGCTTAATCCCAACCAAAATTTACATTCGATGGCCGCCATGCCAACGACTTCAGATGCCTTTGACAATACTTGTACGACAGGTGATTTTTATATGGCGGTGTTTGATGAGAACATGAGCATGTTGGAATATGCTACCTTCTTTGGTGGCAACCAAAGTAGCGAACACGTGGATGGCGGCACCAGCCGCTTCGATAGAAAAGGTGTCATCTATCAAAGTGTTTGTGCCGGATGTGGAGGTTTTGATGACTTTCCTATTGCCCCTTCTAATGCGTGGTCTGCACAGAACAACAATAATTGCAATAACGGAGTTTATAAATTTGATTTTCAGTTACCCTTAACCATCGCTGACTTTGAACATACTCCGGTTGGCTGTGTAAATGCACCAATTCAGTTTACGAGCACAAGCACATTCGCACAAACTTATTCATGGAGTTTCGGTGATGAATCAACATCATCCTCTTCCAATCCAACGCATGAGTATGATGAACCTGGTGTATACACGGTAATGTTGGCCGTATTTGATAATACAACTTGCAATAGTGTTGATACGATTTACAAGACAATTACCATTCAAGAAGCCATTGTACAAAACTTAGATGATCTAAATGCGTGTGAAGGTGAATCATTCATCATTGGTTTGAATCAGAGCAATCCGGAGTATGAATACAGTTGGTCACCTTCGCAATTTTTAAGTAATCCGAACATAAGTAATCCGGTTTTTACGGCAGGTGCTTCAACCGATTATACATTGACCGTACAACGTGAAGGATGCGTTGATACTTATTATCAAACCTTATCAGTTACTGAACTTGCAATAGAAGTTCCATCTGATACGACCCTTTGCGATGAAGGCTCAGTTATTTTGGTTGCTTCTGTTTTTCCGAGCAACGCATCGATAGAATGGAGTGATGAAAATTCTTTTGGAAATATTCTTAATGATAATCCTCAAGATGTTGACATTGAAATTTCACCGGCCATTCCTACAATATATTATGTGAGAATTACATCAAATGCGTGCACACTTGTTGATGAAGTATTCGTCAATTTGGTAAGTTTTCAGACCGTCATTCAAGGTGATTTCACCGCGTGCATGGGTGATACCGTGAGTTTGTCTGTGTTAGACCCCAACCCTGAATTTGAATATAGTTGGCAGCCTGCTAATCTTGTTATCGCAGGACAAAACACTTCGTCCATTGAAGCGGTTGTAATGCAAGAAACAACATTCACGGTGTCCTCAGAAACAGAAGATGGTTGTGTTGCAACAGATGATGTCATTGTACAAGTAAGTCAATTGAATAGTCAAGATGTAATCACATCAGCAAGCCCGACTTATATTATTTCTGGTCAATCATCTTTGCTTAATGCTGAACCGGATGGTTATGGTTATTCATGGACTCCGATATCTACCTTAAACAGTGGTGCAATTCAAAGCCCAATTGCAACGCCACTTGAAACAACTACTTATTACGTGACGGTTTCTGATGGAGAATGTATTGCAACCAAATCGGTAACGGTTTATGTCACCGATTTTGTTTGTGGTGAGCCTACTATTTATGTTCCAAATACATTCACTCCTAACGCAGACAATAAGAACGAGAAGCTATATGTAAGAGCCAACAATATTGATGACTTGTACTTTGTCATCTATGATCGTTGGGGCGAGAAAGTTTTTGAGACCAAGAATATCTATCAGGGTTGGGATGGAAGTTTAAATGGAAGAAAACTGGATCCCGATGTATACGTCTTTTATTTGGAAGCGACATGTATTGGTGGTGAAGAATATTTTCATCAAGGTAATATCACATTGATAAGATGAAAAAAATCTACTCGATTCTTGTTTTCATTTTATCGTGTGTATTTGCAAATGCACAAGACATTCATTTCTCACAGTTCTATCAATCGCCATTCAATTTGAATCCGGCATTGACCGGTCAATTTGATGGCGCTTACCGTTTCATTGGCAATCAACGCACACAGTGGCGATCCGTTACGACACCCTATTCTACTTTTGGGTTGAGTGCAGATGCAAGGGCTTTTCAGCTACCTGATGGTTGGCTTAATCCTAAGGATGGTTCTGCTTTTGATACCAAGCTGAACACCGGGATTTCTTTTTTCAATGATAAAGCGGGTGATTCCAAGTTGAAAACTACGGTGGTCAATCTTGCATTGTCTAAAGAAATTCCTTTAGGCAATGACGGCAAACAACATTTCATTCCGGGAGTAATGCTTGGCTTTAGCTCTATGCGCATTGACTATTCCGCGTTGAATTATGATAACCAATGGAACGGTATGCTTTACGATCCAAACATCAATCCGCAGGAGAATTATCCGCGAAACTCACGTGGCTACTTTAATCTCAATTTGGGCTTTGCTTATCAAAAGCGCATAAGTAAACGCGAGCAGTTTTTGGCGGGAATAAGTATGTTTAACTTGAGTAATCCAAAGCAGAGTTTATTTGATGATGGCTACGTAAAACTGGATATGCGATTGAATGTTCATGGACAATATCGTTTTCAGTTTCATGAGCAATGGTTGGCCGAGCCTATGTTGATTTTTATGTCACAAGGTGTATATAAGGAATTTAATATTGGAGGGCTTGCACATTATGTCATTGAGGACAAAGCGTGGACATACAGAACCGTTTATGCTGGGTTATTTGGTCGTGTAAAAGATGCAGGATACCTTGTTGCTGGAATGCAATATGATGCATGGAATGTTGGAATAAGCTACGATATCAATACAAGTAATCTTCGTCCTGCCAGTAACGGCAGAGGAGGATTTGAGCTTTCTGCAATATATATCATTTCTCCAAAACCGAAGGCTTTTCCTGTGAAAGTCTGCCCGGATTATATGTAGGCTTAGTTCTTTACAAAGCGACTAGTCGTTACCTTTTTGTCAGTAGTCGTAATTCTTAAAGCATAGATGCCTTGACTAAGGTTTGAAACATCAATTGTTTGTCTATTGAGAATAGATGAAACTTCATTTATGGTTCTTCCATTCATGTCGAGAATTTCAACTTTGTCTGGCGGGGAATTATTCTCAGTTGCTATACGAATGAAATCATTGGCCGGATTTGGATAAACTTTTATTTGATTATTATGATTGGATTCGTCAACTGTAGTCCAACCTTCAGGACCAAGGATGAAAAAGTCATCTATACCAATAGCCGAACCATTTGGGCCTTGTGAGCCTGCCTCTTCGACATAATATCTCAGAGCCACACGTGCATCATTTCCAAAATCAATTCCGCTAACTACAAAGTGATACCATTCCCAAGTTTGTCCATTTTGAACAGAGGGAAAACCATCAGTAGTTTGATCAGGGTTTATCACTCCAATCAATGTAGTAAAGCTTCCAACGTCATTAGCTGAGGTAGGATAAATGGAATTCATTCCAAGTGTGCTCACACGCACTTCAATTCTGTCAGGACGATGAAGGTTGTCGTAAGAAATAGCATAAAAGCGAACAGAATCTCCATCAGACAAAGTCACCATTGGCGAAATAATCCAATTGCTAATGGTTCCTCCGGTAGTAGCGGAAGTTGAGAACTTATCTGCCTGAACATAGCAGTTAGGTTCAAGTCCGGCATAAGCGTTGATACCCATGGTCATGTCCGCCTGATACCAGCTTTCGGCACTGGCTGTTCCAAGAGGACTGCTTGCATTAACCAATTTCCAATCATAGAATTCTTCACCAATGATGCCTTCTACGAAATCAAAAGTTTCGTAATAATAAACTTGTGATGACAATGAAAGTGTACCAACAAAAAGCAAGATAGCAAGCAGAAATTTTTTCATCTTTATTTGAGCAAAGCAATAATAATTAGAATTGGAGAGAAGAACTAATTCGCTTTCCTTCTTTTCCAAAAACTGTTCTTTTTCTTTTTTACTTCACCGTGTACCGCTTGCTCGCCTTGCTTCGACACTTTTTGCGATTGTGGCTTGCGTTGTTGCTGTGGACGTTGCTGCTGCCTCCCTTGCACAGGTTTTGCAAAGTCCATCTTGGATTCCGGAATAGGCGAAGAGTAAAATTGATCACGCACCACCGGTATTTGAAATCCAATCAGCTTTTGAATGTCTTTCAAGTAAGCGCGCTCTTCCGATTCGCAGAAAGAAATGGCTGTTCCTGAAGCACCTGCACGACCTGTTCTTCCAATACGGTGAACATAAGTTTCGGGGATGTTGGGTAATTCATAGTTGACTACGTGCGTCAATTCATCCACGTCTATACCTCGTGCAGCTATATCTGTTGCAACCAATACGCGTGTTGTTTTTTCTTTGAAATTTTTTAATGCCAACTGACGGGCATTCTGCGATTTGTTACCATGAATGGCTTCAGCACGAATTTGAAATTTGTTTAGGTCTTTTACCACTTTATTCGCCCCGTGCTTAGTTCTGGTAAAGACTAAAACACGCTCAATGGACTTGTCACTTAGCAGATGAACAAGCAAATCTTTCTTATCACCTTTCTCCACAAAGTACAATGATTGATTGATGGTTTGTGCTGTTGTTGAAGGTGGAGTAACTTCAACCTTGACGGGTTTATTCAGAATGGAGTTTGACAATTTCACAATCTCCGGTGGCATGGTTGCACTGAAGAAGAGTGTTTGTCTTTGCACAGGAATTGCGGCCAATACTTTTTTCACGTCATGGATAAAGCCCATGTCGAGCATTCTGTCGGCTTCATCAAGGACGAAAATCTCGAGATGTTTTAAGTTGACATAACCTTGATTCATTAAATCCAAAAGTCTTCCTGGAGTGGCGATAAGAATATCCACGCCTCTGCGAAGCGCAACGGTTTGAGGATGTTGACCAACGCCACCGAAGATGACAGTATGCTCAAGACCTGCATGCCGGCCATAAGCGCCAAAGCTCTCGGCTATTTGTATAGCCAATTCTCTTGTAGGAGTTAAGATGAGCGTCTTGATGTTCTTTTTTCCTTTGGCTAATTCTTTTCTTCCATGCAATATCTGAATGATAGGAATGGCAAATGCTGCTGTCTTACCTGTGCCGGTTTGCGCGCAACCCAACAAGTCGCGACCTTCTAATACAATAGGAATAGCTTGTTGTTGGATGGGTGTAGGAGTATGATAGCCTTCTTCTTGCAAGGCTTTGTATATGGGCTCAATGAGTCCTAAAGATTCGAAATTCATTATATAAAAAAAAAAATATGTGTGTTCTTCCAAGCAACTTGCTTGAAAGGTTTGGACTGTGGCTCCAAAACAATCAGGTTACGGAAATCAGCGAATGGAGAAGTGCTGAATCCTGATTTTCAAAAGACAAAATCGGGTGCGAAAGTAGTGCTACTTTATAGAAATCAAATGAGTTTCAATGCAATTGAGTCATTTCAACGTGGAATCAGGGCCCTCAAAGCGAACTATTTGTTGCATCTTTGCGTTTAAGAGCTGTTTTATTCACACACCCTTACAAATATGATTTTTATGAAGAGAGTTTTAGTTTTATTGGTTGCCATCATGGCTATGAATGTTTCACGAGCGCAGACGGACAGCGGCTATGTAGAAGTAGGTATGAATGCTATGCGACTTTTGACCTTTGGCCAAAATCCACAAGCAAATTCTAATTCAGATGTATGGAACCCCTATTTATTTACGTTGGAAGGTGGAATAAAAAAGTTTGGTTTGCGTGTTGGCTTTGCTAGGACCAATCATGAGCATACCGTTTTTCCGGTGGATATTAATGGAAATAATCGTGTAGATACAGATTCGAGTAGTTCCAATATTAGAGTTGGATTTTTCTATTCCTATAACCCTGACGAAAAATGGTCATTCAAGGTGGGGGTTGATTATTATAGCTTCAAAACGAAATACTACAATAGGTCTGAGTTTATTGCAGTAGAAGATCAAGCTCTTGTTGTTCAGGAAACTACTAATGAATATAAAGAGGCAGGTATTGCTCCTTTTATCAACGCCCAATATCATTTAACTCCAAGAGTTAGTTTGGGAACGGAATTACTTTTTAGAAATGGAAATTACACTCAAGATATTTTAGGTAATGACTCGACATCGCCCTTAGATGTGGTGCGAAAATTTGAGGGAAAAAGGAGCTATTTCATTTTGCCTACGGCACTTTTTCTAACCTTCAGAATGTAATTTTCTATTAAGAAAAAAGATGAAAAGGTTAAAGGTAATATTCTGCGTTGTAATAATTGTTGCCATTGGAAGTTGCGTTAAACTGGAGAATCCTGCTGTGAGAGGATCAACTCCGGTATTGCCTACGCAACCATACAATTATGACACACCAATAAACCCAGCCTTTTTTGCACCGTATGGTGATTCCATCATAAGTAACGATGTGGCCACGTTGGGTAGAGTATTGTTTTATGATGTTCAGTTATCCTTGAATAATAGAGTGAGTTGTGGAAGTTGTCATGTCCAAATTCACGGTTTCTCTGATGACACCAAAGGAAGCGTTGGATTTATGGGCGGAATAACATCCCGCAATACTCAAACCATTGTCAACACAGGAACTCAATTAGGTTTTTTCTGGGATTTGAGAGAGGAGACTTTAGATCACATGGTTTTGCAGCCTATTGCGAACCATTTAGAAATGGGATTGGACGACACACTTTTGATGGAAAGTCGAATTCGCGAAACCGATTATTACACACCATTATTCACCAATGCTTTTGGTAGCGATGAAGTGACAACAAAAAAGATAGGACTTGCATTAGCTCAATTTGTAAAGTCTATTATCTCAGTTAGCACTCGATATGATCAAGGCAGAATGGCGTTGGCCCAGCAAAGTCCACCAATTGTTGGAGGTACAGCGAACATGACCGATTTTGACAACTACACAGAATTGGAGAATTATGGTAAGTTTTTGTTCTTTCGAAAGTTTCCTTGTTCGACTTGCCATGCCGGCCCGAACTTAGATGGAAGTTTGTCCTTCCCGCACAATATAGGCTTGGATATGCATTATCCTGATGCAGGAATGCCAGGGACTCACCCGCTAACAGGTGAACCATTGAATGGCTTTTTTAAAACACCGTCATTAAGAAACATAGCATTAACTGCACCTTATATGCATGATGGCCGATTCAAGACATTGGAGGAAGTTATTGACTTTTATGATCACGGTGTGCAATCACATCCTCAGTTGTCAGAGGGGCTAAGAATTCCAACAAGTGGTGGTCTGCAGCCTGTTCAAATAGGTCCTTGGATAAATTCAGGCTACTATCCACCGGGAGTTATCATAGCACAACCAATGTATATGTCAGAGGTGGAAAAGCAAGCTTTGATAGCATTCTTAAATACGATGACTGATTACAATGTTATTTCGGATCCAAAATTCTCAGATCCTTTTCGGATTAATTAATCGAATCGATTAGTAAATTACTTACCACGTAACCTTCAGCGTCATCTCTTCGCCATTGCGGAGGATTTTGCAATCCGTGGTTTGGCCTTTTTCAAATTTGCCAAGGGCTTCCATGTAGCCATAGATATCTTCCACAGGATATTCACCAAGTTGGATAACGATGTCTCCTTTGATAAGTCCTGCTTTGTGACCTGCACGGTCTTCTTTTACGCCATCTAAGCGCAGGCCTCTTTCGTTGTATAAGTAATCGGGCATTACACCAAGCGTCACTTTAAAGTCAGATGCCGAGGCTTTCTCTTCTTCTTTGGTTTTGGTAAACTCAAGTTTTCCTTTTTTGTCTAAAGCTACAATCAAATGCTTGATGTAGTTGACCACACTGGCAAGACCTTCATAATTGATTTTAGCAGCATCGTCACTTGGTTTGTGATAGTCCTCGTGTTGACCGGTGAAGAAGTGCACCGCAGGAACACCACTATTATAAAAACTGGTATGGTCGCTTGGGCCTGTACCACCTTCGCTGGTTACTATTTTCAAGTTCTCTACTTTGATTTCCGGAATCACTTTCATCCACTCGGGCGATGTGCCCACACCATTGATGGCAAGTGCTCTTTCGGTGTTGAGACGGCCCACCATATCCATGTTAATCATATAAGCCATATTACCCAAATCAATCGTTGGGTGCTTGGTAAAATAATTACTTCCCCAAAGTCCTTTTTCTTCACCGCTGAAGGCGATGAACAGATAGTTATGACCCGTAGTAGTAGGTTGTTTTAAAGAAAGCTGTTTGGCCAATTCCAACAATGCAGCAACACCGCTGGCGTTATCATCAGCACCATTGTGTATAGCTTTTTCACCTGTCCATAGCGAGTTCTCATCGCCATAGCCAAGGTGATCATAGTGTGCACCGATGACTACGGTATATGGTGCTTTGTTATCCAGGAAGCCAATCACATTGCGGGTTTTGATTTCTTTTACCAAGCCCATTCCAAGGCTGGCAGTATCACCATGATGAATCTGCATAGCACTCTTAGGAACGAAGCTGTAGTTCTGATACCAACTGCTATCGCCCTTTGGTTGAAGGTTGAGGCTGCTGAATTTTCCGGCCAACCATGCGGAGGCTTTGCGTTCGCCTTCGGTTCCTGTGCCACGTCCTTCAAACTCATCGGAGGCCAGCATACCAATGGATTCTCTTGCACCTGTTTCTGCAACAGTTTTGCTAAGTGGTTTGGTACATAAGAAGCCCGCATTAAGAACAAATGCAGCAAGAACAACAGGAAGCAATTTTTTCATCATCTCACTTTTTTGAGGCCGCGAAATTAAGAAGTGATTGAAGTGAGAAGGTATCCTACGCCATGCTAAGTATCCATTTTGAAAGAAGAATACCATTTTTTAGCTATCGGAGAATTTATTTTAAAACCCGTTGAGACTGATAGAACTTTGACTTTCACCTGACAAATCTCAACCCCTGTGCCCAAAGCAAGGACGTACTTTCGCGGGCGATTATGAAGAAAGGAATTTTTGGAATCTGTGCGCTGCTTGCTTTGATGGCAGCGGGTTGTAAATCAAACAAACCACAAGCCGAGGTAGCGAAAACGACTGCCGTGCAAGCCACCACCGATGAACCGCTTCAATACCCGGAGGAGAAGCACTTTAAAAACATGCGCCAGATGACCTTTGGCGGCAACAATGCGGAGGCTTACTGGAGCTTCTCGGGCGATAAACTGATTTTCCAAAGCGATAACAAAAACTGGAATGTAGGCTGCGACCAAATCTTCATCATGGCTACCAAACAGGAAGCCGACAGCATGAAGAAACAGCGCCTCTCTACCGGCAAAGGTCGCACCACGTGCAGCTTCTTTATGCCGGGTGATAAGACTATTCTTTATGGTAGCACTCACCTGAAGATGAACGATTGCCCACCGGTTCCGGTGAAAGAAAGCGGCAAATATGTGTGGCCCATTTATCCCGAGTATGACATTTTCGAGGCTGACCTCAGCGGCCATGTCGTAAAACAATTAACCGCCACCGAAGGCTACGATGCCGAAGCGACCGTTTCTCCCAAAGGCGACCGCATCATCTTTACCAGTATGCGCAATGGCGACCTTGACATTTATACCATGAATATTGATGGCACGGATGTGAAGCAAATCACCAACACCCTTGGCTACGATGGTGGCCCTACATTTTCTCCCGATGGTAAAATGATTGTATGGCGTGCCTCTCGCCCAAAGACGGCTGAGGAGATTAAAAAATACCGCGAGCTATTGGCACAAGGACTGGTGGAACCAACCAACTTAGAAATCTTCGTGGCCAATGCCGATGGAAGCAATGCCCGCCAGATTACCAGCCTGGGCAATGCCAACTGGTCGCCCTATTTCCACCCAAGTGGGAAGAAAGTATTGTTCAGCAGCAATCACAAAAGCCCTATCGGGTTTCCGTTCAACATCTTTATGATAAACATTGACGGAACGGGCTTGGAGCAAATCACTTACGACAAACAATTCGACTCGTTCGTCATGTTCTCGCCTAACGGCAAAAAAATCGCTTTCAGTAGCAACCGTCACAACGGTCGTACCCGCGACACCAACGTGTTCATAGCCGATTGGGTAGATTAGTCTTTGTAATTGGTTAAAAATTAACCGACTAACTTTCGCGCCACCCATTCCCAACGTTGGGATTAGAACCCGCGAAAAATCGGAAGCCATTCCCAACGTTGGGGTTGGGGTCCAGTGAAACTTTGCCAACATTATCTTCGCATCCATGTCCGCTATAAAGTTCTACAGCAAGATGGCCTTGTCGCTACCCGAGACGGTGGAGTTGCCTCATTTCGAAAAGACGTCTTTCCGAGTGGGTAAGAAAATTTTTGCTACGCTTGATAAGGAAAAGGGCATAGGCTGTATCAAACTATCGGAGGTTGACCAAAGCGCTTTTTGTGCTTTTGATAAAAATGTGATTTACCCCGTGCCCAACAAATGGGGCAAGCAGGGCTGGACCAATATCAATATTGCTTTGATAAAAGGGGAGATGCTGGGAGATGCTTTGAAAACGGCTTATTGCGAGGTGGCTCCAAAGAAGCTAGGGGTTCTAGTTAAGAAGGATTGAGAATTTTCTCAGTAAGTGGCAAACGATTCAACCTTCATTTAAACAAGCTTGGAGGCATAATGGTTCAATACGTTTTTTTTCATGTGATTAAAAACGTCTAAAGGAGCAACTCCGTCCCAACATTCAAAAACATTTTTGAAATCTGTACTTCGTAAATGAAAATTTGCCGGTCGTTTTCTCCCATCCTTCATGAGTGATTCTTTTAAAAAAGCAAAGTCTTTTTCAAGCCCTGTTATTATTACAATATCCCAATTATTCGGGTTGTCATATATTTTAATTGAAGAATTGGAAAAGTAATAGTTTACTTCCAAAGGGTACCCGCTAATCAAATATTCATTCCATAAATAGGTGTCAGATAGCTTACGGCTATTCTTAAATTCAATTTGGCTAATAGCACCTTCATAAGGTTCATCATTAAAGAACCCATTCTTATTTGGGTAATCACCCATGTTTACCTCGACTTGAATAGAATTTCCTTCCGCATATAAATCTTCAATTAAACCACGGTGAGGCACAGTACTTCGAATGATTTGAGTTTCAAATAAGACTACAAAGTCTATTTCTTCTGTTAATCTAGGGCTTGGAAATACGTGCATTTAATGATAATCAAGTTTAAGGCAGTGCAATTAGTTTATATGTGCCAACTTGTAAGCGGCACATCGGTCAGCTTACCAAAATCTTTTTCTTCGTATTTGAAATAAGCACTGATGCCAATCATGGCGGCATTGTCGGTGCAGTATTCAAAAGGAGGAATGAAGGCATTCCAACCATTGCGCTCACACATTTCTTTAAAGCGTTTCCTCAACTCGGAATTGGCCGATACACCACCCGCAAGGCACAGATCTTTTACTCCAATTTCCTTTGCCGCTTTTTCAAGTTGATTAATGAGATAAGCCACCACTGTGCGCTGATACGATGCACAGATGTGCGCCATTTCTTTTTCTATAAAGTTGCTGTCCTTCTTCACATTGTCACGCAGGAAGTAAAGCAGATTGGTTTTTAAACCACTAAAACTAAAATCAAAACCCGGTATGCGTGGAGTGGTGAATTGGTATTTGGAAGCATCACCCTGTGCGGCAAGTTTGTCTATCATCGGTCCGCCCGGATAGGGAAGACCTAGGACTTTAGCCGCTTTATCAAAAGCTTCGCCAGCAGCATCGTCTATCGTTTGGCCGATGAGTTCCATTTGATGCGGAGCGTTCAC
>Ga0209572_1001839_pt1 | contig 12117 bp, 7 predicted proteins | sample EBPBio232012_DNA_FD_185867 | JGI IMG/M metagenome (GOLD analysis project Ga0209572, IMG submission 185867) | Wastewater treatment Type I Accumulibacter community from EBPR Bioreactor in Madison, WI, USA - Reactor 1_1/23/2012_ DNA (SPAdes)... | ecosystem: Engineered > Bioreactor > EBPR >...
CGGAACGCCTTGCTCCAATTTGTGCTGGTCGTCTTCGAGCGCCAGCCATGCATCGTCCATGAGCTGCGCGCGCGCAGTCTTGTCCCAATATTTGGTATGCGTGAACACGCGGCCGAACCAGCCACCTCTGTCCAGCTGCACAGGCACATCGACCAATCCGGGGCCGAAGTTGGGTTTGCAAGGGCCGCCCACCAGGTCCCCGAACAGGCCAAGGCGGCGCGGATCGAAAATGTTGACCCATCGTGTCGCGCTGAACATGGCCGCGTGATGGGCAGCAGTCACCGTGCCGGAGGTATAGAGAAAACTGTCCCGGACAGGCTCCAGCATTGGCGGAGCCACCGGCAATTGCCGTTCAGCCTTGCGCTTCTCGAATTCGTGGCGATCTGTCGTAACCAGAAAATCCGCATGGGTCAGTGGCGAACCAAGTGTAACGAAATCGCTGATCAGCCAGTTACGGCCAGGCGTCTTGGCAGCCGCCAGCTGCAATTCATCGATCACTGCTTTCTGGTGCAGCCGGTATGTTGCAGGATCGACCTCCTGCGGCTGACCAAGTTTCGTTCTGCAGTAGGTGTCGACTGAACGCAGCGCGCCCAGAACAGCACTGCTTGGCGGGTTCTGGCCCGTCGGGCCAATCTCCTCCCAGAATAGCCGCAGCACATCATAGGCGATGATCGAGCCGAGGCTGTGACCGACCACAATGATCCGGTCATAGGGTTTCTGGTTGCCGTAATCATAGCTTTTGGTCGCGAGCGGGTCGCGCACGCCGTGCAGTGCCCGCATCAGTTCCAGCCCGCGCTCGCGAATGTCGGCCCGTGCACTCACGGCATCGGGCGCAGTGCGCACATAGCGCGCTACATCGCCAAGATACGGTACGACCAATTTCGTCAAGACGACGGTTGCCGCGACAGCAGCTCCAATCAGAATCAGATTGAGCCCCGGCAAAGCGGCCCACGGAACCCAGAGATAGGCGGCATAACCGGCTGCGACCGGCACGGCGAGAGCGGCAATCCACCCAAGCCATGCCGGGAGCGATGCCTGAATTGCGGTCTCGCCCTGCCATGTGCTGCGAAATTTCTCATCGGCACCGGCCCAGTCCCGCAACGAAGCGCGCAGATATCTGATCCCAACCCAAGCCAGGATCACCGCCACGCCGACGCTACATGCGATGCGCAGCCACATTGGCGTGTTTGCGACGGCGGCAGGTCCCAACCAGTCACCGGAGATCGCGTTCAGAAGCCCGGCAAGGCTCGCGTCTTTTCCAACCCAGACAAACAGGCCGACAACCAGCAGCGTCACGGCCCACAGGCCAAGCCACAGGCCGACAATCTCCTTCGGCACCTGATGTGGCCAGCGCAGGAGGAGCGTAAATATCCAGGTGCGCAGCTGTGCCAGCGTATTGCCGGTCAGCTTATCGGCCCAGTAGAGCTCGTAGAAGTCGGTCGCCCTGCCCTGAACGCTGCGGGTTCGGATGCGCGCCAGCTCCATAAGGCCGGCACGCGTGTCGGGCACGATCCACATATCGTGGTGCAGGCCCTTGTCGCTTTCATTTGGAACGGTGCTGCCGCCCCAGACCGCTTCGGCAAAGCTGCGCAGCGTCGACAGCAGGCGCTGCTCGCCGATGCCGTGCACGATGACGACGGCCTGCTTGGCGCGTTCCTCAGCGCCCTGCTTTGGCCTGGCGGATCGTTGCGGGCGCGCAGCCGCTGGCTCCGGCTTTACGCCAGCCTTTTTAGCTCCAATGGGTCGCGCGAGCTTTGCCACGGATCGCTTCTCCACACAGCGCCGGCCCGGAACTCAATGTTGCGGCGCAAGCTCCTTTTCCTCATTCCCGCTGCTCACTGACTTGGAAGCATGCGGGCTTGCCAGGAATGTATAGAACATCGGCACCACAAAGAGGGTGAACATCGTGCCGACGAGAATGCCGGTAAAGATCACCAGCCCCATCGAATAGCGCGCCGCAGCACCCGCTCCGCTGGCGATGATCAGAGGCACGACACCCAGCGACATCGCCGCCGTTGTCATCAGGATCGGCCGCAGGCGCACCTTTGCGGATGCGACAATGGCGTCAAACTTCGACAGGCCATGTTCCTCGCGCTGCTGGTTGGCGAACTCGACAAGCAGGATGCCGTGCTTGGTAATCAGCCCGATCAGGGTGATGAGACCGACCTGCGTGTAGATATTGAGCGTCCCAAGCCCCAGATTGAGCGGAACCATCGCCCCGAAAATCGACAGCGGCACGCTCATCAGCACGATCAGCGGATCGCGGAAGCTCTCGAACTGCGCTGCAAGCACCAGATAGATGACGACAACTGCAAGTCCGAAAGCGATCAAGATCGAGCTGCCCTGCCCCTTTTCCAGCCGGGACTGGCCGGAATAGTCGATGAAGAAGCCGGCTGGCAGCAGCGGCCGCGCGATGTTCTCAATCGTGGCAAGCCCGTCGCCGGTTGTGACGCCGGGCAATGGCAGCGCCGAGATCGTCGACGAGTTGAGCTGGTTGAACTGCTCGATTGATGCCGGCGACGAGTTGGTCGCAACCGTGATTACAGCCGACAGCGGCACCATCTCGCCCGACGCGCTGCGGACGAAGAAATCGGTCAGTCGCTGCGGGTTGGCGCGATATTCCTCCGGCACCTGCATGATGATGTCATAACTGTTGGAATCACGGTCGAACTGCGCCACAGCCGCACCACCGACCAGAAGGCCAAGCGTAGTGCCGATGTCGCGGACCGGAAGCCCGAGAGCCGCCGCCCGATCACGGTCGATCGAGACCGTCACCTGTGGGGCATCGAAGGAGAGCGAACTCTGCACGATGATGAAGCGGCCTGATGCCTGCGCTTCCCGGCGGATCTGGTCAGCCACTTCAAACACCTGGCTCGGATCGCCGGTTGACTGCAGCACCATGGAGATCGGCAGGCCGCCACCTGCGCCCGGCAGCGACGGTGGTGCGAACACGAAGGCCTGGACGCCGGCGACCTTGTTGATCCGCGCCTGGATGTCGGTCTGCAATTCCTTTTGTGTGCGCTCGCGTTCCGACCAGTCCTTGAACGACCAGACCGAGAAACCGGTATTGGTCTCGCTGCCAAGACCGACAATCGAGAAGTTGATGTTGATCTCCTCGAGTTCCTTGGTCAACTCGCGGATCTGGTCGATATAGAGCGATGTGTATTCCGACGTCGCATAGCGAGGCGCGTTGACGATCGCAAACAGCGCGCCCTGGTCCTCTTCAGGCGCCAGCTCGCTCGACGTCTTCATGAACATGTAGCCTGTGGTAGCCGCCAGAACGGCAACGACCAGCAGCGTCACCGGCCGGTATTTCAGCGAGCCGCGCACAAGCCGCTCATAGCGGATGGCGAGGTTCTCAAACGTCCGATCGACCAATTTCTGGAAGCGGCTGTGATTGCCCGCCGTCAGGATACGGGCCGACATCATCGGCGTGACCGTCAGGGCCACGACGCCAGAAATGACGACGGCACCGGCCAGCGTCAGCGCAAATTCCCGGAACAGAGAACCCGTCAGCCCGCCGGTGAATGCCAGCGGCGCGAACACCGCAGCGAGCGTGATGGTCATGGCAACGACCGCACCCGTGATCTCACTCATGCCCTTGAACGCCGCATCCATCGGCGTCAGGCCTTCTTCGATGTGGCGATGAATGTTCTCCAGCACGACGATGGCGTCATCGACGACAAGGCCGATGGCCAGAACCATCGCCAGCAGCGACAGAAGATTGATCGAATAACCCATCAGGAACAGGAAGAAGCAGACGCCGATCAGCGACAGCGGGATTGTGACGATGGGCATCAGCACCGACCGGAACGAGCCCAGGAACAGGATGATGACGACAATAACGATCGCCACCGCTTCGGCGATGGTGGTGAAAACTTCCTCGATCGAGGCACTGATCGTCTCGGTCGCATTGTAGACCATCTGGATGTTCATGCCGTCCGGCAGGCTGGCCTGCATGATTGGCAATTCGTCAATGACCGCATCAGCGGTGTCGAGCGGATTTGCAGACGGTGTCGGGAACACACCAATGAACGTACCGCTTTCCCCGTTGAAATTGACGACCGTGTCGGTCGATTCAGCGGCCAGTTCGACCCGCGCGACATCCGACAGGCGCACAATGCCATTCTCGTCGGACTTCAGCGGTATCTGCGCAAACGCCTCTGGCGTCTGCAGCGTCGACTTCATCGTGATCGAATAGGTGGTGTATTCGTCCTTGGTCTTGCCCGGTGCCGACAGGAAGTTTGAACTGTTGATTGCGGCAAGGACTTCCGATGCGGTCATCTTGCGCGAGGCAAGCTTGATCGGATCGATCCAAACCCGCATCGAATAGTTGGCAGCACCCAGCACCTGCACTTCGGCGACGCCCTGGATGGTCGACATGCGTGGACGAATGACGCGCTCGATATATTCGGTCAGTTGCTCCGCCGTCATGTTCGGGTTCTGGATCGCCAGATACATGATGGCGAACTGCTGCCCCGTGCCCTTGACGATGGTCGGGTCCTCGGCATCGGTCGGCAACTGGCCGCGCACCTGCTGCACCTTCGACATCACTTCGGTCAGCGCGACATCAGGATCGGCACCCAGTTCCATCTGGACGGTCACGATGCTTGCAGACGGACGGCTCTGCGACGAGACATAATCGATGTTTTCGGTGGTCGACACAGCGCCTGCAATCGGCGCGGTGATGAAGCCCTGGATCAGTTCGGCGCTGGCACCCGGATAAAGCGTGGTGATGGTAACGACTGTCTCCTCCACCTCCGGATATTGCCGCACCGACAGGTTGAACATGCCCTGGAAACCCAGCAGCAGGATCATGATGGCGACAACTGTTGTCAGGACAGGCCGCCGAATGAAGATGTCGGAGAAGCTCATTTGGCGGCCGCCTTCTGTGCCTGGTCAGGCGTGACGGAATTATCGATGACGACAGGACCACCATTGGAGAGCCGGTTCTGGCCAGCGGAGACGACTTCTGCACCAGCTTCAAGATTGGCGGTGATCTCGACCTTGCCAGCATTGCGGCGGCCGGGCGTCACAAACACCTGCGACACCTGGAGCGCAGGTGCAGCCTCTGCGCCGGCAGCGGGCGCTGCAGGGGCGTCAGGTTTGGGCTCGGCCGGCTTCACCACAAAAACGTAGTCACCATATAGGCTGGTCACGAGCGCAGTGTCGGGGATGGCAATGACGTTGTCCTGCTTTGGCAGGTCGACACGAACCTGCACGAACTGTCCCGGCGACAGCTTGCCGTCAGGATTTGAGATTTCGGCACGAACCGACACCAGACGGCTTTGCGGATCAACCTTGGGGTCGATGCCGGTGATCGTGCCCTGGAAAGGCATATCGTCGCCGGTCAGCCCAAATTGGACAGACTGCCCCATTGTCAGCAGGCCAAGCTGTTGTTCCGGCACAGTAAAATCTGCCCGCATGGTCGACAGGTCCTGCAATGTCGCGACCACGGTGCCTGGCGAAATATACTGGCCCGGTTCAACCCTTGGAATGCCGACCGTGCCAGAGAAAGGCGCTTTCAGGACCTTCTGGTCCAGGACCGCCTCAAGCTTCACCACATTGGAAGCGGAGGTTTCGGCTGCTGCACGTGCCGCCTCCAGCGCAACCTGCGAGCCTACGCCACGACGCTGCAGTTCAAGCGCGCGCTCCAGGGCTTGCGCATCAAGCGCAGCCTGCGTCTTGGCCGCCTCGAGATCAGCACGCTGCACGGCATCGTCGAGTTGCAGGAGCACCTCGTCCTTGGCGATCTGGGCATTGGCCGCAAATGGCAGGTCGCGCACGATGCCCGTGGTCTCGACCGTGAGATCGACCCCCTGCGCCGCACTCACCGTGCCGATCGTCTCGATACCGGGCTCCCATGTCATCGGTTCGACTTTGATGGTCGACACCGTTGTCGGCTGCACCGGCATGTTTGCGAAGAACTGCTCGATCGCGTTGTCGCGGAACATGTTGAACCCGACAATTCCGCCGGCAACGATCGCGAGCAGAATAATGGCAATGATGAAACGCTTGATCACGAGACCGGTCCCCTGCGGATTTGGGAAGCGGCAGCATTCCCACGACATGTCAGATTGAAGAAGATTGGACGTTCATACAAGCGCAATGACAAGACAAGTGTCCAACATTTCCATATTGGCACGCCTAATGTCATATCCCCACAGAAATGACAACGGCGCGGGAAAACCCGCGCCGTTCACGAAATCGGCAACTGATGAGTGGGCTGCTGCCCCTAGTGATCCATCGCTTTGACGATTTCTTCCGTCATCTTCTTGGCGTCGCCCAACAGCATCATCGTGCCGTCCTTGTAGAACAGCGTATTGTCGATGCCGGCATAACCTGAACCCAGCGAACGCTTGACGAACAGGCAGGTGCGCGCCTTGTCGACGTCGAGGATCGGCATGCCGTAGATCGGCGAGGACTTGTCATCGCGCGCCGACGGATTTGTGACGTCGTTTGCGCCAATGACATAGGCAACATCTGCCTGCGCGAACTCGGAATTGATGTCCTCAAGTTCGAACACTTCGTCATAGGGCACATTGGCTTCAGCCAGCAGCACGTTCATGTGGCCGGGCATGCGGCCCGCCACCGGGTGAATTGCATATTTCACCTCGACGCCATTGGCCTTCAGCTTGTCGGCCATTTCGCGCAGCGCATGCTGTGCCTGCGCCACCGCCATGCCGTAGCCCGGCACGATGATGACCTTCTGGGCGTTCATCATCAGGTAGGCCGCGTCATCGGCAGCACCGGTCTTGACCGTGCGCTGCACGCCATCGTCCGCCGCCGCAGCGGTTTCGCCACCAAAGCCGCCGAGGATGACGGAGATGAACGATCGGTTCATGCCCTTGCACATGATGTAGGACAGGATCGCACCCGACGAGCCGACCAGCGCACCGGTAATGATCAGCGCAAGATTACCCAGAGTGAAACCCAGGGCCGCTGCCGCCCAGCCTGAATAGGAGTTGAGCATCGACACGACAACCGGCATGTCGGCACCACCAATCGGGATGATCAAAAGGACGCCGAGCGCCAGCGACACAAGCACGATCAGCCAGAAGACGGTCGTGCTTTCAGTCGCCACCAGCATGATGATCAGCAGAACGAGCGCCGCACCAAGGCCGATATTGATCATGTGACGTGCCGGCAGCATGATCGGCTTGCCCGACATGCGGCCATCAAGCTTCAGGAAGGCGATGACCGAACCGGTGAAGGTGATCGCGCCGATCGCGATGCCAAGCGCCATTTCAACCAGTGCCTGGCCATGAATGTCGCGCACCACCGAACCATCAGCAGCAACGCTCGACGTGCCGATGCCGAAGCTTTCCGGCGCATAGAAGGCAGCAGCAGCTACCATGACTGCGGCCAGACCCACGAGCGAGTGGAACGCAGCAACCAGTTGTGGCATCGACGTCATGGCGATGCGGCGCGCAATCACGGCACCTGCGCCACCACCAATGGCCAGGCCGAGAATGATCAACCCGAGGCCACCCATCGACGGCTTGGCCAGCAGCAGTGTCGTGACGATGGCAATCGCCATGCCGACCATGCCGTACATGTTGCCCTGGCGGCTCGTGGTCGGATGCGAAAGACCGCGCAGAGCCAGAATGAACAGGATGCCGGAAACGAGATAGAGGAAAGAGGCTAGATTGGCTGACATGGGCCTTACTTCTCTTTCTTCTTGTACATCGCCAGCATGCGCTGGGTGACGAGGAAGCCGCCGAAAATGTTGACGGAGGCAAGCACGAGGGCAATGAAGCCGAAGCCGGTTGCAAGACCCGAAGCCGCGATGCCGACCGCCAGCAATGCACCAACGACGATGACCGACGAAATGGCGTTGGTGACGGCCATCAACGGCGTATGCAACGCAGGCGTGACAGACCAGACGACATAGTAGCCAACAAAGATTGCCAGCACGAAGATTGCGAGGCGGAAGACAAACGGATCAACCGCGCCGCCGGTTGCGGCATGTGCAATTGTGCCTGCTGCATCAGCGGCGCTATCGTCTGCCAGCGCCATGCGCAGCGAAGCGATGGCTTTTTCCAGCTGGTCGAGCGCGGTTTCGAGAACGGATTTATCCATCACGCGTCCCCCTTCTTGTCAGTATTCGGCTTCTTCGATTTCGGTGCAGCCTTGGGTTTGGCAGCCGCTTTCGGTTTGGCAGCCGGTGCGGCCTTGGCGGCGGGCTCGGCCTTGGCGGCAGGTGCTGCCGCTTCGCCCTTGCCGGCGAAGGCCGGGTGCACGATCTGGCCGCCATTGGTAAGCATGGTCGCCTTCTGCAACTCATCCTCGGGATTGACCTTGACCGCCTTGGTTTCCTTGTCGACCAGCGTCTCAAGGAAGGCGAACAGGTTCTTTGCATAGAGCAGTGATGCAGACGCGGCCACGCGACCCGGCACATTGAGGTGGCCGACGATCTTGACGCCATTGTCGGTGGTCACGACCTTGCCGGCCTGCGCACCTTCGACATTGCCGCCGCGCTCAACCGCCAGATCGACGAGGACCGAACCCGGCTTCATCGAAGCCACCATGTCCTTCGACACCAGTTTTGGAGCCGGACGACCGGGGATCAAGGCTGTCGTGATGACGATGTCCTGCTTGGCGATGTGTTCGGCGGTCAGCGCCGCCTGCTTCGCCTGATATTCCTTCGACATTTCCTTGGCGTAGCCGCCAGCAGTTTCGGCCTGCTTGAACTCGTCATCCTCGACCGCGATGAATTTCGCGCCGAGCGATGCAACCTGTTCCTTGACTGCGGGTCGAACGTCGGTGGCGGTCACAATCGCGCCCATGCGCCGGGCAGTTGCAATCGCCTGGAGGCCGGCGACACCGACACCCATGACAAAAATCTTCGCCGCAGGAACTGTGCCGGCCGCCGTCATCATCATCGGCAATGCGCGGTCATATTCCGACGCGCCGTCAATCACCGCCTGATAACCAGCTAGATTGGCCTGCGAGGACAGCACATCCATCACCTGCGCGCGGGTGATGCGCGGCATGAACTCCATCGTGTAGGCAGTCAGCCCGGCTTTCGCCATCGCTGCGACGGCATTCTCGTTGCCGTAGGGGTCCATCATCGCGATGACCACCGCACCAGATTTGATCCCCTTGAGATCGCCGGGACGACGAACGCGGAGCACGATATCTGCCTTGGCGAGATCACCGGCCTTGCCGATCGTGGCACCAGCCTTGGCAAATTCGGCATCTGTGATACGCGACTGAATGCCAGCACCGGCCTCGACAATGACATTGAGGCCCATGGCCGCGATGCGTTTCACCGTATCCGGCGAGGCAGCGACGCGCGGTTCACCCGTCGGTCCTTCATTGGGAACAAATACTGTCTGACTCACGCCGCTATCCCTCCAAATGCAGTGCCGCCGACGCGGCTATGCGTCTTGATGCAAAAAAGGGGCCAGCGGCCCCTCTTGCAATCATTCCTTGAGCAGGAATGCGCCAACGATGCAGATCAGGATGAACAGGATCGTCGATGAGATGAAACCAAAACCCCAGAAGAAGCCTGCGGCCATCGCAACAAGAAGCGCCACACAAACCAGAGAGCCGTATTTCACCAGGCCCAGGAACAGGCTGTAGGTGCCTTCGTGTTCTGCGTAGTCCATCTGCCCCCCAACTTCGACCGGTCCGGCAGGTCCGTGGTCAGCCATAAATCTACCCCTTCAAGACAAGCTTTAGCCGCACATACCGAAAAGGCGGCGCTTGGGCAATGGCAGGTAGAGCAATGTTTGGCAATCTCGGCAGCGAACGGGCCGCGACTATGACAGCCAGCGCTTGCGGCGTTTGTAATTCTTCACATCCTTGAACGACCGGCGTCCCTCGCCGCCGACACCAAGATAGAATTCCTTCACGTCTTCATTCTCGCGCAGGGCCGAAGCTTCGCCATCAAGAACGATGCGCCCCGATTCGAGAATGTAGCCATATTTCGCATAGCGAAGTGCGGTGCTCGTATTCTGCTCTGCGAGCAGGAAGGACACGCCCTGCTCCTCATTGAGCTTCTTCACGATCTCAAAAATTTCCTCGACCAGCTGGGGGGCGAGGCCCATCGACGGCTCGTCGAGCAGGATCATCTTCGGGCGGCTCATCAGCGCGCGGCCGATCGCCGTCATCTGCTGTTCGCCGCCGGACGTGTAACCCGCCTGGCTTGCGCGACGAACTTTGAGCCGGGGGAAATATTCGTAGACCATTTCGAGGTCCCGCTTCACCGCGCCCGCGCCATCGCGGCGTGTGAACGCACCGGTCATCAGATTGTCCTCGACCGACAGATGGGCAAAGCAGTGCCGGCCTTCCATGACCTGGATGCACCCACGTCGAACCAGATCATTGGGCGAGAGCGACTGCACCTCCTTGCCCTCGAACATGATGTTGCCCTTGGTCACTGCACCACGCTCGGCGTGCAGCAGGTTTGAGATCGCCTTCAAGGTCGTCGTTTTGCCAGCGCCATTTGCGCCCAGCAACGCAGTGATGCCGCCCTGGGGCACACTCAACGACACGCCCTTGAGCACCAATATGACGTGATCATAGATCACCTCGATATTGTTCACCGACAGGATCGGCTCGGCAGTGTCTGGCTTGGCGGCGGTTTCGGACATTTTGGCTCCGTGGTTCCCTCGGCAGAGGGCGGTCGTATCAAATGCAGGAAAAGCCCCTCATCCGGCCTTCGCTTTACTCGGTCAATCTGTCCCCAATGGAGAGAGAAGGCCGGCAGTCTTGGCGCTTTCAACTTCTCCTTTGAGGAAAAGTCTGTCGCGAAGCGACCGGATGAGGGGTAGGCCACAAAAGACGCTACCCTCCCCCGGATAGAGGGAGGGAGCAGTCCACCATTACTGGCAGGTCTGGGTCGCCCATGGCTGGTTGGCGTCGGCATATTCCTTCGCCTTTGCAGCTGCCAATGGATCGATCGAGGCGCGATCGGCCTGATAGATCGTATCGCTGGTCTTGTTGAACTTCGCACCGTCCCATTCCAGAATCCAGCCGCCACCGTGACCGGTGTGGTTGGAGCAGCTGGTCGAGAACGGAACCACCATGCCATCGAGGCCGAGTTCAGCGATGCGCTCGGGCGTGAACTTGACGTTTTCCATGCCCCAGCGGAACTGGTCTGCATCGATCTTGTTGGTGTTGAAGTTCTTCTGCGCCGCAGTCACAGCTTCCGCCATGATCGCCGACAGCACGATGCCGCGCTGGTAGAACACGCTTTCGGCTTCACCGCCTGCAACGTCGGCCTTCGACTTGCCGGCGTCGAGCACGAGTTTCTTGACGTCCTGCATGACCTTGGATTCAGAGTTCGGGAACGAGAACGACACCGAGCGATAGCCCTTGCCTTTTTCGCCGACCAGCTTCAGGTCCGCGTCATGGCCAGACCACCAGATGCCTGCGAACTGGTTCATCGGATAGCCGGTCTTTGCCGCTTCCGTCAGCGCGCCACCATTCATGGCACCCCAGCCCCACATCAGCACGAAGTCGGGCTTTTCGCGGCGGATCTGCAGCCACTGCGCCGACTGGTTCTGCATTTCCTTGAGGCCAACCGGGATCAGCAGCAGCTCGAAACCAACCTTCTTTGCATAGTCCTCAAGCAGCGGGATCGGCTCCTTGCCATATGGGTGGTCTAGATGCAGCAGCGCGATCTTCTTGCCCTTCAGATTGTCGAGATTGCCGTCCGAAATCGCCTGAAGCAGGATCGAAGCGCCGTCCCAGTAAGATGAAGGCGGGTTGAACGACCACGGGAAGGTTGCACCATCCTGCATCGCCGAGAAGCCGTAGCCGGCCGCGAAAATCGCGCGCTTGTCGACGGCTGCCTTTGGCAGAACCTGCAGCGTGATGCCGGTCGACCATGGCTGCGTCACCAGGGCCGTGCCCTTGGTCTTCTCGTAGCACTCGACACCCTTTTCGGTGTTGTAGCCGGTTTCGCATTCCGAACCGTCGATCTTCAATCCGTTGATGCCGCCATCACGCTCGTTGAGCATGGTCAGATAGTCGGCCTGGCCGTTGGCCAGCGGAATGCCGCTCGTCGCAAATGGACCGGTGCGATAGGTCAGGTTCGGCAGATTGATTGTGTCCTGCGCAAATGACGGCGCAGAGAATGCCGCAGCGAGCGCGACGCCCGACGCA
>Ga0209572_1001840_pt1 | contig 12116 bp, 16 predicted proteins | sample EBPBio232012_DNA_FD_185867 | JGI IMG/M metagenome (GOLD analysis project Ga0209572, IMG submission 185867) | Wastewater treatment Type I Accumulibacter community from EBPR Bioreactor in Madison, WI, USA - Reactor 1_1/23/2012_ DNA (SPAdes)... | ecosystem: Engineered > Bioreactor > EBPR >...
TACCGTGCGCTTTTGAACAACATGATTGTTGGCGTAAGCGAAGGTTGGAAGCGCGAATTAGAAATGCGTGGGGTAGGTTACCGTTGTAAAGCAACAGGACAGTTGTTGGAATTGACACTTGGTTTCAGCCATCCAATCGTGTTTGAAATGCCGAAAGAAATCAAAGTATCTGCGAAAGCAGAGAAAGGGGAGAACCCATTGGTAACTTTGGAAAGCCACGATAAACAGTTGATTGGACAAGTTGCGGCTAAGATTAGAAGTCTGCGCAAACCAGAGCCATACAAAGGCAAAGGTGTTAGATACGTTGGTGAATTTGTACGTAAGAAGCTGGTAAATCAGCTGCTAAGTAATCTCTTTAGAATTTTAAAAACATGGCATTTAGCAAAGAAGCTCGCAGAGCGAAAATACGCACACGTATAAGAGCAAGTGTGAAAGGAACATCTTCAAGACCTCGTCTTTCAGTGTTCCGTAGCAATAAGCAGATATATGCTCAGATCATTGATGACCAAAAAGGAGTAACCTTGGCTTCAGCATCTTCAATCATTATGAAGGATGCTCAGTCAGCAGCAAAATTGGATCAAGCGAAGATGGTTGGAAAAACAATCGCGGAGCGTGCCCAAGCAGCTGGAATCAATGAAGTAGTTTTCGATCGTGGTGGATACTTGTACCACGGACGTGTAAAGTCACTCGCTGAGGCTGCACGCGAAGCAGGACTTAAATTCTAATATTTAGAACAAAGAAAAAATGACAGATACAAAACCGGTTCGCTCTAGCGAAACAGAATTGAAAGACCGCCTAGTCGCAGTTAACAGGGTTACTAAGGTGACCAAAGGCGGACGTACTTTCGGATTTGCTGCCATCGTGGTAGTGGGTAACGAGAAAGGCGTGGTTGGTCATGGCCTCGGAAAATCCAAAGAAGTTTCTGAAGCTGTTACAAAGGCTACTGAAGACGCTAAGAAAAATTTGGTAAAAGTTCCAATTAAAAAAGGAACAATTCCTCACGAACAAGACGGAAAATTCGGTGGAGCTCGTGTGTTTCTTAAACCAGCTTCGCACGGTACAGGAGTTATTGCCGGTGGCGCGATGCGTGCGGTATTAGAATCGGCAGGCGTAACGGACGTTTTGGCAAAGTCAAAAGGTTCTTCTAATCCTCACAATGTGGTTAAAGCTACATTGGATGCACTATCTCGCTTGCGCGATGTTAACGAAATCGCAAAGGTGCGTGGCATTAGTGTTGAAAAAGTTTATAACGGTTAATATCAGTAAGTTATATAGCAATGGCTAAAGTTGTAATTACACAGGTACGTAGCGCTATCGGCCGTCCTGAAAGACAAAAGGCGACAATCGCTGCTTTGGGTATAAAGAAACTTAATGTTCCTGTAGAGCACGAGTTGACTCCAAATATCAAGGGCATGATTCGCGCAGTGAGCCACCTACTTAAAGTGGAGAATAAATAATAATCGTCAGAAAAGAAGAAATTATGAAACTCAATAATCTTAAACCAGCCTCTGGTTCAACCCAAACACGTAAGCGTGTGGGTCGTGGACAAGGTTCTGGTATTGGAGAAACATCCGGACGTGGTCACAAAGGAGCTGGTCAAAGATCTGGTACAAAGCGTAAATTAGGTTTTGAAGGTGGTCAAATGCCACTTCAAAGAAGACTTCCTAAGTTCGGTTTCAAAAACATCAACCGCGTAGAATACAAAGGAATTAACTTGGATTTGATTCAATCATTGGTTGAAAAACATAATCTTACCGAAGTAACGCACGATGTTTTGGTAAGCAATGGTATTTGCTCTAAAAAAGAGTTGGTGAAAGTTCTTGGTCGCGGAGAACTAAAGAACAAAGTGAACGTAAGTGCTCATGGATTTTCAGCTACCGCTAAGGCTGCTATTGAAAAATTGGGTGGTACAGTAACTACGCTCTAAACCATTTTTATGAAAAGATTCATACAGAAAATAAAAGACATTTGGGGTCACGAGGAGTTGAGAAAAAAAATCATCTTCACTGTGTTGCTTCTTCTTGCTTACCGTATAGGTTCGTTCATTGTTCTTCCTGGTGTTGATTCATCCAAGTTGGATACTGGTGCACAGGCCGGTAGCATTGCGGGATTATTAGGACTTTTCACTGGTGGTGCGTTCAGCAGAGCGTCCATCTTTGCATTGGGCATTATGCCTTACATTTCTGCATCAATCATTATCCAGTTGTTGGGATTGGCTGTTCCTACCATTACCAAATTGCAGCGTGAAGGGGAAAGCGGTCGTAAGAAAATTAATCAGTGGACACGTTTCCTGACAATTGCAATAGGTGTTGTTCAAGCTCCTGGTTATATCAAAACCACATTATCACCTGATTCATATCCTCAACAATTCGGATGGTTAGTGGCTGCTGTAATTATTCTTACATGCTCTACACTATTTGTAATGTGGATTGGAGAAAGAATTACAGAAAAAGGTATCGGTAATGGTATTTCTCTGATAATTATGACGGGTATCATTTCAGACATGCCACGTGGCATTTGGTCTGAATTGAACGCTCAATCACCTTTCTTTTTCTTGATAGAAGTTGCTGTGCTATTCATAATTTTAGGTGTAGCAATTGCAATTACTCAGGCAGTAAGAAGAATTCCTGTTCAAATGGCTAAGGCCGCGGCTTCAGGTTCTCACATGCCACAAGGAGAAGGCGCACGTAGCTATATTCCTTTACGTGTTAATTCCGCTGGGGTAATGCCTATCATTTTTGCACAGGCTATTATGTTTGTTCCATTGTATTTGCGTAATGCTGAGTCTTTGAGAGACAATGCAGTTCTAGCTAGTTTGTCAGATTTTCAGGGGATTGGATATAACCTGCTGTTGTTTAGTATGATTGTAATATTTACATTCTTCTACACAGCTATTGTGATTAATCCAAATCAAATGGCCGATGACTTAAAGCGCAATGGAAACTTTGTTCCTGGAGTTAAGCCGGGTAAACCAACTGCGGAGTTCATCGATGAGGTTTTATCGCGTATTACATTACCGGGTGGTATATTCGTTGGTATCATTGCTATTCTGCCTGCATTAGTAATGAAGTTAGGCTTGACCCAAACTCAGCAGTTCTCCATATTCTTTGGTGGTACGTCATTATTGATTACCGTTGGGGTTATTTTGGATTTGTTGCAACAGATAGAAAGTCACCTTCTGTCACGTCATTATGATGGACTAATGAAGTCTGGACGTGTTAGAGGTAGAAATACATCAGCAGTGAGCTCCGGCTTCACTGCTTAAGATTGAAAAGGCCGTGAAAAAGCCGATTTATAAAACGGAAGAAGAGATAGATCTTATCCGAGAGAGTTCTTTACTTATTGGAAAAACTTTTGCAGTTCTTGCACCGATGATTCAGCCGGGAGTTACGACTCTTCAGTTGGATAAAGTGGCAGACGAGTTTATAAGGGATAATGGAGGATTTCCAGGCTTTTTTGGCTACAACGGATACCCAAATTCCATTTGTACGAGTGTTAATAGCGCAGTAGTACATGGAATTCCTACTGATAAACCGCTGGAATCAGGTGATATAGTGTCGGTTGATATTGGTGTTTTAAAGAATGATTTTTTTGGTGATTCTGCATATACATTTGCAGTCGGAAAAATCAGCCCTGAAATTCAACAATTGTTAGATGTAACCAAGAAGAGTTTACAGCTAGGAGTTGAGCAAGCAGTTGCAGGGAAACGCATTGGCGACATTGGTTTTGCTGTCCAACAATACACTGAGGCACATGGCTTTGGTGTTGTTCGTGACCTTGTAGGTCACGGTTTGGGCAAAAGCCTCCATGAAGCTCCTGAGGTTCCGAACTATGGTAGAAGAGGGCAGGGAATGCAGCTTCTTCCAGGACTTGTGATTGCTATTGAACCCATGATTAATCAGGGTACAAGGCATGTCAAGCAGCTTAAAGATGGTTGGACCATCGTAACAGCTGACGGAAAACCAAGTGCGCATTTTGAGCACACCATAGTTGTTAGAAAAGACAAAGCAGAAGTTTTATCCACGTTTGAATTGATAGAACAGGCATTGGCCTGATGTGAATATAGAAGTATGGCAAAACAATCCTCCATCGAATTAGATGGAACAATTATCGAGGCTCTTTCCAATGCGATGTTTCGCGTAGAGTTGGAAAATGGTCACGTTATTACTGCCCATATTTCAGGAAAGATGCGAATGCACTACATCCGCATACTGCCAGGTGACAGAGTAAAAGTTGAAATGTCGCCTTATGATTTGACAAAAGGAAGAATTAGCTTCCGTTATAAATAAACAAACACGACAATGAAAGTACGTGCATCAATTAAGAAACGCTCAGCCGACTGCAAGATTGTAAGCAGAAAGGGCAAGCTATATGTGATTAACAAGAAGAACCCTAAGTTCAAACAAAGACAAGGATAATATTCGCCCTTAGGTGAATTAAAACCATATTATAAAAATGGCAAGGATTGCAGGTATAGACTTACCACGTAACAAAAGAGGTGAAATCGGACTCACCTATATCTATGGCATTGGCCGTAGTACATCACGCAGAATTTTGGAAACTTCCGGAATTTCTTTCGACAAGAAAGTAAGCGAATGGGATGATGACGATTTGGGTAAAATCCGTAACATGATTTCTGCGGAAATCAAAACGGAAGGTGCACTTCGTTCAGAAGTTCAGATGAGCATCAAACGCCTTATGGACATTGGTTGCTATCGCGGTGTTCGTCATCGTACTGGTCTTCCATTGCGTGGTCAAAGCACCAAAAACAACTCACGTACTCGTAAGGGTAAACGTAAGACTGTTGCGAATAAAAAGAAAGTAACTAAATAATAAGCAGCCTTAGCAATATATAGTCATGGCTAAAGTAGAAAAGAAAAAGAAAAAGAATGTTGTAGTGGAAGCGGTGGGACAAGCTCACGTTCAATCTACTTTTAACAACATCATCATCAGCCTTACCAATAATTCCGGTCAAGTGATTTCTTGGTCATCTGCTGGAAAGATGGGCTTCAGAGGTTCTAAGAAAAATACTCCGTACGCTGCTCAATTGGCTGCAGAACAAGCTTCTAAAGAGGCATCTGATCTTGGTTTACGCAAGGTGAAAGTGTTCGTGAAAGGTCCAGGTGCTGGTCGTGAGTCAGCTATTCGTACCATCCACAATTCAGGTATTGAAGTGTTGGAAATTATGGATATCACTCCACTGCCTCATAACGGTTGCCGTCCTCCGAAGAAAAGAAGAATATAATCATTGTTTACAATCTCGTTTTAGAATTAATTAAAAATGGCCAGATATACAGGACCCAAATCCAAGATTGCGCGTAAGTTCAAAGAGCCAATCTTTGGTGTAGATAAGAATTTAGAGAGACGTCCTTATCCTCCGGGACAACACGGACCAAACAAACGTAGGTCTAAACAATCTGAGTATTCTACTCAGCTTACAGAAAAACAAAAAGCAAAATACACGTATGGTATTCTTGAGCGTCAATTCGAGAATCTATACAAAAAAGCATCTGCTCGTCCGGGTGTAACCGGTGAGATTTTGCTTGCGCTTTGTGAAGCTCGTCTTGATAATACATGCTACCGTCTTGGTTTGGCAGCAAGCCGTATGGGTGCGCGTCAATTGGTTTCTCACAACCACGTTACGGTTAATGGTCAAGTTGTAAATATTCCTTCTTACTCTTTGCGTCCTGGCGATAAAGTAGCGGTTCGTGAGAGATCAAAATCTCTTCCAACCATTACAATGGCCTTAGCTAATCGTAAAAAATACGATTGGTTGGACTGGAATGATGGCGATAAGCAAGGTGTATTCTTAAGCTTCCCTGAGCGTGTTCAGATACCTGAAAATATCAAGGAACAATTGATAGTCGAGCTTTACTCGAAATAATAAATTCAACAACAATAAAACTCATCATAATAAATCAATGGCAATAATAGATTTCGTAAAACCGGACAAGGTTGTGATGCTGGAAAGCAACGATTCACAAGGTTCATTTGAATTCCGTCCTTTAGAGCCGGGCTTTGGAATCACTATTGGCAATGCTCTTCGTAGAATTCTTTTGTCTTCTTTGGAGGGTTTTGCAATTACTTCTGTGAAAATAGAAGGAGTTGAGCATGAGTTTTCTACAGTAAAAGGTATTGTAGAAGACGTAACAGAAATCATTTTGAACCTCAAACAAGTTCGTTTGAAGCGTCAAATTGAAAATACAGACTACGAAAAAGTAACAATAAACATCAACGGTCAGGAGCAATTCAAAGCCGGTGATATCAGCAACTTTACAACTGCATTTCAGGTTTTGAATCCTGATTTGGTTATCTGTAACATGGACCCAAAGGTTAAGTTGCAATTGACCATCAGTATCGCTAAAGGTCGAGGTTACCGTCCGGCTGAAGAGAACAAATCAAACAGCGCTTCAGTAGGAACTATCGCTATCGATTCTATCTTCACTCCAATTCGCAATGTAAAGTTCTCAGTTGAAAACTTCCGTGTGGAGCAAAAGACTGACTACGAGAAATTATTGTTGGAAATTCAAGGCGATGGTAGCATTACTCCAAAGAACGCATTGCAAGAAGCTGCTAAGATTTTGATTCATCACTTCATGTTGTTCAGCGATGAGCGTATCACTTTGGAACAAGAGCCGAAGAGAGATGTGGAAGAGTTTGATGAAAGCTCAATGCACATGCGTCAGCTTTTGAAAACCAAATTGGTGGATATGGATTTGTCAGTGCGTGCTTTGAACTGCTTGAAAGCTGCAGATATCGAAACTCTTGGTGATCTTGTTTCTTTCAACAAAAACGACTTATTGAAATTCCGCAACTTCGGTAAAAAATCACTTACTGAGTTGGAAGAACTAGTGGAGGGTAAAAACCTTCAGTTCGGAATGAACGTTAGCAAATACAAATTAGATAGAGATTAAAAAATATATTGAGATTTATAAATTGAAAATGGTGGATGGCAAATCCAATTTGAGATTTTCAATTTTCAATCATCAATCTTCAATTAAAATAAGATGAGACACGGAAGAACAGTAAATCATTTAGGCAGAACAGCCTCTCACCGCGAAGCGATGTTGGCCAATATGGCTTGCTCATTGATAGAACATAAGCGTATCAACACTACAGTGGCTAAAGCGAAAGCTTTGCGTAAATACGTGGAGCCGCTTATTACAAAAAGTAAAGAAGATTCTACACACAGCCGTAGAACTGTATTCGCTTATTTGAAGAACAAAGAAGCTGTAACTGAATTGTTCCGCGAAGTAGCACCAAAAATTGCAGACCGTCCGGGTGGATACGTACGTATCATTCGTACAGGCTTCCGTCCAGGTGACAATGCTGAAACGGCAATGATTGAGCTAGTTGACTTCAATACTATCTATGGTAAAGAGGTAGCTAAAGCAGCAGGTAAAAAACGCACAAGAAGAGGTGCCGCTAAGAAGAAAGCTGATGGTGCTGTTGAATCTGCTGATGAAACAACTGAAGCTGCAGCAAAACCAAAAGCTAAAGCAAAATCTGCTAAAAGCGAAACTGCAGGTGAAGAGAAGCCAAAAGCTACTCGCAAAAAGAAAACAGATGACGCTGCAGATTCACAAGAATCATAAGCGTAAGAATAGAATGATTAAAAGGCTACCGCATGGTAGCCTTTTTGTTTTTGTAAATCTGCGTGGCATTGGAATAATGTTGTGCTGGTTTAACTGTAGAATGCTCCGACTAAACATTTGTTAACCTTATACAATAAGACTCTTTTGTAATCGCTGCGTGCACATTTTTGGGAACTTCAATACAAAAAGTGTGAGGCTAATTTCAAATAGGATAATAAAGGCCGTGAGGGTAATGCTGGGTGTTCTTTTCTTCGGTGTTTTTCCCTTATCCTCAATAATCATACTTATTCTGGTTTGTTATGCCAATCCACATACTTGGTATTCCGAGCTATTGGCTTTTAGCATACCACCGGTAATGATTTATTCGGCCATCATTCTTTTGGCCTTTTTAATAATAAAGCCTGCACGCATTTATTTGATTCCCTTGATGCTCGCTGCTATTCTTTGTCTAAAACCACTCTTAGTCACAGTAGCATTCAGTTTTAAAGAAAAGCAAGGCAAAGCAGACCTCACGGTAATGAGCTACAATGTGGCAGCTTTTAATCCGCAGCGAATGATAGATAAACGTAGTGATATTGAAACCTATCGCAATCTTTACAATTGGTTTAGGACAAATAAAAGCCCTGATTTCCTTTGTCTCCAGGAGTTTTATCATGGTTCAGATGATGATTATGATCTCACTCTGGATTCCATTGCTTCTTTAGGTGGTTATAAATACTACTATATCAATCCAAGATATAACCGACACACCAATGGCATATATGGAGTCATAACTTTCTCAAAATACCGCGCCATAAATGCCGGACAGATTTTTTATGGAGATACATTGGTCAACAAAGGGATTTACAATGATTTTATAATAGAAAATGATACAGTACGAATAGTAAATTTCCAATTGAGGAGCATGAGTATCCGATGGCAAAAAGCAGATTCGCTCGACATGTATGACAACTTGAATCTCAATGTGGATAACATAGTAGGACGACTCATAGAAGGCAATGAACTTCGTAGAGATGAGATTGCCGTTGTCGATGATTTCCTAAGACAAAGTCAATTTAAAACCATCATTTGTGCCGATGTCAATTCTGTTCCATACTCCGCTACTTATCAAAAACTAAACAAGAATTACTACAATGCCTTTGAAAAAGGCGGTACAGGCTTGGGCTTTACCTATAATCGTTTTCCCAAAGTGATTCGTATAGATAATCAGTTTTACGACAAAAGATTGGGAATCGAATACTTCGTAACACATCAAGAGATGAGATTCTCGGACCATTATCCCATTGAAGCAGGTTATTTTTTTAAATAAATGCACCAAAAACCATAATTCTGCCGATAATCTATGCGATGTGGTATCCGGACTATACGATGTCGCTTTCTGCCAATACGATTTCACCTCCTGGCTATAAGATGTCGCTTCCAGTCTATAGAATTTCGCCTCCGGTCTATAGAATGTCACCTCCTGTTTATATGATTTTGCTTCCGTTCTCAACAAATCATCTCTCTCCTTAGCATTTAGGTATTTATTATGGTCAGTTTTGGAGGGTGTAAAGGCCAAACCGATAGACCTTGTTTAAGCTTCAAAAAAACACCAATATTTTTTCTCAAATCCACTCCAGAAACTGCGGCCGGCAAGTATATTTGCGCCCCCATTTTTCGACAGGGTAAAATGTTGAAATACAACAATGCAACGTCCGGTTGTTGTACAAAAACAAATAAAAAGTAAAACCCCTTCTGTTTTACTGGACGTGTCTCAGTTACTACGGTGAATAAGAGGCGAAACAGAATACAAACAAAAAAGCCAACATAATGGCCGAGTCAAAAAGAGTAAAGGCTGAAGATGCCGAAGAAACAAAAACTAACGTTGAGTTGAACGTAGAAGAGACAGTGGTTTCTGAAACAGCCAGTGAAGTTGAAACCTCAGAAGAGGAAAGTGCAACAGATGAACCATTGGAAATCTTTAGCACTGCGGACGACAAAATTTACCTCAATGAGGCAGGTGAATTTAACTGGGATGCTTATGAAAGCGTTGGTGGTTACACTAATGAAGAACGCACAAGGTTGAACTCTCGCTACGAAGAGACACTTTCTGTAATTAAAGAAAGAGAAGTAGTACAAGGAACCGTTGTTGCTATCAACAAGCGTGAAGTTGTTGTGAACCTTGGTTACAAATCTGAAGGTGTTCTTCCTTCAGGAGAGTTTCGTTATAATCCTGATTTAAAAGTAGGAGATACAGTTCCCGTATTTGTAGAACAAGCAGAAGATAAAAACGGTCAATTGAGTGTATCGCACAAAACCGCGCGCGTATTCAGTGCTTGGGGTAATGTGAATAACGCACTTGAGACCGGAGAAATAATTAAAGGAGAAGTTAAAAGCCGTACCAAAGGTGGTCTTATCGTGGATGTATTTGGTATCGAAGCGTTCCTTCCTGGCTCTCAAATCGATGTTAAGCCTATTCGCGATTACGATCAATATGTGGGCAAATTGATGGAGTTGAAGGTTGTAAAAATCAACAACGAATTCAAGAACGTAGTAGTATCGCACAAAGCGCTTATCGAAGCTGAGCTTGAGGAGCAGAAAAAAGTTATCATGAGTGGTCTTGAGAAAGGCCAAGTACTTGAAGGAATAGTGAAGAATATTACCACTTATGGCGTATTTGTTGATCTTGGTGGGGTTGATGGTCTTATTCACATCACAGATCTTTCTTGGGGTCGTGTTACACATCCTGAAGAAATTGTTCAACTTGATACCAAAATCAATGTTGTAATTCTTGACTTCGATGATGATAAGAAACGTATCGCTCTCGGTATGAAACAACTTACTCCTCATCCATGGGACGCATTGGAAGGTCAGTTTGTAGAAGGTCAGAAGATAAAAGGTAAAGTAGTGGTTTTGGCCGACTATGGCGCTTTTGTAGAAATTGCTCAAGGTGTAGAAGGTCTTATCCACGTATCTGAAATGTCTTGGAGTACACACCTTCGCTCTGCTCAAGATTTCTTGAAAGTAGGTCAGGAAGTAGAGTGTGTTATCCTAAGTGTGGATAAGGATGAGCGCAAGCTTTCATTAGGTATGAAACAACTTACTACCGATCCATGGGAGAATATTGAAGCTCGTTTCCCTGTTGGAAGCAAGCACAAAGCGAAAGTTCGTGCCTTCACTACTTTCGGTGTATTCTGTGAATTGCAAGAGGGAATTGATGGTTTGATTCACATCAGCGATCTTTCTTGGAGCAAGAAAATCAAACACCCAAGTGAGTTTACTCAAATAGGTGATGATCTTGAAGTAGTTGTTCTAGAGTTGGATAAAGACAACCGCAGAATCAGCCTTGGTCACAAGCAAGTGGAAGAAAATCCTTGGGATGTATTCGAAACGGTTTTCGTTGAAGGTTCTACTCACCAAGGAACAATTGTGAAGAAAGAAGGAAGTCATTCAATTGTTGCATTGCCTTATGGTTTGGAAGGATTTGTTTCTAACAAAAATCTAAAGAAGGAAGACGGTTCGACTGCTAAAACTGAAGAAACCCTTGACTTCGTTGTGTTAGAGTTCAATAAAAATCTCCGAAAAATTACTGTTAGCCACACTGCAATATTTAAAGCAGATGAGACCGCATCAGATTCGGGAGCTGCAAAGAAACCAAGAGGTAAAAAGCCTACTGGTAGCACTGAAGCTGAGTCTCAAGCAGTAAAAGCAATAAATTCTCAGGTAGAGAAATCTACACTTGGTGATTTAAGCGCATTGGCTGATTTAAAAGAAAAGATGGATGATCAGCAGAACCAGTCAGATAAATCTGCTGAATAAGCTGTCCTTTCATTTATAAATTTAAAACGCCAGATATTTATCTGGCGTTTTTGTTTATATCATAATCTCTCAGAGCGAGGGCCAAGTTCAATCACTTCTAGGTTGGAGAGTTTGTCTTTATCTATATCAAATCGAAGCAATGTTCTTACATGATGAAATCCGTGCCTTCCAGCAGCTCCGGGATTAAGATGAAACATATTGTATTTAGCATCATGTTTAGCAAGACAAATGTGTGAGTGACCGCAAATGAATAGGGCAGGAGGAGATTGTATTATATGATCTCGAATGTTTAGAGAGTAATTTCCTGGACGTCCTCCTATATGTGTCATTAAGACATCTACTCCTTCACAGGTCCAGCGCAAATTCTCGACCGTGGCTTTTCTTATTTCTGCGCTATCAATGTTTCCGAAAACGGCTTTCACCGGTTTGAACTTTTGTAGCTTTTCCAGTATATCCAACGTTCCGATATCACCTGCATGCCAAATCTCATCACACAATAAGAAATGACGAAAGACAGCCTCATCCAGCCATCCATGTGTATCGGATATCAGCCCGATTTTTTTCAAACAAATGGATTAATTCAGACTAAATGGAACCTCTAAAGCAAACTTTGGAATATTCACTTGGATAGATTCTCGAGAACCAACTTCCTGCATAGTGTAAAAGCCGGTCATACTCCCGCGTCCCGAACGTAAATCACATGCGCTGCTGTATTGATAGTAG
>Ga0209572_1001841_pt1 | contig 12104 bp, 12 predicted proteins | sample EBPBio232012_DNA_FD_185867 | JGI IMG/M metagenome (GOLD analysis project Ga0209572, IMG submission 185867) | Wastewater treatment Type I Accumulibacter community from EBPR Bioreactor in Madison, WI, USA - Reactor 1_1/23/2012_ DNA (SPAdes)... | ecosystem: Engineered > Bioreactor > EBPR >...
AAGGTGCTGGTCGATGGCGGCATGGTGCTCATGCTGGTCGCATCGCCCGTTTCAGCCACGACTGGCGCGCCTTTGCCCGAAGGTGGACGCAGCTGAATGGGCTCGGACACCGAGATCTCATTGCTGGAGACCGAGGCGATGCGCGGTGCGGGCTCGACCACTTTCGGTTCTGCCCATGCATCATTCGTGGTGACCGGTACAGGGCGGGTCACGCTTGGCGCAGGCTGTTGGTATTGTGGCATGGACGACAAGATCGACGGTTCGGCACTTGCGTCACGCTGCAGCTGGTTACCGCGCGCATTGGCGGCATCAAGCTCTGCCTCCATCTGGCTGCGGGCACCTGTCAGCTTGTCACGAGCTTGCGCCTGGCCAGTCACCAATGGTGATTGCGGCGTGTTCTGCAACGTCGGGTAACCATCACTTGAGGGCAATGGCTCCATCACCGGTGCGGGCATATCATAGGATTGTATCTGGTTGGTGCTGTTGTCATAGGCGGGCGCTTGCACTTGTGCGTTGTTCATGGAGGGTGACTGACGCAACGGCGTATTGTGGGGTTGTGCGGGCGCGGCATCGCCGAACCAGCCGCGTGGGTTCCACCACGAATAGCTCTCGGTCGCGGCAGCGGCAGGTGTTGTTTCTGCACGGTAATTATTCTGGCTCACGCCGGTATTCTCGACAAACGACTGCTCCTGCACACGCGGTGAAGGCGGCGTCACTTGCTGCTGGGATTGCGGACGTGGCTGCATGACAGGCGCTTGTTGCTGCTGGCGCGGTTGCATGTCCGGCATGGTATAGTTATTGCCGGGCGACGGGTTCTTCGGCGGCAGGCGCTTCTCACCGAGCACCGTATTGTAGCGCGGCGGATTCGAGTTCTCGGGAATGATATAGGAGCAGCTGGCAAGGTAGGTCAATGCAATGGCGCTGCCGACCAACGACCAGGAAAGCCCGAAACTGAGCGCAGTTTCGTTCTTTTTAGGTGAAAAATCGGGGAAAAGCCGCATACGTTGCCTGAGGAGTTTTTGTTGGTTTTGTAAGAACTTGAAGGCATAATGAGTACCCACCCGCACCGTATTTGTAAAGCATTGCGTGGCGAAAAAACTTATCGCGACATATCAACTGATTGCCAGACTTATCCACCGGTGTTATACGCCACCACATGAAGAAAACTCCAAAACGTCCTGCACCGAAAGCAACCCCCAAAGCCGCCGAAGATGCGTATCACTATGACGCACATAAACTGGCCGAGAACATGGCCAAGGCGGGCGAGATCTGGCAAAAAATCACCCAGCAGATGATGATGAGCAAAAGCATGAAGCCATCGCTCGGTCATACCGACCCGCTCAGCTTCGCGGAATCGATGCTGCATGTCTCGCGCAACATGAGCGTTGATCCGATTAATCTCATCGAGTCGCAGATCGGCCTTGTCGCCGATCATATGAACCTGATGAAGAATACCACCGAAAAATTGCTCGGTAATGAAGTCGAGACACCCTATGTGGTCGAGTCGCCGCGCGACCGCCGCTTCAAGGACGCCGCATGGCAGGACAGCACGGTGTTCGATTACATCAAGCAGAGCTACCTTATCAACTCGCGCTGGTTGCAGGACACCGTCGGCCAAGTGAAGGGTCTCGACCGCCACACGGCGCACAAACTCAATTTCTTCACGCGCCAGTTCATCGATGCCATGTCGCCCTCGAACTACGCCTTCACCAACCCCGAAGTGATGCGTACCACCATTGAATCCAACGGCGACAACGTGGTTCGCGGCCTTGGCAAACTGCTCGAGGATATCGATGCCGATGGTAAGTTGCGCATCCGTATGAGCGACGACAAGGCCTTCACGTTCGGTAAGGATATCGCGGCGACGCCCGGCAAGGTCGTATTCCAGAACGACTTGATGCAGCTCATCCAGTTCGCGGCGACGACCAAGCAGGTGAACGAGACGCCCATCCTCATCACACCGGCGTGGATCAATAAATACTATATCCTCGACCTGAAGCCGGAGAACTCGCTCATAGGCTGGTTGGTGAAGCAAGGGCACACGGTGTTCGTGATCTCGTGGGTGAACCCCGACGAGAATCTCGGGCGCAAACGCTTCGACGATTATCTGCTCGAAGGGCCGCTTGCCGCACTCAATGTGGTGGAAAACATCACCGGCAGCAAAAAGACATCGCTCGTCGGTTATTGCCTCGGTGGCACACTGACGGCAATTGCGCTTTCCTATTTGCGCACGCATGGCCAAAGCAACCGCGTGGCCTCGGCGACCTACCTCACCACCTTGGTGGATTTCACCGAAGCGGGCGACATGTCGGTCTTCATCGATGATATGCAGTTGGATTCGCTGGAAGAGCGTATGAGCGAGCAAGGCTTCCTCGATGCGGCGGACATGGCGACGACCTTCAACATGCTGCGCTCGAATGACCTGATCTGGTCGTTCGTCGTGAACAATTACCTGCTCGGCAAGGATCCCTTCCCGTTCGACCTGCTCTACTGGAATTCGGATTCGACGCGCATGCCGGCGACCATGCACGCCTTCTATCTGCGCAACATGTACCAGAACAATATGCTGGTGAAACCCAACGGCATCGAGTTGGCCGATACGCCCATCAACCTCAGCAAGATCACCACACCGAGCTATATCCTGGCGACGAAAGATGACCACATCGCACCGTGGATGTCGGCTTATGCCGCAACACAGGTCTATGACGGCCCCGTGAAATTCACCTTGGCGGATTCAGGCCACATCGCCGGCGTGGTCAATCACCCGGGCAAGAATAAATACTGCTGGTGGGATAACACCAAATTCCCGCCCAAGTCGGGTGACTGGTTCAATGACGCCAAGCGCCATGATGGTTCATGGTGGGGTGACTGGAATAGCTGGTTGAAGCAATATGCGGGCAAGAAAGTCGCGGCGCGTGCGTTGGGGAACAAGAAGTACAAACCAATCGAAGCGGCTCCGGGTTCTTACGCTAAAGTGCGTTAAGCTCTGTTTTCCGGTTATTCTGCGAAGATGTATTCGCCCGCTCCGACCACGTAGGGCGACGGTTGTTCTTGCTATCCACAAGCGCAACCGATCCTATCACTGCAGCAATCACACCGCCTGCAATCATCCATGGCATCATATTGCCTCTTGAGTGTTCAATCTCTCCTGAAATGCCACCGGAGACCCTCGATGAGCGGGGCGAGGATTCGTGCCCTGAGGATTCATACCCTTGTTCCGGCACACTTTTGATGAAGCGCTCCCAACCACCTATTTTTGTCGCGGTAAGGGCTAGCCTTTGCCGCTCTTGCAGTGCTCGTTCTATCAGCGCGTCGCCCTTCAAGCCTTCCGTGTCTGCGGCATGTGTGATCGCTTCGCACAGACGCAACGTGCCTATTCTTCCCTTATCGAGCTGCTTGGGGGTGATGATGTAGTTGCTGATCTCACGAAGATCCTGAGCGAGCGTATCGATGCATTGCTCATAGACCTTATCTCGAGAAGCGGGCGACACTCCGGCGTTTTCCAGCACATCGAATATCTTCCTGAACTCGACCCATACTTGGGAGAATAACTTGTTTTTCTCGTCGCCGATTCCCATCAGGGCTTTTACCTTGCCCACGTGATGAATGTAGGATCGGTGCTGTGTGTTCAACTCTGCGGCACTACTCACCAACTCTTTAACTTGTACCAATTCTGATTCGCTGAGCTGTAGCTTAGAGGGATCGAAGCGTTGGTGCCATTTCTCAAAACCCCAAGGCTCCCGACGCTCGACTACTTTGAAGAAGTCGGACTTAGCAAGCTTTGCCTTTGTTTCCGGCGTCAACGCGCCCAATCTTTGTGTATATTGCTCGTGATGACTCTGCATGCCACGCTCAAAACGATTGATGGCAAGCAAGTCTTCGCGAGGGTTATAGATGGGCTCTTCCGGCTTCATATCCTACCTGACTCGATCGGCACGACACGCGATTCATCGACACGCTCGACCGCCGCATCATGCGCTTTCAGACCCAGACGTTCGGTAAAGCTCGGCTTGCGCTCGGCGACCTGCGCAAGCTCCTCCGTTGATTCTTTCTCCACCTCTGCCTTATGGATCGGCTGTTGGCCGGTAAGAATGAAGGCGAGCTCGGTAGCGTCGATATTGCCTTTATTGATCTCACGCGCGATGAGTGACATCTCGCCCTTAAGATCCATCTGCGCCAGAACACGTTCCTGCACGTTCGCCTTCAGCGAGTGGAAGGGCTTACCCGTCATCGCGACGACGCGCTCTTCAAGCTCGGGAGAGATGCAGAGTTTCACTTGGAAGACCTGCTCGGGCGTCACGGTCTTGCCGCGTGCATGCCGTGCTTCGATTGCGTTGATGCGATCATGTGCCGAAGGTGCCGAGATGCCTGATTTGGCGCCAATGAGCAACTCAAGGCCGTCTTGAATGAACAGGCTCGAAAGACCTGCAACGACCGCGCCGCCCATCATACCGACGATGGTCGGAATGAAGGGAACGCCTTCCAGTATCGGCATGGCGGAAAGCATGCCGCCTGCGATGATGCCTGCACCTGTGCTCAGCAATAGGAAGGTCACGCCCGCTGCGAGCAGTGCCGTGCCGAAGACAAGCCAGCTTTTGCTGCGCTGGCGATCGAGCGCCTGCGCAAGAATCGGGTTGCCCTCGATACCTTCTTGTTCGTTCCCGTATGCGAGAGTCTTCACATGTTCGCGCGTAACGGTGCTGGGGTCGATGCCCAGCTGCGCACCGATCTCGTCCTTGTATTTGATGGCCATGTCGTCTTGGTAATGCCACTGGTCGGTGAGGCGACGGAACATGTTGAGACCGACGCCACCGGCGGCGACAGTGAACGGCACAATCCATGGCATGAAGCTGATGGAGCTGAGCACCGATGCAGCGATGACGGCGAACGAAACAACGCCCTTGCCCGCGAGGTATGTTTGCACATCGCGTAGCCAATTGTTCAAGCCGGACTGTATCGTCTCTAACGGACCCATAGAGTTTTATTCTATCGAATCAGCCGGTTAATAGTATGAAGCTTTTGTGAATGTCGGAAGCGCTAGCGCTTGTATTTGCTCGATAATTCGACGTAATGCTTTGCCGAAAACGGGATGTAGTCCTTTTCTTCCTGCGTCAATTCGCGGAAGAACTTGGCGGGGCTACCCGCCCACATATGGCCTGATGGCACCTTCTTTTTCGGTGCGAGCAACGCACCTGCTGCAAGGAACCCACCGCTTTCGATTTCGGCAAAATCGAGCACCGCAGAGTGCATGCCGACGAAGGCAAAATCGTGCAGCGTGCACGCATGGATGGTGGCATTGTGACCGATGGTGACATCCGAACCGATGACCGTGGGCCCGACTTTACGCGTCACATGCACGATCGTACCGTCCTGTATGTTGGTGCGCTCACCGATGCGAATCGTGTTCACGTCACCACGAATCACCACGCCGAACCAGACATTGGTATCTGCACCAATATGCACATCGCCGATGACGACGGCGCCGGGAGCAACCCACGCGCTGGGGTGGATGGTGGGCATGATGCCATTGAACGGCAGGATGATGGGCGCGCTCATGGGAAGACCGCAGTGGCGATCAATGACGTGGCCTCGTCGAATCCGAACATGAGGTTGGCATTTTGCACTGCCTGTCCCGATGCGCCTTTGACAAGGTTATCGATGACCGAGACGATGATGGTCTCGTTCGGCAAGCGACCTGCCGTAACCGACATGACGCATAAGTTCGTACCACGCACCGAATGGGTGCTCGGCGGCGTTGCCGCCACATGCACGAACGGCTCGTTCTTGTAGGCCGCTTCAAGTGCTGCACGAATCTTCGCTGCATCACCTTGTACATGAATGGTGCTGAGCATGCCGCGTGTCATGGGCACCAGATGCGGCGTGAAGCTGACCATGAAGCCAAGCTGCTGTTCGATCTCGGCGGTGTGGCGGTGCTTACCAACGCCATACGCAGACGCGCCGCCTTCGAGTTCGCTATAGAGCATCTCTTGTTTGGGACTACGCCCCGCACCCGAAACACCCGACATGGAGTCGATGGTGATGCGGTCGGTGCTGATGAGTTTTTCTTTTACCAACGGCAACAGCGGCAGCAGAATCGAGGTCGGGTAGCAGCCAGGATTCGCGACCAGACGTGCTTTTTTCACCGCATCGCGCGCATGCTCGGTGAGGCCGTAGACCGCAGATTTTTGAAGTTCCACCGCGCGGTGCTCGTGGCCGTACCACTCAGCATATTGCGCCACATCGAACAAACGGAAGTCGGCGGAGAGGTCGACGATCTTCACCTTGGCGGGCAAGCCCGCGATGATCTCTTGCGTGGTGCCATGCGGCAGACAGCAGAACACCAGATCGATATTCGAGAAGTCGACTTCGGTGTGCTTGACCAGCTTGGGCAACTCGCGATGGCGCAGATGCGGATAGACATCGTGCATTGCCTTGCCGGCTTGCGAATCGCCCGTAAGCGCGGTGATAGTGAAGTGCGGATGGTGTTCGAGCAGACGCAGTAATTCCGCGCCAGTGTAACCGGATGCACCAAGGATGGCTGTTTTGATATGGCTCATAATTCCTGCCTAATCCGTAATCCGGATTACGACAACACGAATTACGAAATAAAAGATTAGCGCTTGCTGAACTGGAAGCTACGACGTGCTTTCGCGCGACCGTATTTCTTACGTTCCACCACGCGGCTATCGCGGGTCAAGAAGCCACCCTGGCGAAGCACTTTGTGGAATTCAGGGTTGTACTCATCGAGCGCGCGGCTGATGCCGTGACGCACAGCGCCGGCCTGACCCGAAAGACCACCACCTTTTACGGTAACGATCACATCGAACTTGCCTTCTTCCGCGAGTGCCGCGAAAGGCTGGTTGATGATCATGCGCAACACGGGACGAGCGAAGTACTGTTCGATCGTTTTGCCGTTGATGCTGTATTTGCCTTTACCTTTTTTCACCCAAACGCGGGCGACTGCGTCTTTACGACGACCGGTGCCGTAGGCACGACCTTGCTTGTCGATGGCGGGGGTGCGGGGCTCTGAGAGATCGCGTTCTGCTACGTTTACCATGATGTCCTACCGTGCGTTCTTAACGTTCATTGCAGCGAAATCAACCGTCTTTGGCTGTTGCGCCGTGTGGGGATGCTCTGCACCTTTATAGACATACAGGTGCGTCATTTGCTTGCGAGCGAGCGGGCTGTCTTTCAACATCATGCGCTCAACTGCCTTGGTCACGATGCGATCCGACTTGCCTTCGCGCTGCAAGTACTCGGGGGTCGCTTCCTTGATACCGCCCGGGTGGCCGGTGTGGCGATAGTAGACCTTGTCGGTCTTCTTTTTGCCGGTGAGCTTCACCTTATCGGCGTTGATGATGACGACATAATCACCGCAATCCATGTGCGGAGTGAAGGTTGGCTTGTGCTTGCCGCGAAGGATCTTCGCTACATAGCTTGCCATACGGCCTAATACGACGCCTTGCGCATCGATGATAAGCCACTCTTTTTTAATGTCTTTTGGCGTTGCCGAAAACGTTTTCATAACTTGCTCTTTTTTGGTCTTAAATGTCAATTAGGCTGCGTGGTTTACGAAAGTCATGGCCTAGTGTCAAGCGCTATTGAGCGTTATTCCGCGTCGGGGTCGAAATACTTGAACGACAGCCCGCCGAAAACGGCTTCCAATACGCCTTCCGGCGTGCCCAAGGGTAGCATGCATTGGCGGTATTTTACCAAGTGACCTGAGAGGGTTACCAGCTCCCCCTCCTCCATTACCGGCGCACGGGTGGCAAGCACACGGCCGAAGCTCTTGGAAACATTGTGCGCATTGGGACCGACCATGAACTCGTTATGTTCGTCCTGCAGATGGCCACGATACGCCTCCATGATCTTGGAACCGAGAAAGGTATAGTTATAGTCCTGCACGTTGACGATATCGCGCACCTGCACGAGGAAACAGTTCTCCCAGTCCTTGGCGAGTTCATCGGGGTCGATGTCGTTTTCGCTGGGGAACGCTATACCGCCCGCGGACTTCTCCATCCAGTAGCGGTGCAGCCGCTGCGTCAAGCGGCGTTCTTCGAACGATGCATAATCGACCTTAACCATATCGTCCCGTGATGTAATCTTTCGTCTGCTGCAATTGCGGCGCTTCGAAAATCTGGCGGGTGTCGCCGAATTCGACGAGCTTACCCAAGTGGAAGAACGCGGTGCGCGACGACACACGACGCGCTTGCTGCATCGAGTGCGTGACGATGATGATGGTGTAGTGTTCTTTCAGTTCGGAAATCAATTCCTCGACCTTACCGGTCGCGATGGGGTCAAGCGCGCTGCATGGCTCATCCATCAAAATCACTTCGGGGCCGACCGCGATGGCGCGCGCGATACACAGGCGCTGCTGTTGGCCGCCAGACAGGCCAGTACCCGGCGCATTCAGGCGATCCTTCACTTCATCCCACAAAGCGGCCTTGCGCAATGACGACTCGACGATCTCGTCGAGCTCTGCCTTCGCGGTGGTCAGGTTATGGATGCGTGCGCCATAAGCGACATTGTCGTAGATCGATTTCGGGAAGGGGTTGGGCTTCTGGAACACCATGCCCACCTGCGCGCGCAGCAACACCACGTCGACTTTCGGGTCATAGATATTCTCGCCATCAAGCAAAATTTCGCCCGTCACCTTGCAGATGGGAATGAGGTCGTTCATGCGGTTGATGCATCGCAGGAATGTTGACTTGCCGCAGCCCGAGGGGCCAATGAACGCAGTCACCGCGCGCGGTTCGATCTCGACCGACACGTCGAACAGCGCTTGCTTCGCGCCGTAGAAGACATTCACCTTATTCGCTGTGATCCGTTTTTCCATTCTCAACCCCAGCGAAGTTCATAGCGATTACGAATGGTTATCGCCAGTGCATTCAGCACCATCAATAACGCGAGCAGGATAATGATGCCCGCCGAAGTCTTCTCGACAAAACCCATCTCGGGGCTGGAGGCCCAGAGGTAAATCTGCACCGGCATGGCCGTCGCCGCATCCAGCGGGTGGCGCGGCAGGTCGGCAACGAAGGCGACCATGCCGATCATCAGCAAAGGCGCAGTCTCGCCGATGGCACGTGCGACACCCAAGATGATACCGGTCATGATGCCGGGCAATGCATAGGGTAATACGTGATGGCGCACCGCCTGGATGGGGGATGCACCCAGACCGAAGGCCGCATCGCGCATCGAGCTGGGTACGGCGGCAATCGCCGCACGGGTGGCGATGATCATGACAGGCAGAATGAGCATAGCGATGGTGAGGCCGCCCACCAGCGCCGATGAGCGCGGCATGCCGAATACCTGCAAGAACACCGACAAGCCGAGCAGACCATAAAGTATGGACGGTACGGCCGCGAGGTTGTTGATGCTGACTTCAAGCGCCGTGGTGAAACGGTTCTTCGGTGCGAACTCCTGCAGGTAGATCGCCGCCATGATGGCCACGGGCAAGGCCGCCACCATGCACACGAGTAGCAGCCACAGCGAACCGATGATGCTGCCGAGGAAACCTGCACCCTCAGGTGCACGCGAATCGCCGGCGGTGAACAGATTGGTGTTGAAGCCGTAATGAATACGGCCTTCCGACTGCCAACGTTCGAGCCATGCGAGTTGCTTGTCGTTGATGGGACGCTGGTATTCGGGCAAACGCTTGTCGATCTTGCCTTTCAGCAATTGATCCGCCAAATCGCCCAGCGGTACCCAGACCTCCGTGTCCCCTTCCCTCAACGCATCACGCACCTCGAACGCAGCAAAGGTGCCGATGAGTTTGGTCAGATCACGCTTGTCGGCCACGCTTTCCGCTTCCGGCGCGAGTGCTTTGACCGATGCAGCAGTCGCTTCATAGTGGTCTTTTGCAGTCGCGATATCCAAACGTACCTCATGGCGCATGAAGCCTTGGATGCCAGGGGAGAAGATGCTCCACATCAAATAGACGAGCATGAACACCGCGAAGCTGATGGCGAGCTTGCCATACAGCCGCAAACGGCGCTCGGCGCGATGGCGCTTGGCGAGTGAGGCGATGATGCGGGCGCGATTAGTCATACTGCTCCCGATATTTTTTGACGATGTGAAGCGCGGCGATATTCAGCAGCAACGTGAAGACGAACAGGCTAAGGCCGAGTGCGAAAGCCGCGAGCGTTTTAGGGCTGTCGAATTCCTGATCGCCCGTGAGCAGCGATACGATCTGCACGGTGACGGTCGTAACCGACTCGAGCGGATTCATGGTTAGGTGCGCCGACAAGCCAGCGGCCATGACCACAATCATCGTTTCACCGATCGCGCGCGAAATGGCGAGCAGCATGGCGCCCATGATGCCCGGAAGTGCTGCGGGCAGTACCACATTACGAATGACTTCGGACTGCGTGGCGCCGAGGCCATAGGCTGCATCGCGCAGACCTTGCGGCACGGCGGTGATCATGTCGTCGGCAAGCGACGAGATGAACGGAATGATCATGACGCCCATAACGATACCGGTGGTCAGCGCACTCTCGGACGACACATCAAGCCCGATGGAAGCGCCGAACGCGCGCATGAAGGGCGCAAGCGCAATGATGGCGAAATAGCCGTAGACCACGGTGGGAATGCCCGCGAGCAATTCGAGGATCGGCTTCATCCACTGGCGGGTGCGGCGCTTGGCGTATTCCGCGAGATAGATGGCGGCATAAAGGCCTACTGGTGCGGCGATGACCATCGCGATCACCATGATCATGAAGGTGCCGGCGAAAAGCGGGATGGCCCCGAAAGCGCCGGTCGAACCCGCCTGATCGGCGCGAAGTGCGGTCTGCGGGCTCCACTCGGTGCCGAATAGGAAGTCGAATAGCGGCACCTTGTCGAAGAAGTGCAGTGATTCGATGAGGACGGAAAGGATGATGGCGCCGGTGATGAGCACCGCGATGCCCGCAGAGCCCATAAGCAATGCCATGACCAAAGATTCACTGGCCTGACGTTTGGTGCGCGAACGCGAACTCAATACGAGATTCATGCCGTGCTTGATACTGAGCAAACGGCTGAAAGTAAATCTAGTTCTTCAGGCTAATCACAAGGTTGAGATAGGTGGCAAAGGTCATCCAAAGCCCCAGTGGCACCAGCAGGTAGCCCGCCATGCGCTCTACGCATAGGAACCTTGCGATGGTTGCAAGAATCACAAGCCAGTTGATGAAGATGATGACCAGACCGGCGTCTATAAGGCGCAGGCCGAAGAACACCCCGCACCATACGAGGCCGAGTGTAAGCTGTGCCCACCACCACTGTAATGTGCGTGAGAAGAAGCCTTGGCGCTGCACACGCCAGACACGCCATGCCGCCACTGCCATGATGATATACAGCAGCGTCCAGACGATGCCGAACCAGTAGCCCGGCGGGGTGAGGGTGGATTTTTCGAGCGTGGTATACCATGTGGTTACGCTTTGCATGGTGAAGAAATTGCCGCCGACCTGCACCGCGAAGGTGGCCGCGTAGAAATAGAGTAGTGCTTTCCAGTCCTTCATCATGCGGCCTCTCTAGTAGTGGTAATATAAGAAGTATATGCGTTAGCTCTCATAGATAGGCAGATACACGGTGAACGTCGAGCCCTCGCCCACCACCGAATCGATGGTGATCGCGCCACGGTGACGGATGATAATCCCTTTCACGATGGCCAGACCGAGGCCGGTGCCGCCGACTTGGCGCGTACGCGCGGAATCGACGCGATAGAAACGTTCCATCAGTCGCGGCAGATGCTGCTTGGGAATGCCCTCGCCCTGATCCTTCACCGACATCATGACCACACGGGTCAGGTTGCGCATGTTGAGATCCTGCGGCAGCTCGGTGGTGATCTTCGCGTTCACGGTCACTTCCGAATCGGGATAACCATATTTAATGGCGTTGCTGACAAGGTTATGTACGACCTGCGTCAACTCGTTGCCCTCGCCCTTTACCTGCGGAAGGTTATCGTGAATGTTCAGCGTAAGGCGCATGTTCTTGTCGCCGGCGTTGCGCCTTAGGTGCTCTGCCGCATTGCGCATGATCTTGGCGAGGTCGACCGGCTCGGTCGGCACGCTATGCACGTTCATCTCGATCTTGCTCAATGACAAGAGATCATCGATGAGTTGCTTCATACA
>Ga0209572_1001845_pt1 | contig 12061 bp, 7 predicted proteins | sample EBPBio232012_DNA_FD_185867 | JGI IMG/M metagenome (GOLD analysis project Ga0209572, IMG submission 185867) | Wastewater treatment Type I Accumulibacter community from EBPR Bioreactor in Madison, WI, USA - Reactor 1_1/23/2012_ DNA (SPAdes)... | ecosystem: Engineered > Bioreactor > EBPR >...
GGAGGCCACAAAATCTTGGTCTCAACCAATTGCTAACTGGGGACAAATCCTCAACCAATTTATCATTATGTTTGAAAATAGAATAATAACCTAAATCCTCAACTTACACACTTCGTGGGATAGTGTCGACATTGTGAATTAGTTGGGCGTTCCAATGGAAATGCACTGATTTTATAGATGGAGGATAGAACTAAATAAGAAGCAAACTACCCATTTGGGTATTTTCTACTTACTTTTTGATTTCTACAACCACAGATTTTCAGTGTGCTAATCCATTATTTCTTTCGAAAATAAAAATTACGTAGTTAAGTAGCTACATGTTCATATATTTGTAGTCAAATAGCTACACAATGAATTTAAGAAGGGATGTATTTCAAGCTATATCGGATCCGACAAGAAGGGCTATTCTTCTTTTGGTGGCTTCACAATCGATGACGGCCGGTGCAATTGCATCGAATTTTGACACCGCACGGCCAACCGTTTCGAAGCATTTACAAATACTTACTGAATGTGAATTGCTTGAGCAAGCACAGGAAGGACGCGAGGTTTACTACTTCATTAATGCGAAAAAAATGAAAGAGGTGGCCGACTTTATTGAACCGTTCAGGAATATGTGGGATGAGCGGTTTAATAAACTTGAAACGGTGATGAGTAAATACAAAAAGAAGAAATAGTTTATGGAAAGGAAAACGAAAATTGCTGCAGAAGATGGTAAACAGGACTTGGTGATAACACGTGAGTTTGAATTGCCGGTGGAATTACTTTTCAGGGCTTATGTGGAACCAGAAATCGTAGAAGAATGGATGGGAACGAAAGTGATTAAGCTTGAGAATATAAGGCACGGTAGTTATCAATTTATAACGACCGACCCGATGGGAAACAAACATGGTTTCAATGGAACCATTCATGAATTTGACATGAACGAAAGAATTACCCGCACATTTGAAATGGAAAATTCTCCTTTCGCGGTGCAATTGGAATTTTTAGAATTTAAAAAGCAGACAGATGATACAAGTAAACTCACGATGCATGTAGTTTACAAATCGGTTGCGCTGAGAGATCAAATGCTTCGATTACCATTTGCGCACGGCATCAACATGGCGCACAACCGGCTACAAGAAATCACCAACAAATTAAAATAATACTTATGACTAAGAACACAGAGCCATCAAGCTCAAAGAAATTGAACAAAATCATTTACTGGATAGCGACCATTTGGCTGTCGCTTGGAATGGTTTCTACCGGTATTGTGCAATTGATTAAAGTACCGGAAGAGGTTGCAACTATAACCGGTATGGGTTATCCGGTTTATTTCTTAACCATCCTTGGCGTTTGGAAGATGCTTGGTGTAGTAGCTATCCTCGTTCCTCGATTCGCTTTGTTAAAAGAATGGGCCTATGCGGGATTTTTCTTTGCGATGTCAGGGGCATTTTTCTCACACATTTCAGTTGGTAGCGAAGTGAGTAAAATGATGCCATCGTTATTGTTGCTAGCGCTTACCATTGTATCCTGGTATTTCAGACCCGCAAATAGAAAAATTAGTCATTCTTAATTACCCTTTTAAAAGATGAAAAAGCAACTGTCATCAAACGAAAGTCAAGAGTTATTGAAAGCGCTGAAGGCTCGATTTGAGAAAAATATGAACCGACATAAAGGCATTGAGTGGGCCAAGGTGCAAGCAAAACTGGAGGCGAGTCCTGCAAAACTTTGGTCGCTTGGTGAAATGGAAGAAACCGAAGGTGAACCAGATGTAGTTGGATTTGATAAGAAAACTGGCGAGTATATCTTTTTTGATTGTTCTGCGGAAAGTCCAAAAGGAAGAAGAAGTATTTGTTATGACCATGAAGCATTAGAGTCGCGAAAAGAGCATAAGCCTAAGCACAGCGCTATAGGTATGGCTGCGGAAATGGGAATAGAAATTCTCAATGAAGATCAATACCGCGAGTTACAAACGCTTGGGAAATTTGATGCTAAAACTTCGAGCTGGATTAAAACACCTGACGCTGTTAGAAAACTTGGTGGAGCCATCTTCTCTGATTATCGTTTTGGTCGCGTGTTTGTTTATCACAACGGTGCGGAATCGTATTATGCTGCGAGAGCCTTTAGAGGTTCATTGAGGGTTTAATTAATAATTAAAACACAATTCGTCATCAAAGCAGAATGGACTTATTGTAAAACACTTCAAGTTTGTCAGTATCCAATTGCCTTACCTCGTTTGCATTTGAACGAATAGTCGGGGCTTTCAAGCCTGAATTGAAAAACACATCACCCGTCAATACGCGGGCTTCATCCCAGAGATTTTGTTCAATGAATTGGTGAAGAGTAAATGCTCCACCTTCAATAATGATGGATTGAATATTATTTTCATAAAGATGGTGAAGCAGTTGTTGCAACTCCGAACCATCAAAATTGATTTTGATATGCTGTAAGTTTTCGCTCACTACCTCATTCGTTTTTTCATTGAAAACAATCGTTCGCGCTTCTGTGCTGAATATATTGTAATCGTGATGAAGTGAAAGTTGCTTATCAATCACAATTCGTAGCGGATTCTTGCCGATTACATCACGCACTGTAAGAGCAGGATTATCGATCTCAACTGTTTTGCGACCGACCAATATGGCATCTTCTTGCGAACGCCAAAGATGAACGAGGTGTTTTGTGCTTTCAGATGTAATCCAATTCACGCCTGTTTCATTCTCTTCTCTATCTCTATCCAAAAAACCATCCTTCGACTGTGCCCATTTCAAAATCACATAAGGACGCTTGAATTGATGATAGGTAAAAAAGCGTTTGTTTAAATCCCAGCACACTTGTTCTAAAACACCAACTGTAACCTCCACTCCGGCATCTTGGAGCCGCTTTATTCCACGACCGGCAACCAAAGAATGAATGTCTTTACTCCCAATTACGACACGAGGAATTTTCTTTTCGATGATTAAATCACTGCACGGTGGTGTTTTACCGTGATGGGCACATGGTTCAAGATTGACATACAGCGTAGATTCAGTAAACAAATCTTGGTTAACAACACTTCGAATGGCATTTACCTCTGCATGTGCTTCACCGTATTTCCGATGAAAGCCCTCGCCTATTATTTTTCCTTTATATACAATTACACAACCGACCAAAGGATTGGTAGAAGTATGCCCCAAGCCATTTGATGCCAACTCCAAACAGCGTTGCATGAATATTGAGTCGCTATCACTTTTCTGCTGATTGTTCACTATTCAATATAAATTGGGGAGATTTCCCATCGGCAAAAATGCGCAACAACCAAGGTTATTGTTCGAACTCAACCAAAAGATCGACCAAAACGAATTGGCAACCATCATCCTGACAATCCCCCGAAATGGTGTGCGAAACTGAATCAACCCTTCCGATCGGTTAAGACTTAAAATCGGAGGTCTTTTTTATCTTTGTCCCTATGATAAATGAGACTGAGAATACCTTGACAATAGAGGAAATACGGAAACAGCTTATTGAGGACTACCGCATTGCGTGCATTTCGAGAGAGGCGTCTTTATTGGGAAGGAAAGAAGTTCTGACAGGAAAAGCCAAGTTCGGCATTTTTGGTGACGGTAAAGAAGTGGCTCAGATAGCCATGGCCAAGCAATTCAAAAATGGTGATTGGCGCAGCGGTTACTATCGTGATCAGACATTTATGCTGGCCATAGATGCGCTTACAATTCAACAATATTTTTCGGCCTTGTATGCTCATACTGATGTAAATGTTGAGCCCGCAAGCGGTGGTCGTCAAATGGGTGGCCATTATGCTACGCGCTTCCTTAATGAAGACGGCAGTTGGAAAGATGTTGCGAATTTGAAAAACTCTTCAGCCGATATTTCTCCAACAGCAGGACAAATGCCCCGCTTGTTAGGGCTTGCACAAGCATCTAAAGTTTTCAAACACAATAAAGAACTTACTTCATGGAAAACCTTCAGCAATGGTGGACAAGAGGTAGCTTTCGGCACAATAGGTGATGCTTCAACCTCAGAAGGATTATTTTGGGAAACAATGAATGCTGCGGCCGTACTTGGCGTACCTATGTGCATGAGTGTTTGGGATGATGGCTGGGGAATCAGCGTGCCAAAGAAATTTCAAACTGTAAAAGAAAGTATTTCTGAAGCACTCAAAGGTTTTGAGAAAACAGGTGACTCGAACGGAATAAAAATATTCAAAGCGAAGGGTTGGGATTATCCGGGACTTTTGATGACGTATGAAAAAGCTGTCAACTATTGTCGTACTAATCATATTCCTGTTCTTGTTCATGTAGATGAAATTACACAGCCTCAAGGTCACAGTACAAGCGGTTCACATGAGCGCTACAAATCCAAGGAATTGCTTGAGTGGTATAATGAATATGATTGCATAGCTCAATTGAAAAAGTTCATCGTTCTAGATGGTGCGGCCACAGAAGAAGAATTGGACAATATTCGTGAAGAAGCAAAGAAATATGTGCGTGCAGAACAAAAAAAGGCATGGGCGTTCTTCCGTGAAGACATTGATAAGGATGTCAATGAAGCCGTTGAATACCTATCTTCTTTAGCCAATGCAAGTTCACATGCGGATAAAATCCAAACCATCTGTAACGAATTAAAGAACACTAAAGAAGCTATTCGCAAAGACATTTTCACTGCAATTCATAAAGTACTTCGCATTGAGCGCAATGAAAATTCTTCCGAACTAAATGCCTTAAAAGGTTGGTTCACTCGCCTTAAAGAGAATTGCGAATCTCGTTATGATTCCACGCTATATAGCCACTCGCAATGGGCCGCAAGCAATATTGAAGCAGTCGCAGCGGAATACGACAGTAATCCGGAGCAAGTAGATGGTCGATTAATCATACGCGACAACTGGGATTATATTTTAGAGCATCGACCTGAAACACTTATTTATGGTGAAGATGTAGGTAAAATTGGTGGTGTCAATCAAACTTGTGAAGGGCTGCAAGAAAAGTATGGAGAACTACGTGTAAGCGATGCAGGTATTCGGGAGGCTACTATAATTGGTCAAGGCATTGGAATGGCGATGCGTGGCTTGCGTCCAATTGCCGAGATTCAATATTTAGATTATATCTACTATGCCTTACAATTGATGCGTGATGATTTGGCAAGCGTTCATTATCGCAGTGCAGGAGGACAAAAAGCACCGCTTATCATCAGCACGCGTGGACATCGCTTGGAAGGTGTTTGGCATGCAGGAAGTCCAATGGCAGCAATTATAAACAGTGTGCGTGGAATGCATGTGTGTGTCCCTCGCAATATGACACAAGCGGCTGGTATGTATAACACGCTTCTTGAGGCCGATGAACCTGCTATTGTTGTTGAATGCTTAAATGGATACAGAAGCAAAGAACCAATGCCAAAAAACATAGGTAAGTTCAGAGTTCCGCTTGGCATTCCAGAAGTGGTGAAAGAAGGAACAGATATTACGATAGTATCTTATGGCTCAACTTTCAATATTGCTCAAAGTGCCGCAGCCCAACTAGAAGAAGATGGAATATCGGCTGAGTTAATAGATGTTCAAACCCTTTTACCATTTGATGTCAATCATAGCATAGTTAAGTCGTTGAAGAAAACCAATCGCATTCTTTTCGTAGATGAAGACATGCCGGGTGGAACAACCGCATATATGCTGGATGAGGTTCTTAATAAACAAGGCGGGTATAAATACCTGGACAGTCAACCAAAAACGTTGGCTGCAAAACCCCATCTTCCTGCTTACGGAACCGATGGCGATTATTTCAGCAAACCATCAGCAGAAGATATTTATGATGCGGTGTATGAAATAATGCACGAGGCGAAACCTCAACAATTTTAAACATGGACTTGTATTTTGAGGAGCAGCTTTTGGCTGCTCTTTTCATTTTGCGAAAAAAAGCACTGCGCTATATCTTGTTTGGCACTATATCTGTCAAATTTGCAAAATCAAATAAATTACACATTATGAAAAAAGTATCAATTCTCTTGATTGCCTTCATGGCATCAACCGCCTCCTTAGTTGCTCAGAGCGAATTCACTGTAATCACGATTGTTGAATCTATCGTTCCGGGTGGTTTAGGCCGATCTCGCATTATAGATAATCAAACTCAAGTGAACGCGGCAGATACCAGCCGCACAGAAGGGAAAGACTCCAAGCAAGATGACATAAAACGTTCCGATGTAAAAGTAGATGCCTTTGATGAAACGAAGTTGGTCAACTTCTACAGCATGGTTGGTATCAATTTTCAAAACATCGCCTCCAACGATGCCGTTATTACATCAAAAATCAACGATATGCTGAAAGAGGGATGGAAATTGACCTTTGTAACAAGTGGCGTGGAAAGTGATGCCGGTAAAGATGATGGCAATGGTATTTTTATTACGCGTTTGTTCTTCTCGAAATAAAACCCTGCTCTATACAAAGAGAAAACGGGCCTCAATGAGCCCGTTTTTTTTATCTGAGTAACGTCACCGAACCACTGAAAACCTGTTCTTCCAATGTCTTTCCTTTTACTATCAAGCGATAGTTATAAACTCCATCCTTAGCGTAATGTTCTCCGTTTAGAACATTGCCTATCCACTTTTGATGGCGGTCTTGACTATTGAAAATCTCCATGCCCCAACGGTCCCAAATGATGAAATTATATTTGACCAAATCTTCCCCTAAAATGACCGGGCCAAATACGTCATTTAGACCATCATCATCCGGAGTAAAAGTATTTGGAATATGAACTATTAATCCGTGAACAAACTCAATGGATTTTGAAATGGTGTCTTTGCAACCGTATTGATTGACTACAATTTGAGTTATATCATAATAGCCGGCTTCTTCAATCCGATGCACAAAATCCTGTTCGTCATAGTTTGATCCATCGCTCACATTGTATTGCCAAGAAGTACTTCCAGCAGAAATATCCTCCACTCGTAAATCAGGTTGTTCATAAGACAATACCTCTGGAGATAAGGTGAAATCTGCTATCGGATTGGGTTGTACTAAATAGACATCTTCGTAAGTCATGGACGCTTCACAACCCAAATTGCTAATGGCTGTTAGTTGTAAATCAATGGACCCAACAGGTGCACCGACAAAAACGACTGATGCTCCTGAGCTCTCTACTCCATTTGAAAACGACCATTGATGTGCTGTGATGTTAAATGGAGGTTCAATTTGAGAAGTCCCAACTATAGTATCTGCATCGAAAAGACAGAGTTCAAAGTCATCTGTAACGAATGAAGGAATGGGTAAAGGATAAACCTCCACTGCACCGTGTAGAATATTTTCGCAACCAGAATCGGATATTATGGCTTGTTCTATCTGATAAATCCCGGGTGCATCAAACAAGTGTAACACCGAAGGCGTTGATAGATTATTTACCTGACCCGGAATGTTCCAAAGAGAAGAAACAATGCTGCCGCTATTTGGAGCATATTGGCTTTCAATTAGTGTATTTTCTCCAAGACAATGGTTGTTCGTTTGAATGACCCCGGTCGGAAGAGGAACGATTTCGATTTGGTTGGTGTTTATATCTATGCAACCCCGTTCAGTTGCTACCTGTAATGTAATCTCATAGTTTCCTTGAACAATGAAAGTATGCGTAGCTGTTGATTCATCACTAAACTCATTGTTATTGAGAGTCCATGAATAACCCACAATATCACCGGATGAAATAGAGGACGCATCAGAGAACAGAATTGATTCATTCACACAAATTCCTTCCCAGTCAAAATCAGCAATGGGTAAAGGATATATAGTTATGTTACCTGATGTATCTGCAATACATCCGATTGATGAGGTGACATTCAATGTATAATCATAATCTCCCTCTTGGGCATAGCTCAATCCTTGAGGTTGAAATTGAGAGGTTCCACCGTGCTGCTCAAAATTCCAATCGGTTGATTGCACAAAACTGCCATTTACACTGGAGTTATTGACTATCTCAATTTCGGAATTGGCACATGCATCTATGACATCAATATCAATAACAGGAAGCGGGTGAACAGCTACATGCGTTTCTAACGTGCTCAAGCAATTGTGTTCATTGTTGTATTCATATAAGAGAGGAATACTCAAAGGACTTCCAACAAATCCTTCGATGGCATCCGTATCAAATGGTGACGCATTCATCCAACTCGTGCCATCATACAATGCAGACCATTGACCTCCAATAACGTTTATCACATTATTGTAATCGGCTTCCCCTGCATCAATGCACAAAGGATTAATTGTACCCGTTAAACTCAACGTTGTTGTGTCATTCACAGCAAATGGAACATCAACATAGTTAGAACAATTATTAGCATCCGTTACACGATACTGCAAAGTGTTATTTAGCTCGAGGTTGTAAGTATTCAAACCATTCACCTGTGCTGCACCATTCCACCAAGTGCCGTTTAATGGACTTGCTATCGGCAAATCAATCGCACCATCATTTTTACAGAAAGGGCCGTATGGGTCAACCATCAATTGGGGCAAATCATGAACCAATAAATCCGTTGTATAACTATTCGAACAACCGATGGATGATTCCACAGTCAAAGTAACAGGATAACTGTTCGGCTGATTGTAATAAACCGGATGAGGAATTGGAGAAGTAAAATCACTAAAATTATCCATCTCCCACAAGTACGATGAAATAACGGAGCCATTCACATACGAGTCATTGACAAATTCAGCTGTATCATTTAAACAAACCGCATTCACAGTGAATGATACAACAGGTAAAGGATTTACCTCTATACTACCGAATGTTTCACTCACACATGTTGCTGAATTTGTATAAGCATAATACAGGTCAAATATTACGGGAGTGACAGCATTGGAAGTAATGTTACTCGGATTATATGTTTGCGATGACAACGTTGGTTGCTCCCCTTGAGTATATGAAACTTTAAAATCACCACCAGATACATTCACTATTGAATTCAATACAAAAGGAGCAGCGTCTATACAAATTTCAGGAACGGAGGTGAACGTCAAGGTAGTTGTATCGGCTATTTCAAATGGAAGTATTATCTCCCAAGGACAATTCGTAGCATCGTCCATATAACGGTATTCCAAATCATGATCACCTGCATTCAATCCTGAAATAAGTAAATCAGTGATGATCGCATTTTGATAATAATAATTCCCTGTTGTTGCTGGAATGATGGGCAGCTCCACTTCATACTCGTTGGTACAATAGAAGTCATCATAAATAACAACCGGCTCAATTGGTTGTATTACATCCACCACAACAGTATCTGACTGAACACAATCGCCAATAGAAATATCCAGATAGTAATTACCACTTTGGGCGATTAAAAGTGTGTCCGCAGTAGAGTTATCCGACCAAAGAAAATCAACTCCAGGGTAAACTACGGGTTGCAAAACGACATGATCTCCTGCACAGAAAGAAACATCGGGGCCAAGATCAAAAGCCAAATCAAGTACATTAATTTGTATCGAATCAGAATATGGACATCCACCCCACTCTATATCCAAGTAATACCAACCGGGATTAGAAACCTGTATCAAATCGGAGGTTTCATTAGTAGACCATTCATACGTTGCTTGGGTCAACGACTGACCAATGGTTGCATAATCCCCTAGGCATATGGTTATGTCATCGCCCAACTCTAAAGGTGAACCGGTTGGAGAGAGCGTTACCGTTTGGATGCTACTAACTGTATCATTGAGAATTGGGTTAATAACATAAAGCGTCACATCATAATCACCGGGCGTGTATGCATGAACCGGATTGTTCTCAGTAGAAGTTTCTCCATCGCCAAAGTCCCACAAGTATTCTACGCTTGAACCGGAAGTAGCGTAGTTAAAGAAAATAAGCGAATCGCCCGTACAATTAGGTTGATAGAAATAATCTGAAATCATCAAGGTAGGATTGAATGGACTACAATCCGGATTGGTAGTTTCGCTTACTGTGAAAGTAAATCCAAGAGTACCTGTAGTGGATTCCGGATAAACAACCTGTACATAAAAGTCGCCTTCATCTCCCGATACGCAAGCAATACTATTGTTGATGTAAGCATTGGTAGAGCACTCTTGTCCCGCAATCATCGTAGCGCAATCGTTTCCATAGAAAAGACGATAGCGCACATTAGCCGGACTTATATAATTACCCAATCCAGATAAATTCAATTGGAAAAGAATGTCCGCAAGTTCTGTTCCTGTATAAGAGAATTTAAACCATGTGGACCTATAACCATCAGGCCCTTGGAGGCAGCCCATATTACTTCCATCTTCTCCAAAATCTCCACCCATTGAATGGCACAATAAAGGAATGGATAAAGGATATGTTCCAAAAGTGGATGTGCTTCCAGCTACGGCATTAGAACAATTGTCACCCGTTATAGTTGTAAAATAAGCATGTGCGCGAACATTGGAAGTATCCACATCTGCACAACGCTGCACGTGATAATAATAGACTCCCGGGTCAATGCAATAGCGATACCATTGCAAAGGACTTCCGGGGACACCCACATTAGTTCCGGTTCCCCAACTTTGTAAGTCTGTTGTTCCATTAATAGAGATAATCGAATCTCCGGGCGCAACCTGTTTTAATAACCTCCTAGAAAAATTACTAGCTGCGGTCGCATCACTTTCTGCAGCCAAGCGAATGAATCCCGGTTGGTCCACACGGAACTTCCACCAAAGGCTGCGCTGATCCATGCTGTAGTATTGACAACCCCAATAGTCATTGTAAAAAACATAATCCGCTGTATCGCCTGTTGCACAAGACATATTTCCCCAACCACCCACATAAGGAGTATCATACTCCAATGCTATGTCCGAATATGGTGGTGCATCTTCATTATTGCCAAGCACATTAGCTTCAGAATAAAAATCATACTTCGGGTCTTGAGGATTTGAGTTGATAGGCGCCCATCTAATCTGCAAGTCCATCTGAACATTAGGAAACCCGATATAATACTCGTCCAATTCAGCTACGATATAGTATCTCCTTTTAAGTGTATCTACCAAACATATATCGTTGATGAAGGTGTAAGTACTTTCCTGATACCTGTTGCACCAAGATGGCGTAATGTTATGATGCACCAATGTTAGGCCGGCAGCCATCGTTGAATCCTGTTCTCCTAAGGCATACAAGTCTTCAAACGGAATATTGCCATCCACATCTGAATAATACATTTTGAACGCAACAGGCTCGGACGGAGTGGTAAGATTTCTGATAGTAATAGAAGCAGCACCCATTCCCTGCACGACAAAGGTATACCACAGATTTCTTCGCTTGTACCAAGTCTGTGTCCCGGGTTCTTGATAGTATGCGTTGTTTATCGTATCGGGATAAATGTTTGGATAAATAGTACCCGTGCAAGCACCGCTTGGGTCACTTGGAAGAGCTCCTGTGGTGCAATAGAAGAAATCATTGGTTGGCAAAAGGCTCGCATCGGTGGGATGCACATCACCCACTTTACCGGGATGATAAACGTTATCACCGGGAACTAAGCCAAAGTCATAAGCGTTGACCGCAAAATCAAAACGCGAAATCTCCACCGGCTGCACGGCAATAGCGGGAGTGAACGTTACACAATCCTGTGCAGGTGTTCCATAAACAACCAAAGTATAAGTACCCGGTTGAAGCCGGCATACTTCAATCATATTGCCCGTGTTGTTGCAGGTAGCAATGGGAGGTGTAGTTGGCAATAAGAGCGAATCTACCCGAACATCCAATGGATAAAGTTCTTTATTCCACCCATCCACTCCGGTAATACGCACGTAGTATTCCGCATCAATGGTGAACACATAAAAAGCCAAGCGTACAGTATTACTACAACCTAAAATAGGAATAGCCGCAAATGGTGTATCAGTCATGGCTTTGAAGCGCTCCATGCACAACGTATAGTTTGTAGGACCGGATGGAATAGACGCAGTGCCATTATTTACCCAAGTCAATGGATTATCATTGTTTGCTACGCACGCTTTGTATGGACGATTGAAGAACGGCCCGGGAGGAACAGTGGTATCCGCTAACACACGAATGGCTGATGTATGGTCTATGTTGTAAAGGTTCGTGTAGTTAGTGTAGGTAGTAGCTTCATGAAAAGCATAGTTGTTGTCATA
>Ga0209572_1001846_pt1 | contig 12058 bp, 15 predicted proteins | sample EBPBio232012_DNA_FD_185867 | JGI IMG/M metagenome (GOLD analysis project Ga0209572, IMG submission 185867) | Wastewater treatment Type I Accumulibacter community from EBPR Bioreactor in Madison, WI, USA - Reactor 1_1/23/2012_ DNA (SPAdes)... | ecosystem: Engineered > Bioreactor > EBPR >...
CGAAGTTCGCGGCTGATGGTGCTGGGGCTGCGACCCAGTAACGCGCCAATGGCCCTCTGACTCAAACCCTGCTGGTGCAGCGACGCCAGCGTGATGCGCTCTTCTGGCTGCAAGTGCGTGTATCGTGATCCCATCTCGGCAACTTACCCTCGGTGAGGGTGTTGCACTTCAGAGTTGAGACCGCCAGGCGAAATCTACGAAAGCGTTACGGCAAAGCTACCGCTCAGAATAATTGTTGGCCACAAGGGAATCGGCAAGTCAGCGCTGGTCACGATCGCAATTCAAGAAGACATGGAATCGGGAAGTATCCCACTCTTGATTCAGCCAAGCGACATTACGAACCTGAAAGCAGACGAAGCGGACTTCAACAGACTCATTCAGCAATGGAAGATTGGAATTACGGAAATTATCGTTCAAAAGGCATTTGCGCTTCTTGGAATTCATGATGACGGAAGCGGCATCGGAAAGCTTAAGATGTACGGCGGGAAGATTGCAAGCTTTCTCACCGACACGGTTAGGGTCTACGGAGCTCCCAAGCAGCTTTCTGACACGCAACGAGCGCTCTCCAAACGTCTAATTGCCGATAGCTCTGTAAACGTCTATCTGGATGATCTTGATCGTGGCTGGGAAGGAACCAAGGCAGATATCAGAAAGATGTCCGCACTTCTCAATGCTGCTAGAGACATTGCTAAGGATAATCCAACCGTTCGATTTAAGATTGCGCTGCGCTCGGATGTGTACTTTCTAGTAAGAACTTCAGACGAATCGACAGATAAGATTGAAGGGTCTGTTGTTTGGTACAGCTGGACCAACCATGAAATTCTCGCGATGTTTGCAAAGCGCATTGAGACGTTCTTCGGCAAGACGGCGAAAGAAGCGGATCTAGTTAAGAAAAGTCAAGGCGAACTGGCGCTCTCACTGAACAAGATTATGGAAGGGCGATTCTTGGGGAGAGGAATCTGGTCAGATATTCCATCCTATCGAATGCTAATGACGCTTGTTCGAAAACGCCCCCGAGATCTCGTGAAGCTATGTACGTTAGCTGCGAAGAGTGCCCAGAAACGGAAGGTGGACAAGATCCAGTCACAGGACTTTCAAGCCATCTTTGAAGAATACTCGCAAGGTCGAGTTCAAGATACGATCAACGAGTATAGAACCGAACTACCGCATCTCGATCGATTGATTTTCGGGATGAAGCCAAATAAGCGTGAGAAGACTGCTCAAGACGCATATATATACAATACCGACGGTCTGCTCAAGAAACTGCATTCTGTCAGCTTGCAAGGGAAGTTCTTTTTTCAGAACGGGAAGCCCGCTTCTGAAAAAGAACTTGCCGGCTTTCTTTACAAGATCAACTTTCTCACTGCACGTAAAGAACTCAAGCAGGGCCTGATTCTACGAAAGTACTTTGAAGAGAACAGATATCTTTCTGGCGTGGCCGGAGAATTTGGTTTCGAGTGGGAGGTTCATCCTGCTTATCGCTGGGCACTTCAACCTGATGACATTCAGTCAATTCTTTCGAATCTCAGGCCTTCCGCGGATGAAGGCGAAGCAGAAGAGATGCCGAAGAACAGCCGTGCGCCCTAACAGGTCGTTCAACCGGAGCGCCAACGGCTGGCCACCTTGCCCGCGAGGCGCTCTCTGTCTATCCTGCGCCTCGCGGGCAAGGCGTCCACCCGTCGTCGCCCGGTTAACTCTGCTACAAGGGCTTCCCCCCGGAAGTCAAACACCGATCCAACCGTGATGCATCGCGAAGCGATGGATCACGGAATGCGTTCTGACGGTGTTCGATTTCCAACCTCAGCGGCCAGCCCTGATTGCTCAGCGAGCAAGGGATGCGGACAGCGAAACTACAAACGGTCATCGATGCTGCTTGAATAGCAGCGGACCCTGATGAAAGACGCGCGCGGGGGACCCATTCGTTAGCCGAGGATGGTCAGCGTTGCCGCCGGCCCTGGACTCCTTGAGTTAATCGGTCACGCCCCGCGTAGGTCCAACCCTGACTCATCAACGCTGGCTGCACGCGGTGGTGGAAATCTCTCTCTGAAACTCTGTCTTGCGCTGTCGTTCGATCAGGCCGGCAGCCGGAAGTCCTCGCCTCGACTGAGCACCGTCCAGCACATGCGGGCGTTCTTGGCCGCGATGGCGACCACGGCCTTCCAGTAGCCGCGCCGCTGCGCCAGCGCGGTGGCCCAGCGGCTGATCGCATCGCTCTTGTTCTTCGCTGCAGCCAGCACCGCCCGGGCACCGAGCACCAGCAGGCTGCGCAGGTACGGGTCACCGGCCTTGGTGATGCGCCCCAGGCGCTGCTTGCCGCCCGAGCTGTACTGCCCAGGCACCAGGCCGAGCCAGGCGCACAGCTGGCGACCGCACTTGAAGTCGCGCCCATTGCCGATGGTGCTCAACAGCGCGGTGGCGGTGGTCTCGCCGATACCCGAGAGCTGCATCAGGCGCTGGGCCTCGGCGCTCTGGCCAGCCATGGCCTTGATGTGCTGGTCGTACTGCGCGATGCGTTCATCGAGACGGGAGACCTCACCCAGCAGGTCTCCGATCACTGTGTTGGCCCAGCCGGGCAGCTCCTCCAGACGTGTTAGAGCTTCGCGACGCACGACGGCGGCCTTGAGGGGCAACACGATGCCCAGCTCCGAGAGCAGGCCGCGGATGCGGTTGAGCGTGGCGGTGCGCTGCTCCACGAAACCCTGGCGTGCGCGGTGCACCAGCAACTGGCCCTGCTGGTCGAGGCTCTTGACCGGTACGAAGCGCATGTTGGGCCGGGTGACGGCTTCGCAGATGGCGGCAGCATCGGCCGCATCGTTCTTGCCGCGCTTGCCCGAGAGGCGGTAGGGGATGACGAACTTGGGCGCCATCAGGCGCACGGTGTGGCCGAACCGCGCAAACTCGCGCGCCCAGTGGTGGGCGCCGGAGCAGGCCTCCATGCCGATCAGGCAGGGCGGCAGCGAGGCGATGAGTTCGAGCAGTTTGGCGCGCGGCACACTGGGGCGCACCAGCGCGGGCCTGCCCGATTCATCAACGCCGTGAACGGCAAAGACGTTCTTTGCCAGATCGATGCCAACGGATACGATTGCCATGGACTTCCCCTTCCAACAAACGAGTGAGTTGATGAGAGTTCGCACTTCCCATCGTGGCACTTTGATGCCGTACCCCGCAAATGCGCGGATCACCCAGGACGGGGAAGTCCCTTTCATTCGTTAGCCCGTTTACACGACCACATGACAGACTTCGCCTTCCTGACCGATGTCGTCTTGCCCGCCGACTCTCGAATCGACTACACGCCATACGATTCCGAACTGCAGGCTTCAGGCCTACCTGCTCCACGGTCAGTCTTCCTGCAGCGCCTAAGTTCAGCGTGGATCTCCGCTTACCGTAAGCAGTCAGGGAGGGTGATCAACCCGACTGAGATGTGGGCGAACGACTTTGCCTTACTGGTTGATCTTGAAGGTGCAGACCATGGTGATGGACGTGGGCCACAGCCGCCAGGGGTATACATGCGTACGTTTGCAGCGTACGGGCTCTCCAAGCCAAGTACGGCTCCGCGCGTCAAGGAAGATCGACGCCTGAGAGGCTGGATGGAGAAGACGGACCAAGTTGCAGGCTCAGAGAGAGACAAGGGCCACTTCATAGCTCATTCAATAGGAGGAGCAGTGATCGCAGGAGAGGCCAACGTCTTTCTTCAGCGCCGAGACCTGAACCGTGGCTGGTCGGAGCCAGGCAAGGTCTTCCGGGCTCTCGAGAACTCGGCACAGCGGCATGCCGGCTCCTTCTACTTTCACCGTGCGATCTACCTCGAGGAGTCAACCACACCAAGCTACCTTGAAGTTGGTCTTTGCATCAAGGGTCAACGCCTTCAGGTTGCAGCATTCGACAATCGCTAACTCAAATCACGCGACTCGCAGCACAGAATACGGGCTAACCCCTCGGTCAACCTGACCCGCAACGGCATGCGCCCTGCGTCTGGTGGGGTTCGCTTCGCTCACGTTACCCCACCAGCCACAGCCCGCATGAGCAACATGCGCAGGTAGCGGTCACCGCGTTTGGATACGGCGTGACGAACTTGGGCGCGATCAGCCGCATGGTGTGGCCCAGGGCCTCGAACTGGCGCGCCCAGTGGTGCGCACCGGAACAAGCTTGCATGCCGATCACGCAGGGCGCCAGCGTCGCGATCAGCTCAGTCAGCTTGTCGCGCGGCACCGCCGGGCGCACCAGTTCAGCCTTGCCGGCCTCGTTTACCCCGTGAACCGCAAAAACACTCTTGGCCAGATCAATACCAACGGTCAGAATCGTCATGGACTGCCCCTTCCGGATGAGTTGATGAGAAACCGCACTTCCCATCGTGGCACTCAGTTGCCGCTTGCCGCAACGCGGCTGGTTCGGGACGGGGAAGTCCCTTTCATTCGTTAGCTGCTACCAGACGCTTGTATAATCGTACGTTTTGGCGTACGTTACACAAAGCCTCTCGGAGCCTGCCATGACAACCCTTTCCGCCAGCGAAGCCCGCGCCAACCTCTACCGCCTTATGGACCAGGCAGCCGAATCGCATGAGCCTATTGTCATCTCCGGAAAGCGCAGCAATTCCGTCCTCATCGCTGAGGAGGACTGGGCGGCTATTCAAGAGACGCTGTTCTTGCTGTCGGTGCCTGGCATGCGTGAGTCCATCAAGGCCGGCATGGCTGAGCCCGTCGACACATGCGCCACGGAGCTCGACTGGTGAGTTGGCGCGTCGTCTTTACCAAGCAAGCTCAAAAAGACGCACACAACCTCGCCTCTTCGGGACTCAAGGAAAAAGCTCGGACGCTTCTCACAGTCCTTGCAGAAAATCCTTTTCAAACGCCGCCACCCTACGAGAAGCTCGTCGGAGATCTGACGGGCGCCTATTCAAGGCGCATCAATATCCAGCATCGGCTGGTGTATCAAGTCGCGCAGGCTGATCGCACAGTTAAAGTGCTGCGCATGTGGACTCACTACGAGTAGCAGCTAACAATTCGTTCAAGCCGAGCCCGCTTCGCGGTCTCGGACCGACCGGAACCACATCGGTCGAGCCGGCTTAACTCAGGCATTATTGAGTCGGCATCATTTATCTTGAACTTCACTTCCCGAGGGGAAAGCCGTAGAAAATTTCAAGTTCGTTGATGCCGACTCAATAGGCGGCGAGTGAGCGTTCAGTAGTGGTATCGCAGCTGTGCAATGAGAAGGCTGTCGCCTTCAATTCGATACACCAGCCTATGCTCGTCGGTAATGCGTCTGGACCAGAACCCAGACAGGGCATGCTTCAGCGGCTCAGGCTTGCCTACTCCCGAGAAGTGCTCTCGCTTCACTTCCTGAATGAGCTTGTTGATGCGCTCGACCATCTTCCGATCGTGCTTCTGCCAATACAGGTAGTCATCCCAGGCCGAATCAGAGAAGATCAGCTTCACTTGACCAAAGCCCTCTCTTGGCCCTTGCCTTCGGACAACTGACTCACAGCAGCCAACAGGCGCTTTGCATTTGCCGGGCTGCGCAGCAGGTATGCTGTCTCTTCAAGCGCCTTGAAGTCGTCCAGTGAGACCATGACCACGGATTGCTCACCGTTGCGGGTAATGATCAAAGGCTCGTGGTCTTCGCACACGCGATCCATGGTCTTGGCCAGGTTCGCTCGGGCGGCGCTGTAGGTAATGGCGTCCATCACTTCACCTCGGTTGTACATGTACGCGTTATTGTACAAATAATGCGAGACGTCCGTCAAGCGCAGCACATCACCGCCTATCCGTTGTCGAACCTGCTTCGTGGCTCGGCTCATGCAGTAGCGCGTACCCCGCCGCACAGCGCCTTAACTCAGGCGTGATCCGTCCGAAAATTTCGGACTCACCTGTGAGCGAAGGGATTGAAGACTTCAATCCCCACCACATGGAAGTCGGCTACGTTTCTTGTGGCAACGGTCAATCCATGCACTTGTGCCGTGGCAGCGATCATGGCGTCTTCGTAGAGCGTGTCGGACTTGCGATGCATCAGCCGCGCCCAAGTCCTGAAGGTCGCCGCATCCATGGCCAAAACGTTGTAGGCCGCGGCGACCAACTCCAGCCACGCCTCGATGTCCTGGGCTTTCTCTGGGGCTTGCTGCCGCGTCAATTCGATACCGGCCTGGATTTCGCCCAAGGTGAGGGCGGACACGTAGAGTTGGGCGTCATCAATCGACTCCAGCCAAGCGACAACGCCCCCGTGGGGGCGCGGGTTGCGCAGCTCGGACACCACGTCGGTGTCGAGCAGATAGGCGCTGGTCACTGCATGGGCTCCGCGGGGCGGCGCTTGACTTGACCGCGCGCGAGCACGGTCAAGTCGGCGCGGGCATGGTCAGCCAGCAGCAATTGCTTCAAGGACGGGCGCGCCGCAGACTGCAAACGGCGCCACTCTTGCACCGGCACCAGTACTGCGGTCTCGGCGCCTCGCCTGGTCACCATCTGCGGCCCCTCTGACAGGCACGCCTCCTGAAACTCACTGAAGCGCGCTTTCGCGTCTTGAACGGACCATGTATGTATTGCGATTCCAATGTAACGGGTCATTCGGCTGCGCCGTCATGGTCGGCGGCGGCTGTCAAACCGCCTCTGGTGGCGGTTGATCTGGCGACAGTGCCTTAGCCCGGTGGCAAGTCTGGCGCAGGTGCAGGTGCAGGTGCAGGTGCAGGTGCAGGTGCAGGCGCCGGCTTGGGCGGCTTCGGTCGCGGCGGCTTGTCGGTGTGGATGGTGAGGGTGGCGCGGGTCATCTCGCCGGCGGCCAGGTCGGCAAAGGCCTTCACGCCGCGGTCGATGGCCTGCTCCAGCGCGATGCGCTCGTCGAGCGGGGCCTTGCGCAGCACCCAGCCGACCACTTCGGACTTCTGCCCCGGGTGGCCGACCCCTAAGCGCAAGCGCCAGTAGTCGCTGCTGCCCAGCTTGGCGTGGATGTCGCGCAGGCCGTTGTGACCAGCGTGGCCGCCGCCCTGCTTGAGCTTGGCCTGACCGGGGGGCAGATCCAGCTCGTCGTGGGCGACCAGGATTTCCTCGGGCGCGATCTTGTAGAAGCGCGCCAGCGCCGCGACCGACTGGCCGGAGAGGTTCATGAAGGTCTGCGGCTCCAGCAGCCAGACGCTGCGACCCTGCACGTTGGCGCGCGCCACCAGGCCGTGATAGCCGCGCTCGGCCACCAGCTGCACGCCCAGCGTGCGGGCGACGGCGTCGATCCACCAGAAGCCGGCGTTGTGGCGCGTGGCTTCGTACTCGGGGCCAGGGTTGCCGAGGCCGACGAAGAGTTTGATCATGGTGCGGGATTATCCTTGCCCAATGAAAACGGCCCGCCAGGAGCGGGCCGTTGAAGAAGTGGGGTGTGCGGCGCCGCTGGGGCGCCGGACATCACTTCTTGTCGCCTTCAGCGGCCGGGGCGGCGGCGTCAGCGGCGGCGGCGTCTTCGGCAGACTGCTCGGCGGCCGGCATCACGACGGAGACCAGCACCATGTCCTCGGCCGAGTGGCCGTGCAGCACGGCTTCCACGCCCTTGGGCAACTGGACGTCCTTGAGCGTGAGCGTGCTGCCTTTTTCCAGCGCCGACAAATCGATGTTGATGGCCTCGGGCAGGTCGGCCGGCAGGCAGGACACTTCAAGTTCGGTCACGACGTGGTTGACCAGGGCCTTGCCCAACTTGACCGCGGGCGACTCTTCCTCGCCGTTGTAGTGCAGCGGAACCTTCATGTGGATCTTCTGCTTGGCCGACACGCGCTGGAAGTCGATGTGCAGCACCTGTTGCTTGAACGGGTGGATTTGCAGGTCGCGCAGCAGCACCTGGCTAGACTTGCCGCCCAGGTCCATGTCGAGCACGGACGAGTGGAAGGCTTCTTTCTTGATGGCTTGCCACAGTGCGTTGTGATCAAGTTCGATCATCTGGGGCTCGCCCTCACCACCGTAGACAATGCCAGGCACCTTGCCGGCATTGCGGAGACGGCGGCTCGCACCCGTACCCTGCTTGCTGCGCTCAAAAGCGACGAATTTCATACTTAACTCCTTGTGAGCCGACCGCGACCAGTGCGGCTCTGTTTTGAAAAAGACCGCGAGCCTAGCCCTTGCAAGGGCTGGAGCGCGGCCGCTGAAGGTTCCTTAGAACAGGTTTTCCTGGTCCTGGAACAAACTCATCACCGATTCGCCACGCGCGATGCGCGCAATGGTCTGCGCCACCAGCGGCGCCACCGAGAGCTGGCGAATCTTGCCGCAGTGCGACGCGGCGTCGCTGAGCGGAATGGTGTTGGTGACCACCACCTCATCCAGCGCGCTGCCCTTGGCAATGCGCTCGATGGCGGGGCCGGAGAAGATGGGGTGCGTGCAGTAGGCGTACACCTTCTTGGCGCCGCGCTCCTTGAGCACCTCGGCCGCCTTCACCAGGGTGCCGGCGGTGTCGATCATGTCGTCCATGATGACGCAGTTGCGGCCCTCGATATCGCCGATGACGTGCATCACCTCGCTCACGTTGGCCTTGGGGCGACGCTTGTCGATGATGGCCAGGTCGCAGCCCAGCTGCTTGGCCAGGGCGCGCGCGCGCACCACGCCACCGACGTCGGGGCTGACGACCAGCAGGTCGTCGTAGTTCTTCTGGCGCAGATCGCCGAGCAGCACGGGCGAGGCGTAGATGTTGTCGACCGGGATGTCGAAGAAGCCCTGGATCTGGTCGGCGTGCAGGTCCATGGTGAGCACGCTGTTGACGCCCACGGCCTGCAGCATGTTGGCCACCACCTTGGCCGAGATTGGCACGCGGGTGGAGCGCGGGCGGCGGTCCTGGCGGGCGTAACCGAAGTAGGGGATGACGGCGCAGATGCGTTCGGCCGAGGCGCGCTTGAGCGCGTCGACCATGATCAGCAGCTCCATCAGGTTCTCGTTGGTCGGCGCGCAGGTGGGCTGCACGACGAAGATGTCGCGCGCACGCACGTTCTGCTTGATCTCGACCGTGACTTCACCGTCGGAGAAACGGCCGACGTCGGCCGCGCCCAGCGTGATGTCCAGGCTTCTGGCGATTTCAGCGGCCAGCGCCGGGTTGGCGTTGCCCGTGAACACCAGAAAGTCAGAGGGAGAGGAGGGTTGCATGCGCGTTCCGGAGGATCACAGTGACGGAGCGACAGAACCCGGCCGCCGCGCCAGTCGGCGCCTGCTCCGGAACAGTCATTTGGCAGGGGAGGAAGGACTCGAACCCTCGCATGCCGGAATCAAAATCCGGTGCCTTGACCAACTTGGCGACTCCCCTACACGGTAGCGGGCCCTTTCGGGCCCGGCACCTTCAACCATCCTTTGAAGTCCACCCGAGAAGCGGGTGATGCTCCAAATTGCCGCACACACGTACTTGCCAGTCCGACGGGGCCGTGATGCCAGCCACCTGTGCGGCGGCCGCTTCCGGCACCCGTGCAAACACCGCGCTGCCTGAGCCGGTCATTCTGCCCACAAGACCGTGTCGCGCGAGCAACTCAAGTCCCTGGGATACCTGCGGACAAAGCCGCTCGGCAACCGGTTGCAGGTCGTTGCGGCCAAAGCCGTACATATCTGCAGCAAAGCCTGAGAGTATAGCAGGCTCGGAGTCTCGCTTCAGGTCCGGTGCCGTAAAAATAGCCGCCGTCTCGATGCCTTGCGGCGGCTTCGCCACAACAAAGCGTGCCTTGGGCAGTGTCAGCGGCGTCAGGCGCTCGCCGATGCCTTCGACCCAGGCGTGGCCGCCGTGGATGAAAAAAGGCACGTCCGCGCCCAGCGTCAGGCCGATGTGTGCCAGTTCGGCGGCGCTCAATCCCAGCGACCACAGCCGGTTCAGCGCCAGCAGGGCACTGGCCGCGTCGGACGAGCCGCCACCCATGCCGGCCTGCGCGGGAATGCTTTTGAGGACACCGATGTGGGCCCCCAGCGTGCAGCCGGTGGCGGCCTGCAGGGCCCGCGCGGCGCGGGTGATCAGGTCGTCGGGGGGCAGCGCCGCGCCGAGGTCCTCGCGCGAAACCGCGCCGTCGGTGCGGCGCTCGAAATGCAGGGTATCGCACCAGTCGATGAGCATGAAGGCCGACTGCAGCAGGTGGTAGCCGTCTGAGCGCCGGCCCGTGATGTGCAGGAACAGGTTCAGCTTGGCGGGCGCTGGCACGTCATGAAGAGCACGCATGGCCTACAGGGCATTCAACGGTCAAGGACCAGCCGCAGTTCGGCCGTGGGCAGCGGCATCAGGCGCCGGGCGGTGAGTCGGCCATCGTCGTGCAAGCGGCCCAGGTCGGCGCTCCAGCCAGGGGGCGAGGTCGGGTCGCCCTGCAGCCAGCCGAAAAGCGCGCGGACCGGTACGTTGGTGCCGGCGACTTCGGCGGCCAAGGCGTCCAGGCTGGCGTAGTTGCGCGATTGTTCGCCCTGCTGCAGGGTGGCTGCGCCGGCTTGCCAGCGCAGCTTGGCCAGGGTGTTGCCCAGGGGTGAGGCCAGGCTCAGCTCTCCTTCGTCGGCCGTGCCGCTGAGGGTGAAACCGGCTGAAAACGACTGCGGTGGTTCGGACTCCACGCGCAAGGCCAGGCGGCCGTTCCAGATGCGTGGGCTGGTTTCCTCGGCGGTCGGACGCGGCACGGGGGCCGTGGCGCAAGCCGACAGCAGCGCGGCGCAGCCCAGTCCGGCGAGAAGGGCGGTCTTGCGCGCGCCGGCACGGAGGCCGGCGATCACAGAGACACCTGAAGGCGCTTGAGGGTCTTGGTCAGGGTTTCGTTGCTGGCGTCCAGGCGTTGGCCTTCACGCCAGACGCGGCGGGCGGCGTCCTGCTCGCCCAGCACCCACAGCACCTCGCCGAGGTGGGCCGCGATCTCGGCATCCGGGCGCTTGCGGTACGCGGCTTCGAGGATCTGACGCGCCTGCTGCGGGCGTCCCAGGCGGAATTCGACCCAACCCAGGCTGTCCTGGATGTAGGCGTCGTCCGGCGCCATCTGCACGGCCTTTTCGATCAAGGCCTTGGCCTCGGTCAGGCGCAGGCCGCGATCGGCCAGGGAGTAGCCCAGGGCGTTGTAGGCGCTGTGCGCATCGGGCTTGAGCGCGATGAGCCGGCGCATCAGCCGCTCCATGTCGTCCATGCGGTCCACGCGCTCGGCGGCCATGGCGGTGTCGTAGAGCAAGGCCTCGTCGTCCGGATCCTTGGCCAGTTCCGCGCTGAGCAAGGCGTACGCTGCCGGCGCCTGCTGGTGGTCGCGCAGGAGCTGGGCCTCGGCCAGTACTTTCAGGCGCGCATCGCCGGAGCGCCGCTCGGGTACGGCCCGGATGGCCTCGCGCGCTTCCTCCAGGCGGCCCTGCCGCGCCAGGATGTTGGCGCGCCGCGTCTGCACCGCCAGCGCCTCGTCGGGCGATCGGACCTGCGCCAGCAGCTGATCCGCAGCGGCGTAATCACCCCGCCGTTCGGCCAGCCGCGCCAGCATCAGGCGGGCACGGTCACGGCCGGCCGCGCGGTCGGCGCCGGTCTCGGGGTCGGCGGCGTCGTTCGCAAGCGCCAGATAGCGCGACAACACCGTTTCGGCCTCTGCATCCTGGCGTTCGTCGGCCAGCAGGGCGCCATGGACCAACCAGCCCTCGGGATAGCCGGGAAGCCGGGTGGTCAGGTTTTCCAGTTGTGCCAGGGCTTCGGGAATCCGCCCCGCCTCGTTCAGGGCGCGGGCGTAGCCGATCTGCACCTCGGGCTTGGCATCCGGGGTGGCCAGGTAGTCGCGCACCAGGGGCTCAGCCCGTGTCTCCCCGGTGGCCAGCAATTGCAGCGACAGCAGGGCCGGCCACTCCGACCGCTCGTTCGCCGCCCGGCCCAGGGTGGCGGCGGCAAATGCACCGGCCTGGTCGCCGGCCTGGGCGCGCAGGCGGCCGACGGTGGTCCAGGCGGCGGGGGCCAGGGTCGGGTCCTTCAGCGCGTCCGTCAGGGCGCGCTCCACCGCTTGCGCCGCCGCCGCCTTGTCGGCCACGCGCTGATAGAGCGCGGGCAGGGCCAGGACGATCGACTCCTTCTCGGCGGCGGGCAGCGACGACATCAGGCCGCGCAACGGGGCTTCGGTGTCGGCCACCTTGCCCAG
>Ga0209572_1001847_pt1 | contig 12053 bp, 15 predicted proteins | sample EBPBio232012_DNA_FD_185867 | JGI IMG/M metagenome (GOLD analysis project Ga0209572, IMG submission 185867) | Wastewater treatment Type I Accumulibacter community from EBPR Bioreactor in Madison, WI, USA - Reactor 1_1/23/2012_ DNA (SPAdes)... | ecosystem: Engineered > Bioreactor > EBPR >...
CATGCGTTTGCGCAAGGCACGCATATCGCGCGTATAGACCAGCCATGTTTGCAGATAGCCTTTGATCCAGCGGGCGCGTTGGTTGAACCATGCTTTGAGCGTGATCGGCGATTCCTCAAGCGTCATCGAATCGAGCATTTCGGTGCGATAGCCGAAATAGGCGAGGCGGATGCCCAGATCCGCGTCTTCGGTGACGTTGAAGGCATCCCATGCACCGACCTCGCGCAATATGGCGGTGCGCAGGTGGTTGCTGGTGCCGCCCAGTGGAATCGGAATGCCGATATGCTGGAGCGCGGGCAGCATGAGTTTGAACAGGGAGCTGTATTCGATGGCAAAGAGGCGGGTCAGCATGTTCTCATTGCGGTTATAATAATTCAGTGGCGCTTGCAGGCAGGCGACTTTTGCATCCGCGCCGCGGAACTTCGCGACGGATTTCTTGAGCTGCGATGCCTCGGGTGCATCCTCTGCATCGAAGATCACGACGAATTCGCCCCGCACGTCGGCGAGTGCGACATTGCACGCCTTGGGTTTCGTGCGCGGGTGCGAGGGCGGCACTAGCACCAATTCGCAATACTCCATTGGGTGGGCATCCTTCACGGCGCGGATGGTCGGCGCATCGTCCGTCTCGCAGATCAATTTCACATCGAGCAGGTGCTTCGGATAATCGAGCGCATGAATCGCATCAAGCAGATTACGAATGGTCGTTTCACCCTCGCGATACATCGGCACCAGAATCGAATAGATGGGTAAGTCGGCATCCGCTGGTGGTTGCAACAGCTTTGCGCGCGGTAGTTCCAGCCAGATCATGTAGAGGTAGAGTTTGAAGCCGAGCGTGGATAGGTAGAACACGTTGCACAGGATAATCAGAAGATACCAGAGTTGTTCGGCGGAAGAGATGAACAATGCGGTGCCAAGCAGTACGATAGCCATTGCGGTGCTTAGCATCTGCTTTCGTGTCATGGTGCGGTCGGCGCTTAGGTACTTGAAACGGCGGCGCAGCCCATGCACCGCATAACGCGTAGCGCTGATGGCGCCTTCGCTTGCAAGCATTTGCCGGATATCACGTGGCGAGGTCACTACGAGCTTGATATGCAGCGCGTAATGGCGCGTTGCCCAAGCGATGAGTGCGTCCGAAGGCTCCGAAGTCGCAAGCGTCAGCGTGCTGCCTTCCAAAGCATAAGGCACATAGAAACGCGCATGATAATGCGCACGGTCGCGCGGTTGCATGAGCTTTCTGACCAACGGGGCGTTATCAAGCCAGACAACGGGCAGGGCGTGCTGTGTGGCAATCGCCTCGGTGATGGCGCGCTGTGGCAGCAGCCCGTAACGGGTCATGATATCACCCAGACGCGCCTTGAATTGCGCTTGTAGCGCGAGCGCCTTGTCGACGGCGGGAATATTCAGCGCGCTATGCTCCTTGAGAATGTCACCAAGCAAACGCATCAGAACCTCTGTACCAGACCGATGGAAAAGCCTTGCCCCGCGCCGGTCTGTTCGCCGCCCATATGGGTGAAGTAACCGAAGCTGAGTTGCTGACTATCGCTCAGCGCGTAATAGGCGTTTATTTCTGTTTTATAGAGATCATAATCCTGCTCGCCGTCCTCGCGGAACACCTGCACATTCGCGTCGGTGGCAATCACCGCGCGTACACTGGGCACAAGCAACAGGTCGTCACGCAGATACATGCCATACGATGCGTCGAGGCGATATTGCCCCTTCAGGCTGCGGCTACGTTCGCGATAACCTGCGCGCACATCGATATAGTCGCGCGGGCTGATGATGGGCAGGTTATGACCGAACAGTAACGACAGCTCGATATCCGTCGCTTCGCTGCCGCCACGTGGCGAGCCCGCATTCTGGTACCAGCTGGGTAGTTTAACGAGTGGCTGTATCGACAGCACCGAATGGTCGGATGTGAGTAATACGAAGCGGGCGAAGAATTCAGGGTCGGCAATACCGAGATTGTCATTGCCCTGTTCTACATGGTTCACGAACAGGTTGGTGCCGAGTGTCACGTTCTTGCGCCAGCCATACTCTGCGTAGAGATTCAGCTCGGTCTTGGTGAATTCGCTCTGGCTCAATTCATCGCCGCCGGAATCATAATAGCTGTCGGTCTGGTAGATGAGTGCTTGTGTGCTGAGCAGGGTGTTGCCTTCGTCTTGCAACCATGCGCCCGCAAAGGCAGGGCAGGGAAGAAGCAACAGTAATGGCATCCATGCAAGTTTCATGGATGTATTCATATCGACGGAACCAATGAAAGGCTAGTGGAGCTTCTGGACTTGCTCGAGCGCACGGGTGATCGTGGGATCTTCCTTGGCGCTTTTGAGTTGCTCGCCCACCAGCAGGCGAGTTGCCGATACCGCGATGTCCACGATGTGTTCACGCACCTGCGACACGGCATCTTTCTCCAGACGGGCGATCTTCTCGTTCGCTTGTTCGCTACGACGCTCGACTGCGGTCTTCAGGTCTTGCTCAGCGCGTTGTTTCATGCGCTCGACTTCGACCTTCGCGTCCGCCAAGGTCTTTTCGGCCTCTGCGAGCATTTCCTTTTGCTTCTGCTTGTAGGTCTCGAGCAACGCTTCCGCTTCCTGACGAAGTTTGGTCGCTTGTTCGAGCTGATCTTGGATCTTTGCGGAACGACCGTCGAGGCCTTTAACGACCATCGGCAATACGTACTTGATGAACGCCGCGAGGAAGATGACGAAGCTGATCGCTACCCAATTGGTCGGATTGTCATACCACGCTTCCATAGTCTTTTTCCCTTTTGCTCCGGCAGCGGCCTATCGGCCATCGCCGTTCACGTTTAAGCTACCTTCTTCACTGCGGATTCAGCATCGTCGGCTGCGACTTCCTTGCCCAACAGCTTAGCGGCCATGGTCTGCACCAGGCTCGCAGCAGGTTGGGTCACGGCAGCCAGCGCCTTTTCGGTTGCCGCCTTTGCAGACTTCTCGGCATCGGCCACCTTGCCTGCAAGCACCTTATCCAGCTTCGCCTGTTCGGCGGTGGCATGGGTGTTGATGCTGGCTTGCGTCTCGGCGATTAGCGCGCTTGCTTTGCTGCGCGCATCTTGGCCTGCAGCCTCGAAGTTGCTTTTGGCAGCTTCTGCGTTTGCCTTGAAATCCTCGGCTTCCTTGAGTGCACTCGAGATGGCGTTATCACGTGTATCAAGCACGCGGCGCATCATCGGGTTGATCTGGAAACCGACAAACAGCAGGAGCACGAAGAAGCTCGCAGCCAACCACACGAGTTGCGAAGCAAACCATGTCGGGTCGAGCTGCGGAATCTTGGCGGCGAACGCAGGTTCGCTCACCAATGCCACTGCTACGGCAAACTGTAGACTACGTTTGATCATTAGCTGTTGATCATGATCGCGAGTACGAATGACAACAGACCCATGAACTCGGCGAATACGGTACCGAGAATCGCGGTCTTACGGATTTTGTCTTCTGCACCGGGGTTACGCGCGATACCTTGGGTTGCGCCACCGAAGATGAGGCCTACGCCGATCGCTGCACCGAGCATACCGATTGCGCAAAGACCCATACCAACGAACTTTAATGCTTCCATTTCCATAACAAACTCCACTTTCCAATTTTTAAGTTAATTCTATTCCGCAGCGAATACCTCAATGTGCTTCTTCGTGCAATGCCTCACCGAGGTACATGCACGCGAGCAGGGTGAAAATATAGGCCTGAAGAATCGCGACGAACACCTCGAATGCGTTGAGCAGCACGAGGAACGCCATCGGTGCGACGCCGAAGATGCCCAAGGGCACGACGAAGGCAGCAATGACTTTAAGCAATGTGTGACCCGCCATCATGTTCGCTGCAAGTCGGATAGCGAGCGATGCAGGGCGCGAGAGGAACGAGACCAGCTCGATGAGGAAGACGATCGGTGCGATCCACAGTGGTAGGCCATCGGGTATGAAGTGCGCGAAGAACTTGATGGGGCCTTGTTTGATGAGGCCGATGAGCAGGATGGACAGGAACACCGCCGCACCCAGTGCGAAAGTGACGATGATGTGGCTGGTCACAGTGAAGCTGTAAGGTACCATGCCGAGCAGGTTCGCGAACAGGATGAACATGAACACGCTGAAGATGACGGGGAAGTATTTGCGACCGGCGTGGCCAGCGTTCTCGTCGACGATGCCTTCAACGAATTGGTAGGTCACTTCCGCCATGGATTGCCAGCGGCCAGGAACCATGGCGCGGCGGCGCATGGCGAGGTTGTAGAAGAGCACGATGCTGATGACGGTGAGCACCATGAAGAGTGAAGCGTTGGTGAAGCTGAGGTCATAACCGAACACCGGATCGATATTCACGATCGGGTGCACTTCGAATTGCTGAATCGGGGTATGATGTCCTGCGCTCAAGTCTTCCTCTATGCGTTATCGTTTCTTGTTGCGGCGTTGCGAGTTGCCCTCGCGCTGCCACATGACTCTCACTCCGGCGGCGGAACCGACCATCAGGCCGATCACGACACCCCAAGGAGAGGTATCCTGCCACACATCGAACCCGTACCCGAGACCGATTCCGACAATCGCGGCAGCGACAAAGTCGCTCACAATGCGGATGGCTTCTCTCTCGGCCGAGGCGGGTTCAGCCGCTTTAGGCGTCGAGGTTGCTTCCTTCAGCGCGGAAATCTTGGCTTCCAGCGCCTCCAGGTCGGGGTCAACCTTGTTCATGGCGCGCGCAATCTACTTGGATGACGCCAAGTGTCAAGTGGCTGTTGTTAGGTGTGAATTACTTCGTTTCGGCGGGGGCTTCTGCCTTAGGCTCATCGGGGCTTTCCACGGCCTTGATAAAGGATTCCGTGCTCAGGCCTTCCTTCAGTTCCATGGGTTTGCCATTCAGGAAGAAGCTTGGGGTGCCCTTGATATGCAGTTTTTCCATGCCTTCTTTGCGATTATTGAGGATTTTGGCTTCCAGCGCGGTATCGGCCATGCAGCTATCGAAGGCTGCGGCGTCGGTGCCGTGCTTGGCGCCGATAGTCTTCAGCACTTCCTGGAATTGTGGGGTGAATGCCCATGTATCCTGAGTGGCGTAAAGTTCCTCGAGCAGTTCAAGGCGTTTTGCCTTCGCGCCGCATTCCACCAACATCGCTGCGCGCAATGCCGGCAAGTTCAGCGGGAAGTAACGCACCACGTGGCGCGCCTTACCCGTATCGATCAGCTGTTTCTTGATCTCAGGCAGCATTTCCTTGTGGAATTTCGCGCAGTGCGGGCAGGAGAGTGACGAATACTCAACGATGGTATTGCTCGCATTCGTATTGCCGATGACGATGTCATCGCTGCGGGTCTCGAGCGGTGTGGGGTCATATGGCGTCTGTGGTGCCTGTGCCTGATCGTGGTCATGACCATCCGAAGCTTCGGCGGCGTTGGCGCTTTGGCTGTTCTCTTCGCGCAATTGAAGGCTGTTGGTGTAATAGCCCAGGCCTGCTGCAGCGACGACAACGAGGACGACTACCGTCCATACGAATTTGTTCGAGTGTTTTTTGGTCATGGTTCTTCTCCTGTTGGCGGCAACTTAGTTGCTTCGATTTTATTTGTCACTAGTTCGATAACGTATGGTCGGCATGTAATATGATACGTTCCACTGCCTTGAACCCCGTGTAGCGCGCGATCTGTTCGATGATGGCTTCAAGGCGATATTGGATTTCCGGCGCCAGCTCGGGGGCAACGCTCAAATGCAGAATGCCGCCGGTGGCTTCCGTCTTCGGGAAGATGACTTTTTTCGGTTGCATGGACCTTGCCGCCTCGCGACCGACGATCTCCGTCCAATCACGCATAAGCCTGATGGTGAAGTTGCCTTGCGCATCGAGCATCGGTTTGGTCGTGACCTTCACCACTTCATCGAGCGTGCGCGGGAACAAGCGGCGTTTTCGGTAATGGGGCTTCGGGGTGGTGTTCATGCCGTTCTTTGTTCGAGCACTTCACGAATCGGCGCAAAGCTTTTACGGTGAATATCAAGAATCCCGTGTTCTGCAATCGCCTGCTGATGCTTGGCGGTGCCATAACCGGCGTTGGTATCGAAACCGTATTGTGGGTATTGCAGGCCGTAGGCCGCCATGATGCGATCACGTGTGACTTTGGCTATCACCGATGCCGCGGCGATGGACGCGCATTTGGAATCACCCTTTACGATGGCCTGCGCAGGAATCGCGATCGGTGGAATGCGATTGCCGTCGACCAGTGCGAAAAGCGGCGCGACGGGCAGTGCAGCCATGGCGCGTTGCATGGCAAGTTCGGTTGCGCGCAGGATGTTGATGCGGTCGATTTCCTCCACGCTCGCTTCACCCACACCCACATGGCAATGTTCCATGATGTAGGCATAAAGCGCTTCACGCGATGCGGCGGTCAGCTTCTTGCTGTCGTTGAGGCCTTTGGGCATGACATGCGTTTTGAAAATCACGGCAGCGGCAACGACAGGACCCGCCCAAGGGCCACGACCTGCTTCGTCGATCCCGCAGACGGGGCTTACCGATGATTCTTGCTCAAGTACGAAGGAGGGGACGATACCCATCAGTGCTTAGCTCACGTATTGCGGCCAGTGACCATCTGCAAGCGCTTGCAGGGTCATTGCCTGTTCACCCATCAGATGCTGATAGACCCAGTAATGGGCAAGTACCTGCACCACGTAATTGCGTGTCTCGCTATAGGGAATCGACTCGATGTACAGCAACGGGTCGTTGATGGTGCGTGCGGCTTTTGCCCAGCCAGCAACCGCGCCGGGACCGGCATTGTATGATGCGATGGCGTGGATGAGGCTGCCATTCACCGAAGGTTCGTCCATCAGCATGTCGATGTAAGCGGCGCCGAGGCGCACGTTGGTGCTGGCATCCTTCAACTGCATCTGTTCGATTACGCTTTTGTCGCCACCGGCGAGTTTATGTTCGCCCAAGCGACGCACGATATGGTTCGCAGTGCTCGGTAATACCTGCATCATGCCCACGGCGCCTGCACCGCTCGCCACATCCGGGCGGAAGCCCGACTCTTGACGGCTGATGGCGAAGATCATCGCCGGCTCGATGCTGGCTTGTACCGAAGCGACGGCTTGCGGCATCGGGTAGGATGCGAACAGCGCTTCCTCGTCGGTCAGTTCTTTCATGCGGCTCAGGCGCACTTGCAGGTTCGGCAGGTTGAACTCGCTGGCGAGGGTCACCATGGCCTTGCGCTCATGGCGGCTCAGTTTGCTGAAGAGTGCGCGCAGTTCTTCCTCCGCGTCTTCCTCGCGGTCGATGCTGGCGAGTGCTTGTGCACGCAATACGGCTTCGTTACGGCGCAGCGACGATGGAACATACGGTGCCGCAGCCATCCAGCTTCCCGAATCACCAAGCTTGGCACCGGCCAGCATGCCGTAGAAGGTCGTGGGGTATTCGGCTGCAAGTTCGAGCATGCCGTCTGCTGCGTCGTCGTTCAGTTTATCATACGCGCGATATGCCCAGTAATAGGCGGCAGCGCGGTGCCATTCGCTCAGCTTCTCATTGCTGGCGACTTTCTCGAACTGGTTGGCCGCTTTGCCGTAGGATTGTTCGCGCCAAAGGCTAAGGCCGTGGTACCAGCCCGAAGGCATGCTGCGACCGCCGAGGTGGTCGATATAACCCGCGCCGCGAAGCGCCGCTTCCTGACGTGGTTGTGCTTCGATCTTTGCGCCTTTACGTGAAGCGAGTGCACGGATTTTCGCAGCTTCCGGATGATCCGAGAAATTCTCGACCCATGCCTTGAGTTCGCGCGGTTCCGACTTGTAATCTTTGTGCATGTAACGCTGCGCCAATACGTGGCCTAGCAGAAGCTGGCTATCGAGCTGGGCGATCATTTCGTCGGCCTTCACGAAGTCGCCTACGTCTTGCGATAGGTAGATGGATTGGTACAGCGCACGATCATGCGGGGTGAGTGCGTCAGGACGCACGGGCGCGGTGTATTCGACCACGGTCTGTTCTGCGGGCATAGGGGCAGGGGTCGGGGCAGTGAAGCTCAGTGCCACTAGTGCACCCGCCGTCAACAGAAACCCAGATACGATATAGCGGCGCTTTGAGCTTTGTCGTAACTCCATGACACGCGCGGCTAGGCTTGCTTTTATTCTATTCATTTTTGTTCTTTTAAATGTTGGGTTGGCTATATAGTAGGTGCAGCGCAATAAAGCAACCATTAGGTTTTGATAGGTTTACATATCAATGGGTTAGCTTGTGCTTAACCGCTTTTAGTGCTTGTTTTAGCTGTAAAAGGTCGGCCCATGCCTGTTTTTTGGCGGAAGGCTGCCGTAAAAGGTACGAAGGATGGTACACGACATGTACCGGCACTTCTTTGTCTATATACCCATTCTTATAAGAGAACACCTGACCCCGTAAGCGGGTGATGCCAGTGGTGCTGTTCAACAGTGCTTTGGTGGCGGTGCCACCCACCAATACCAGCGTATGCGGATTAACCAGTGCGATATGCTTCTCGACGAACGGGCGGCATATCTCGAGCTCTTCGGTCGTGGGTTGGCGGTTGCCCGGCGGGCGCCAGAATAGCGTGTTACTGATGTAGAAGTTCTCTTTGCGATTGAGGCCGATGAAGCCCAGCATCTTGTCGAGCAACTGGCCGCTGACGCCGCAGAACGGCACGCCCGCCTTATCCTCATCCGCGCCGGGTGCTTCGCCGATGAACATCAGGCGGCTTTCGGCAATACCCTCGTATATCACGGTGTTCGTGGCGGTTTTCTTGATGGCGCAGCCGTCGAATCCCTTGATGGCGGCATAGAGCTCGCTCAGGCTGGTTGCGGCATCTGCCAGCGCGCGGGCTTGGCCGATTGCTTCCGATAATCCGGCGGTGGGGGCGCTCACGCTCATAGGGGCACTGGTAATCGGTGCGGGTTCAGATACGACAATTCTTATCTCTGGGGTCTGCGGAGTCTCTTCCACAGCCATGTCCACGCCGATTTCGGTGAGCCAATGCAAGGCCTCATATGCTTGTAATTCTGTGGATATGTTAGGGTTTGTGGCCATTTTGCACTGAAATCGTAACCAATTTTTAACGAATTTTAGCTAATTTGAAAGCTAGAGACGGAAACATACAGGGAAGTTATGTCGGCACAACAGGATTATTACGCACCGGATATCGCGGCCAAGGCAGTGGTGGAGTTCACCAATGCATTCCGTAAATTCTCGGATGTGGATTACGCGAAAGCGCTGTTGTCGGATCCGCGTATGTCGTCAAACCGCGGTCACTTCGCCTCATGCGGCCTGAATATGCGTGAAGTAAAAACCATCAAAAGTCTGTTGCCTGATTCATTGCCGTTGATGGATGTACAGCGTAAGGCCATCGAATTTCTGGATGCGCTCGATCACGAGCAGGGGGTTATGAGTGGTAGCTAATATTGCAGGACATGCATTTGCCATGGCAGCGCTCGAAGGTTTGCGTGCTGTGACCGCCGAGAACTTTGTTGCGGCAAGAGGGCTTGGCGATATGGCGAACCTTGCCATGCAAGCGATAAGCTCAGTAACAGATGATCTGGTGGCAAACGTCGCGCCCGAAGTCAGCAGTCCTTCGACCCCGGGTCGCTAGTAATCTGCCATAGTTTTTCCGAAATTTTCGTGTAGTATCTGATGCATGTCAGATGAAAACCAATCCGAAGTCATGGAATGTGATGTGCTGATTGTAGGCGCGGGGCCTGCCGGTCTTTCCGCCGCTATCCGCCTCATGCAACTCAACCCTTCCGCCAATGTCATGCTCATCGAAAAAGGCTCTGAAGTCGGGGCGCATATCATGTCGGGTGCGGTGCTTGAGCCGAAATCCCTGAACCTTTTGATACCGGATTGGAAGGAGAAGGGCGCACCGCTGAATACGCCGGTGAAGTCCGACCACTTCGCGTTCCTTACCAAGAAGGGGCGTATTGGTCTTCCTACTCCTCCGCAGATGAATAATCATGGTAACTATATTATATCGCTTGGTAATTTTGCACGTTGGCTTGCTGAACAGGCGACAAATCTTGGTGTGCAAATCTTCCCTGGCTTCACCGCCGCGCATGTCATCATCGAAGACGGTGTGGTAAAGGGCGTGCGCACGGGTGCGTTCGGTATTGCGAAAGATGGAACGAAGAAACATTCCTACCAGCCGCCGATGGAACTACGCGCCAAGACGACATTGTTTGCCGAAGGTTGCCGTGGTTCGATCTCGCAGTTGTTGATGCGCGAGTTCGGCCTGCGCGACACTGCCAACCCGCAGACGTACGGTATCGGTATCAAGGAGCTTTGGCAGGTCGACCCCACGAAACACAAGCTCGGTCGTGTAGAGCATAGCATCGGTTGGCCGATGGACAGCAAGACCTATGGCGGCTCGTTCCTCTATCACCTCGAGGATAATCAGGTGGCGGTCGGTTTCGTGATCGGGCTTGATTACCAAAATCCCTATCTCGACCCCTTCAAGGAATTCCAGCGCTTTAAGAACCATGCGAAAATCCGCCCATTATTCGAGGGTGGCAAGCGCATCTCCTATGGTGCTCGCGCCATCAACGAAGGCGGTTACCAATCCATCCCCAAACTCACCTTCCCCGGTGGCGCGCTTATTGGTTGTGCGGCGGGGTTCCTGAACGTGCCCAAAATCAAAGGCACGCATACGGCGATGTATTCGGGCATGCTCGCGGCCGAGGCCGTGCATGGTGGTGACCACACGACCTATGAAGCAGCATTGCAGAATAGCTGGGTAATGGATGAGCTGAAGGGTGTGCGCAATATTCGCCCTGCGTTCCGTTGGGGCATCTGGGCGGGTCTGCTCTATTCCGCGCTCGATACCTATCTCTTCCGTGGCAAAGCACCGTGGACCTTCAAGCACCATGACGACCACACGTCACTCAAGACCAAGGGGTGCTATGCGCCTATCCATTACCCCGCGCCCGATAACGTGGTGACGTTCGACCGGTTGTCGTCGGTGTTCATTTCCAACACCAACCATGAAGAAGACCAGCCCTCACATTTAACGCTGAAAGATGCGAGCGTGCCGGTGCAGTTCAATCTCGCCTATTATGACGCGCCCGAGCAGCGCTATTGCCCGGCGGGTGTCTATGAAATCGTCGAAGAGGCAGGCAAGCAGCGCCTGCAGATCAATGCGCAGAATTGTGTGCATTGCAAGACCTGCGACATCAAGGATCCCTCGCAGAACATCGTCTGGGTCACGCCCGAGGGTGGTGGTGGCCCTAACTACCCGAATATGTAGTATTTAGTGCCTTTGGCACAGGGGGCGTTCCGCCCCCGCTACCGCTCCCCCTCGTTCGCTCCGCTCCGGCTCACGCAGCTGCGGCGCTACGCAACGTACCCACCATTCACTTTCCTCGCAGGGGAGCGAAGCTCTAATCCGTATCACTTTACAGACGAGGTGATGTTACCTCGCAAAACCAAGGAGTCTTGTATGAAGAAGTCACTGACCACTGCAGCTGTGCTCTCGGCAGTATTGTTCGCATCCCCCGTATTGGCGGGCGATCATCATGGTGGTCACCACGGCAAAATGATGGAGAAAATCGACACCGATAAAGACGGTAAGATCTCCAAAGCCGAGCACGATGCCAAGTCGAATGAGCATTTCACGAAAATGGACACGAACAAGGACGGTTTTATCACCAAGGACGAAGGTGAAGCTGCCCGCGAGAAGTGGAAAGCGAAACGTGCCGAATGGAAGGCCAAGAAAGCCACCGAAGGCGACGTGAAGTAAGCTGACTTTTGTACGGAAGATGCTAACGTGCGACTGATGGTAGCCCATACTCAGTCTGATAGTGAAGTGATGGCGCGCGTCGCCAATGGTGACGCGCAAGCCTTCGCCTCGCTCGTACGAATGCATCTTCCGCGTGCCTATGCGCTGGCGTACCGCACCCTCCTCAATTCGGCGGAAGCAGAAGAGGTCGCGCAGGATGCCTTCACCAAGATCTGGGTGAAAGCGCGCGAATATGACGGGTCGCGGGCGGCCTTTGCCACATGGCTGCACCGTATCGTGGTTAACCTGTGCCTCGACCGGATTCGCCAGCGCAGACCGCATGATGGCGACGATGCGCTTGCCGAGATCGCCGATAAAGGACCCTCCGCCG
>Ga0209572_1001850_pt1 | contig 12041 bp, 10 predicted proteins | sample EBPBio232012_DNA_FD_185867 | JGI IMG/M metagenome (GOLD analysis project Ga0209572, IMG submission 185867) | Wastewater treatment Type I Accumulibacter community from EBPR Bioreactor in Madison, WI, USA - Reactor 1_1/23/2012_ DNA (SPAdes)... | ecosystem: Engineered > Bioreactor > EBPR >...
TGATGTCGGTGTAGGCACCCGGTGCCAGGCTGGTATTCAAATTCCAGCGCAGCAACGTCCGTCCCGTCCCGTTGTAGTTGGGAATGACTTCGGTGGGTGTGGGACTTGCCGATCCGTCCACATACGTAAAACGGGCGTCCAGCAGGTCGGCAATAGACGGGTTGAGGAGATTGTCTGTGGCATACGCCTGGTTTTGCACGCGCAAACGGTAGTTGAGCGTCCCGTTGGGGCTGACGCTTGTCGATCCCGGCGTAATCGCCTTGTTGAGGTAGTAGTACGACGACGGCGGAACGACCGCCACGGAGCCGCTTACAGGCACTTCGGCACCGCCACCGCCACCGCCACCGGAGCCGCAGCTAACCGCGTACGAACCTGCAACCGAGATCGTCGAGGGCGTCGCAACCGGGTTGCCGTTGCGGTCGGGACTGATCACCGTCCCGTCAAAGCCGTAGCCCGACGAGTCGAATCCGGCGGGAACCGGCGCAAGGAAGGTGTAGCGAATGGCCGTCACATATTCCCCCGCTCCCAAGCCGAGCGACGAGACCTGAACAATGGTGTTCGTCGTATAATCGCCCGACGTTTGGAAGGAGGGATTGAGGTTGGTGGTGTATTCAAGGCGCACCGGAAGGACGGCACCGTTCACGGTGATCGACGTCGCATTCATTTGGGCGGGAATGTTCTGCGTCACGCGGTAGCCCGTCAGCGGCACGTTGCCGATGTTGCGCACGCGGATGCGGAAGCCGCCTGAGTGCCCCACCACCACTTCACTGGGGCTAATGGGCGTAAACGATGTGGACACGTTGCACGCCGACGCAGCCAGCGTGTGCGTAACGTTGTCGGTAAGCGTCTGCGGCGTGCCACCCAGCGGCGTACCCACGGCCGTGGCCGTGTTGGTCACGCTCTGCCCCGCAGTGAACAGCGAAATCGGGTAGTTCAACGTCAGCGTGCGGACGATCGACGTGCTGGTGCCCATGTCGAACGCAGGCCACGTTACCGTGTGCGTGCCCGCATTGTAGGTGCCCCCGCCGGAAGACGAGACATACACCGCTCCCACTGGAAGCTGGTCGGTGACGACCACGCTCTCGTAGCTGAGCGAGTTGGTCGCAGGCGTGGCCAAGGTAAGCCAGTATGTGTAGTCGCCACCGACCGAGGTAGCCGTCCGGAGCGTCTTGTCAAGCGTGGCTTGCGCCGTCGCCGTCGCCGTCACGACCGGGGCCGTCGCCGTGACCGACGCGGCGTTTTTGGCCGAGAAGGTCGCGCTGTTGGTCGTCGTCGTCCCGTTGGGCGTCGTGCCGGTGGGGAACCGGACGGTGAGCGTCACCTCCCCCGTTGAACCCGCCGGCAGTGGATTGACAAACGTCCACGTCGCCGTGCGCGTAGTTGCGTTGTAGGTGGCCGAGGTTGTCTGGCCGCTCCCTGTAAGTGCCACATAAGCGGCAAGGCCAGAGAGCTCGGGAGGGAGAACATCCTCGATCTTGGCCTGCACACACGGCGCGGTGGTAGAGAGGCAGTTGTAAAGCAGCCGATAGGTAAAGGCCTGTCCGGATGGGACGGTGGTGGAGCCGATCACCTGCTTTTGCAGCTGCAAGGTCTGGGCGGTCGCAGGAGCGGCCATCACCAAACCGAGGAGCGCAAACAAGGCGACAACACCTCGGGTCATAACACGACGCATTGCGAAAAGGGAGAGAGCGTACAATGGACACGGCCGGCGCAGCAGCACCGCCGGGGGAACGGCTGAGGGCTCCGGCAAACCCTGTTCCGACTTGAGCGCATCGCCCGCTTCTCTGCGTCCCTTCACGCGAATCAGCCCCTCAAGCAACAAATCTGCATCGTTTCAAAACAGCAATTAGATTTTTTTCACACGACGACAGTCTGCATGCAGGCGCACTTCGGAACAAAGATGCCCGTGCGCTCGAATCTGATTCAAGATGAGACGCCGCCCCACGGGGTTGATTCTTAGGGCGAAGAATTGGGCAACCCCGCTCTCTCTTGTACGCTGCGGCCCCCCAGCGCGTGTGGGCATTGCTCATGCGGCGAAAAGCACGAGCATCAGGTAGTTAGGCCCTTCGCCACCCTCCGGCATCGCTCCACCGCATCGTATGCACGCGCCACCCACCGGTTCTTAAGGCTCGGTATCACCGCCTCCGATCCTTTCGAAGCCATGCAATCGACCTGCCAAGCCGCATTGTACCCCCCCACCACATTATCGGCACTCAGGCCCGCGAGCTTAACCGAATCGGGCGGACGGGGCCGGTGGTGGCGGCGGGCGGAAGAACGGCTACCCCCAGAGGACAGTGACCGGCAACGGGAAATCGGTGACGACAGGCGGGAAGGCCGTGGCGGCGTGCGGATCTTCGAATGTCCCCGGCTCGGGAACAACGGTAGACGCGTCGCTCCCGCCGCTGTCGTCGGGAGCGTATGCGGTGCGGGTGCAGGCCGACGGACGTTCAACCAGCCGCCTCGCCGCCGTGCGATGAAACGCGAAGCCCCCTGTCAGGGCCATCGACCCTGACAGGATGTTTCGGTAAACGGCCTTACCGGCCGACGACGAGCCGCAAAAGCGGAGCGAAGCCCTCGCCCACCACTCGCACGAAGTACGTCCCTGTACCCCAACCCGACACGTCCAGCGGAATACGAATCGTCTGGCTTCCGGAAAGCTCGGCCGTCTCGACGCGCAGGCGCTCCCGCCCCGTCACGTCCACCACCGACACCGTCACCCGCTGCGGATCGCGCACGGCAAGCGCCAACGCCGTCGTGCCGCGTGCCGGGTTGGGGCCGGCCACACGCACGCGAACGGCGTCGGTCATCCCCACGAATGCTTCCACGGCGTCGTGGACGTGCAGCGTCCCGTCGGTGTCGAGTTGGCGGAGGCGGAAGCGGTAGCGGCCCGCTTCGAGACCGTCCACGGCGAAGGCGTAGTCGTGCTGCTCGGTCGTGGTGCCGTGCCCGTCAAGGCGGGCGGCCTCGCGCCACGTCGTCTCGCCGAGGCCTTGGACGTCGAGCAGGAAGGCGGCGTTGTTGGTTTCGCTGGCCGTCGTCCAGCGCAGCGTCACGCGGCTGTCGCCCGTTTGCGTGGCGGAGAAGGCGACGAGTTCGACGGGCAACGTGCCGTTTTCGCCGGCCGTCCAGCGGCTGAACCCATCGACGCCGGAGAGGGTGATGCGGTTGCGGGAGAGGCTCACCGTCCCCCCTTCTTGCGTCCACGTTGCGCCGCCGTCGGTGGAGCGAAAGAGCTTGAGCGCCGACTCGGTGAGGCCCGTAAGGTCTTCGTCGCGGTAGAAAAAGCGCACGAGCGCGTCAAGGCCGGTATTCTGCTGGGCCGAGACGTCGAAGTACCGGGCAATGCCGGAGGCTCCGGTGGAGGTTTGCACCGTGTGCCCGCGCACAACGGTGGTGAGGCCGAGGTTGGCGTTCGAGGTGATCTCGAACCCGAGATTCGCGGGGTTGACCTCGTCGGGGGCGTCGAGCGTCCGTTGCGCCACGAGCGTGCCCTCGCCGAACACACGCCCGGCGCTCTCGCGCAGGCCGGCGACCGGGCCAAAATCCACACGGTGCCCGCCAAGATCGAGGTCGCCACGGAGGACGATGAGCGAGTCGACGAGCGTCACGTCGGTGCCAAGCGTGGCCGTAACGCCAGTCTTGTCCACGATCAGGGTGGAGAGGTCTTGGAAAGTCGCGTCAACGGTTTGCGTCTCGCCGCCGACGAGGCGCAGCGTGCCAGGCCCCACGACCGTCCCGCCTCCGATACTGCGTGCAAGCGAAAGCGTCTGCCCGGCAAGGCGAAGACCGCCTCGGGTGAGCGTGAGCGTACCGTTCACGATGAACGGCCCGGCGAGCACGAGGTCGCCACCGTCCTTGCGCACCACGATGTCGGTTGCCACGCAGGGGCCGTTTGCGACCGTCTGGTCGCCCGTTGCGCCGTTGAACAGGATTGCGCCGCCCGTGAGGGTGGAGGTGCACGTAAAGCGGTCAATCACGCGCAGCGTGTCGGTGTTCGCCATCGTGTGCGGGGCCGTCAGGCTCACCGTGCCGAGGGGCGACGCGATGCTCAGCAGCCCTCCTGCGCCCCCGAACTCGACCGCCGAGAGACCGAGGTCTTCGATTGTGTTGTCGGGCTGCTCCACAAGCCCCACGCCGAAGGCGTAGATGGCCGTGGTGTTGCTCGCGGCGGGCAAAAACGAGACGGTAACGTTCGCAGCGGTCGCCGAGCCGAGTTGCACCTGGGCATAGGCACCCGGCGCGAGGAGCACCGTTAGCCCGCCCAGCAACCGGGCCGAGGCCAAAAAGTATCGCATGGCAGTAGAGAAGCGAAAGGCACGCGGCGAGCGCGACGACGGGCATGGCCGCACCAGAAACCGCCGCCGAACCGGGAGTGCCCGTGCAGAGGGCGACGTCAGGGTGTGGGCGTGCGTTCGAGGAGCGCATCGAGGGCAGTGCGCAGGCGTGCCACCTCGGCCGCCAAGCCCTCAAGGGCGGTGAGCCGGGCGGTGAGCCGGGCGGTGGCGTCGTCGAGGCGAGCCGTCGCCGTGTCGAGGCGGGCGGCGGTAGCGCCAAGAGCTGCGCGGAGCGCGTCCACCTCGGCCGAGAGCAGGGCGTTGTCGGCGCGGAGCGCGTCGGTGCGGAGCGCGAGGGCGTGGACGGCCGCGAGGTTGATGCCGTCGATGTCTCCCGTGTTGATCGTCGTGGAGTCCGTGCTCAGGCCGAAGGCGCGTTGCCAGTCCTGCGCCATCGGGCCGACGTGGCGCACGTCCGGCGCGACTTCGGCTTGGGCGGTGTAGCGCCACATCGAGACGGGCACCTGCGGCAGACGCGCCAGCACCTCCTCGCCGTCGAACGCCTCGATGTCCTGCTTGCGGTGCCGGTCCGAAAGCGTCTGCCACGAACCGCCACCGCTGCTGAGCGTGACCCCCACCGTCGTCGTAGCGTTCGTGAAGAGACGGTAGCCGCCCGCCGCCCGCACGCTGAACTGGTTGTTCGCGCTTGCCAGTAGGGAGTCGGTCGTCGAAGCGTCGGCGAAGACGATCGCCCCGGCTCTGCCGTCGGCACTGGCTCGTTGGCCAATGGCGACGCTGTAGTCGCCGGAGGCGGTCGTGCGGTAGCCAATGGCGACGCTGCCCGTCCCGCCCGAATGGCTCCGGTAGCCGAGCGCGGTGCAGTACGACCCCGCGCACGAAGAGAGGTACCCCGCCGCAAAGCCTCCCAATCCCGGCACCGTCACCCCGTACCCGAAGGCGGCCGAATAGTAGCCGACGCTCCCTTCGTCCCACGCCGTAGCGCCCGAACTACCGGCGGAGCCTGCGCGGAAGGCCGCTTTGGAGGCGCTCCACACCATACGCTCGCCGCCGCCGCTGGCCGGGGTGGCACCGCTGCCCAGTAGGCCGGTGGCCAGCAGGCTGCCGTCGTTGTATGTGGAGAAGAGGTTGACGGGGGTTGTGCCGTTGAACCCCGCCCGGGGTGCGCGGATGCCAAACGTCTGAACAAGGGGCGTCTGGGCAAAGACGGGGCCGGCGGCGCAGAGGCCAAGGAAAAGGACGGCGGAAAAACGGCGGCGCATAGCAGCGAGGAGATGAAAGGCCAGAGCAGTCGCAAGGCATCGTCTCATAGTACGAGTCCGCTAAGCGAAACGAACCCATCGGGTTGAAAACATTGGAGCGGTCCAACCACCGAGGCCGCTGCGCCGGGCCAGGGTGGGGGGAACGTAGGTCGAGGATCCGCCCGCAACGTTTGCCGCCGCCGGGACCTTTGCGCCGGGCTTCCGGTGTAGAAACGGCCCTACCTTACCGGATCATTCCCTGACTCCCATGCCCAAGTTTGGCACCGACGGCTGGCGCGCCGTCATCGGCGACGATTTTACCTACGCCAACCTTCACATCGTCGCCGAGGCCACGGCACGGTGGCTCGTCCAAACCCGGGGCGGCAAGCCCAACGCCACGGGCCAACCGTCGGCGGTGCTCGGCTACGACACCCGGTTCCAAGGCCGCGCCTTCTCCGAGTACGTCGCCCGCGTGCTCGCCGAAAACGGCGTGCGCGTCGTCCTCTCCGCCGCCCACACCACCACGCCCGCCATTTCGTGGGCCGCCGAAGCGTACGGCGTCGACGCGGGCCTCGTCGTCACGGCCAGCCACAACCCGCCGTCCTACAACGGCTTCAAGATCAAGGCCTACTACGGCGGCCCGGCCTCGCCAGAGATGATCGACGAGGTCGAGGCGCTCTACGCCGCCGCGCCCGGCCCGGAACCGCGCCCGTTTGCCGTCCTGCAAGCCGCCGGCCTCATCGAAGAGAAGGAGGTGACGACCGACTATGTGCACCTGCTTCACGACCGGCTCGACCTGCCCGCCATCCGCCACGCCGACCTCCTGATCGCCCACGACGCGATGTTCGGAGCCAGCCAGGGACTGATCGCCGAACTCGTCGGGCCGGAGCGGGTCATCCAGCTCCACAACGACCTCAACCCCGGTATGCACGGCCAAGCGCCCGAGCCGATCGAGAAGAACCTGACGCTGCTGGCCGAGACCGTCCGCGCCCACGGCTGCGCGCTCGGCATTGCCAACGACGGCGACGCCGACCGCGTGGGGCTGTACGACGAACACGGCGACTTTGTGGACAGCCACCGCATCATGGCGCTGCTCATCAAGTACCTACACGAAGAGCGCGGCCTCAGCGGAAGCATCGTCAAAACGTTCTCCACGACGCACCTGCTCGACAAGATGGGCGCGAAGTACGGCCTGCCGGTGGAGACGACCAAGATCGGCTTCAAGTACATCGCCCCCAAGATCGTCGAAGGCGATGTGCTCGTGGGCGGCGAGGAATCCGGCGGAATGGCCGTCAAGGGCCACATTCCCGAGCGCGACGGCATCTACATCGGGCTGCTCGTGGCCGAGATGGTCGCCAAGCGCGGCAAGACGCTCTCGCAGCTCGTGGACGAGGTCTTCGCCGAGTTCGGCGTGCACGTCGATCTGCGGCTGGATGTGCATACGACGCACGAGAAGAAGGACGCCATCCTCAAGCGCCTCGCTGACGGCGGGTTGACCGAAATCGCCGGGCAGAAGGTGAAGGCCGTGGAGACGCTCGACGGCTACAAGCACCTGCTCGACGGCGACAGCGGCGCGTGGCTGCTCGTGCGGCCCTCCGGCACCGAGCCGGTGCTGCGCATCTACGCCGAAGCCGACAGCCGCGAGGCCGCCAAAACCCTCCTCGACGACACCGCGCACCAGTTGGGCGTCTCCGGGCACTGACCCACACGGTTCACCCGGTCAAGGTGCGACCTTGACCGGGTGGTTTTTGGCGGCGCATCGTCCCAACGATTCGTTGCGTTGCGGCGCGTAGAGACGGCCCAATGGGCCGTCTCTACCGTTGGTGCAAACGTTGGCGCGGATCAGACGGCGGGTTCGGCGGCACGGGTGGCCCCGTCGCCGGACGCGGCCCCGGCGGGCAAGAACGTCAGCCAGCCGTGCGGATCGTTGCCCGTCTCGACCACGTCCATGAACGCCCGCTGCACCCGCTCCGTGATCGGGCCGCGGCGGCCTTCGCCCACGGTGTAGCGGTCGACCGAGCGGATCGGCGTCACTTCGGCAGCCGTGCCGGTGAAGAACAGCTCGTCGGCGAGGTAGAGCAGTTCGCGCGGCATCGCCTGCTCGCGCACCTCCACGCCCTGCTCCTTCAGCAGCGTCATTACGCTGGCGCGGGTGATGCCGGTGAGGATGGACTGCGCGGCGGGAGTCGTGTAGACGACGCCGCCCTTGACGAGGAACAGGTTCTCGCCCGATCCTTCCGACACCAGCCCTTCGGTGGTGAGCGCGATGCCCTCTTCGAAGCCGTTCAGGACGGCCTCCATCTTGATCAGCGACGAGTTGAGGTAGTTGCCGCCCGCCTTCGCCATGGCCGGGAGGGTGTTGGGCGCGTAGCGGTTCCACGTCGCCACCTGCACGTCCACGCCCTGTTCGAGCGCTTCGGGGCCGAGATACTTGCCCCATTCCCACACCGCAATCGCCACCTCGACCGGGTTGCCGAGCGGGTTGACGCCCATCTTGCCGCCGAACCCCCGGTACACGAGCGGGCGGATGTAGCACGCGTCGAGGCCCGACGCCGACACGGTGTCGAGCACCGCTTGGTTGAGTTCGTCGAGGGTGTACGGGATCTCCATTCGGTAGATCTTGGCCGAATCGATCAGCCGCTGCATGTGCTCCGAAAGCCGAAACACCGCCGAACCACGGTCGGTCTTGTAGCAGCGGATGCCCTCGAACACCGACGAGCCGTAGTGCAGCGCGTGGGTGAGAATCGGGACGGTGGCTTGGTCGAAGGGAACGAGTTGGCCGTTGAACCAGACGTCGTGGGTGCGCATAGCGGCGGGCGGGTTTAGCGAGAAACGATGCCGCAACCTACCGCATCCGAGGCGAAACGTGCCCGGATTTTGCCGTTCCGGAAGCGCTTTTCACACGACCTCGCCCGATCGCCGATGTTTTGCGTCGACAACGAGTGTCCGACCTAAGTCTTTTAAGCGACGCCTCTTCGATCCGGTCTGTTGCCCCCGCCACGAGGATGCGCGTACACTCGCCGGCTGCGCGTCAGCGCGTACCGGAAGATCGTCGCCAAGATTTTGGTCGACGCCCGCAGCGTGCCCGAAACCGTCCCGGTGATCTTGCTCACGCCCACGCGGCGGCGGTACGACACCGGCACCTCGGCCAACCGAAGCCCGGCCTCGGCGGCGCGAATCTGCATCTCAATCGTCCAGCCAAACGTGCGGTCGGTCATCCCAAGGCGTTCGAGATCGTCCCAGCCGATTGCCCGAAACGGCCCGAGGTCGGTGCAGCGCACGCCCCAGATCGCCCGCAGCAGTGCGCACGCCAGCCGGTTGCCCACGAGCGCCTGCGGCAGCAACGCCCCCGCTTCGACCCGTCCGGCGACCCGCCCCGCCATCCGGCTCCCGAGCACCCAATCGGCGTCGCCGCGCAGGATCGGACGGACGAGCAGCGGCAGTTCGTCGGGATGATCCGAGTAGTCGCCGTCGAGAAACACAACCACCGACGGCGGCCCTTGGGGGCGGCTTCGCAGGTGCGCCATTCCGGCGAGGCAGGCGTAGCCGTAGCCGCGCCGGGCCTCGCGAACCACCGTGGCTCCGGCGGCGCGGGCGTTCGCCTCGGTTTCGTCGGTGGAGGCGTTGTTCACGACCACCACCTCGTCCACCGGCACACCGTCCACCTCAGCGGGCAGATCGCCGAGGACATGCCCGATGGCGCGGGCTTCGTTGAAGGCGGGAACGATGACGGCGACGGTCGGCACAGGCGATCAGTTGCGGCGGGTCGTGCGGCCCGTACGCTTGTTGTAGGCGGCGTAGGTCAACCGGCCGCTTCCGAAGAACCAGCGGTACGAGGTTATGTACCGGGCGTCCTCGGCACTAAAATCCAGCCATTCGACCCCGTTGTTCGAGCCGTAGCGCGCCGACGAGAGCGACGTGCCCACGCTGAACCGGGTGGCGAGCCGGTAAGCCTGCCGGGTGCCGTTCATCAGCACCAGTTGGCGCTGGCCGCTCGGGTAGGTGAGCGTGGCCACGGTGAGGGGTCCGCCGTGGGTATAAATCGGGCCGTGGGTGGCGAGCGATTGCGCCGAAACGGGCACGACCGTGAGGGGCAGAGCCAACGCAGCGGCGCACCACCAAGCAGCAAGCGTACGCATAAGCGAAGAAAGAAAGGCGACGGCAAGGTACACCATTCAAGACGAGAGCCGCGCAGGACGCGGCGAAGCGAAGTACCTTCGGGGGACACGCCCTGCCCCACCGCACCGATGATCCGCCTCGCCGACCTCGACCCTCGCGCCCCCAAATCCGCCGACAAGGACAAGATCAAGCGCGCCACCGCCAAGCTCGTCGCACACATCGGCGAGCGGCAAGACCGGCTTTTCGCTCAGCGACAGCACAGCCTGCTCGTGGTGCTGCAAGGCATGGACGCCTCCGGCAAAGACGGCACGGCCCGAACGGTCTTCGGCGACGTCAACCCCGTCGGGCTGCACGCAGTGTCGTTCGTCAAGCCGACGTCCGAGGAGATGGCGCACGACTTCCTCTGGCGCGTCCACCGCCACGCGCCCGCCAAAGGCTACATCCAACTGTTCATCCGGTCGCACTACGAAGACGTGCTCGTCCAGAAGGTCAACGGGTGGATCGATGCCGACCGTGCCCGCGAGCGCTACCGCGCCATCAACGCCTTCGAGCGGCTGCTCGTGAAAGACGCCGGGACGGTGATCGTCAAGTGCTTCCTCCACACGTCGAAGGAAGATCAGTACAAGGAACTGCGCGAGCGGCTGGAAGACCCGACGAAGCAGTGGAAGCACAGCGACGGCGACTGGACGGAGCGGCGGCGCTGGAACGCCTACCAAAGCGCCTACCAGACGGCGATCAACCGGACGAACACCGACGAGGCCCCGTGGACGATTGTCCCGGCGGATCAGGCGTGGTACCGCAACTACATCGTGGCGAAAGCCGTCGCCGACGCGCTCGATTCGCTCTCGCTCGACTACCCGCGCCTCCCCGACGAGACGGTGCAGAAGTTTTTGGCGATCAAGGGGTGACGGGCGGCGACAGACTTCACGCCAGCCGAAACGTTCGTCGGTGGTGCACCGACGGCCCGTGCGCGGCGAGCGCGGCGTAGTGCGCGGCGGTGGGATAGCCTGCGTGGCGTTCGAATCCGTAGGCCGGATGCTCGCGGGCGAGGTCTCGCATCAGCGCGTCGCGGGTGGTTTTGGCCACGATGCTCGCCGCCGCCACCGACAAGCTCTTGCCGTCGCCCTTGACGACGGCTTCGGCGGGGCACGGGAGGTTCGGCGGCAGCCGGTTGCCGTCCACGAGCACGAACGCCGGCGTCATGGCCTCGCCTGTTCGCGGGTTGCGCAGATCGGCCACGGCGCGGCGCATCGCCTCCATCGCCGCGTGCAGAATGTTGAGTCGGTCGATTTCTTCGGGCGAGCAGCTCCCGACGCCCACGGCGAGCGCCACCGCCTCGATATGCCCGCGAAGCGTCTCCCGCTCGGCGGCCTTGAGCGTCTTCGAATCGGCCACGCCCGGCACGTCTACGCCGGGCGGCAGCATCACCGCCGCCGCCACCACCGGCCCGGCGAGGCACCCCCGCCCCGCCTCGTCGACGCCCGCGAGTCCGCCCGAATGCCGTTCCCGCTGCGACGTATCAAAACCCAAAAGTGTCATAGCGGCGAAGGGGGCGAGGGCGTACCTTGAGGCCGCATTCAACCGTCGCCCTTTGATGGAGTTCGTCGCCGCCGGTCGTCCGCCCGCCGGGCATTACAGCCCCGCCGTCGTGTCGGGCGGATTCGTGTTCGTGTCCGGGCAGCTGCCCATCGAGTCGGAAACCGGTCTTCCGTTGGCCGATTTCTCGATCGAAGAGCAAACGCGGCAGGTTTTTGCCAACGTCGCGGGCGTGCTTGCCGCCGCCGGATCGTCGCTCGGCCGGGTGGTCAACGCCACGATCTACCTCACCGATATTGCGTTGTGGCCGCGCTTCAACGCCGCCTACGCCGAAGCGATGGGCGAGCACCGCCCGGCCCGCACGGTCGTGCCCGTGCCCGCCTTGCACCACGGCGTGGCGGTGGAGGTAAGCGTCGTCGCCGAGCGGTAAGGCGTTACTGAATGCGCACCGTGGCTTGGTAGCGGCCGGTTTCGCCGGGGCTTGCGGAGGTAAAAGACACGCGCCATGTGCCGGTTTCGTCCGCACGGTAGTCGATACGGGCGTTGGTTGAGCCGCCTGCATCGTCGTTGTCTTCCTGCTGCCCCGAAGGCGCGCGGAGAATCAGGTACGGGTCGAAGTCGTCGGAGATCATCTCGATCCGAATCGTCTGGCCCGCTTGGACGTCCAGCGTGAGTATATCGGTGAACTCGCCCGATTCCAGCGTGTCGTCGCCGTCTTGAAGCACCCCTTCGACGGTTCGGGCATTGCCGCCGCCCGGCGATGGCTTGGACTCCGGAGCGCTTGGCGAGCGGCCCGGACGCACCACAAACGCCTCCGTTGTATCCGGAATGCCCTCCCCGCCCGCTGCGGCCG
>Ga0209572_1001851_pt1 | contig 12026 bp, 11 predicted proteins | sample EBPBio232012_DNA_FD_185867 | JGI IMG/M metagenome (GOLD analysis project Ga0209572, IMG submission 185867) | Wastewater treatment Type I Accumulibacter community from EBPR Bioreactor in Madison, WI, USA - Reactor 1_1/23/2012_ DNA (SPAdes)... | ecosystem: Engineered > Bioreactor > EBPR >...
TTTATGGGGAATGGCAGACGGAGTAGGGCGTCCTAAGGAAGAAGTAATACCTACATTTAAACCTATCATGAGAGACGTAGGTCAAGATAAGTGGATTAGTAGTCTTGATGGCCACCCGGTATCAAAGCCATCTTCTGATAACGATAATACTGGGATTGATCTTACTAAAACGCAGCAAATGATGAATCTATATCATGAGCCACATACTGCTAAGTCTGAGAACAATCACAAACAGGCTAATGAAGTTGTTGACATTAACAAAATCAAGAATGGAGTTTAGTAATGGCGATGACTGTTATGATAAATATTTCCAGAAAAAGAGCTGCATGCTGGGTTAGTCATGGAGTCGTCTCTTCTACGCATTGCCAAATATTCCTCATCGGTCATGGCTCTAAGCTGCCAAGTTTTGCGATTAAATAAAATAGAAATAGGACAATTTTTGAATATGAAAAACAAACTAGGAACACCAAACATGACATTAAAGCCAATAAACGCAGATAATGCATCCGGTATTTCTTTATGCGCATCAAGAAATAAACCAGTAAGTGCGGTTAATCCAAATGTAGATAGTATTAATAACAAAACGTTAGGAGCACGCTTTGCAGTATTAAACTCTATGCCTTCGCTATTCTTAAAGATTGTATCCTTAACAAAAGTAGTACCATTGCAAACTGATACAGCTACAGGAAAAACAATTAATGAAATTAAGACCACAATTCCGGGTAAAGTAGGAATCTTTGCTTGCGCCATAATCGCAGCTATTGTCCAGAAAGTACTCATACCGAACCAAAAGACGAAATTCCAGAATCTGTCTTTAGTAAGCCATTTGGTTTTAGGTTTGCAAACTGTATCTAGATTTTCCATGAGTAATCTCTGGTTTAAAGTTCATACTATAATTGTACTTAAGTTTACAAGATATATCAAGCAAATAATATCATATATACTAGGTGTTTCCTTGATTTGCAGTAGTTGTTGTATGAATGCATTGGCTATTGATATCGATAAGAAATACACAACAACAGAATTAAAGAAGTTGATTTCAACTGCTGAAGTAGAGCACAAAATCCCGAAGGGTCTTCTTGCTGCAATAGCAAAGATAGAATCTGGCAATAAGGCATATGCATTAAATATGGCTGGTACTTCATATATTGCAAAGAGTATTGCTGAAGCAGCCGATGTTGTAACTAACAAAGTTAGTAAAGGTTATACCAATATTGATGTTGGAGTTATGCAGCTTAACTATCGTTGGCATGGTGGGGAGTTTGACAGTGTCGAAGAAATGCTCACCCCAGTTAAAAATATAACATATGCAGCAAAGTTATTAGTGAGTTTAAAGAAGCAGCATGGCGATTGGCATAAGGCGGTTAGGTACTACCATTCGGCAACGCCAGAGCATCATAAGAAATACTCACGAAAGGTAGTATTGTGTTGGTTAAGTAGTTAGCAGTAGGAGACAGAAAATATGTTCAGTAGTTTCATTAGTGGCGGTCAGGTATTTCTTCACAAAGTGAGGATGTTTGGTCAGGTTCTGGGGCGGACAGTGCATTTGTCAATATTGGTTGGTGTCTTTGTGGGGGTAACAGTTCAATGGAGCAGCCTTAAAAGTGCTCCTTGGGATGGGTTTATATCCCATAGAAAAGCAACTCTTGCTATAGGATTTGATGAGGCGATGAATCAGATACGTTATATGATTGGCAAAAAGACTGATCATACAACATTAATTGACGCGCATCTTGGGATAAAAGAATGGAAAAGAATTGACCCTAGTTTCATTTCGAGAATGTACATATTTAAAAGCAGTGATGAGAAGGTTATCGCGTTGCTTATATCTGTTTTAATATGGTGTGTTAGTGTGTCGCTGTTATGTATTTTAGCTATATTTCTAGTTTGGAGCAAATTCGGTAAGCACTTAAAAGACGATGCTATTTCTGCAGATAGCGGTAAGGTGCTTTCTGCAAATGAAGTAAGAAATACTTTAAACTCGCTTGAATTGGCAAGTAGTTTGAAGATTGGTACTATGCCACTAGTTAAAGATAGCGAGACTAAGCATTTCTTAATAACTGGAGCGACTGGTTCAGGAAAAACCAACTTCATGCATAACTTACTTCCTCAAATACAAGAAAAAGAATATCCAGTTATAGTCATTGATCAAACTGGAGAGATGATATCAAAGTACTATCAAAATGATAGAGGAGACATAATCTTTAATCCACTTGATAACAGAAGTAAGACATGGGATATCTGGAAAGATTGTCAAGGAGAAGAGGACAAAGTAGCAAAGATCATTATTGAGTTTAATGGCAAGTCAAGCGGTAGTAGGGCTAATCCTTTTTGGGATTTGTCTGCAGCAGAAATATTAGCAGCATTACTTAAAATATGTCAGCCAACGAAGTCATTTGAAGAACTAAATAGATTAGCAAGAACCAGCAGCGTTGGAGAGCTAACACACAGATTAAAAGGTCATGCAGCAGCAAGATATTTTAATCAAGATAATAGTGTGACAGCTAGTTCTATATTATCAGTACTCACTACCAACTCAAAACCATTATCATATCTAAAAGGTGACAATCCAAATGGAATGTTCTCTCTTAAAAATTATTTCGAACAAGTAAAACAAGGTAAGAATAATTGGCTATTCCTAGCCACTAAACCAAGCAATAGACAGATCACCTTACCTCTGATTGCATCGATGGTAGAACTTGCCTGTAGTGAGATGATGAATATAGGCATCGATCAAAATAGAAGATTATGGTTTGTCTTAGATGAATTAGCAGCGCTGGGAAATTTACCAGCTTTATCGCCATTAATGGCCGAAGGAAGAAAGTACGGTGCTTGCGTTATGGCAGGTTTGCAAAGCCTTAGCCAGCTAAATGAATCCTATGGTAGTTATGGTGCATCAAAGCTATTTGGGCAGTTTGGGACATTGTGTTTCTTTAGGAATAGAGAGGAGAGTATTGCCAGAATGTTTACTCATATGTGCGGCAAAGAAATCAGAATCCATCAGCAAAAAAATACCAGCTTTGGTGCACATGAGTTTCGTGATGGTTTGAGTTTTACTGAGCAGGAAAAACACAAAGATTTAGTTACATACAGAGATATAGCATCACTTGGAGTAGGTGAGTGTTATATGTTATTACCCGAGCCGAAAGTATATCTTGCTAAAGTTCAAACACCTGAATCAACTATACCAGAAAAGCAAGAAGGATTTATTTCAGCTGATACGATATTTGATACAAACGCTAGGGATATCGAAGGGGCAGACGATGAGGATGCGATGCTTGATACTGGCAATCCGTATGAAGAAGAACCAGAGGAAAAAGATCAAGATCTAGAAATGCAAACCAAACAAAAACACTCAATTTTAATTTAAGAAAAGGAGCAAACAAATGGAAGAAAAGAAAGAACTAGACCTAGTATCACAACTGAACGAGATGAGTGGGCAACTACAAAAATTCAATGCCATAATGGATGTTAATAATGCAAATCTTTCAAATGCTTTGCCAAAAGGTTTAAAGGAATTTGAAGAGTGCTTAAAAGAACTCAAGACCTTAACATTAGTGATTCAAAGTACACCTGTCAATCTGTCAGCTGAACTTGACAAGAAAGCTACTGATATTAGCCGACAAATCATTGATCTTAATCAAAAAAAATTAAAGGAATTCGTAGAATCTCTATTGCAGAAAAACAGAGAACATAATGAAGCAATTAAAGACACTATATTTCAGTTAAACTGTTTAAAAGATGATGTGAAGAACGCAAGGCTAAATCAAATGAAGAAGTATTTAAAAGGGTTAGGTGTCACTTTAGCCTTCTCAAGCTTAGTAGGTGTTGTAAGTAGTTACGCGACCATACGCTTCTTTCCACACAAAGTTAATATTGATAATCCACAAAAAATAGAGATCAACAATAGCGATGTAGGTCTGTGGAGTTCAAAGAATGTACAAGTCAAAGGTGATGTTAATGACTACAGAAGATGATTCTGGATATAATTTTTGGAGGGTCAATCATAAATTTTGTGTAAATTCATTTTTTATTTTTCCATTTTATTCTCCAACAAATCATATTTAAAATCACCACAAAGTACCTCAAATTGGTTTAGAGCCAGAGGCCAATCTTTAAGCGGCATCGTCCATTTCTTGGCAGCATTTCTCAGACTTAAAAATACTATTTTTTGAATAGATTTATCGTCAGGAAAAACTCCTTTATTTTTAATAATTTTCCTGATTTGCCGATTGACAGATTCTATGGTATTGGTAGTGTAAATGACCTTCCTAATCTCTTGTGGAAAAGCAAAAAACGGTATTATACCAGACCAATTTCGTTGCCACATATCAGAAATAATTGGGTATTTATTATCCCATCGGCTTGCAAACTGTTTTAGCTCAAAATGTGCCATTTCTTCCGTAGCAGAAGTATATATTTTCTTCAAATCAGTGGTAACAGACTTTAAATCTTTGTACGATACATATTTTACAGAATTACGCACCATATGAATGATACAGAGCTGCACTATCGTATTTGGAAATACGTTGTTTATTGCTTCCTGGAAGCCTTTTAATCCATCAATGCAGGCCACGTAAATTTGTTCTACCCCTCGGTTTTTGAGTTCTGTTATTACTTGCATCCAAAATTTACTACCTTCATTTTTTCCAACCCAAATCCCTAGCAACTCTTTACGGCCTTCCATGTTGATTGCTATGGCCAAATATACTGCTTTGTTGATGACTATATTATTGTCTCGTCCTTTAACGTGAATACAGCCTAAGTACAATATCGGATAAACACTATCAAGCGGGCGGCTTTGCCACCTAGTCACTTCTTCAAGTACTCCATCAGTTATCGTCGATATTAAATCCTTAGATACTTCTGTCTGATATATTTCTTCCAAATGTTCCTGGATCTCACTCATTGTCATTCCTCTAGCGTATAGAGAAACCACTTTCTCGTCAAAACCGTTAAATCTTCTGACTCCTTTTGGCACTAACTGAGGCGTAAATTCTCCCTCTCGATCACGTGGGACATCTATTATTATCTTATGTCCTTCTCCATCTATAACAGTCTTTTCATAAGTACCGTTACGACGGTTCGTCTCTGTTTTCAGTTCTTTATTATGTTTATCATAACCTAACTCATGTTCTAGCTTACTGGCTAGTACTCTCTCAACTATTTGCTTCTTTAGTTGCTGAAACAGCCCATCTTTGCCAAATAAATCTTTCGGATTTGCTTTTGCTAATAATTCTTCTACTAACTTGCTATTGATATCTTCTTGTTCACTATTTTTATCTATTCTTTCTATTTTCCTAGCTCTTTTTGCCATTTTTCTCCTCGCGTAAATTATATTAAATCTTAGGTTTTTATATTACCTCTTTTTTTTAACTCATTTACACAAACTTTACTACAGACTCGGCTTTTTCAACAGTTCCGCTCGTTTTCTCATTGTAATAGGCGTCCGCTAACCGAGATCGCTTACTGAACTGTTATGGAGTCAACTGGATTTTAACTACCACCACCATCAGCATCTTCTCCTGTAAGATTAGCCTGATATTTTTCTACTTGGTCCTGATAATATGGATTTTCTTCTGCCATTTTTTTACAAGATTCGTAATTAGCTTTATCTTTTAATTCCTCAAATTTGCTAGCAAGGAGATTTATTTGTTCAACATCTTTTGCTGATTTTTGTAGCTGCGGTAACTTATCATAAATTTGTTTTGCTAATTCAAAATTAGCTCTGGCATTATCACTATTTTGTCCTTCTAAGTTTTGCCTTGCTATTCCTCTGCATAAGTACATACCAGCTAATTTTCCTTGATCCGTATCCGTGCTGCATTGTTGATATATTTCGATAGCTTCACCTGCGTATTTTATAGCATTAAGAAAATGAGTTTTTAAATCAAAAGCTGCTTGATTAGCAGCAAAAAGCTTAATAGTATGAGGTAATTGAAGCTGATTCCAAGCTTTCTCAGCTTTAATTATAAACAGATGATTATTATATCTTGTGCCTATTTCAGTTTTAAATTGATTTTCGTTTCCTATGAGGGTTTGTTCACAAGAGTTAAGCCACTTTTCTTCTTTTTGAAAGCTATCAAATATACTAGAAAAATCCAATATTATAGTACCAGCTGAAGTCTTCATCTTACTCAATTCTTTTTGTAAAAGGTTTGAACCCAAAACTCTGTAATATTTGGCGCATATATGACTGTGGTTATAGGCCTGATGGATGGTTGAATTCTGTAAAGAATTTCCTATGATATGAATCAGTTTGTAGCTTTCTTCAGTTTCGTTACATTCCAAATATGCATCAACTAAGCATAGTAAATGATCAGGATTTTTAAATACGGAATGACTAAATGAGAAGCATAATTCAGGAGAAATTAGCAATAAGCCAGCCTGTAAAAGTTCTCTTAAATCTTCTAATCCCGATAAGTCTTCAGTTAGCTTCAGGCATGAGAGAGCAATTTCTTTGGCATCTTCTACTCTACCACATATTTTTAAGCAAGAAAAATAATCAAGATAAAGCCCTACAGCTCTTTTAGTTTCTTCTGCTGTTCCTTCTATAATATATTTGTCTATACGTGCTTGGCTGTTTGTAAAATATTCTCTTATTTGAGAATAGTTTTGTAATCTAATATTGCTTTGTATCAAAATATGAAGTACTAGCAATTCTCTTTCATTTTCAGTGAAATTTACTAATAATTCTTGCGGAAATGTATCAAGAATTTTGTCGGCATGGCCTAATTTTTCATAGGTTAGGAAAATTAATGCAAAAATATTCTCCTCCCATGGGAATATATCAGAAAATACTGTGGTTTGAAGTTTATAATCAACATCAATATAGCTATTAAACATTCCGTGCATTGAATATTTATGTCTAGTATTAATTGCGCTAGCCATAGATTCATTAAATAGAAAATCTTGTTTTAATATTTCATCTGTATATGCAGAATATTCACCTTGGAATATTTCTTTTAAATATTGACCAAGAAATCCTATGGACATCTTTCTTGAGTAAGAGATTTTCTCTGAATCTCCACTTTCTTCTATTTCTGTTAAGTTTTGCATTTCATGAGTTATTTTTTTTAGGGTTTTGATAGCTTTCTCATGAGCTTTGCTTGCTATTTCCCTATCAAGTTTTGTCTTCTCTTCTTCTTTTTTATGTATTTGCTTCTCCGTTCGAGCAATTTTGGAGTTCAGACTTTGTTCTTTTGATTTTGTATTATCACTGTTTGCTTTGGCTGCTTTCGGATTTATATTAAAGTCTTTTAGAAGCTCTAAAAAATTTGATACTGATAACTGTTCAATTTCCTCAGTAACAAGTTTTGCTATAGCAGTAAATTTTGTATGCAAGCCTTTAGTTAAAGTAAGTAAATCATATTGCTCTTTTCCTAATTTATCTGAGCTTGTTTTTGTTTGAGATTCTTTTGCTAAAATATCTATTAGATCTTTTACTGATTGAGTGTTTGTTTCAGAATGAAGTTTGAGATATTTTTCTAAAATATTAATTAATGGTATAGTGTTTTTATTTTTTGTGAAATCCTCTTTTGATGCCTGCATTGCTTCCGAGGAAATAGAAAAAGTATCAGTATTTTTCAATGCTTCTTTTTGTTTTTCAAATTCTTCTTTCATCCTTTTTAATTCATCAATTTCATGCTGTAGAGCTTCCGATTTTTCTTCTTTTATACGTGATTTTCTTTTAAGGACATCATTTAAACTTAATTTATTAGTTAAGTTTTTAATAAACTCAGGTGTAACATCATCCTGAAGTTCCCAACTTATTTTATTGTAATCTATTTGTGTTATATCATTAAACTTTCCTACTAGAAGTTTTTGTATTTCTTGTAACAAAACTTTTAACTCATGCTTCGCTTCTTCAAATTTCTTTTGAACCTCAAGGAGCTTGTTATCTTTTTCATCATATATAATCTGAGGAGAGCCTTTTATTTTTTGTCTGTAATGCCCTAATTTACCAAATAAAAACCTAATAATATTGTTTTCGGCATCTTTGGAATCCAATTCAGGTTTAATAAATTCAGATAATTCTTTAGCAGTTTCTCCTATTTGGACAAAGAAGTAACCCAACCAATATTTATCTACTTTATTACTAAGATCTAAATAAGCATAAGCATTACTAGGATTGGTATCTTCAATCAAAGAAAGTAATTTATTAATACATCTTGTATCGTGATAGTAGGCTGACGCTTGGCGTAAAAAACCTACATCTTTATCATGTGAATCTTCTTTAGTATACGTAATTTGAGATTGCTGTTCTTGGCTTAGGTGTGAATGTTCTTTAGATATAATAAAATTAACTTTTGTTTGTAATACTTGCAAACTAGATTTGGTTTTTTCAAGATCAGTAGTGAGTAAATATTGGAAATCCTCGTCTACTGCTAAATCTTTTAGATGACCTAGAGTTTCAAAATCTAATTTTGCTCCTTTTTTATTTTTATTATTACCTTCATCTTTATGACGGTTTCTATAACCATGTTTGTTTCTTATACAATTATGGTTATCTTCTTTCCATGATATATCATGGATTAACTGCCCAATTTGTTCTAAGTAGCCTAAAAAGGCTGTTGTATCAAAACTAGGATCTTCAAGAGCAGATATTGATTGATCTATTAAAGAATTTGCTTCTATAAGCTTAGTTAAGTCTTCCTCAAGCTTTTCTTTGTTATACTGTTCTTTCATAGTTTCTTTTTTATTATTAATAATTGAAGCGCTAAAAGCGAAATCTTTACCTGTCAACATTTCGCTTAATACAACTTGATAAGCATAACTTAACTCTTCTTTTGTATATTCTTTCGTGATATCTTCCCCTTCAAATAATCTTTTATTTTCTAATATTTCAAACAGCATGCTAATGTAAAATGGTTCTAATTCAGTTATGTTTACTTCTGGAACCAATTCTTGTATCTTTTGGACTTGAGTTTCTCTTACCTCCTCAAGTTGCTGTCTAATTTCATTTAATCTTGTTGGATCAATTGGTAATTGAGTAATTTCGCTGTAACGCTTTATATCATTTATTCTTATTTCAGCAATTTTTGTTGAATGTTGCAAATTTGTGTACGTTGGTATTGAGTAAATCATTTGTTCAGTTATGCTAACACTAACTTTTATATAATCTTCGATATTACTAAAAGTTATAGGTCCACAATCCCAGCTATTTTCGCCATGACCTTGCTGATCATGAGCTTTTTCGTAAGTTGGTATTTCACTTATTAAATTAAAACTGTCATCCTGAACCTGTATTTTAATAAGCTTTTCTATATTTGATTTTATTATTGGATAAATTGTTAATTTTAAATTTTCAGGAAATCTTCCGTGCCCATAAGGATCATCAAATAATATGTCTGCTGTTCTATTTTCGTAATCTATATTGATTTTTATGGTTCTCCAGTGTAGTCCCGACAATAATGGTATTATTAGAAAAGTTGCCAGTTGCTGTTATCCTAGTTATATCGTCAATTAAGTACTGAGCAAAATTGCTGCTGTAATAAGGATCTGTAACAAAAATTCTGCTGTTATTTTCTCTAAAAGCAACATATTCCTCGCCAATATTTGCTACTGGTATATTGTCATAATTTAAATATTGTTGGCGTAACCATAGAACTAATCTAAACCCATCTCCTACACTATACCAGTAATGAGAACTCATACCATTTTCAGCTAAGTTGCGATCATCTCCCAAAGCATTAGCTTTTATTGATTTTTTATTTTTTTGCATGTACTTCTTAGACATATAAATTCCTAATAATTGTGTCAAAAATTTACTTTATTCAGCTACATTTATCCAAATTCATGGTAACATCACTAGACTTGATTAACTCGTATCCATCGTATTGTATTTTAACTAAAGATACAATCTTTAGTTAAATAACAATTCTTGTATACAACCCAGAATAGATTTTGCCTATTTCAGTTTTAAATTGAAACTATACTAAAACAAATCTAGATTTAATAACAGTTGACACTAGAAGGATAAATGTTAAGGCTTATCAATTTTATAAAAAACTTGGGTTTTCTTTAGCTAGTGGTTCTAATGACAAAAGGCTTGATGCTGATAAATACTATGGTTTTGTTCTAAAATTGTCTAGTTGTCGATAAGAATCTTGTTTAATTTTAATTCTTGATATTGATTAGTTTATTAAATCACTAATCTTATTAAGATGATACGATAGAAAATAAAATTAAGGTATATTATGAAAACTATAGGGTTATTAGGTGGAACTGCTTGGTCTTCTACTATCGAATATTATAGGCTAATAAATAAAATGGTAAACAGTCACTTAGGTGGTTATCATAGTGCGAAGTTATTGCTTAAAAGTATAGATTATCATCAGATTATGACCAGTTATGGTAGTGATGATAAAAAAATACCTTTATTACTTAAGACCGAGTTAACTGAATTATTAAAACTAAAACCAGATTCCTAATAATATGTTGTAATACTCTTCATAAGTATTATGACATAATCAAACTCGAACTAAACTTAAAAATTCCAGTATTTCACTCTGTAGAATTAGTAAGAAGACGTATACGAAACGTTGGTTTTAGTAAAGTTTTCTTTATTGCAACAAAATTCACTATGGAAGACGGATTTTTTGCTAGAGAACTAGAGCAAGAAGGAATCTCTGTCATTGTTCCAGACAAAATTGAAAGAGAAGAAATGCAACAAATATACTCACAGCTCATGCGAGATGTTATCTCAGAATACGCAAAAAAGTATTTTAAGAGCTTAGTAGAAAAATATAAAAATTTAGATGCAGTTATTTTGGGTTGCTCTGAATTTGCATTAATTCTAAACTCAAATAACTCTTCAATGTCAATAATAGATCCAATATATTTACAGTGTTCAGCTGCAGTTGAACATGCTCTTGATGGTGTGTCTGTTGACCTAATTCTTGCCACAAATTACTAATATTGATATCCATATTAATGAAGATATTAGTTTATAATGGGTTTTAATATCGCTAAAGTAATTTCTAGTCATTTTTTTTAGTTTTATTAGTTCTAAAGAATTTTTGATAAATGTTTTCGATATCCTTAATTGAAATTATTGAATATACAGCTAGACGTTTTGGTATCGTTCGAAGCACACATTCACTTTGTAATGCAATGATCTTCACTGCTTGCTGCGTTGTGTACATAGGCTCACCATTATTGTTAAGTTTTATATTCTTTAGGCTTGTGTCTGGCTTAAGAATTGTACTTAAATTTTGATATCTTCCTTGACCCAGTTCTTTGCAAATAGCAGTTTTTGATGGAACATCTTGAGCGGAAGGAGAATCTATAGCTGTAACTACAACTAGTGTTAGCGATTCAAAGTGCTATCAAAAACGAACGCGAAGATGCGATTGGTCAGTTAAGCAAGATATCATCATTTGTCCAAAGCAAGAATATCAAAAGAGAAGAACAAGTAACCAAAGTATTGCGGCAAACAACTGATCCTATGACAGCGCATAAGACTCTATTAAATGCCTATCAAGATCATTTTTTAAAACGCGTTCAAAAAGGATTAGATATGATCGAAAAGCATGACAGTGTAACACTCGATAACCGCAAATTTGAATGTCCTATCAAATTCTTAGAGCATGTTGTGAAGACTTATGCAAGCGATTATATGCCCCACCATGAAATAAAGCGTATGCAAAATCAAGCCATTGAGTATGTGAAGCATATGGAGATGAGTGGTCCTAGTTTGTAACCCGAATTTTAATATACACGTCTTTTTAGTTGTAGTATTTTATTATCATTATTTTTAAATGGATTATAGACAAATGAAGAACTTAACATTAGGCATAAAGAAATAAGCTTTTAGACAAAATATAAATTTAGCTTGCTAAGCAAACAATTTAGCAATTGTGTTCATAGGCAAAAATGGCTTATTAGAATTATCGATAAGCTCTATGAAACCAAAACTCTTATAAAAATTCATAGCTCGAATGTTTTTAGCCTCAACAATAACTGAGAACACAGCAATCTCTGATTTAAACAACAGTGAAAATGATTTTTAAATATTATCATTA
>Ga0209572_1001856_pt1 | contig 11970 bp, 4 predicted proteins | sample EBPBio232012_DNA_FD_185867 | JGI IMG/M metagenome (GOLD analysis project Ga0209572, IMG submission 185867) | Wastewater treatment Type I Accumulibacter community from EBPR Bioreactor in Madison, WI, USA - Reactor 1_1/23/2012_ DNA (SPAdes)... | ecosystem: Engineered > Bioreactor > EBPR >...
CATGGGGCAAGTATAAATGTAGCAAAGGAGAAAAATGGTTGGACGGTTTTACACTCTGCTGCAAGAATAGGACACCTTAAGATTGTAAAATTCTTATATGAGCATGGAGCAGATATAAATGCAGAAACTCAAAGTAATATAACAGCTCTGTATATAGCAGCCGAAAACGGACATATTGAAGTTGTAAAATTTTTACATGAACATGGGGCAAATATAAATTTAAAAACTGAAGATGGTTGGACAGCCATGCTTTCGGCTGCTAAAAATGGATACATTAAGATTGTAAAATTCTTATATGAGCACGGAGCAGATATATATATAAAAACACAAAGTAATAGGACGGCTTTGCACATTTCTGCTCAAAATGGACATATTGAGGTTGTAAAATTCTTATATGAGCACGGAGCAGATATAAATGCAGAAACTACGGATGGAAGAACAGTTCTGCATGTTGCAGCACAAAATGGACATATTGAGGTTATAAAGTTTTTACAATTACAAGGTCTAAATATAAATACAAAAACCAAAGATGGAAGAACAGTTCTGCATGTTGCAGCGCAAAGTGGTAACCTTAAGGTTATAAAATTTTTACAATTACAAGGTTTGGCTATAAATGCAGAAACTAAAGATGGTTGGACAGTTCTACACGTTGCTGCTGAAAATGGACATATTGAAGTTATAAAATTCTTATATGAGCATGGAGCAGATATAAATGCAGAAACTACGGATGGAAAAACAGTTCTGCATGTTGCAGCACAAAATGGACATATTGAAGTTGTAAAATTCTTATATGAGCATGGAGCAGATATAGATACAAAAACTCGTAGCAAAAGAACAGCATTACACGATGCTGCTCAAAATGGGCATGTTGAAGTTGTAAAATTCTTATATGAGCATGGGGCAGATAAGAATATTAATTAAAATGACTAAAATACCGGATTCACTATTAAATTTTTCAGTTTTTTTTATAAAAAAATATTTCTGTTCATTTATTATTTTTATTATAGCGCCTAATTTTATAATACTTGAAGCAAATGTAATACCGTATGCGTTCAAAATGATAATTGATACTCTGGAATCAGAAGTTAGCAATAGAGATAATATTTTTATAGAACTTTTTCCTTCGTTATCATTATTTATATCAGCTCGTATCCTTTTTATAATAATAGTAAGGCTTATGCGATGGTGGGAAGCTGTAATTATTCCAAATTTTGAAGCAGATATCAGATCGTTTATACTACGTTATGCTATGAGGCATTCTTATAGCTATTTTGCTTCAGAATTAATAGGTAATATAGTAAGCAAAATTGGAGACCTTCCTCAAGCTATTGAACAAATTAGAACTATTGTATGTTGGAATATTATACCCAGTATTGCAGTAGTTATATGTACTCTTGTGATGACATTGTCAATTAATCCTTTATTTTCACTGATTATAGGATTGTGGGTAATAACTCATATGACTATATCAATTTATTTTTCTAATTTAGTAAATAAGCTTGCTAAAGATAATGCAGAAGCAAAGTGGCGTTTAAATGGCAGCATCCTTGATATGTTTACAAATATAATTACGGTGAAAGTTTTTGATAGATATTCATATGAGTCAAGTTATATAGATCACATTCAATCGAAAGAAAAGAAAACTAATATGGATTTAATGAAAACAACAAATTATCTTCAATTTATAATAGACATACCCATTACAGTGATGTTGGTATGTATATTATATTTTCTTATAATTAATTGGCAACAAGGAACCATAACGACTGGAGAGTGCGTATTTATAGTGAACACAACTTTTGCTGTTATGCATCAATTATGGTCCTTTAGTCAGGTTTTTACTAATCTTTCTCGTCAAATAGGAATAGCCCAGCAGGCTTTTAATATTATCTCAGCTTCGAAAGGAATAATTGATAGCAGTGATAAACAACAATTAAAAGTCACAAAAGGTGAAATAGAGTTTAAAAACATTTCTTTTTGCTATCCTAATGGAAAGCAAATATTTAATAACTTTAGTGTTAAGATTAAAGCTAAGCAGAAAGTTGGGATAGTTGGGCTTTCTGGTAGTGGAAAAAGTACCTTTCTAAATTTAATATTACAGCTACTTGATGTTAGTTCAGGTGTAATTACAATTGATGGTCAAAACATTAAAGACGTAAAAAAAAGTTCGTTATATAAAAATATTTCTGTTATGCCGTCGGAGGCTAAATTATTTTATCGTACAATAATTGATAATATAAGATATGGTAAAATTGATGCAAATGATGAAGAGATAATAATCGCCGCAAAAAAGGCATATGCAGATGATTTCATTTCTAAGATGCCGAATGGATATTTTTCTCATATAGGGAAAAAGTCATTACAACTTTCTTCAGGTCAAAAACAACGAATTTTAATAGCAAGAGCCTTTCTAAAAAATTCTCCTATTGTATTATTAGATGAACCAACTTCAGCATTAGATTCTTTAACAGAGAATCTAGTCCAAGAGGCTTTTTATGATTTGATGAAAGATAAAACCGCAATAATAACAGCTCATCGTTTTTCTATGTTATATGGAATGGATAGGATACTTGTTTTTAAAGATGGGAAAATTATAGAGGATGGTACGCATTCGGAGCTTATTAAGGCAGATGGGTATTACGCTTATTTATTTAGGACGCAATCTTTTAGTTATTCTTAATAGCCTAATATAGGGCAATATTGAACTTACACAAAAAATTTTGTATATCAAAAATTATAGTCATGATTTTCCGGAGGAGTATCTTTCACGACGAGTTTAGCAATGACAGAGTGACATTTCCGTGTTGTGAAAGTATTTTTTCTATAAAAGTTGTGAGATTAAGAAGTACTTTTTCAGCTTCTTCTGTAAAAATCCTTTCTTCAAAATGTAGTTTGAAAGTTATTATTTTATTATTTTCAAATGATTCAAAACAAAATTCTTCTCTCATTTTTTCGTTTTCATATTCAATTTTACCCAATTTTAATCTATTAAGTTTAAATGATACATCATTCATATTTTGTGAAACAAATAATATATTACTTTCTATATATTTATAATTTATAGATTTATTTTTCAAAATAAATTCTATTGGAAGGTTCTGGATTTCTCTAACAAGTGAAATCTGTGTTTCAACCGATTGGAGTATTTTATTAAAAGTCATTTCATTATGTAATAACTTCACAGTAATTGGAAAAACATGAGAGAAACAACCAATTGTTGACATCGTATCATATGTTGGTCTAACAGTAACAAAATAGGGAATTGTGATCGAATTACACTTACTTAAAGCAAATAGATAGCTAACGCAAATTGCTAGTGAAAAAGAAGTATTAGTAACGATATTGAACCGCTTATACAGGTCTAGCTTATCAAAAGATATTTCTCTGGTAACGTATTTAGAATTTTTAAAATTGCTTCTTGTAGCAAAAGGAATAATAGTTCTCAAATCTTGTAAACTCAAGATATCCACTATTTTATCTAGATTTATCAATCTTACATCTTGTTCTGATTTTAAATAGTGTTGATTAGTAAAAGTACTATATTGTAATACTCTTCCATACTTATCAATGTCCGGTTTATTTATGAAAGAATTGTACTGTATACACAGTTCATTAATCAAAATATCAAATGATATACTGTCAAAATTGAAATGATTCAATACTAAAACTAAAACATTTTTTTTAGCAGAAACTTCGATTAAAAGCACTCTAAGCGTAGGGTTATCTTTGAGTGCAAAGTCACGTTCTACAAATTGTTGAATTTCTAGAGTAATTCTCTTCTTTTTATTATTTTTATTTAATAGTGAAATTTCATCAAAGTTAAAATTTTCTTTTGATGCTATTATAGGTATTATTCCCTCAGAGTTGTCTTCCTTAAAAACAGTCCTCAAAGCGTCATGCTTAATAGAAATATTTTTAAATGCGTTTTTCAGTAAATCTTTATTTAGAAAGCCCTCTAAAGTAAAAATTACTGGTATATTAAAGCTGGATGGGTCTTTTTTGTACTTTTCGAGCCAATGCTTTTGAAACAGTGAAATTCTAGGCTTTTTGTCTATATTTTCGTTAAAAGTACTTTTTTTTATTTTTCTCAGTGATTTTACTGTATTTACTAGCTGACTTAAGTGTTTTGACTGATAAATGGTACTTACATGGATTGCTATACCTTCTTCCTGAGCTCGTGCTGCTGTTCTCATTGCAAGAAGAGAATTTCCTCCTAGTGAAAAAAAGTTATCATACATTCCTACTTTTTTACATCCTAAGATTTCAGACCAAATTTTTGCTAATGTAGTAGCAATTTTTCCTGAAGGTTTTAGATACATATCTATTTCCTTATAAGTAGATAGAGCATTTATATCAACTTTTCCATTGTGTGTTAAAGGGATTTTATCAATCCTATAAAGCATTCTAGGTGTCATGTAATGAGGCAGTTTTGTTGACAGAAACTCAAATAACTCTTCAAGTTCCACAATATTCCCAGATACGTAAAATCCAACTAAATATTTATCATCATTGTGGTTTGAATTATTTGCTATTACTACAGATTGTTGTATTTCTGGATGAGATACAATAGCACTTTCTATTTCATGAAGTTCAATTCTATACCCAGCAATTTTGACTTGAAAATCACTTCTACCGACAAATTTAATTTGACCATTTGGAAGAAACTTACAGAGATCACCAGTTCTGTACATAATGCTGTGAATACTACTGCTATCTTTTTGAAATGGATTATTAACAAACTTTATTTTACTAAGATCTTTTTGATTTAAATATCCTCTTGCAACACCTACTCCGCTAATGCACAATTCTCCAACCACATTTTTTGGAAGAGGCTGTAATTTTTCATCAAGAATATAAAAATTCATATTTGCAATAGGAGAACCTATTTTCATTGAATATGAAACATTCTCCATTATATTTACTGAAGCAGTTACTGTAGTTTCAGCCGGTCCATATTCGCTGATGATTTTACACAGTTTACTACAACTAATTTTATTAAAAGTTTCTTTAGACACGCTCTCTCCACCTAATACAAGTCTTTTTAAAGTAGGTACATTTTTAAAATCAAATTGTTCAATAAATTTAGGGGTTGCATGTATATGGGATATGTTATTTTGAGTTAGATATTCAAAAAAATTATTCCTATTTAACCACATTTTATCTGGTATAATCAGCAGTGTATTACCACTCAAAATTGGTAGAAAAATCTGCTCTACAGATGCATCAAAACCGTAGTTTGAAATTAATGAAACAACTTCCTGACTATTTTGTTTGAGATTGAACAACCGAAGAAGTTCATCTACAAAATTTACTACACCTTTATGTTCAACCATTACCCCTTTAGGAGTTCCAGTTGTGCCTGAAGTATATATGACATATGCTAAGTTGTTTTCATTAAAATGAATTATTGGATTTAGGTTTTTTTCTTTTTCCAAAGAAAGTATAAAACTTGGATTATCAATTGATATTATTTTGCAATCTATACCAATACTCTCTATAAGATTTTTAATGCGTTGTTTATACTTATTTTCAGTAAAAATAAGTTTGCTTTTTGTATCTTTTAGAATAAAAGCAATTCTCTCATTCGGATGATCAGTTTCAATAGGGACATACGCTTTACCAGATTTTATTATTCCCAGAATAGTAAATATTGTACTATCAGTTTTTTCCAAAAATAAGGTAACCAAAACATTCTTATTTGATAAACTATTGATCAGAAAATGAGCTATTTTATTTGAAATAGAATTTAAATCTGAAAAACTTACTTTTTTGGATTTGTAGATTAAAGCCGGACTTTGCCCGTATTTAATAACAATTTCTTCAAATTTATCTTTAATCGTGTACTTAGATCTAGCTTTCATATCAGATAGCTGTTTATAATTATCTAAACAATCCAAATCTTGTACTAATTTGTATGAGAATATGTCAAAATCCCCGTTTGACAAGTTTTCTATTAAATCTGTTAAAATTTCGTAATGAATGCGTTTGTACGTACCTAAAAAACTCTCTAGAAGATTTTTATCTATGATATTCTTATTGTACCTAACCTTAATAGCAAAATTATCCGTAACCATACCCTGCTCAAATATAATATCTCCAGATAAATCTACTCTATATGAATGATCAACAGATGATTTTATTTTGTTTAAGGATAAGTTTTCTTTTTGTAAATTGGTTTGTGTAAAAGCAATTTCAAGAATATTAGAAGAAAAGCTTTCTAATATCTCAATGATAGGTAGTAGAGTATGTTTAACTTGGTCAGTAGTAATTGATTTAATAAAGCTTCTAGTGTTTACAATCAATTCAATCAGGCTTTTTGAACTAGTAAAATCATAAGGAATTATATTTATGTTTAAGTTAGCTCCGAAATTCAATTTTATTTCATCTTTTATAGCAACAGGATAATTAATACAAAATCTAGAACATCCTGAGTATCTATAAATAAGTATTGCAAATACTATTTGACTGAAGATATATGGAGATATTTTGTATAAATCACGAACTCGTTTCAGCTTTTCAACATCTTTTTCATTAAAGACAATAGATAGTTCTTCTTGGTAGGGTGTATCATTTAATTTGGCAACTGTTTTAGAAGATGAATCAATAAGAAATTCAAAATTCACAGGTTTAACATCCTTAAATTTAGTATTCCAGAATTCCTTACTTATTTTTTTATTGGAGTTTATGTAACTGTTATATTTCTGAGAAAAAGTAGTATGTTGAGATATTTGAAGATCAATTGATTCTTTTTTTTCTGAGTTCGTATCATTGTAATATTCAGATATCTTATCGCACAGAAATCTTATAGAATCATCATTAACTATTATATGATGTAATATTAAAAAAAATTTAGTTATTGTTGTTGATTCTTCCACTACAAAAAAGCGATAAAGAGGTCCACTTTCCAGGTCAAAAGGTCGTATTAAAATACTGTATATTTCTTGAGTACTAAGCTTCTTAAACCTTTTAAGTGAAAAGTATTTACTATTAGCTCTCCAGTATAATTCTTCATTGTCAACAAAATTGACATGAGCATTAAGTAAGTAATAATTTGAGACAAGTTTTGATAAAATAAGATTTAGTCTTTCGAAATCAATATCTCCAGTTAAAATATGTGCTGAGACGATATTGTGGTCAAACCTATCTGGGTTTAACTTATACTCTAAAAAGAACTTCTTCTCGTAAGGTGAAAGTAATACTTTAGTCACTTAATCTTTCGTAATATAAACCTACCTAGTACACATTAGTACACAATAACTTATGCCAGAATACTTTTTTTCTTAAATTAAGGCAACTGATAGTTTAAAATACTGTACAAGTTATTTATTCATTGGTTTATAATTCAGTAAGTGCTAATCTAAGTAAAGTCAAAAACTTTTGTTTTGCTTATCATGCTAGTGATTACAGAGTAAAATATGTTTGTATGTTTGTTGCTAAAAATTTTAATACAAATAAATGAAATTCTAATTTGTCTTATATTTAGGATATTAAGACACCTTAGATTCTGTTATTGTTAAGGAGGTTATATGATTATCTGCGGTCTTAAACTTACTCATGACGCTGCTGTAGCTCTTTTTGACAATGAAAAGCTTGTTTTTAGCGTAGAGATAGAGAAAATAAATAATAATAAACGTTATAGTAGTTTATCAGATTTAAATATCATTCCAGATATACTTAGAAGTTTTGGATATAAATTAGCTGATGTAGATCAGTGGGTGATAGATGGCTGGGATGGCGTTGAAAATGGCCAAGTGCAATTGTTAAATTATCAAAATCCTGTAACTCTCAAGCTGGCTCCTTATCATGAAGGCAATAATAAAGGAAGTAATGTTTTCACTAATACATATGACGGTAAATTCTTTATTGGTAATCAGCAGTTTGAATATAAAAGTTATTTACACGTTTTAGGACATCTTATAAGCACATATTGTACAAGTCCATTTGCCAGTAAGTTTAAACCATCTATGGTAGTAATTTGGGATGGAGGAATGTTTCCTAGGTTGTATTACGTTGACCCAATGAATAGGATAATAGAAAGTTATGGCCCGTTTCTTTCAATTATAGGTCATTTTTATGCCACTGCAGGACATCATTTTGGTCCATTTAAACGTAATAATCAATCTAAGACAGCTGACGATTTATCAATTGCAGGAAAGTTAATGGCCTATATTGGCCTAGGAAAAATAAATAAAGAAATTATAAAAGTCTTTCAAGGAGCTTATAAATATCACTTTACTGTGAATAGCCCAGCAGGTAATAATTATCTAAGTGAAATAGGTGGATGGGGTACCTCAGTAGAACCATCAATGAAATATATTCATACTTATTTCGAAGATGTAAGGCAAAGATTAAGTGGACACAATTTTTCAGATGAGGATATTTTAACCTCAATGCATGATTTTGTAGAAAAACTCATTGTAAGCAATTTGGACAAACATGTAACAAAATGGAAAGGAAAAGGCCCTTGGAACTTATGTCTTGCAGGAGGTTGTGCTCTAAACATAAAATGGAATAGTGCTTTCAGATCTCATCCTAGATTTAAAGACGTATGGGTACCACCTTTTCCTAATGATTCTGGTTCCGCCATAGGCACAGCTGCTACTTACCTATTCAAAGAAAAGGGTTTAGTAGCAGTAGATTGGCATGCACGTCTTGGACCTAAAATAGAAAAAGGTGCTTATATTCCTAAAGGATGGATTTTGGAGCCATGTAGTACTTCAAAACTTGCAAAAATTTTATACGATACTGGCAATCCTGTAATACTTCTTAATGGTAGAGCAGAGCTAGGTCCTAGAGCGCTTGGTAATCGCAGCATAGTTGCATCTGCATCTACTCCACAAATGAAAGGGTTACTTAATAAGGTTAAGCTTAGAGAATATTATCGTCCAATCTCTCCTATTTGTTTGGCTAGTTTTGCTCCGCAAATATTTGATCCAGGAATACCAGATCCATATATGCTTTTTGATCATTATGTTAAAAAAGAATGGCTTGAACGAATTCCAGCAGTTGTCCATTTAGATAAGACAGCCAGATTACAAACAGTGAGTAGTTCAGATAACCCTATTCTTGAAGCAATACTAAGAGAATACTACAAGCTAAGTGGTATCCCAGTATTATGTAACACGAGTGCAAATTATAATGGTTCAGGTTTTTTTCCTGATGTTACTTCTGCAATGGAATGGGGTAAAATTGATATGATATGGAGTGATGGAGTTTTATATAAACGCGTTATCTCTTAGGTAAAATGAGTCAGTAAATTGTATGAACAATGTACAGTTAAACTAAAAATTACAAACATTTTAGACATTAGTTTCGTAATTAGATTCCAGCATATTTGATAAGATTGTCTTATCTATCTTACCATTATCGGTAAGTGGGAATTCTTTTAGAAAAAGAAAATACTTGGGAGTCATATAACCTGGTAGGTAATTTCTAATATACTTTCTAATCTTTAGTTTTACTTTATCAAAAGAATCATGAACAGAATTATTATTCAATAAAATACTTGCAACTATTACATTTTTTTTAAGTTCTTTATTAAAATTAAGAAAAATAAAAGCATGCTGTACAATTGGATAGCTCACAATAACTTTTGTTATTTCATCTAATTCAATCCTACATCCTTGAAGTTTAATCTGGGAATCTATCCTTCCTAGATACTCTATATTCTTGTCCTTAAGATATCTTGCCATATCTCCAGTTTTATATAATCTTTCACCGTTTTCAAATGGATGCAAAAAAAAATTTTTACTAGTTAGTTGAGGATTATTTATATAGCCTATTCCAACACCGGCTCCTGAAATATAAATTTCTCCTGTGGTGCCTATTGGTACTTCTTGTAAATTATCATCAAGTATTTGTACTTTAACATTATCGATTGTCTGTCCTATGGTAGATGGAGGATATTTTTTATCACATTTCATTACAGTGCTACAAACTGTACATTCAGATGGTCCATATGCATTCAGTAGCTTAGTACGTTCAGCGTACATGTTTATTACCTTTGATGTGCATGGTTCACCGGCTGAAACTATAACTTTAGGAATAATAGGAAATTTAATTGTTGCAATAATGGATGGTGGCAAGGTTAATACATCTATGTTATACTTACCTATGTATTTAGCGATATGTTCATCTATAGACAGTTTTGAGTTGGTTCTTCTTATAGGTAATATACACAAGGTGGCTCCAGAAATTAGTGCGGTACTCCATTCTGAAACAGAAGCATCAAATCCCCACGATGCAAATTGCAAAATTCTTGAGTTTTTATCTATTGAAAAGATTTTTTTTTGTGAAATTGCTAGATTACTCAATGAGTAATGAGAAATTAAAACTCCTTTCGGTTTGCCTGTTGAACCAGAAGTATATACTGCATAAGCAGGATCACAACCATTTATATTACAGTTAATTTGGTAGGCAGTGTTTGAGTTGCAATCTATTTCTTCAATAAAAATACAATCACTTATATTGAGGTGATATTTTTTCTGTAACTGCCTTGTTGTCATAATATATCGCGTTCCACTATCCATTAAAATAAACTCTAATCTTTTTTGAGGAGTTCTTGGATCAATCGGGAGATAAACTAGACCGGTATTTAGTACTGCAAACGTAGATATAACCATTTCCATAGATTTGTCAAAAAGTATAGCTATTGACTCACCTTTACTCAGTCCCATACCTAGTAAATAGTTGGAAACAGCACCCGCTCGTGACAAAAAATTGGAGTAACTTAGATGATCATTCTCATATTGAAGTGCGATATTATTGGGGTTATCCTTCCCAGCTTCATTTACTAATTTCACTATAGATATAAATTTTTTAAACATACTACGATACTAATTTACAATTATAGGTTGAATAAATACATTTAGAATGCTACACTAAAAGAGTTGAAAAAACAACTAAGTGATTTACAAGTGAGGTTTTATGGGGTTTATAAGTACTATCAGGGATTCTGCCTCAAAGCTTAAGTGCTATTTGACTCCTAGTTGTGAGAATGCATCAAGGTTTTTTGTGCTTTCTCTATCATTGGTTGTGATGCCTGCACTTACAATAATTCTTCCGTCATTTTTCTTAAAATCAAGAGAAGGTGGTGGTTCCGATGACGATGATTTTGAAGATTTAGATATCACCAAAGCTTTATTGGCAGCAGCTACGACATCCGTTATTTTTGGGATTCAAAAAGGGTTAACAACTTTTCTACAAAATTCGGTAATGCAGGCGATGAGAAAGGATAACTTAGAGCGTTTAAAAGATAGTTCAGATTTTCTTATGTATGCAGATGTTGATAAAATTAATTCCATTCAGTATGTAACTGTAGGTCAGGGACCAAAGGATTTTTGTAATAACTCTATCCCATTTATTACATTACCAATGTACATTGCTTCTACGGCAAGTACATTGGGATATATATGGAAACAAACAGGTTCTGTACAAACTGCAGGGATAGTGCTAGGAGTTGGTATTGTACCTAGTTCTGTTGTTTTTTTACTACTCAAGGGTTATGTTTCATTACTAGGTAGTAATCAAGTGATTGATAATAAAATTATGGCTAAAACTGCATTTGTTCAAGAACATAGAGAATCTCTTGTTTTAATGGGAGCTAATAAAGAAGAAATAGATCAGTTAATTGGAGATGTAAAGAAGATAGCAAGTACTACAATAAAGCTAGCTATTCTAGATTCCATGAATTTTTCATCTAGAGAGATTTTTCCCATGATTGCTAGCCAATTTATTGGTGGTTATTATAAGGGTTTTAGTGATAATTTGAGTTATACAGATGTTGTAATATTGAATAACATGATTATGGTTATGTTGGCAAATATCCAGCAAACTGTTGAAATTCTTACTCACAACTATACTTTTGTAAAATTAAATATTCTTGAGTTGAAAGCTTTTGACACAATTTTTAAACATTGTAAAGAAATATCAAACCAAAATTCAAATTTAGAGATAAATTTTCTAGAACAA
>Ga0209572_1001858_pt1 | contig 11944 bp, 13 predicted proteins | sample EBPBio232012_DNA_FD_185867 | JGI IMG/M metagenome (GOLD analysis project Ga0209572, IMG submission 185867) | Wastewater treatment Type I Accumulibacter community from EBPR Bioreactor in Madison, WI, USA - Reactor 1_1/23/2012_ DNA (SPAdes)... | ecosystem: Engineered > Bioreactor > EBPR >...
AGACCGCCCACCAAGGGCAGCAGCATCACCAGCAGGGCCGAAGGCTTGCCGCCAGTGAACGCGTTCAAGGCATGCATGGCGACGAAGGCGCCGAGGCCTGAATACACGGCGTGGCCGAAGCTCAGCATGCCGCCCTGCCCCAGCAGGATGTTGTAGGACAGGCAGGCGATGATGGCGATGCCGATCTGGCACAGGATGGTGATGCCCAGGTTGCCGGAGAACACCAGCGGGGCCAGCAGCAGTGTCAGCGCGAAGACCGACCAGATGATCCAGCGGGCGCGCTGGAGCGTGGATGCGCGAAAGTTCGTCATTGGCTCAACCCTCGCGCGAGCCCAGCAGCCCCTTGGGCCGGAAGATCAGCATCAGCACCAGGAACAGGTAGGGCAAGATGGGGGCGACCTGCGACACGGTCAGCTTGAACAGCGAGCTGCCCTGCAGCGCCGGGCTGAGGGCGATGCCGAGTTGCTCGGCCAGCACGCCCAGCGACCAGTCGAAGGCCACGGCGAAAGTCTGGATCACCCCGATCAGCACCGAGGCCAGGAAGGCCCCGGCCAGGGAGCCCATGCCACCGACCACGACCACCACGAAGATGATCGAGCCCACGGTGGCCGCCATGGCCGGCTCGGTCAGGAAGGTGCTGCCGCCGATCACCCCGGCCAGCCCGGCCAGGGCCGAGCCCGCGCCGAACACCAGCATGAACACCGCCGGCACGTTGTGGCCCAGCGATTCCACGGACTCCGGATGCGTCAGCGCCGCCTGGATGACCAGGCCGATGCGCGTGCGGGTGAGCAGCAGCCAGACCGAGATCAGCATCACCACGGCCGTCAGCATCATGAACGCCCGGGTGGCCGGAAATGGCGAACACGCCACGCGCACGGCGGCGTCGGCGGCGCGGCACAGCTCGGGCGCGGCCGCGCCCCAGACCACGCTCAGGCCCGTGGCGGAGCTCTTGATCAGGGTGATGGCCGGGCCCTGCAGCAGCTCGGGTGGCTTGAAATCCAGCGCCAGCCGGCCCCAGATCAGCTGCACCAGCTCCAGGATCACGTAGGACAGACCGAAGGTGATCAGCAGTTCCGGCACGTGGCCGAAGCGGTGCACGCGGCGCAGGCACAGGCGTTCGAACAAAGCCCCGAGCAAGCCGACCACCAGCGGCGCCAGCACCAGCGCCGCCCAAAAGCCGGTGACGCGCGAAATGCTGTAGCCCAGGTAGGCCCCCAGCATGTAGAAGCTGGCGTGCGCGAAGTTGAGCACGCCCATCATGCTGAAGATGAGCGTCAGCCCCGAGCTGAGCATGAACAGCAGCAAGCCGTAACTCAGCCCGTTGAGCATCGAGATGACGAAGAATTCCATGTGCCTTTGATCTCTTTGGCAAAAAAAGAGCCCGATACGGTACACCCCCGCTCGGGCTCCAGCTTAAGCGCAATGCGCCTGACGGGCTCGGCGCGTGGCGCGCCGAGCGGCGTTCAGCCTGGTCGCTTCATCTGACAGCTGGTGGGCGTGCTGGACACGTAGTTGGCGTATTCCTTGACCGGCACCAGCGTCATGCCGGTGTTCTCCGGGCTGTAGGGGTACTTGCCGCCGGCTTTTTGCCAGACCGTGATGTACAGCGGCTGCTGCAGCTGGTGATCGCTCTTGCGCACCTCGATCTCGCCATTGAACGAGTCCACCTTCAGCCCTTCCATCGCGGCCGCCACCTTGACCGGGTCGGTCGACTTGGCCTTGGCCATGGCCGCGCCCAGCACCTGGTAGATGCGCGGGATCGAGCCGGTGTAGAAGTCGTCGTTGTACTTGGCCTTGAACTCGCTCATCCACTTGTCCATCTGGCCGCCCATGTTGTAGTGGGCGTAACCCACCTGGTAGACGCGGCCCTCGCCGTTCTTGCCCAGGGCCGAGGGCGTACCAGTGACCCCGGTGTAGTAGGTGAAGAAGCGGCCGTTGTAGCCGCCCTCGTTGGCGGCCTTGATTAGCAACGCCAGATCGGAGCCCCAGTTGCCGGTGATCACCGTGTCGGCGCCAGAGGCCTTGATCTTGGCGATGTAGGGCGCGAAATCGCGCACCTGACCCAGCGGGTGCAGGTCTTCGCCGACGACCTGGATGTCGGGGCGCTTGCGTGCCAGGGTCTCCTTGGCGAACTTGACGACCTGGTGGCCGTGCGAGTAGTTCTGGTTCAGCAGGAACACCTTCTTGACTTCGGGCATGTCCTTGATGAAGCTGGACATGGCCTCCATCTTCATCGAGGTGTCGGCGTCGAAGCGGAAATGCCAGTAGCTGCACTTGCTGCCAGTGAGATCCGGGTCAACGGCCGAATCGTTCAGGTACAGCACTTCCTTGCCAGGATTGCGCTCGTTGTGCTTGCTGATGGCATCCGACAGCGCCAGCGCCACCGACGAGCCATTGCCCTGGGCGATGTAGCGCACGCCTTTGTCCAGCGCGGCCTTCAGCGCATTCAGGCTCTCGGTCGGGCTGAGCTTGTTGTCGATGGTCTCGAACTCGAAGATCACGCCGGCCGGATTGCCCTTGCCGCTGAACTTCTCGGCGAAGTACTTGTAACTCTTGTCCTGGTTCACGCCCACCGGGCCGAGCAGGCCCGTCAGCGGATCGATGCGCACGATCTTGACGACCTGCCCCTGTTGAGCCACCGCCCAATTCGCGGCCATGGCCACCAGACTTCCAACCAAAAGCTTGCTTGCCAGTTTCACGTGGTATCTCCTGCAAAAAACAGCCCGCAGGGTAAAACGCGAAACCGAAAAACCAAGCAGGGTTTGCCCCAGGCCTGTGTCGCCAATGCGGCTTTATTTTGCCCAGCCGCAAAAAAACCCGCGTCCGCGGGCCTTGCGCAAGCGCCTGAAAGAGGGTTACAGCGAGGGCAGCTTGTACTCCTTGAGCTGCTCGCGCAGCTTGGTCTTGAGCATCTTGCCGGTGGCGCCGAGCGGAATGGCGTCGACGAATACCACGTCGTCCGGTGTCTGCCACTTGGCGACCTTGCCTTCGTAGAAGGCCAGCAGTTCCTCGCGCGTGACCTCCTGCCCAGGCTTCTTGACCACCACCACGATGGGGCGTTCGTCCCATTTCGGGTGGAACATGCCGACGCAAGCGGCCATGGCCACGGCCGGATGCGCCATGGCCACGTTCTCGATGTCGATGGAGCTGATCCATTCACCACCCGACTTGATCACGTCCTTGCTGCGGTCGGTGATCTGCATGAAGCCGTCGGCGTCGATGGTGGCCACGTCGCCGGTGGGGAACCAGCCGTCCACCAGCGGGTCGCCCCCCTCGGCCTTGAAGTAGCTGGCCACCACCCAGGAGCCGCGCACGTGCAGGTCGCCCGACACGCCGGTGCCCCAGGGCAGTTCCTTGCCGTCGGCGTCAACGATCTTCATGTCCACGCCGCAGATGGCACGGCCCTGCTTGAGGCGCAGCTTGAGCTGCTCCTCGGGCGGCAGCTTGCGGTGCTTCTCCTTCAGGGTGCACAAGGTACCAAGAGGGCTCATCTCGGTCATGCCCCAGGCGTGCAGCACGTCCACGCCGTACTGGTCGCGGAAGGTGTTGATCATGGCCGGTGGCGCCGCCGAGCCGCCGATCACGGTGCGCTGCAGGGTGCCAAAGCGCAGTTTGTTCGGCCCCATGTGGCTCAGCAGCATCTGCCAGACGGTGGGCACGCCGGCGGCAAAGGTCACGCCCTCGGCCTCCATCAGCTCGTAGATCGACTTGCCGTCCATCGCCGGTCCGGGAAACACCAGCTTGCAGCCCGTCATGGCCGCCGAATACGGAATGCCCCAGGCGTTGACGTGGAACATGGGCACCACCGGCAGCACCGCATCGCGCGCCGACAGGCACATCACGTCGGGCATGGCGGCCGCGTAGGCGTGCAGCACGGTCGAGCGGTGGCTGTACAGGGCCGCCTTGGGGTTGCCCGTGGTGCCGCTGGTGTAGCACATGCTGGAGGCGGTGTTTTCGTCGAACACCGGCCAGTCGTAGTCGGTGGATTGGGCACCAATCCAGGTTTCGTAGCTGACCAGGTTGGGAATGCCAGTGTCCTGGGGCAGTTTGTCGGCGTCGCACAGGGCCACCCACTGGCGCACGCCCGGGCAGTGGCTGTGAATGCCCTGGACGATGGGCAGGAAGGTGGTGTCGAAGCAGACGATCTGGTCTTCCGCGTGGTTGACGATCCAGGCGATCTGCTCGGGCAGCAGGCGCGGGTTGATGGTGTGCAGCACGCGTTCGGCGCCGCTCACGCCAAAGTACAGCTCGAGATGGCGGTAGCCGTTCCAGGCCAGCGATCCGACCCGCTCGCCCGGCTTGACCTGGGTGGCCTCCAGCGCGTTGGCGACCTGCTTGGCACGCTTATGCACATCGGCCCAGGTGTAGCGGTGGATATCGCCCTCCACCCGGCGCGAGACGATTTCGCCATCGCCATGGTGGCGCGCGGCGAAATCGATCAGCGACGAGATCAGAAGGGGGGGGCTTTGCATCAAACCGAGCATGCTGGCAGTCTCCTTGGGATGGGTCGAGGGGCGACCTGAAAGCGTTGGGCGCAAATACCCAAGCATGCCAGCTCGGCACACGCCGGACAAGCACGCCGGGCGGCCGGGCCGGGCCCGCCTTCAGGTTCCCCCCGGATCATGACAGAAGCCGGCCCCACCTCCCGCAGGGAGACGCCGCATTGGGGACAATTCGGACATGGATCAAAAAGTCTCCCCCGCGACGTTGGACGCGCGGTCGCTGCCCGCCGTGACCGAGGCCGCCTTCGCCGCCCTGGGCCCGGCCTTCTTCACCCGCCTGTCACCCCAGCCGGTGCCGGCCCCCTACTGGGTGGCGCGCAGCCCGGACATGGCGCGCGAACTGGGCTGGGCCGAGGACTGGTGGCGGCCCGACGCGGCGCTGGAGCTGTTCAGCGGCAACCGTCTGCCGGCCGGCAGTCGGCCGCTGGCCAGCGTCTACAGCGGCCACCAGTTCGGCGTCTGGGCCGGCCAGTTGGGCGATGGGCGCGCCATTTTGCTGGGGGAGACCCGGGACAGAAACGACCAGGCGCTGGAAGTGCAACTCAAGGGCAGCGGCCTGACGCCCTACTCGCGCATGGGCGACGGCCGGGCCGTGCTGCGCTCGTCGATCCGCGAGTTCTTGTGCAGCGAGGCCCTGCACGGCTTGGGCATCCCGACCACGCGCGCGCTGTGCCTCACCGGCTCCGACCTGCCGGTGCGGCGCGAAACCCTGGAAACCGCCGCCGTGGTCACGCGCCTGGCGCCCAGTTTCATACGTTTCGGCCATTTCGAGCACTTCAGCCACCACGGCCTGCCCGAGCCCTTGCGCCAGCTGACCGATTTCGTCATCGACCACCACTACCCCGATTGCCGCGCCGCCGCCAACCCACCGGCCGCGTTGCTGGAGGCCGTCACGCGCCGCACCGCCGCCCTGATGGCGCAGTGGCAGGCGGTGGGTTTCAGCCATGGGGTGATGAACACCGACAACATGAGCATTCTGGGCCTGACCATCGACTATGGTCCGTTCCAGTTCCTGGACGGGTTCGATCCCGGCCACATTCCGAACCACAGCGACCACGAGGGTCGCTACGCCTTCGGCCGCCAGCCGGCCGTGGCGCGCTGGAACCTGTTCGCCCTGGGTCAGGCCCTGCTGCCGCTGATTGGCGCCGAGGACGCCACTCTGGCCGCGCTTGAGCCCTATCTGGGCGTGTTCGAGGCCGAATACGCCCGCTGCCTGGCCGCCAAGCTGGGTTTTGCCCAGGCCAGCGGCCGCACCACCGAGCTGGCGCAGGGGCTGCTCCAGCTGATGGCCACCGAGCACACCGACTACACCCTGGCCTGGCGCGCGCTCAGCCGCCACATGGCCGGCGGGCCACAGGAAGATCTGCGCGCGCATTTCATCGACCAGGCCGCCCTGGGCGCCTGGCTGGGCGACTACCAGGCGCTGGCGCGGCAGGCCGGGGCCGAACACAGCCCCGAGCACATGCTGCGCACCAACCCGGCCTTCGTGCTGCGCAATTACATGGCCGAGGAAGCCATCGAAAAGGCGAAACTAAAAGACTTATCGGTGCTCCAAGCCCTGCATGCCGTGCTGACCCGTCCGTTCGACGAGCAACCCGAGCACGCCACCTGGGCCGGCCTGCCGCCGGACTGGGCCTCCCGCATCACCCTCAGCTGCTCCTCATGACCTACCCCGTGCACAAGACCGACGCCGAATGGCGTGCCCTGCTGGAGGGCAAAGGCGCCGAAGCGCCCGCCTTCCAGGTCACCCGCCATGCCGCCACCGAGCGCCCCTTCAGCGGCAAATTTGAACGTCACTGGGCCCACGGCAGCTACCACTGCGTCTGCTGCAACGCCAAACTGTTCGAATCCGACACCAAATTCGACGCCGGCTGCGGCTGGCCCAGCTTCTGGCAGGCCGCCGTGCCCGGCGCCATCGAGGAGCGGCGCGACTCAAGCCACGGCATGGTGCGCGTGGAGACCCTGTGCGCCAGCTGTGGCGCGCATCTGGGCCATGTATTTCCCGACGGCCCGGGCCCCACTGGACTGCGCTATTGCATGAATTCGGCCTCGCTCGACTTCACGCCGCGATAATGGCGGGTTGATGAAAGCCCTGCTCGACTTCCTTCCGATCCTGCTGTTCTTCGGCGCCTACAAGCTGCAAGGCATCTACGTGGCCACCGGCGTGCTGATGGCCGCCACCGTGCTGCAGATGGCCGTCGTCTACGCCATCGACAAGAAACTCACGGCCATGCACAAGGTCACGCTGGCGTTGATCCTGGTGTTCGGCACGCTCACCCTGGTGCTGCAGGACGAGCGCTTCATCAAATGGAAGCCGACCGTGCTCTACACCGCCATGGCGCTGGCGCTGGCGGTAGCGCTGTGGGCCTTCCACAAGAACTTCCTGCGCATCATGCTGGGCAGCCAGCTGAGCCTGCCGGATCCGGTCTGGAACCGGCTCACCGTGGCCTGGATCGGCTACTGCCTGTTCATGGCCGCGCTCAACGGCTACGTGGCGGCCTACTACTCGACCGACGCCTGGGCCAATTTCAAGCTCTGGGGCTATGTGTTCCCGATCGCCTTCATCATCGGCCAGGGCCTGTACGTGGCGCGGCACCTGAAGGACGAGCCCGGCCCCGACACCCCACCCGGAGAATCCCCATGAGCGATGCGTCCCTGGCCGACCGCATGGCCGAGCGCTTGCGCCAGCGCCTGCAGCCCGCGCAGCTCGAGGTGCTGGACGAAAGCTGGCAGCACGAAGGCCATGCCGGCGCCAACGGCACCGGTTTCGGCACCCACTTTCGGGTCCGCATCGCCTCGCCGCTGTTCGCCGGCAAGCCGCGCGTGGCGCGTCATCGGCTTGTGTATGATGCGCTGCGCGATTTCATCGCCGAGCAAGGCGTGCACGCACTGGCCATCGAGACGCACTGATTTGTACCCCGGCCTGATCCTCGCCAACCAGTGTTTTCAACCGTCCCACACGGGATCCGTTTCACCCACCCCACCATGAAAAAAACCTTCCTGGCCGCCACCTCCGCGGCACTGCTGGCCGGCGCGCTGGCCCTGCCCGCCGCCGCGCAGAACATCGCCATCGTCAACGGCAAGCCGGTGCCCAAGGCGCGCCTGACCGCGCTGGAGGAGCAGATCAAAGCCCAGGCCGAGCGCACTGGCCGCCCGGTGCCGCCGGAAATTGCCACCCAGCTGCGCCAGGAGCTGATCGCGCGCGAAATCTTCATGCAGGAAGCCCAGCGCCGCGGCCTGGAAGCCTCGGCCGACTACCGCGCCAAGATGGAACTGGCGCGCCAGAGCGTGCTGATCGGTGAGCTGTTCGCCGATTACCAGAAGAAGAACCCCGTCACCGACGCCGAGGCCAAGGCCGAATACGACCGCCTGGTCGGCGCCCAGACCCCGCCGGCCGGCGCCAAGGAGTACAAGGCACGCCACATCCTGGTCGAAAAGGAAGACGAAGCCAAGGCCATCATTGCCGAGCTGAAGAAAGGCGGCAACTTCGAGGAGATCGCCAAGAAGCAGTCCAAGGACCCCGGCTCTGGCGCCCAGGGCGGCGATCTGGGCTGGGCCAACCCGGCCGGCTACGTGCCCGAGTTCTCCGACGCCATGAAAAAGCTCGACAAGGGCCAGACCACCGAGGCGCCGGTCAAGTCACAGTTCGGCTACCACGTGATCCGCGTCGACGACGTGCGCGACGCGAAGGGCCCGGAAGCGCCCAAGTTCGACGACGTCAAGCCACAGATCGTGCAGCAGATGCAGCAGCAGAAACTGGCGCAGTTCCAGGAAGAGCTGCGCGCCAAGGCCAAGGTCGAATAACCCCCCGCGCGCGCAGCACCCAGGCGGCCCGGCATTGTCCGGGCCGTTTTTCTTTTAAGCTTCTATTTTGATAGCAAACCAAGATTGGTCCACGCCGGCTGGTGCTCAAAACACCCGCCAAACCGGTCAATTCAGGCTGCGGCCGTAGTACGCATCGGCGGCGGGCGCCGCGCGGCGGGCTCGCAGGACGAAAGCTCAGGGGCGCGGCAACCGCCAGAACGCTTGTTACGACGGACGCACCGCGCGCCAAACCATCAGCAGCCCAATCAGCACCGGCTGGTGCAGCATGTAGTAGCTGAGGCTCCAGCGGCCCAGCACGGCCAGTGGGCGCCCCAGCGGCCCCACCGGCCCGGCCAGCCAGCTCCCCGGGCGCGCCAGCCATTGCGCCAGGCCCACACCCCACAGCAGCACGCCCAGCCAGGGCAGTAGCGGCACGTAATCCTCGGTGGCCGGTTTGCCGCTGACCACGCCCAGCCAGTTCAGCCCGCGGCTGTCGAACACCGGCCAGGCGGCGGGTGCTTGCTGCAAAGCCGTGTTCAACAGTGGGGCCAGCAGCACCAGGGCCGTGCCCAGCAACCAGGGCGTGGCGCCCTGCAGCCCCCCGCGCACCAGCCCCAGGCGGGCGATCAACAGCATCGCCGCCAGGGCATGCAACACGCCAAAGCTGATCCAACTGAAGGGAAACATGAACCACGAGGCCAGCGTCACCAGCATGGCGCAGCCCAGCACCTGGGCCCAGCGGCGCGCAAAACGCGGCCAGGCCTGCCCTTGCCGCGCGGCCAGCGCCTGGCCCATGCCGGCGCACAGCAGGAACAGGCCGACAATGCCCGTGCGCTGCCAGGTCCAGAATGGGTCGACATAGAAGTCCTGCGGCCTCGTCAACCCGAAGTGGTTCAGATCGAAGCACAGGTGGTAGGCCGTCATCCACACCATCGCCAGCCCACGCAAGGCGTCGACGCGGTCGAAGCGGGTCGGGGCGTTGGCGGCTACAGGCATGGAGGCGGGATTCGAGGATCGGGTGGCAGGCGGCGATCCTAGCCCAGCCCGGACAATCGCCCCCATGGCCAACGCCCCCCCACCACCTTGAACTGCTCGCGCCCGCGCGCGACGCCGACATCGGCATCGAAGCCGTGAACCATGGCGCCGACGCCGTGTACATCGGTGGCCCGGGTTTTGGCGCGCGCGCCAGCGCCGGCAACACAGTGGCCGACATCGAGCGCCTGGCCCACCACGCGCACCGTTTCGACGCCCGCATCTTCGTCACCCTCAACACCATCCCGCGCGACGACGAGCTGGAGCCGGCGCGCCGCCTGGCCTGGCGGATGTACGAGGCCGGCGTCGACGCGCTCATCATCCAGGACATGGGTCTGCTGCAACTGGATCTGCCGCCCATCCAGCTGCACGCCAGCACGCAGACCGACATCCGCACGCCCGAGAAAGCGCGCTTTCTGCAAGACGCCGGCCTGTCGCGGATCGTGTTGGCGCGCGAGCTGACGCTGGCGCGGATCGCCGACATCCGGGAGGCGCTGGACCCTGGGCGCTGCACCATCGAGTTCTTCATCCACGGCGCGCTGTGCGTGGCCTACAGCGGCCAGAGCTGCATCAGCCACGCCCACACTGGCCGCAGCGCCAACCGTGGCGACTGCTCGCAGGCCTGCCGCCTGCATTACCAAGTGCCTTCACCCCCCTCGACATCGCGCTCAATCTGCCGCGCGCCGTGCCGGTGCAGCCGCCCACGCCCTACCCCGAAGACACGCTCAGTTACCTGGCCAACGTGTTCAACCACGCCGCGTGCGACTTCTACGCCCGCCACGGCGTGAAGGTGATCGACGCCGCCTACGAAAGCCAGCAAGAGGAAGGCGAGGTCAGCCTGATGGTCACCAAGCACTGCGTGCGCTTCTCCTTGAACCCGTGCCCCAAGCAGGCCAAGGGCGTCACCGGCGTGCAGGGCACGGTGCGTGCCGAGCCGCTGCAGCTCATCAATGGCAAGGAAAAGCTGACCCTGCGCTTCGACTGCAAGCCCTGCGAGATGCACGTGGTCGGCAAGATCAAGCCCGGCGTGCTGCAGCGCGGCGCGCGCGAGGCCGCTGAACAGGCGCTGCGCTTTTACCGCGCTGAGCCCGTTCCGGCCCAGGTTTCGGATTGAAGCCTGCCGTGGCTGGGGTCAAGCCATCGGTCGAAGGGCAAGCCGGCGGACAGGCACCGCGGTCACGTTGAACGCTCCTGATAGAGTAGCTGACCAGGCAATATTGACGCCGGCCAAGCGTCAGAAACATGTCTCAATTCCACCTGTGTATCGGCATCAGGACGCACCGACTTGCCGCCACGTGCCGCTGGCGGCCAACTTCACCGCCGGTGACAGTTTGTGGCTGGCGCTCGGGTTTTGCCGATCAGTCCCTCCGCGCCCTGGTTCGCCCGCACCTGGATCTGCTGCAGCCCTGCGCCCCCGGGCGGCGCGTGCTGGTGCTGCCGCGCGGCTCTGGCCCGCCAGGCCGAAACCAGTTCAACCCGAACTTTTGAATCAGAATATGCTTTGGCCGGCACCCACAAATCCAGTCAAGCTCTTATTTTTGTAGCAATTCGAGAACCGACCCATGAAAATCCTGCTTCCCGTCGACGGCACCGAGCTGTCCCTGCATGAAACCCGCTTCGCCCTGCAGCTGGTGCGCGAGGGCCTGCGCGCCAGCTTCGTGCTGGCCAATGTGCAGGAGCCGGCCAGCTTCTACGAAATCGTCACCGCGCAAGACCCGGCGCTGATCGAGGACGCCGCCCTGGAAGCCGCCGACGACCTGATGGCCCCCTCGGCCGAGCTGCTGCGCCAGGCCGGCGTGAGCTTCGAGACGGCCGTCGTCTCGGGCGATCCGGCCCAGGGCATGCTGGAGCTGATCGAAATCCACCGCTGCGACATGGTGGTGATGGGCGAGCGTGCGCTCGGCCCGCTGCGCCGGATGATCGAAGGCGCCTCGGTCTCGCGCCGCCTGGTCGAGGACTCGCCCGTGCCGGTGCTGCTGATCAAGCCGCCCACCGAGGACTGACGCCCATGGATCTGCCCCGCCACCAGCTGAGCATGACGGTGCTGATGACGCCGGACACCGCCAATTTCTCGGGCAACGTGCACGGCGGGCACCTGCTCAAGCTGCTGGACCAGGTGGCCTACGCCTGCGCCAGCCGCTACGCCGGGCGCTACGTGGTCACGCTGTCGGTGGATCAGGTGATGTTTCTTCAGCCCATCGTGGTGGGCGAGCTGGTCACTTTTCTGGCCAGCGTGAACCACACCGGGCGCAGCTCGATGGAAATCGGCATCAAGGTGTTGGCCGAGGACATTCGCGAGCAAAGCGTGCGGCATGTCAACAGCTGCTTCTTTTCGATGGTGGCCGTGGACGAAAACCGCAAGACCGTGGCCGTGCCGCCGCTGGAGCCCAGCACCCCCGAAGAGCGCCGCCGCTTCAAGGCCGCCGAACTGCGCCGCACCCTGCGCAGCGAAATCAAGGCGCGCTACGCCGCGCTCGGGGTGGGCGGCGATGCGGTGACGGCCAGGACCTAGTACTGCAACCCCGAAGTATCGAAACATGAAATCGTGTCTTCGCACGCATGGCGGCGTTGCAAATCCTCGCCATAGCGATGGCTATGGCTGCGGT
>Ga0209572_1001861_pt1 | contig 11940 bp, 9 predicted proteins | sample EBPBio232012_DNA_FD_185867 | JGI IMG/M metagenome (GOLD analysis project Ga0209572, IMG submission 185867) | Wastewater treatment Type I Accumulibacter community from EBPR Bioreactor in Madison, WI, USA - Reactor 1_1/23/2012_ DNA (SPAdes)... | ecosystem: Engineered > Bioreactor > EBPR >...
AAAATGCTTTGCGCTCTTTGCGGTTAAATATCTTCTCACCGCAAAGACGCAGAGAACGCAAAGAGAAACGCTCTTCTAAGTGAGATGCTGAAACGAGTTCAGCATGACGAGCCATCAGCGTGATGATGAATAAAGACGTATCACCTATAACCTAAGCTTTGACACGCGCACAATACAAACCAAGAATGCCGCCAGTCATGCCGAACTCGTTTCGGTATCTCATTATGAGTAGGCATCGTTAGTAGCTCTGCGACCTTTGCGAAAATGCTTTGCGCTCTTTGCGGTTAAATATCTTCTCACCGCAAAGACGCAGAGAACGCAAAGAGAAACGCTCTTCTAAGTGAGATGCTGAAACGAGTTCAGCATGACGAGCCATCAGCGTGACGATGAATAAAGACGTATCACCTATAACCTAAGCTTTGACACGCGCACAATACAAACCAAGAATGCCGCCAGTCATGCCGAACTCGTTTCGGTATCTCACTTTGAATAGCATATGCATTCGCTTTGTGGTTAAACAATCTGTTCTACCAAAAGGTCGTCCCTCTGGGACTTTAGTTTCCCTTTTGTATGTTGTTGCTACCAAAGGGGTCGTCCCTCCGGGACTAGGATATTGCATTGGCTAATTGACGCATTTGCACATCTGCTAATTATCACATTTCCTTTGTCAGCAACCCTGCTGAAAAATAATCTTGCCCTAAAACCGTTAACGCTTTTTGTATGTATCTTGCATAGTGCATTTCACCTCAATGAATTATACCCAATGCGGTACTCTGTTCTACTCATTGCTATAGTCCTGTTAGTGCTTGGCTGTAAGAAGCCGGAAGAACAGGTATTTACCAATAACACCATTCCTACCTATACCGGAACGCCTACGTTATTGGTAGAAAACTATGTGAACCGTCTTTACATAGACCTCATAGGTCGCGAGCCCAACGATGCCGAAATGAATGGCGATGTGCAAGCATTGGAAGCCGCTGCATTATCAGAAGGTGCAAGAACCAACCTCGTAAACAAGTTGATGAACGGCACCGACTTTGTGCCGGGAGATACCTCTTATGCGCATGCCTACAATCAGAAATTTTATAATGATAATAAGGCACGCTTTCTGGAAGGCACTGCCGAAAACATTATCATCAATGAATACTATATGTATCGCAACAATGCGGTGCAGGATAGTTTGAATGGATTTATGCTGGTATATGAGCTGCAGATGGCAGAGGCCAATAAATTGAAAGACCTTTATTTCAGTAAACGCGATTTGCGCGAAGGCACCATCAATGTGGTGGAGATGTGCAGGCGCATGTCGTTCAATTCCATTTATGACGGTATCAACATGGGTTCGTTCAATTATATCAACTCGTGTTTTGATAATATGCTTTACCGCTATCCCACCAATGCAGAGCTTGAAATGTGCGAACCGGCAGTAGAGAGCAGCATAGGCGGCCAATTGTTTGGTATTGTTATTTCAAACAAAGCAGAGTTTTTGAATGCATTGCTTTTGTCAGAGGAATACCATGAAGGCATGATACGTTGGGTCTATTTGAGCTTGCTCTCAAGAGAGCCTTCCTCGGCAGAGGTATATACCTTGATGAACAATTTTATGATGACCAAAGACATCAAAGCAATACAAAGAAGAATTTTAATCTCAGCAGAATATGCAGGATTTTGAGAAGAAAGAAACCACCAATGGGTTAGCGCGCATGAAGGAAGTTTTCTCCTTGCGACAAAGCACTTGCCATTGTGATGAACATGTGCCAACTGCCAAGCATTCATTGCCCGGTGCCGTTGCTGCATTGACGGCAGTAAGCGCTTTGCTCGTGGCCTGCAAGAAAGACCCCGAGGTATTGTATGAGTTGAATGAAGTGCCGTTGCAAGGAAGCTCTGCCGATAAGACAAGACAAAAGAGCAATCAGCAGTATGTAAATATTCTGCATACCAATCTCTTTCAATCAGGCTTGAGCAGTGGTCAGGCATTTCAATTGGATCAACTCTTTCAAAGTATCGGTGATAAAGAAGTAGCCAAGGAAGTTTTAATATCCAACTACTTCAACGAAGCGGGTGTGCAGTTGCCAACGGTAGAAGAGATGAATGCTGACCTCAATGGTTTTATAGAAGATACCTATAAGCGTTTCTTCATAAGAGAACCCAACGAAGCAGAGAAGACATGGATTAAAAACTTCATACAAAGCAATCCTTTTATGACACCGGAGTTGGTGTATTTTTCTTTCGCTTTGTCCAATGAATACCAATACTACTAAACGCTGACATAACATGAAAAGAAGAGAATTCATAAAGAAGTCAGCACTCACTACAGCAGGAGCCTTGGTAGCACCATACATCTTACCATCGGGTAGGTTGTTTGCGTCCAGCGGTAGCAGAAGTGCGGAGCATGTGGTGTTGGTGATGTTTGCAGGCGGTGTTCGCCATCAGGAAAGTGTGGGCATGCGTTACTTGGATGACAGCCAAGTGGGCGACCCTTATGCAGGCAACATCATGTACAACATGTTGACGGGCGATGCACCTACCATGAAGATAGCCTATGGAACAGGCGAGGGTGGAGCCAATCCTATTCCTCGTTTGGATTACTTTAATACCAATGGTTCGCTACAATCACAAGGCACATTGTTCAGCGAAGTGAATGCACTCACTCAAGGACATTATGGAGGTCTCAACTCCATTATTCAGGGAGCCAATATCTCATCACAAGGCTTAAAGCAACGTCCTTACAATCCTACCATCTTTGAATACCTCAGAAGGCATGGTGGTTATGGTGCTACCGATGTTTGGTTTGTAGGCAATGGTATAGATGCCTCTATTCCATTATTGAACTACAGCGCACATCCTGATTATGGCCAGAAGTATGGTGCTAATTTCTTTGCACCACTCGTTACTTTCTTTGAAGGATTTGATAGTTTGGGTCATGGCAAAATCTATCATCCGGAAAATGAGTTGGCTCCTATGTATCGGTTGAAAGCCTTTTTGGACAATAGTTTCCTTCAGTATGGAAATGGCTTGGATGCCTTAGGCAACACAGCCGAGGAGAAGCAACAGATAAAACAATTCATGAACCTGATGTATGAGAAGGTGGCCAACTGGACACTCAATCTGCCTCCGGTAAGTGATACGGTAGATTGTTATACCGTTGGTTTTGCCGCAGAAGTAATGACGCATTTCAAACCCGCATTTATGTGCGTCAACTTAAGCGATGTGGATGTTTGTCATAGCAATTTCACGGGCTATGTAAGCGCACTTCACCGTGCTGACCATGCAGTAGGTCACTTGTGGAATGTGATACAAAGCGACCCTGAGTTAGCGGGTAACACCTCTATCATTTGCATACCCGAACATGGTAGAAATGATAACCCGAACAATATCATAGATACTAATAACTGGAGTGCCTATGACCACAGTGATGGCAGCAATTCTCTTCGTATTTGGTCGTTGATGGCAGGTCCAAGCTTCCCTCAGAACCTGACCATTGGTTCGCAAGGCAACACTATAGGACAAGTGACAGATGCTATGTTGACTGTTGCGGATATGCTTGGTATAAAGAACGAAGTCATAGGCGCGGGCTTCTTAGAAGGCGGTACCAACTCATTCTTAGATTTGATATAACAAGTATGAAGTTCCGTCTATACTATATCGCAGTTTCATTGTTCATCATCGCGTTCATCTTGGATGCTTGCAGAAAGCACGAGTTAGAAAATCCTTATGCCAATCAAACACAGGTAGTGAACAACCACAATCCTTCAGTAGATGCTATACCTGTGGGAAACTTTGCTTGGCTTCATGCTAAAATATTTCGGCCTACCTGTGCCAACAGTGGTTGTCATGACGGAACGTTTGAACCCGAATTTAGGAGCATCAATAGTGCCTATAACTCGTTGGTCAATCATCCTACGATAGCCAATGATGCGAGCGAGACGTTTACTTATCGAGTTGTTCCCGGTTCATCTGATTTGTCCTTCTTACATGAAAGGCTTACGGTTGAAATACCCAATACTTCCGGTATGATGCCGCTATCCGTTGACCCGGGTTCTGACTGGAATGCAAACAAGACATTTTATATACAGAAAATAAAAGAATGGATAGATGGAGGTGCCAAGGATATGTATGGCAATGATGCACCACCCGCTGAAGGCGATACCCCACCTTCTATCTATGGCATGGCTATGTTTCCTCCCGGCAATACCACCACTCCTTATCCAAGGGAATTAGATGGTATATTTGGCATAGGTGCCATAGAGGTTCCTGCCGGACTGGTAGATGTATGGATACTGAGCACGGACAACGGCATCTATAATCCGACCTATCAATCGGCCTCCATCAAGGCATCAACTTCTTCACAAGACTTTTCTAATGCTCTGAGCGCTTCGTTCAACTATAATGTTTCACCCATAACGGCACAGAGTTTCTTTGAAACACCCGGGCCTTATTATTACAAGGCCACATTGAACTTCAGTGGGGCGGTGCCCGGCACCACCTATTACATACGGTGTTATTTGGATGATGGGGCACAGCCTTCCCTTACCGAAATACCTAACAATGGCTCAGCGGCTTTTTGGTATCTGTTATTCTCAGTAAAAATTGTATGAAGCACCAAACGATAAAACATACTAGGTTGCTTGCACTGATGGCTCTGTTGTCATTCGTTTTGGTGTCTTGTAAAAAGAAAGATGAAAAACCCGAGCCGCCAACCATAACTTTCAAAAGCATTTCTCATGACAATGTGGAGCAGTTTAATAATACCGTCTCCATTACTTTTTCTTATGAAGATTACCAAGGCGATTTAGGCGAAGCAGACCCCGATGCCTATTCGGTGCGTGTAAAGGATGATCGTCTTGCAGATTATGATTGGTATCACGTTCCTCCTATGACCCCCGAATTGAAAGAGCTTCACATCAAAGGTGATTATGCCCTTGAGTTATCGCCCCTGTTCATCCTGGGAAATGGGAGTGAAGAACAAACACACTTTAGCCTTCAAATAAAAGACCGGGCCGGAAATTGGAGCAACACTATCACCACTCCGGTAGTTATCATTCATGACTGATTTATTCTGTTTAAGGCAATATTGATAAGATATTTGCAACCTGAAAATTTTATGTGGTCACGTATTGGTACAATTAGCAGTTGGATTGTAGCGGGAGTATTCTTCTTGTGCAGTAATGCCAATGCTCAGGATTTTCCGGAGTTCAACATGGCTGATACCACCATCACCGATTGCCAGGGAATTCTTTATGACAGTGGCGGACCAACTGCCGCCTATGGCAACAATGAGAATCTTACAACGGTTATTGCTGCTGAAGGAATTATTACACTCACTTTTCAAGGCTTTTTTCAGCTTGAAAACAACTTAGATTTTTTACGAATTTATAATGGACCTAATTCAGGGTCACCACTTCTTGGTCAATATACAGGTACCACACTTCCGCCATCGTTGGTTGCCAATAGTGGTTTCGTTACCTTGGTAATGACATCTGATAATAACGTGGCTTATGGCGGTTTCAAAATGCAATGGACTAGTGAGCAGCCTATGCCTACACCACCTGCTATTTCTATTCCTGCCATTCCAACGTGTAATAGTTCGCAAATCAATATTGCCCTATCAACTCCTTTGGATTGTGCTTGGGTTGAAGACGCTTCGTTTACCTTCTTCGTAAACTCAGGCTCTTATACTACCGATGATTTGATATCAAATTGTAATCAGAATGGTCAAACAAGTCTGATTACCGTGAATGTACCCAATCCTTTTAGCTATAACTGCGCCTATGATTTGCAATTCAATGTAAGCATACCGGACAACTGCGGATTGTTCTATCCTTTTGTTATCTCAGGCAATTTCAACATGACAGGTTGTAGTATCGATGCTGAAATAACGAGTACGGAAGATGCTTTATGCCAAGGTGGTTGCGCACAGTTATTGGCGGACGTTACAGGATGTGCTAATTATACCTATGCTTGGAGCAATGGATTACTGTCAAATGCAGGTCCGCACAATGTATGTCCAACGCAGACAACCACCTATAGCGTTACCATTACTGAACAACCATCAGGAGCTACGGTTACAAGAACATATACAATAGAAGTAGAAGAGATTGAGATATTGACGCCTGCACAAACGGTTTGTCAGTCAGCCGATGATATTGTAATGCAATCAACAACTCCCGGTGAATGGAGCGGAACAGGTTTGGAATGGGAAACGAACATCTTCGATCCGGATACGGCCAATGCAGGGTTGAATTATATCTATTTCGAAACAGAGGGCTGCATAGACAGTGTAGCTATTACCGTAACACCAATTGCCACTGACGATATCATTGCTGCTTGTCCCGGTTCTCCGGCTTTTCAATTAGAAGCTGAACCTACCGGTGGTACATGGAGTGGCGACTCCAATGTTACTCTTTCCGGTATGTTTAATCCGGTATCAGCAGGTACTTATACTGTCAACTATGCTGTAAACGGCTGCACCGACTTACTAACGATCAACGTAGATGAAATAGGTGGGCCGTTTGACTTGGATTCTATTTGTCAATCGGTGTGGTATGATACCATTCCTTTCTCCCCTTTTGGTGGTGAATGGACCGGCCCCGGAATTATAGATTCGTTGTATGGTGTGTTCGCACCGGAGTTTGCTCCCGCAGGCGATGTGCAACTAACCTATACAATTAATGGGTGCAGTCAGATATTTAATGTTTTTGTAAAAGAGATAAAGATTGGTGCACCTTATCAAACAAGCTGTCCCTTTGAAGATCCATTAGTAATGTATGAAGATGCTCCCGTTCCTGTCGGTGGTTATTGGGAAGGAACGGGCATTGTAAATCCGACTACAGGATTGTACAATCCATCTTTGATACCCAATGATAGTTGGACCACGATTATCTATTATGCACCTAATGGATGTTCGGATAGCACGTTCATCTATAACCTTCAAACACTGGTAGAGGTTAATGAATTACTTTTTTGTGTGAGTGATGATCCAATAATTCTCAATGAAGAAACAATGGGGAACTTCGGTCCTTGGGGAGGCGAGTGGATTGGCCCAGGTACTTACTGGGAAGATGATAATTGGCATTTTGATCCGGGCATTGCCGGTATTGGGGAACATACTATTTTGTTTTCGAACAACAACTGCACCGATGCGGTTTATATCAATGTATATCCGGACGATTTGCCTGATACTCCATTTGAGTTTTGTTCATCAGACCAGGCTGGTATTCTAGTAACTGATTTAATTGAAGGAGGCACTTGGAGTGGAAACGGAATAACGGATGCGGTTGTAGGTATGTTTGATCCTTCGGTTGCCGAGCCGGGAAGTTTCTATGTTTATTGGACAAGCCCTGCGGGGTGCACCGATAGCATATCTATTACAGTAGAGCAATTACAAGAAGCAGCGATTACAGGTTTGAATCCTGACTATTGTTTAATAGACACAGAGTTTACTTTTTCTGCCACACCCGAGGGTGGAGACTTGAGTGGCGCACTGAGTGATTTTGCTTTCAGTCCTATGGAACTTGGGGAAGGAGACTATACCTTAAGTTATTCTTATACATCAGATGTCTGTCCTTCTTCATCTGTTGATTTTGATTTTACTATTCATCCTGCTTTGAGCGCAACGTTATCGGTGTCAGATGATGTGATATGCAATACACAGTCTGTCACATTAACGGTAACAGCGCAAGGTGGAAATCCGGTTTCGGGTTATAATTTTATTTGGAGCAACGGAGGTACTTCTATCCCAACCAATACTTCCACGCCCGGTAATAGCACTACTATTAGTGTAGAAATAAGTGATGGCTGCTCAGACCCGATAACCCTTTCAGCCGATATTGAAGTTTTACCTCCAATTGAAGTAGTGACCTCCACCAGCGATCCGGTTTGCCCTGGTGAAGAAGGATGGGCAACTGCTGAAGTAATTTCAGATGGAACATTTTCAATTGAATGGAACGGTGTGGAACAGGACACCATTTATGCGGCTGCCGGAACTATTCAAAATCTATTGGTAACAGACGTAGTAAATGAATGTACCTATACGGAAGCCGTTTATATAGACAACCTCCCAATAGTAAGTGCTACGTTCATTGTAGTGCCGGGCGGAGAGTGCATCCCAAGTGATGAGAAGGATAATATTTCAATTATAGATGTGTCTCAAAACGGAACAAGCGGCACATGGAATTTTGGTAATGGACAAACATTGCCGTACGAAGCGGGTCAATCTATAACACAATCCTATCCCGGAGCAGGTGATTACACTATCACCTTGGAAATTCAGAATGATGCCGGTTGCGAATCATCGTCTTCACAGACGCTTTGCATCCTTGCAGACGACCCGATATTCATTCCGGATATATTCTCACCCAATGGGGATGGTAACAACGATACATTGTTTGTACGCGGGCATGGTATAGAGAAAATAGATTTTCGCATTTATGACCGTTGGGGTGAAATGGTTTTCCATTCGGCCAATGCTCAAATAGGTTGGGATGGTAACTTCCGTGGACAACCTGCTGCAGCGGGAAATTATTTTTATAGTTTCAGTATGAAGAGTGGTACAACTCCAATAGAAAAGCAAGGTGAAATTGCATTGGTGAGATAAGGGACATGAGAAGGCTAAGCATACATATACTTCGTTCTTGCATATTCATTTTAGGAATGTGTTTGCTTTCAGTTGCGGTCTTTTCCCAAGACATACATCTTTCTCAATTTACGAACTCTACTCAGCTATATAATCCCGCACTGACCGGACAATATGAGCAGACATTGAAAGCAAGTTTGTTGCATCGCAAACAATGGCGTTCAATTGGCAGTGGCTACCAAACCAATGGATTTGATGGGCAATACAAAATATTGAGTTTGTACAGCAGTAACTATATAGGTACAGGTCTATTGATTTTTCAAGATAAAGCAGGCATTGCTGATATGCGTACCTTCATGGTTAAAGGCTCGGTAGCTTATCATATGGTAGCCTCAAGCAAGAATCTCTTGTCTGCGGGTTTGCAATTGGGTTATATGCAGCGCAGCGTCAATGCGGATGGATTAGCTTGGGACTCTCAGTACAACGGTTTCAGCTATGATCCATCATTGCCAAATAAAGAACGATTTGTTAATCAGTCAAAGGGCATAGTTGATATAGGCGCGGGTTTTAACTGGAAACATAAAGGCGAGACAACATATAACATGGGTTATGGCGTTCATCATGCAAGACAAGAAATAGGTGTATTAGCAAGAAGTAGTTCCAAATACTCTTTGCGCCATTCATTAAGTTTAGGCTCCATTAAACGTGTAGGTCAAATTGATTTAAAGTTTGATGCGCTTGTGCAACGTCAGGCAGGTGCAATGGAAATATTACTCGGAACTACTATTGATTATCGCATTGGAGATGATTCACGTTATACCAATGTACGAACCTCAAGTATTGTGAGAGGCGGTATGTTTTATCGTTTTAATGATGCGATGCACCCCTTTATTGGGTTTCAATACAAACGAACAGCCATGTTTTCATTCGGCTATGATATTAGATTGACCCGAATGACCAACACTCCCGGCTTAACAGGTGGTCCTGAAATTAGTATTGCCTATTTGGGTACTGTTGGTAGATCAAGAATGAAAATTATTCATTAATGCAAGAAAAAGCGATTGCAGAGTTCTTATACTCTTGATTTTGAAATCTGCTGGCAATATCATCATCCCCAAGTACGTTAGTATTTTAGCACCTCTGTAATTTATGACAAAGAGAATTCTGCTCATATTGATTGGGTTTTCACTTCTTGCATCGCGGTGTCGTGATAGAAACAATGGAATAGTTCCATCGGTACCGGTGAATGTCACCATCAATGTGCTGTCTCCGGAGTTTTTTGATCTTTCCGTTCCTGGAGGATGGGTTTATATAACCGGTGGTTCGAGAGGCATTATTGTTTATCGTAAAACACAAGACGAGTTTATTGCCATCGAGCGCCACAGCAGTTATCAGCCGGAAGACAACTGCGCGGTAGTTGTGATGGATGATGGCGTTATTCTGGATGATCCATGTTCCGATTCACAATGGCTTATAATGGACGCTACGATAGTGAATGGCCCGGCAAGCATGCCATTGCGCACTTACGAGACATCTTATCAAGAACCTTACTTGTACATCAACAACTAAATAAGCAAAAAGTATTTTTCTTCTATGAAGACTTTCGTCATCACCGGGGCAGGCTCCGGAATAGGCAGAGCAACGGCCATAGCGCTATCCAAACTCAACGATGTAAGGTTGTTGCTCGTTGGTCGAACGACATCATCGTTGAAAGAGACATTTGATTTACTTGAAACCAAAGGGCATCATCAACTTGCCATTGATATACGTGATGCTAAGGCTTGGAAGAATGCGCTTGAAACTATCAACGCAACGTCATTAAACATCTGTGGTGTATTTGCCAATGCAGGAATTGGTGGCGAAAACAAATACGGAAACAATGACCGCTGGGAAGAAATCATTTCTATCAATCTTACAGGAACCTATACAACGATTGAAGAGTTATTGCCTTATCTGAAGAAATCAGATGAGAAGTTCCGCAACATTGTGATTACATCTTCTTGCTTGGCTCGGTTTGGTGTGCCGCGTTACACCGCCTATTGCACGGCAAAGGCGGGCTTGTTAGGCTTGACCAAGTCATTAGCTGTAGAGCATGCGAGCGACAACATTCTCGTCAATGCCATTTGCCCGGGATGGGTAGAAACTGAAATGGCAAAAGCGGGGATTAAGAAGTTGGCAGATATTGATAATCTCTCCTATGAAGAAGGCTTCAAACAACAAATGTCGTATGTGCCGCTCAACCGCATATCGCAACCCGAAGAGATTGCCAACCTTGTAAAATTTTTATTGACCAATGAACAAACCTCCATTACTGGCCAAAGCATTGATATCAATAATGGCTCATTTATGATTTAATATTGGCTTTATGAAATACCTCTTTACCCTACTAATTTTTGTTTCTATCACCGTCAATTCAAACGCGCAGCAGCAAACAGCAAGTAGTGATTCTGCTATGATTGCTTCCATTTATTACGAGGTGATGAACAATTCTGATGCACATGAAAACCTGCGCTATTTGTGTAAGGAAATAGGACATCGACTTGCTGGTTCTGAAAGTGCAGATCAAGCCATTGCATGGGGAAAGAGAACCCTAGAAGCCTATAAGCCGGACAATGTTTTCCTCATGCCTGTGGAGGTGCCTCATTGGTCACGAGGCAAGATGGAGTATGGGTTCTTTGAATCAAACGGCAAGCGTGAAAGTGTGGCGCTCACTGCTCTTGGAGGCTCTGTCGGAACAGAAGGTAAAGAACTCACGGCCGGTGTTGTCATGGTCAAATCATTTGACGAGTTGAAAGCCTTGGGAGAAGAAAAAGTAAAAGGAAAGATTGTTTTCTTCAACAAAGCGATGGATCCTTTTCTTATCAATACCGGAGCGGCTTATGGCAACACCTATCCTATTCGTGGCAAAGGACCATCTGAAGCGGCTCGTTATGGAGCAGTGGGTTGTATTATCCGTTCGCTTACTATGGCTGATGATAAATATCCTCACACCGGTGGAACACAATACAACGATAGTTTGCCTCGCGTTCCGGCAGCTGCGTTGAGTAGTATCGATTCGCAAGTACTTGCCGATGCTATCAGAAGCAATCCCGATTTGAAGTTTACATATTATCTATCTGCGGAAGCATATAAGCGTAGAGAGCAAGCCAATGTGATTGCAGAAATAAAAGGAACAGAATTTCCTGATGAATATATTGTAGTTGGTGGTCATTTGGATTCTTGGGACATAGGCGAAGGCGCGCATGATGACGGTACAGGAATCGTTCAATCCATTGAAGTCATTCGCGCGTTGAAAGCAATCGGTTATAAACCGAAACATACCATTCGTGCCGTACTTTTTATCAATGAAGAGTTTGGCAATGATG
>Ga0209572_1001863_pt1 | contig 11925 bp, 8 predicted proteins | sample EBPBio232012_DNA_FD_185867 | JGI IMG/M metagenome (GOLD analysis project Ga0209572, IMG submission 185867) | Wastewater treatment Type I Accumulibacter community from EBPR Bioreactor in Madison, WI, USA - Reactor 1_1/23/2012_ DNA (SPAdes)... | ecosystem: Engineered > Bioreactor > EBPR >...
GGAATCCGGGACGCTGGACGTTCTGATGTCCGAGACATTGCTGAACCAGCGGCCAAAGGCGACAGCTGATCTGAGCGGCAATGATTTCGGGCTTGGCCGTGAATTGTTTGCCGCCTTCAGGGCGATCGCCACTCGCGCCGATGCCGGCGCGAGTGTGTTCGGGAACTAGACGTCTTACTGGGCGGGGACGATCTTGCCGTCTTCCCACTTGTAGAGCGAGAAGCTCGGCGAGGTCAGGTCGCCGGTTTCGCCATAGGTCAAGTCGCCAATCGCCGTCTTGACCGGCTGGCCGTCCTTCAGTGCTGCGGCAACGGCCATGGCGTCATCGGCGCTGCCGGCCTTTTCCAGCCCTGTCTTCAACACTTCAACTGCCGCATAGGCGTTGAGCGTGAATGCTTCGGCCGGAATGTTCTTGGCCTGCAATGCCGCGATTGCGGCTGCCGAATTCGGGCTCTTGGTTGCGTCGCTGGCGTTGGTGAACAGCGTGCCAGCCGCACCATCATTGCCAATCGCCCAGAATTCGGTGTTGGAAAGGCCCTCGCCGCCGATGATCTGCAGCGTGACGCCGGCGTCCTTCAACTGGCGTGCCAGCAGCCCTGCCTCGGGGTGATAGCCACCGTAGTAGAGCACTTCCGTGCCGGCTTCCTTGAGGCGGGTCACAACGGCTGCGTAGTCCTTCTCGCCGGGATTGATCGACAGATCGACCGTCTCGGCAACGCCGCCCGCCTTGATGGCATTGCGGAACGCGTCGGCAAGGCCCTTGCCGTAAGCACCCTTGTCGTCGATGACGGCAATCTTCTTGTCTTTCAGATTGGCGAGCACGTAAGCGGCAGCCACATCGGCCTGCTGGTCGTCACGACCGCAGGTGCGCAGGATGTTTGGCAGGCCGCGTGCGGTGAGGTCCGGTGCAGTGGCGGTTGGCGTCACCATCAGCAGACCGTTTTCGGCAAAGACGTTGGATGCCGGAATGGCGACACCCGACGTCACCGGGCCGACTGCGAATTTGATGCCATCTGCGATCAGTCCGTTGGCGACGGAAACGCCCTGCGTCGGGTCGCCGGCATCATCGGCCAGTTTCAGCACAAGCTGCTGCCCCAGCACACCGCCGGCCTTGTTGATCTCGGCGACGGCGGCCTCAGCGCCATTCTTGACCTGCTCGCCATAGGCGGCGACCGGTCCGGTGAGCGGCGCAACAAGGCCGATGGTGATGTCTGCACGGGCGATGGATGTCATCGCAAGGGCGACGCCGGCCGACAGCGCCAGCAAGGATTTCAGTTTCATGACATGCTCCTGTCGTTGGTTTGAAGACACCAATCTAGGGCATGCGGCGAGCGTGGCCATTGTGCCCCGGCTCACAATCAATTGAGCCAGAGCCGAGAGCGTGCCGCCTGTGCAGGCTTGGTCGGCGATCAGGGAACCGCGACTTCGGTGCGCTCGCCAGCCTTCACACTCACTGGCGCCTCTGTGGCGACATTGTCGTCACCGCGCGTGGCGACCACGACATAGTCACCCGCTGTCAGTGTTGTCTGCACGGTTTCGGCATAGTGATGACCGAATGGCTTGCGTTTTCCCTCAATGTCCTTGGCCGCGCCAAAGATTTCGATCGTCTTGGCGCCGGGCGCGCTGACCGACACGACACCGGCATTAAGCACGACGTCGACATTGGTCGCTTCGTTGACCGAAACTGTTGCAGTGCCTTCGGCTCCTGCCTCATCAAGACGCACGACAGCGGCATATTCACCGGGCGGCAAGTCGTAGCTGGAATCAGGCCCATAGCCGTAGCCCATGTCTTCGCGCTGGCCGTCGATGCTCTTCTTTGCCTTGAATATGTTCACGGCCAGCCCGCCTGCATCGACCTTCATGCCCGGCACGTAGAATGCGTTGACCACAAGCCGGCCGACGCCGACAATAATGTCCTTGTCAATCGTCTCGCCGGCTTTCAGAGCCAGCGTCTCGGTCACTTCGCCCTTGCCAATCCTGACAGTGATTTCGCGGTCGCCGGCCGGGAAGACCGCATCGACCTTGCCGTAACCCGTTGTGCCACGACCTTCGGGGAGCTTGATATCGATTGCTGCGCCATCGACCACATCACCATCAGGCGTGATCTTTGCACGCAGCACCAATTTGCCGCCATTGAGCACGAAATGCGGCGTTGCGGCCTTGCCCGCCTCAATCGTCACCTTCTGTTCGACCGTTGCGTAGTCGCGCGTTGCGGAAAGAAGGTATTCGCCTGGCGAAAAATTGCCCTTCCAGTCGCCGCCATATTCGGTGGCGACATATTCGCCCTTGTCGCCCATCGCGCCCACCTTGTGAAGCAACCATGTGACGTCATCACCCTTGCCGAATTCTGGCCCGCCTTCCATCAGCGTGACGGAGGGGTCCAGGTTGAATGCCGGTGCGGCAGGCTCCGGCTTGGGTGCAGGCGCAGGTTCGGGGGCAGCGGCAACCGTTACCTTGAGCGCGTCCTTCAGAGCGCTTGCGTCAGATGCGGGCAGATATTTGCCACCGGTATTTTCGGCAAGACACGCGACCTGCTTGCCCTCTTCCTCGCTCAGGCCGAAGCCGACAACATGGGCTGTGAAATCAACGCCCGACTGTTCCAGTTCCCGTCCGACCGCGCACGGGTCTGCATTGCAGGTCTCGATGCCGTCGGTAATGAGGATGACCGTTGCCTTGTCTTCGGTGTATTTCAGGTCTTCAGCCGCCTTGCGCACTGCGGCAGACAAAGGCGTCTTACCGAGGAATTTCATCTTGTCAGCGGCCTGACTGATGGCCGCCGATGTTCCGGGGCCGGGCGGCACGACCAGCTCGATATCCTCGCAGCTTCCCTTCTGGCGATGGCCGTAAGCCATCAAGCCGAGCTCCAGGTCGCCGGGTATGGTGGTGAGCACGTCTTTCAGGGTCTCGCGGGCAATCTCGAGTTTTGCCTTGCCGCCGATCTGTCCCCACATCGAGCCAGACGCATCGAGTACGATGATTGCCCGGTCTGCGGCAGCAGCCGAAAATGTCAGAACTGCCGACGCTGCCAGAGAGACCATCGCGCGCGATAGAAATTTCATCTTGTGTCCTCACCTTCGAATACCGCAGGGTAATCGAGCAAATACAACACGACAACGACAGATCGCCGATACGAACAGCAATTGTTCGACGGTAGAAAACAACGAATTAGTAGGTGGTGCGACGTTCTTCGCTTGGCGGACGGCCGAATTGCTGCCGGTAGGATTGAGCGAAATAGGAATGCGAGGTGAAACCTGTCGCAATCGCAACATCCAGGATCGCCATATTGGTCTGGCGCAGCAATTCGCGGGCGCGTTCCAGCCGGAGCCGCATGTAATAGCGGCCCGGCGTCATGTTCATGTGGCGCAGGAACAGGCGCTCGACCTGGCGTACTGATAGGTCAACCGAATTTGCCAGTTGCACCGCCGACAGCGGATCGTCGAGCCGCTCTGCCATGAGTTCGACAACACGACGCAGCTTTTCGGACTTGCCCTTCAAATCACGTTCGGGACCGACACGCTGCCTATCTGTAGCCGAGCGAATGCGCTCATGATGGAACTGGTTTGCGACCTCGGCGGCCAGCGACGCGCCGAAATCGGCACGCAGGATTTCCAGCATGAGATCGATGGAAGTTGTGCCGCCGGCGCATGTGTAGCGCTTGCGGTCAATCTCGAAGACAGAGCCGGTCACCTCGATGTCGGGGAATTTCTCATGAAAGCCGGCGCGATTTTCCCAATGGATGGTGCAGCGATAGCCGTTCAGCTGCCCCGCTTCGGCCAGCAGATGTGAACCGACAGATAAAGCGCCAAGTGCCGCGCCACGCCGGCCGATGGTGCGCAGCGCGGAAATAACCTTCGACTTGCCGGCAAACTCCACAGTCATGCCGGCGCAGACAAACAGAATGTCGACCGCTGGCAGATCGGCAATGGCATAGTCAATTTTCAACGGCAGACCGTTTGATGCGGTGACAGTTTCGCCATCGGCAGAAACCGTCGTCCAGGAATAGACGTCGCGGCCCAACAAGCGGTTTGCCGACCGCATCACATCGATAGCGGCGGCCAGCGAAAACATCGAAAATTTGTCGACCAGCAGAAATGCGAACTGGCGGCCAGGAATTGTCGGCTCAGGCATGCGAATGCGGTTCTACAGGATGGCGCGTCACCCGGGAAGCCGGTCAGAAACGGGGCGGCTGCAAGCCAGCAGCACGATAAGCCGACACGAGCGTATTGGCCATCAGCATGGCGATGGTCATCGGGCCAACACCGCCCGGAACAGGCGTTATCGCGCCCGCATTGGCCGACGCTGCCTGATAGTCGACATCGCCGACAAGGCGTGTCTTGCCCTCACCCTTTTCCGGTGCGGGAATGCGGTTGATGCCGACATCGATGACGGTTGCGCCGGGTTTGACCCAGTCGCCTTTGACCATTTCGGGCCGACCAACCGCTGCGACCAGAATGTCGGCGGTACGCGACAATGCAGCCAAGTCCTTCGTTCGGGAGTGGGCGACTGTCACCGTGCAATTGGCCGCCAGCAGCAGGTTTGCCATCGGCTTGCCGACAATGTTGGACCGACCGAGCACGACCGCGTTCAGTCCCGAAAGATCGTCGCCCCTGACACGCTTGATGAGAAGCATCGAGCCTGCAGGTGTGCAGGGTACGAAAGCGCCACCCAGGAGCCCTGCCCCCAACCGCCCGACATTGATGAGGTTGAAGCCGTCGACATCCTTGTCGGGCGAAATCGCCTGGATGACAGCACCGGAATCGATGTGGCCCGGCAGCGGCAACTGGACAAGGATCCCGTGGATGGCCGGATCGTCGTTGAGATTTGCGATCAACTCCAGCAGTTCGGTCTGCGATGCGTCATTGGGCAGGGCGTGCTGGACGGAGTGGAAGCCACATTCTTTAGCTTTGCGGGATTTCGACGCGACATAGACCTGGCTTGCAGGGTCTTCGCCGACGATCACCACTGCGATGCCAGGTGTGACGCCTGTTTTCGCCACCAGCGCCGCCGTTTCGAGGGACACTGTTGCAACGACCTCATCGGCAATCTGCCTGCCATCGATGATCTGCGCCATTCCACGATCTCCGTTTGGCCCCTTTTGGCATAAAAGGGCAGCAGGACCCATGCGGCAATGCGGCACCTGATGCCGCATCGGATTTCTGCAGTCTCAGCGCCCGACGCGCGATCGCGATTGTGTCAGATCGCGGACAGCGTCGCGAAATTCCCGCAGGCTGTCGCGGATTTCATCAACTGGGGTCGTCGGTTGCGGCGCCGCGGAGGACGGTGCAGTCGTGGGAGCGGCGCCTGGCATTGCAGCGACCGGTTGCGTCTGAAACGCCGGCGCATAGGCAGATGCTTGCGGCATCGCGACCACAAATTGCGGCATCGGCGGCGGTGGGACCTGGTACATCACCGGCTGAGGATAGTATTGAGGCGCCATCGCCTGCGGCCAGAGCGGCATGATCGGTGGTGCCGATGCATAGTAGACCTGTGGCGGGGCGACCGGCGGCGGCGGGGCAAATTGCAGTTGCAGTGCAGATTGCGATTGCGGTGCAATTTGCATCTGTGGTTCGACCGGCCGTTGCGGCCCGGCTACCCATTTTTCGGTGCTCGGCTGAACGGGAGGCTGTTGCTGGACGGCAGCCGGCGCGACGTCCCAAACCGGGGGCGGAGATGCAGAAAAAGCGGGCTGCGGCTCGGGTGGTTCTAGCGGCGCAGCCGGCTCGTCATAGGCAGCATGCGCAAAATGCGTGCTGGCCGGCAGCTCGGCGGGTTCCCATTGCATTTCGGGCGCGTTTGCGCGACCGGACCAAAGACCCGGCACCGAACTCAATATCCGCTCGATTTCCTCCTGTCGTTCATGCCTTTCCGGGCTTGGACGCGGCCTGACAGGCAAAACCGGTCCAGTCGTGCGGATCGAGCCAAAACCAGCATAGAGGCCGCGCAGCACGCCGAGGCCAAGTCCAGCCAACAGGCCCATGAGCAGGCCCGTGATCGTTAGTTTCGTCAAAGACCGCCCGTTGGACACGGCCGATGGCTCGGCGCGGGCAACGACGCTGACACTTGCAGGGTTTGTGCCAGCCAGTTCGCCTGTCTTGCCGGCGCGATGCAAAAGGTTCTCATAGATTGCGCGCGTCGCAGAGGCATCAAGCTCCAGCTCCCGCAGGACGAGCAATTCATCGTTCAGACCGGTCTGACCGGCCTTTTCTCGTGCAAGCCGGCCCGCCAGATCCTGCTCCAGCTGGACTGCGCCTTTCAACTCAGACTGGGTCGCAGATACAAGGCGACGCATTTCGGTGCCTATCTGACCGCGCAAATCTGCCAGACGTCCCTCAGCCGCCATCCGTTCCGGGTGCTGGGCCGCGAGGCGAACAAGGGCACGATCAAGTGCCTGCCTGGCCGAACCATATTGCGCACGCAGTTCTGTCATCGCCGATGAGGACAGCTGTTCGGGCAAACCGTTGGCGATCACCGTTTCAAGGTCCAGCTCTCGGGCAGTTGCCGCGCGAGCATTGATTTCCATCGTGCTGGCCTTGGCGACGGCCAACTGGTTGTTGAGTTTCAACAATCCAGCATCTGCAACAGGTGCAGTCGATGGCCCGGCCAGCCCGTTCTCGGTCCGATATGTCTCAAGCTTGCGTTCGGCCGCGTCGGCTTCACGCTGCAATTGGGCAAGGCGCGCTGACATCCCTTCGCCGACTCCAGCGGGCTTTTCAACCTGCGGATCGGACTGGGATTGGACAAACACGTCCGCGATCGTGTTGGCGATCAATGCCGACTTTTCGGGCTCCTGCGTCGTCACGGCAATTGACACGACCGGCGCATCGCCCACGCGCTCGATGCGCAATTTTTCGTAGAAGCTCTCTCTTGCGCGGCCAGCATCCCGGGCGCTGGTGCCAGGGTCGGATCGCGACAGAATGGAGCGCAACTCGCCCAGCAATGCTCCAATGCCAGCTGCGCCTTGCGAACCGTTGAATTCCGGGTCTGCGCCCAGATCAAGCTGTGCAATGACCTGATCGATGACAGTCGCGGACCCGATGGCCTGCTGCTGGAATTCGACATTTGCGTTGGCTTCATCTGAGGGCAGGCCGCTCAACGTGATGTCCTGACCGACGACCTTCACCGCGCGCGGATCAATCTGGATCTCGGCAGCAGAGGTATAGGTACCGGGCGTCGAAAGCGCGATCATGGCTCCGATGGCGGCACCGAGAATGGTCGTCGACAGGATCAGGTAGCGCGATCTGATGACACCCGGCACAATCTTTGACGCGTCAAACGTCGGTCGCCATTGTCCGTTCGTCTCCTCATATTGGGTATCGCCGGCAGGCCCGTCGTCGGTCGCATCGTCCCAGGCGCGGGCGGCCTGATAGCCGTCGGAGTTCCAGTCCGGTTGCGCGCTCGCTTCGGGCAACCATTGATCGTCTTCGTCGTGACCGTGCGGCCGCTCGGCACCGTTGTGATTTCCGGCAAGTGCTCGCATGAGCGGACTTGGTCTGGCTTCCCGCCGCGAGCGGGCGGCACGATGCTTGCTGCGCGCGTCAGGGAGATCATCGGGTGTATTCAGAAGCGACAAATTTTCAGGACGCGCAGACGCATTCGCTGGCTGCTTCGCGATCGAAAGCAGCGAACGACCCGACTTCCCGCTTGTTGATCCGACCGGATCTGACATGAAGGACACGCTTTCCAATGCCGGAGACTTCCCGCACGCCATCAGCCGTCGCGAAGCATCCCGATTTGTTAAGGCACGCTAAACAGGCATGGAAAATAAAACGTTAATTGCCGGCTCTATTGATGCCGTCCGTCGGGCGTTTCCGGGCCTGAAAGGCACAATGCCAACTGCCTGGGTGTCAAAGCGTATCAACATCGGTCGGCACAACCTGTTGCATCCAGGTTCCCGACGCGGCATCAGTCCTGTTGACGTAAGACAGGGGACTGACGATGAGCCGAACGATTGTACTGGTGGGTTGCGGCAATATGGGCTTCGCCATGCTTTCGGGCTGGCTGAAGGCCGGCATGCTCAAGCCGGCGGATGTCCATGTCGTCGAACCGAACGAGAATTTGCGCGCACGTGCCGCATCGCTTGGCGTGATGGCAGTTGCCGATGCCGCCGACCTGACGGACGGGTTGACGCCCGCGCTGGTGATGTTTGCAGTGAAGCCCCAAGTCATGCGCGACGTGGTAGCGCAATACACGCGCTATGCCGGGCCGGACACGACTTTCCTGTCCATCGCAGCTGGAACGGGCGTCAAGGTGTTCGCGGAAATTCTGGGCACCGATGCTGCGGTCGTGCGCTGCATGCCAAATACGCCCGCAGCAATCGGCAAGGGCATGATGGTAACCTTTGCGAATGGCAATGTTGATGCACGGGCGATGGAATGGATCACCAGCCTGCTGTCGGCATCAGGCAAGGTGGCTTCGATTGACGACGAGGCGCTGATGGATGCGGTGACCGCCGTGTCAGGCTCGGGGCCCGCCTATGTGTTTCACTTCATCGAATGCCTGACGGCGGCGGGAGAGGCGGCCGGACTTTCGCCCGAGACGGCAAAAATTCTCGCGATGCAGACCGTCTATGGCGCAGCATCACTGGCGGAAGCGAGCACAGAGACGCCGGGGCGGTTGCGCGAGCAAGTCACCAGCCCTAACGGCACCACTGCAGCGGCGCTGGCTGTCCTGATGGGCGATGACCGCCTGAAGACGCTGGTCGCCGACGCGGTCGAGGCCGCCCGCAAACGTTCGATTGAACTGGGGTAAGTGCGTGGCACCTATTTCAGGTACCAGCCCCATTTCTGGCTGCGGTCGAAGGCCGTGATCTGCTTGACCTGCCTGTAGGCGTCAAATCCCCAGCGGCCCAGTTCACGGCCAATGCCGGAGCGCTTGTAGCCGCCCCACGGCGCTTCGGCAAATGTGGGCTGCGAGCAGTTAATCCAGACGATTCCGGCGCGAAGTGCCGCAGCGACCCGCTCACAGCGGTCGAGGTCGTCGGACATGACCGCACCCGCCAGACCATAGGGGGAATCGTTGGCCAGGCGCACCGCTTCCTCCTCGGTGTCGAACGCGTTGACGCAAACGACCGGCCCAAAGACTTCCTCGCGCCAGATCCAGCTATCGAGCGGCACATCGGCAAATACGGCCGGCTCGACGAAATAGCCGTCGGGCAGATGCGTCGGGCGCTTGCCTCCTGAGATCAGCCGCGCACCTTCAGCCCTGCCTCGCTCAATTGCGGCCATCACCTTGTCGTACTGACCCTTTGAGACGATAGGACCAAGAAGAACGCCCTCCTGCATGCCATTGCCGATGACGATCTTTCCCGCCTCTTCGGCAAGGCGCTTGAGCAACGGCGCGTAAAGCGAGCGTTCCACCAGCACGCGCGACGTTGCCGAACAGACCTGCCCCTGGTTCCAGAAGATGCCGAACATGATCCATTCGACGGCTTTCTCGATGTCACTATCGGCAAAGACCACAAAGGGCGACTTGCCGCCTAGCTCCAGGCTGATTGCCTTGATGTCAGCGGCGGCAGCCTGCATCACTTTGCTGCCGGTCGGCACCGACCCCGTGAACGCGACCTTGTCGACGCCGGGATGGCGCGACAGCGGGTCGCCAGCGTCTGCGCCTAGCCCTGTAACGAGATTGAAGACCCCGTCCGGAACGCCGGCATCCTTGATGATCTTTGCCAGTTCGACGGCCGCAAGTGGTGTGAGTTCGGACGGTTTGAGGACGATCGTGCAACCCGCTGCAAGCGCCGGAGCCACTTTCCACGTCGCCATGAGCAATGGATAGTTCCACGGCACAATGGCTGCGACCACGCCCAGCGGTTCATGCACGACTTTCGATGTGAACCGTTCATCGCCAAGCGTGATCGGTGTCGGACCGGCTGCCTCCGCCGCTTCCGCCATATCGGCATAATAGCCGTAGCAATAGGCAGCGTCATCGACGTCCCATGCTGCTTCCGGCAGCGGCTTGCCATTGTCGCGCACTTCGAGTGCTGCAAGCATATCCTTGCGCTGTGCAATCAGTTCGCCGATCCGCCGCACAATGCCGGCACGTTGCTTGGCGGACATGCGGGGCCAAGGGCCCTGGTCGAAAGCCTTGCGCGCGGCGCGCACAGCAAGATCGACGTCGGCAGCAGTGCCGGCAGCCGCTTGCGCAAAGATCTGTCCGGTCGCGGGATCAACAATGTCAAACACGCCGCCTGCCGCTGCCGGCTGCCATTTTCCGTCGATGAAGAGTTCTGTTTTCATCTGCGCGTCCTCCGCTGGCGACGGCCTTACGGCTCGATCACCGTTTCCATGCGCACGGCGAATTTGCGCTTCTCAAGTTCGGGGAAATAGGTGGCCACGTCAAAATATTCCTCGGGTGCAAAGACGCCGGGACGCAGCGGATGGGCAAGAATGAGTTGCGCTGCAATCGAGGCGTTCATCGAGGTGGCTGCATCAACATAGGGTGCATAGAGCGGGTCCGGCGTGACGATGACGTCGCAGCGCGCTGTCGCCGGTTTACCGCCCTTGCGCCCTCGGGCGATGGCAAAATGGATCTCGTGGCTGTCCTGCTCGGGAATGCGATCCTTGTTGCGCTCGATGTTGCGGCCAATCACGGCTTCCAGCACCTCCAGCGGGCGAACCTTTGCACCACTGCGCAAGGTGACCTCATCGTCAAAATCGCCAAATCCCGCCTTCACGAGCCCGACCCATGCTTCATGCTCACGATGCGGCAAATGCAGCTTCCAGGTGAATTCCTTGATGCCCTTTTCGCGGATACCTTCAGCAAGCGGCACCGTAAGCTGCTCGGAATGCGGCGAATACATGAATTCGCAACGCCCCCAGGGCTCCGGCAGGTCGAGGACTTCGACGCCGGTCATCGGCGCACAGGTGACATGACGACCACCATGGAACTGGGTGCTGGGATGGGCATACTCGGCCAGGACGGTGGAGATGCTGTAGGGCGGCACCAGCACCGGGTTTTCCGGCCCGACCAGTTCGGCTGCCCAATAGAGATTGATGGCATCGATCTCGTCCAGTTCGTCGGCAACGGCGCGGCAAATGACGTTCGACATGCCCGGATCGGCCCCGACGCCAAGAACGGCTGTGACGCCCGCCTCGCGGAACCGGTCGCGCCATTCCAGCTGCTTGACGGTGAATGTGCCCAGGCCACCGAGATCGACATAAGGCACGCGTGCGGTCAGCGCCGCCTCGAAGATGCGCATTTGATAGCCGGCCAGCGTCGGCACGGAATTGATGCACAGATCGACACCTTCAAGCGCCTGCGCCAGCTGCGCCGAGTCGGTGACATCGAGGTCGAAAAGCGTGATGCGCGTGTCGTTCATCGCATCGCGCAGCGCTTCCATGCGCGGACGAGCGCTGTCGCAGATGCGGATCTCGTCGATCACGATGATCGCCCTGTCGGACAGAAGATCGCGCACGATCCCCTGCCCCATCATTCCCGCGCCACCCAGAATGCTGATTTTCACTGTCTATTCTCCACGCCCGATCTCGAACTCATGAATGCTTGCGGCGGCCGTTCTCGCGGAACCAATCATCCGGATAGGGGTACCACCAGTCCTGACGAACCGGCTTGTGGTCGATGATCACCATTTTCGATCGCCGGAATGCGTCGAGCCCCTGCCGACTGAGCTCACGCCCGATGCCGGATGCCTTCCAGCCTCCGAACGGCAATGCGTCATTGTCGATCAAAGGGTTGTTGACCCAGACCATGCCGGCTTCCAGTCGCTCGGCCGCATCCATCGCCTCTTCGAGGCTGGTGGTGAAAATCGACGCGCCAAGGCCAAACGGACTGTCATTTGCGAGTGTCAGCGCAGCCTCCATGTCTGGAACGCGCATGATCGCCGCGACCGGGCCAAAGCACTCTTCCTGCATGATCGCCATATCGGATGTGCATCCGGTCAGGATGGTGGGCTCATAAAACCAGCCGGTT
>Ga0209572_1001865_pt1 | contig 11911 bp, 11 predicted proteins | sample EBPBio232012_DNA_FD_185867 | JGI IMG/M metagenome (GOLD analysis project Ga0209572, IMG submission 185867) | Wastewater treatment Type I Accumulibacter community from EBPR Bioreactor in Madison, WI, USA - Reactor 1_1/23/2012_ DNA (SPAdes)... | ecosystem: Engineered > Bioreactor > EBPR >...
TGGCATCCGGCCCACGGTGAGCCATGCAGTCATTCATTTGCATCACCGTAGTCTCCGCAAGTGACACATTCCGGTGGCCGTGTATTCCGCTAATTCCGCACATAAAAATCGATGCACCAAAGTTAAAGCATGTGCCAATGTGATAATGAGGCAATGTGATAATTAGCTAATGAGAGGATTTGATAATTAGCCAATGTGATGATTAGCCAATGTGATGATGTGAGAATGCATGGTATCATTCATAATTCATAATTCACAATTCATAATTATCGAAGCTCTTTTCGGCATCTCACTTTGTGTTCTTTGCGTCTTTGTGATGAAAGAACAATCATGAAGACACAATAGAAAAAAATGGTACAGTTTTAATGGGTGTTATTTTATGATGTTCGTTACACAAAATTCCCTGAGGCTTCTTTTACTGTTGTTCGTGATTCTAAATGCCTTGCACATACATAGCCAGAATGACTCGCTGCCCGTACGTATTAAACTCCGAAAGGATGAAATAGCCCTCAACGTCCATAAAGATGAATGGCGGCAGATGCTCCGTCACTACCGCTTTCATCATATTAGTGAGGAAAAACTATTCAATGGAATAGACTCTGTGGGGCTCAAGCATGGGCTGTATGTTGATTTCCTTGATAGCATTTTCATTTTTACTGAAAAGAAAGAGAAGGCAAAATGGATAGTCCTTACGCCATACATCCACGGGCGAATTGCAGGACCTCACTTTGTAGATGCAACCAAAAGATTCGTGGTTCAATCAGATCTAAAGCCTACTTCCGGTTTGAGTTTACTCAATGGCGAGCTGGTTTATTTTCTTCGAGGGCAAAGAATATGCAGACAGAAATTATCGAACGGAGTCATCACAGATACGCTGACAGCCTATCTCAACAACAATGCAGTATGGTATCAGTTCGCTTGCTTCCCCAACTCCACGGATACATTGTATCATGAAATCAATGTGCCTGATCAACGGGGAGGCTTTTTGCTAAATGAATATTGTATTTTTGAAAATGAACAGTTGGCATACTCAGTGGTAGAAAGAAATCCAAAAGGCTATACCAACTATATCATTCCGGAACAAACCGACTATTTATATCCCAAGCAATATGCAACGTTTGTAATAAGCGATAGTATCTATTGCGATTTTCCATTAGGAGAATTTATCATGACGGACATAGACCTTCAATCGATTTTCTTTAGAAACAAAGAAGGAGAAATACTGCGACCAACCAACAATACTGAGGATATTGCAGGGGTTGTCATCAAATTCAAAGGCAAGCATATCATTCGTGTGGAAGGAGTAGATAAGAAGCTAGCACAGTCCATTATCCATGCCCGTAGGTTAAAAATCGAAAAGCCTAGGAAGAACAGCACCTGGGGCAGACCAAAAGAAACGCAGAAGAGAAGCGACAGACGCAAATAGAAAAACCAACGAAGAGAATGTGATGATTAGCCAATGTGAGAATGAGGAATGTGATGATGTGAGAATGCTTTTGCGTGCGTCATGCCGAACTCGTTTCGGCATCTCATTATGAGTAGCCATCACTTATGGCTCTTTGCTGAGCGAGACCCTGAAACGAGTTCAGGGTGACGCAGCGCTATCATTCAACATTCATAATTCACAATTCATAATTATCGAAACTTCATTCAAACACATAGTCACATAGATTTCTTTGCATGGAAAGGTGAAGGATAGAAGCCTTTGGCTTACGCATAGGCGTGCGTGCAGCTATGTGTACGAACTTGTTCGCTTTGTATTTCTTTTTCCCTTATAGAACTATGTGTCTATGTGTTTTAAAAAAGAATACGGTGAATAGATTATCAAAGACCACCCTGCTTCAAACTCATCAGTTTTCATTTTCTTCCTTATTGCCATTCTGGCTATCTGGCAATTTGCTTTTTGAAGACAATCAAAACATCAATACCTCAGCCCCCCCCTGTAACTTATTGATTTTTATGTCGCCCAAAACTGGGCCACCCCCAAAAGGTTTCTAAAGTGGTATGCCCAAAACTGCGCGACCTCAAAAAGACTTCTGGAAGGCATAGCCCAAAACCTCCGAGCCGCCAAAAGGTTTCTGTTGGGCATAGCCCGAAACTACAGGTACCCCAAAAGATGTCTGGAATTGGTAGCCCGAAACTGGGCGTGCTGTTAATGAGCGTGTTAGGGCTATACCCGATGACACAGGTTTGCCCACTTCGATTTCCAATCTCTGAATCGCACGAGCTTGAGCGCAGCAACAACCCCAAACGGATAGGTAGTGTTTTCCGGTGCGGGCTGTAATAACCAGCTGCTTTCATAGTCTAGGCTTGTAGCCAACAAACTAGTGGAGAAAGTTTTCTTTAAGACTTAACTGGTAAAAATCTTTTCGTTCGCCTGTTTGGCGGCCTTTTGCTCAGCGGCTTTTTTAGAAGAGCCATCGCCAAGTCCGTATTGTTCTTCGTCTATAATTACGGCTACTTTGTAGTGGCTGGTGCCCGCTCTGTTGCTGTGGGCTATCACCTTATAGCTAAGGTCCTTGCGGTTCTTCTGTGCCCACTCGTGCAGCTTGCTCTTGTAGTCCACATCATCGTGTATCATGGTGTCCAGGCCATGTTTCTTCAGTAGCTTTAGTACAATGCCGCGCGTCACCTCATAGCCCTTGTCCATATAGATGGCCCCAATGAACGCCTCCAGCGCATTGCCCACTATGGAGTCGTGCATATCCTGCTTGCCCAGGTTAAGATCCAGCAATTCTTCCAGGTGCAGCGAGAAACCAAGCATGTTGAGGTTTTCGCGCCTTACTATTTTGCTTTTCATTTTGGTCAATTCACCTTCGGGCAGCAAAGGGTATTTGTTGAAAAGGTAATGTGCTACGATGGAGTCCAACACTGCATCGCCCAAAAACTCTAAGCGCTCATTGCTGTTCTTCAGCCCTGGCTTGATGCTGGTGGCAGCGGAGCTATGGCGCAGGGCCTGCTCGTACAAAGAAGTGTCCTTCGGTGAAAATCCTAAGGACTTTCTCACGAACGACTCTATCTCTTTGTTATTAGTACTTTTTGAAAAGAAGGGAATCTTCCAGTTCATTCCACTTTAGCGAAGATGGCGGAGGTATTATGGCCTCCAAAACCAAAGGTATTGCTCATCACAGCGTTCATCTCGCGCTTCTGAGCTTTGTTGAATGTAAAGTTTAGTTTGGGGTCAAGCTCAGGGTCAGGCGTGCTGAAGTTGATAGTTGGCGGTATAATACCATTTTTTAGCGCAAGGATAGAGGCAATAGCTTCCACCGCACCGGCTGCGCCCAGCAAGTGACCCGTCATACTCTTGGTACTGCTGATGTTTATTCTGTACGCGTCCTCGCCAAATACATCTTGGATGGCTCGCGCCTCTTGCACATCTCCCAGCGGAGTAGAGGTGCCGTGTACGTTCACGTAGTCAATATCTGCAGGGGTCATGTTAGCGTCCTCCAATGCATTGCGCATGACCAGCTTAGCGCCAAGCCCCTCTGGGTGTGGTGCCGTTATGTGGTAAGCATCAGCACTAAGGCCACCGCCCATTACCTCGCAGTAAATCTTCGCACCGCGTGCTTTAGCGTGCTCATACTCTTCGAAAATCAAAGCTCCGGCACCTTCGCCAAGTACAAACCCATCGCGGGTTTGGTCAAATGGGCGAGAGGCCGTTGCATAAGATTCGTTGTTTTCCGATAAGGCTTTGCACGCGTTGAAACCACCCACACCGGCTTCGGTCACTGCTGCTTCGGAGCCACCGGTTACTATAATGTCCGACTTGCCCAACCGGATAAGGTTGAAAGAGTCTATCATAGCGTTGTTGGACGATGCACAGGCGGAAGTGGTAGTGTAGTTAGGCCCACGGAAACCGTAGTTGATAGAGATATGGCCGGAGGCAATGTCCGCTATCATCTTTGGTATAAAGAAAGGATTGAAACGCGGTGTTCCATCACCTCTTCCGAAGGCCATCGCCTCCTCTTGGAAGGTGAGCAATCCCCCGATACCGGAACCCCAGATAACACCAACCCTGTCTTTATTGAGTTTCTCCAAATCAAGACCGGCATCTTCAATAGCCTCCTTGGAAGCCACCAAAGCATAATGGGTATAAGGGTCCATTCTGCGAGCTTCCTTGCGGTCTATATGGTCTTCAATGTTGAAGCCCTTCAACTCGCAGGCGAACCGCGTTTTAAATTTAGAAGCATCAAAGCGAGTAATTAGGTTGGCACCACTTACCCCATTGATGAGGCCTTCCCAGTAGGAGGCCACATTATTACCTAGTGGAGTAAGTGCTCCAAGGCCTGTAATTACTACCCTTTTGAGCTGCATAAGATAAAACTATAAAGTATTTTAAGGAAGGAAGCGGATTACTTCGAGTTAGCCTCGATATAATCTATAGCTTGACCAACGGTTGCGATTTTCTCTGCTTGATCGTCCGGAATAGCAATATTGAATTCTTTTTCAAATTCCATTATCAATTCTACGGTGTCCAAAGAGTCCGCACCAAGGTCGTTGGTGAAGCTTGCCTCACGGGTTACATCTGCTTCTTCAACGCCCAATTTATCTACGATGATGGCGGTCACTTTTTTTGTTACTTCTGACATTTTTGATTCTTATTTGTAATGAATTTTAAGCGGGCCAAAAATAGCCTTTTTCTCAAACTCGCAAGTTTTTTTTTTGAACCGTTCACAGTAGTCAATGCGGTGGTATTTGTCTTGGTTAAAAAGCCTTTTTATGGGTTCATTTTCAACCAGTAGGGAGGTGGTTTGAAACTTGTTTGGTGTTCTGTCCATGTCTATTTTTAGTTTCAAAAGCGGGAGATATTAAAAGAGAATTAGGGAGTATTTTGTTCTACTTTAAGAGGTTTCAGTGCCATGCAAATGTTGTGTGCAACCAATTTCAGGTGATGTTAATTGCCCAAAATCATTGTAGGTTTGACCGTTAAAATTTTTGCATCGTTGTGGAGAATTCCGGTCTGAAGTGTAAGTTGTATTTGTCGGACGAAGGCTTTGGGCATATTGTTCGCCAGCGAGCGGTGGTAGAGGAGTTGAGAAGGCACCTTCCTTCGGTTGATATCACGTTGCAGACCAAAGCACAGATAGCCACTGCCGAGCGCTTCATTCCCAATATTAAGTTGATAGAAAGGTTCAACAATATTCACTGGGACAAGAAGCCCAACGGTTCTCCTGATCTTCAAAGAATCAATCAGCGTTATGCCAACTACATAACTACCTCGGAAGATTATATCAAGACCGAATTGGCGGAATATGAATATGACTTCACCATCTCCGACTTTGTATATGAAGCCTTTGAAGTAGCCAAGTATAAAAACAAACCGTCTTTTGGTATTGCTCACTTCACCTGGGATTGGTTCTTCTCTAAGTTGTATCCGCCACCGGTACATACCGATGTTATCAACCATCTTCTGAAGATGACCGGCAATGCTACGCGCATCTATTTACCTCCGTTCACACCGGAGGAGATTGTGCACCACTACAACGGCAGGGCAATGGAGGTTCCTTTGATACTTAGACAAAGCATAGAGCACAAGGTAAGCGATTCCCAAAAGCGATTCAAGATACTTATCATGGACAGCGGCACCGGCATCTTGTCTGATGCCATAAGAAGTGCTCTAAAGCGGGTGGCTCATCTTAGTGAGTTCTTGTTCTTTGTTTCCGAAAAGTTGAATGTGGAGCAAGAAAATGTGTGTAAAATCCCTGCGCAGGAATTGATGGTGGACTATGTAGCCGATATGGACCTTGTAATAGGCAGAGCAGGATTCAATACTATTTCGGAATGTATTGGTTTAAGGACCCCCATGCTCTTGATAGGCGAAGCCATGAACCCTGAGTTGAATGAGAACATTCTGTTGCTAAAAAGGCAAAACCTTGGCTCTTTCATTTCATTAGAAACCTTCGAGAGAGAGCTGGATAAATTCCTTCCCGACTTTCTTAAGCATGAATATGTATTCATTCGCAAAATGATGTCCGGCCATGAGATTGGTACCAATGGAGCAGAGGTGATAGTAAAGGATATGTTGAATTACTTATGAGAACAATAGCTGTCATACCTGCTCGCGGTGGTTCTAAGCGTTTGCCGCGTAAGAACATTTATCCGTTGAATGGAAAGCCGCTCATTGTTTATACTATAGATGCTTGCAAAAGCACAAAGCACATAGATGAAGTGTATGTGAGTTCGGATGATGATGAAATTCTTACTGTGGCAAAGGAGTACGGAGCCATTCCTTTGTTTCGTCCTTCCAACCTGGCGGACGATACTACACCGAAGATTATAGCTATTCGCCAGGCTGTTCAAATGCCTGAAGTATTGGCCAATGGGAAACCCGATATTGTAGTTGTTCCTCAAGCCAACTCACCACAGATGACCAGTGCGCAGTTAGACGCAGCCTTGGATATGATGCTCCAATACAACCTGTGGGAAGTGATGAGCACCGATGCAAATGGAGTGCAAAACGCAGCCTTTCGAGTAGTGAAATACGATGCGCTGTTCAATGAGTTCCTAAGTGCCCATTGCGGATTTATAGTTGCAGAAAACATCGATGTGCATACACTTGAAGACATTAAAAAACTAGAGACAAAATAGCGATGTGCGGTATAGCAGGATATATAGGTGGTAGAAATATAGAAGAAGGCATCATCAAACAAACGCTGAAGTCTATGAATAAGCGTGGCCCTGATGCGCAAAGAAGCTGGCGTTCCAACACCGATAGTTATTCTATCAATCTTCTGCACTCGAGGCTCAGTATTATTGATTTGGACCCTAGAAGCCATCAGCCATTTGCTTTAGGCGATTTGGTCATGGTTTTCAATGGTGAGATATATAACTACCTTGAATTGCGCCAGGAGTTGGTAAAGGACAATGTTTCTTTGACCACTTCATCAGATACCGAAGTGTTGTTGCACTATTACCAAAAGTATGGTGAGCGATGCGTTGAGTATTTCGAGGGAATGTGGGCGTTTGCCATTTGGGATCCGAAGAGAAACAAACTTTTTTTATCTCGCGATAGGTTCGCAGAAAAACCACTTTATTATGTCAAGAAAGATGACGGCTTCTATTTCGCTTCAGAAATAAAAGCTTTGCAATATTTGGTAGGAGAGAAGTTCACAATAGATGCGAATCACCTCATCCGTTATGTCGTAAATGGACATAAGTCGCTTTATAAGGGCAGCGAAGGCTTTTATAAAGAAGTGAATGAATTGGATTATGCTTCCAACACAACAGTTACTCCGCAAGGCGACTTTCATTCATATAGTTTCTGGAAGCCGGAATTTGAGCCGAATGAAGCCATGACCTTTGAGGAGGCCATTGAAGGAACGCGTCATTATCTTCGTGAAAGTCTTAAAATCAGATTACGCTCCGATGTACCGCTTGCATTCTGTTTGAGTGGTGGTGTTGATTCAGCAAGTTTGGTTTCAATAGCTGCTAAAGAGTTGAATGCTCAGGTAAGTACCTTTTCTATCATTGATAGCGACAAACGCTATGATGAGTTAGATAACATTCAAGCAACGATTGATGATACGGGTTGTGATAGTGTAAAGGTGATGCTCCAACCAGGCGACCAAAACATAGATCGACTTGTTTCTTTGGTGGAATACCATGATGCGCCCGTTGCTACCATTTCGTATTTCGTTCATTCTATGTTGTCGGAGTCTATCTCCAAAGGCGGCTACAAAATATCCATTTCAGGTACAGGAGCAGATGAAATGTTTACAGGCTATTATGATCACTTCCTGATGCATCTTTATGAAACGCGTAACGATAAATCGCATCCGAAGAAGGTAGCTGATTGGGAACAGCATGTAAAGCATTTTGTTCGCCATCCGCAGCTCTCCAATCCAAAGCTATTTATAGAAAATCCAACTTTGCGTGATTATATCTACCTCAACAATGATGAGTTCAGGACTTATCTTAAGAGTGATTGGAAAGAGGATTTTTATGAAACCCATTATACCGATTCATTATTGCGCAATCGTATGATGAATGAAATGTTTCATGAAGTAGTTCGTGTCATTTTGCATGAAGATGATTTGAACTCCATGAGGTACAGCATCGAAAACCGAAGCCCTTTTTTGGATAGTAACCTCTATCAATTTACCAATACTATTCCTTCTCATTTGCTCATTGGAGAAGGTTATAACAAGTACATTCTTCGTTCCTCCATGAAAGGCATCTTGAATGAGAAAGTACGTACAAGCAGGGAGAAGAAAGGTTTCAACGCAAGTATCAACTCCATTTTTGATTTCAGCAATCCCAAGCACCTTGATTTTTTCTTGAGCGATTCTAAAATATTTGATTGGTTTGATAAGGAAAAAATAAGACAACAACTTCAGCAAAAGGAATTCACCAATTCCTACAAGAAGTTTTTATTCAATTTCATTTGCGCCAAGATTTTTGTGGATAGGCTTAGTTAAGTTAGCTGTGCCACATTACATTCGCGTGCTTAAATAAAACAAGAATTCATGTTTATTATCTCAGAAATATTTCCTCAACATGGAGGCAGTTTAGCAGTGGCTGAACAGATGATTTTGCAAAGTAAAATGGCCGGTGCGGATGCTGTAAAAGTTCAGCTTTATACTGCTACACAATTTGGTGCAGAGCGTGCATACTTGGAGCTTTCTAAGGATGGATTGAAACGCTTGAATGATTACGCTAAGAATGTGGGCATTGCTTTGTTTGCTACCCCTTTCACCATGGATAGATTGGACTGGTGTCTTGAGTTGGATTTGCCTTATCTCAAAGTGGCTGCAAGGATGCACAAAGAGTTTCCTGAATTGACTGCCGCTATCATGAGTCATAAGAAACCTACGTTTGTTTCTATTCCGAGCGATACCAATCCGGATGAAATTGAAAAATTTGATTATGCCACTTATCTATATTGTGTTGTGAAATACCCAACTCGCGTAGATGAATTTTCAATGCCTGATTTCAATAAATCCATTTTCCACGGGATAAGTGATCACACGCTTGGAAATGCCGGAGCGCTTTATGCTTCAGCTCATGGAGCAAAGTATCTTGAGAAGCATTTTACCTTGAGAAAGTCATTCCAGTATGAAACTGAAAAAGCGCACCTTGGAAGTATGGATATGGCAGACCTTATGGAAATAAAACAAACGGCTTTTGAATTTGAAAGAATTCGTAAGGTTTTAGGCCATGACAAATGAGCTTAGTACTGTATTAAAGGCGTATCGTCAGCTCGAAAAGGCTTACTTATCTCCGGATAAAAATACTGATGAGTTTTTGGCAGCGGTGAGCATGTTTGAAAGCATGACTTATCGTTTGCTCAGCACTTCAGCTAACGATCGGTTGATTGGATTCCGGATGATTTATCGTTTGCTCAAGCAATTGGGTACAGGCCATAAAGACATTGTTTTGGAATTGGACTCCCATTCTAAAACAATGATTATAGGAGGCGGAATCAAGCTGAATGAGATGGTTGTTCAATACATTAGACAAGCTTCGGGTGACGTTATCAAATCATACATAGAGAAGGATTCCTTGCTCTTGAGCAAGCGTATTCCGATGAGTCAGGTAATCTCCTTTTTGCCATTCGCCTTCAAGCAGGCTTTTCGTTGTATCTTCAATTGGCGAAGAATAAATATTGCACTGACCATTCATGAATTGTTAGAAATAAGTGCTGTTTTGAAATATGTAAGGGAGAATAAGATAGAGCACGTCTATGATTTTTTTCCTTACGAAAAGGACAGTAATTTCATGACTTTGATTCTAAGAGCTGAAGGAGTAAAAATTACAAAGAATCCTTCACCCGGCCCACTCGCAACGCATAACAGAATATTAATTGCGGATACGGTTACTGTCAGTACTCCTTATCAATTGGAGGAGCTAAAGAAATTTTCGGATACCATTCGGGTAAATGAATATTTGATGTGGCCACCGGAAAGAGCGTTTACTTATTATCAGCGATACATCAATCATATTCCTGCTGAGCGTAATACCATTGGTTTTTATTCGCATGGTCAATGGATAAGAAAGGCACAAGCACATTCTGATGATGGTGTAACTGGTATTGATGGAGAGTCTCAGATTTTAGTTTGGCTCAAGCAATTGCTCATGGAAATGCCTGAATTCAAATTAATTATTTTTCCTCATCCGAGAGAAAGGCATCCTGAGAATATAGAAAGTATGAAGGCTTATTATCGTTCTAAATTGGGTGAGGTAAATTATGAGGTGATTACGGATGGCGTGAAGACGATGCACGCTTTGGAAAAAGTAGATATTGCGGTTGTTTTGTTCAGCACCGTTATTTATGAAAGACTTTTTTGTGGATATAAAACATTGATTGGAAACAATACAATTCGAAGCTTCCCAATGAATATGAGTCCTCTTAACAACATTTGTTTTCAGAACTATGAGGGAATGAGAAAACTCATTATAGAGTTTGCTGATAAGGATGAAGATTATTTCTTTTCTAAAACTAACTTACAGGATTACAAGTTTACTAACTATAAAATGCTTGGCAGTTAAAGCCGCATTATACTTGGATATTGAAGATACTCTACTACAGTCCGCACCCTACAGTTAACTACTCTGCACCAAGCGGTCCCGGAACACATATCCGTGAGGTAGTTCATGCCTTTGAAGCGCATGGTCATGAAGTGGTAAGGTTGATATGCGGAGGAGAAAAGAATGTAGCTCAGGGCACTATTCAATTTAAAAGAAGCAGGATTAAGCAGTTTATTCCCTCTTACGTTTGGCAGTCGCTTAAAGACTATCAACTGAAACGCACAGATAATCATAATCGCAAATGGTTAGAAGGACAAATCATAAAAGACAAGCCCGATTTGATATATGAACGCAGTTACTATTTGATGCGTTCGGGATATGAAACGGCACAAAAATTCAAGATTCCCTATTTCTGCGAAATCAATGCGCCCTATCCTGAGGAGAAATTGCAGATGGAAGGTAATAGCTTTTTCAGAAAAGAATCTTATCGAGTAGAGTCAGAACAAATAACTATTGCTGATAGTGTATTCACTGTTTCTACAGCCATGCGAGATTACCTTATTAGTCAATCAGGAGGAAATGGTGATAAGATCCATGTCACGCCCAATGCAGTGAATAAGGAAACCGTAGTAGTCTCTGAGCATCGTATTGATCAATTGAGAAATCAATTTGACATTCGCGCGAACGATAAAGTTATAGGTTTTGTAGGCTCTATATTTCCATATCACGGAGTTGATTTATTGCTTGAAGCCTTTAACCAGTTAATGGAAAAGGGTTTTCAAGATTGCAAGTTGTTGATTGTTGGTGATGGAGAAATATTGCCAGCATTGAAAGATTATGCAGAAAGAAACATTGAAAAGGGTAAAGCAATTTTTACAGGAAATGTCCCGCATAAGGAAGTTTACAACTACATTTCTTTGATGGATATTGCGGTGATGGCTCGTAGTAATTGGTATGGATCTCCGGTGAAAATTTTTGAATACGGAGCCATGAACAAGACCATCATCGCACCAGACGTTATTCCTGTTCAAGATGTAATGGTACATGGTAGGCATGGAATGCTCATAAAGGACAGTACAGATGAATTACTTAAAGCAATCGAATACCTCATTGCGCATCCTGAAGAAGCTAAAAGCATGGCTAACACTTTTCATCATAAGGTGATGAATGAACATACTTGGTATCAAACGGCTTCACGAATTTTAAGCGAGGTGAAATGAAGATATTAATTCTCACTGATGGGATTTATCCTTTTGTGATTGGCGGCATGCAAAAGCATTCCTATTACCTCGCAAAATTCTTAGTAGAAAAGGGGCAGCAAGTCACGTTGGTGCATTGTGTTGCACATGGAGAGAAGCTCCCATTGCGTGAAGACGTTTTGAAAGCCATGGGCCTTGATAATACAAATATTATAGAAACCATTGCTGTTAGCTTCCCAAAAGCA
>Ga0209572_1001867_pt1 | contig 11904 bp, 10 predicted proteins | sample EBPBio232012_DNA_FD_185867 | JGI IMG/M metagenome (GOLD analysis project Ga0209572, IMG submission 185867) | Wastewater treatment Type I Accumulibacter community from EBPR Bioreactor in Madison, WI, USA - Reactor 1_1/23/2012_ DNA (SPAdes)... | ecosystem: Engineered > Bioreactor > EBPR >...
GGGCGCCTCACCGTGCTTATCCTTGGGCACGGGAATCTGGTGCTTCATGGCATATTCGATCATCGCGGTGCGCGAATCCAGTTTCCATTCGCGCCATGGGGCGATCACCTTCACATCTGGCTTCAGCGCATAATAGCTGAGCTCGAAACGCACCTGGTCGTTACCCTTGCCGGTCGCACCATGGCACACGGCATCGGCACCGACCTGATTGGCGATCTCGATCTGGCGCTTGGCAATCAACGGGCGCGCGATCGAGGTGCCCAGCAGATAGACACCTTCATACAAAGCATTCGCACGGAACATGGGGAAGACGTAATCACGCACGAATTCTTCGCGCAGGTCGTCGATGAAGATTTCCTTCACGCCCATCATTTCGGCTTTTTTGCGCGCGGGTTCCAGTTCTTCGCCCTGCCCGATATCGGCAGTGAAGGTCACCACTTCGCAGTTATATTCGTCCTTCAACCAACGCAGGATGATGGAGGTGTCGAGCCCGCCCGAGTAGGCCAGCACAACTTTTTTGATGTTTTTGCTCATGGGCGATGGCTATAGCAGACACACAAGAGTGTGCAATCAAGAAAAAACAGTTGCGAAACACTGGGTTTTTTCCCATAACGCACTGCAACATAACGAGGGCATCATGGACGTTTCCAAAATCAGCATCGGCAAGAATCCACCAGATGATGTGCATGTCATCATCGAAGTGCCCATGGGCTCGGAACCCATCAAGTACGAGCTCGATAAGGAGTCAGGTGCGATCTTCGTCGACCGCTTCCTGCATACTGCCATGACCTATCCGTGCAATTACGGCTTCATTCCCCATACCCTCGCCGATGATGGCGACCCTGTGGATGTGCTGGTCGTCGGCCGCCGCGCCCTGATGCCTGGCTGCGTGGTCGCGGTGCGCCCCATCGGCGTGCTCATCATGGAAGATGACAAAGGCATGGATGAAAAGATCCTCTGCGTGCCAGTCTCGCGCCTACACCCGTTCTTCGACGAGGTGAACGAATATACCGACCTGCCGAAGATTCTGCTCGACCAGATCCGCCATTTCTTCGAACATTATAAAGATCTTGAAGAAGGCAAGTGGGTGAAGGTGCAAGGCTGGGGCGACAAGGAAACCGCACGCAAGCTCATCCTTGCCGGCATCAAGAACATAAATAATTGATTGTGCTGGACATCGCTGCTTCACGACCCATAATACGCGCATGCATATGTCCAAAGCATTCTCCCTTGTGGAACTCTCGATTGTCCTTGTTATCCTCGGTCTTTTGACGGGCGGCATTCTGGCAGGACAGTCGCTCATTCGTGCAAGTGAGCTGCGCGCCCTGACTTCCGAATTGCAGCGCTACTATGCCGCCACCAATACCTTCCGCGATAAATATTTTGCTATTCCCGGTGACTTGCGTGATGCGACGCGTTTTTGGGGACGTCTTACCACCAATGCCGACTGTGTCAGTTATTCAGGCGCGGCGGGTCCTAATGCCAATGGGGCGTGCGATGGCAATGGGAACGGTTCTATCGTTGGATCCGGCGCAGCCAATGCTTCCGGGGAAAGCTATCAATTCTGGCGACAGCTTGCCTTAGCGGGGATTATTGAGGGCTCTTACACAGGTATTGCCGGTGCAGCGAATGAGTATGATGCAAGCCACGGCATCCAAGTGCCCGCGTCAAGAATCTCTAACGGCGGTTGGGTGGCATGGACCAAAGGCGTTCAAGCAGCCGGCGGCAACCTCTTTGTGATGGATTACGGAAATGTCTTCAACTTCGGGCGCAGAAGCAGCGCAGCGGTGTGGACGCGCGCGATTGGCCTGCTGCGTCCGGGAGAACTTTGGAACATCGACACGAAAATAGATGATGGCCGCCCAGCCTATGGCACCATCATAGCCCATCAATGGGGTAATCTTGCAAGTGCGGATGCCTGCACCATGAACGCAGTCGATGAGAACGACCGTGATGCCGATTATAATCTAAGCACGAACACGCTTAATTGCGGGTTCTTTGCGCTCAAGGCATTCTAGTTCATATTGCACAGCAACATAGGTTTTTCTTGCAATCCATTCGCATTCCATCCTTATGGAGCGGTCTTTTCTGACCAATTCTTAAGGAGTTAACCAATGGAACTAGCTGATATCCAAACCGTCATCCTCGCATGCGGCGCGCTGGCAGTGGCCTATGGCCTGCTGACCATCCGCAGTATTCTGGCGTTGAGCCGCGGTAATGAAACCATGATCGAGATCGCCTCGGCCATCCAAGTGGGTGCGAAGGCGTATCTTAACCGTCAATATACGACCATCGCTGCCGTCGGCGCGGTGATCTTCGTGGCATTGGGCTACCGACTGGGCTGGACCGTAGCAATCGGGTTCGCACTCGGTGCTGCACTTTCAGGCATCGCCGGCTATATCGGCATGATGATTTCGGTTCGCGCCAACGTGCGCACCACCGAAGCTGCCCGCACAAGCCTTCAAGGTGCACTCACCGTTGCCTTCCGCTCTGGTGCGGTCACGGGCATGCTGGTGGTTGGCCTGGGTCTGCTCGGCACGGCCGGTTACTACTTCTACCTGAAAGACCAAGGCACGGACGCGCGTGAGATTCTCGAAGCGCTCGTCGCATTGTCATTCGGTGCATCCCTCATTTCGATTTTCGCACGTCTTGGTGGCGGTATCTTCACCAAGGGCGCTGACGTAGGCGCTGACCTCGTTGGTAAGGTGGAAGCAGGCATCCCGGAAGACGATGCACGTAACCCTGCGGTGATCGCCGACAACGTTGGCGACAACGTGGGTGACTGTGCGGGTATGGCGGCTGACTTGTTCGAGACCTATGTCGTGACCATCGTTGCGACCATGCTTCTCGCGGCCATCTACTTCACCGGTGTCACGCAGGAAACCTTCATGCTCTACCCGCTCGCTATCGGCGGCGTCAGCATCATCGGTTCCATCATCGGCACCTTCTTCGTGAAACTGGACAAGGGCCAGAACATCATGAAGGCGCTGTATAAAGGCTTCATCGTGAGCACCATCCTTTCTGCTGGTCTGATCTACTACCTGACCAAAGAAATGCTGGGCTTCGGTTCTGAGTTCACCACTCCCGGCCACGCGTTCACCGGCATGGATGTATTCTATTGCACCCTCGTTGGTCTCGCCGTTACGGGTCTGATGATCTGGATCACCGAGTACTACACCTCGACCGCGTATCGGCCTGTGCGTTCTGTTGCGAAAGCATCGACCACCGGTCACGGCACGAACGTGATCCAAGGTCTTGCTATCTCGATGGAAGCGACGGCATTGCCGATCATCACCATCTGTGCTGGTATCATCGTATCGTACCAGTTCTGCGGCCTGTTCGGCGTTGGCATCGCTGCCACCACCATGCTGGCACTCGCAGGTATGGTCGTTGCGCTGGATGCTTACGGTCCGGTCACCGATAATGCCGGCGGTATCGCCGAAATGTCGGGTCTGCCGAAAGAAGTGCGTGTGACCACCGATGCGCTTGATGCGGTCGGTAACACCACCAAAGCGGTGACCAAAGGCTACGCGATCGGTTCGGCTGCACTTGCTGCACTCGTTCTGTTCACGGCCTTCACCGAAGACCTGAAGCATTACTTCCCGGATCTGAACGTGACCTTCAACCTCGCTGACCCCTACGTTCTCGTAGGTCTGTTCATCGGTGGTCTGTTGCCGTACTTCTTCGGCGGTCTTGCCATGCAAGCCGTTGGCCGCGCTGCGGGGGCAGTGGTGGTAGAAGTGCGCCGTCAGTTCAAGGAAATCCCAGGTATCATGGAGCGCAAGGCGAAGCCTGACTACTCCAAGGCCGTGGACATGCTGACCAAAGCAGCGATCAAGGAAATGGTTATCCCTTCGATGCTGCCGATCGTCGTGCCTGTTGCACTGTACTTCGGTATCAACGAGATCGCGGGTCAGGAACAAGCGTTCGCGGCGCTGGGCGCATTGCTCATCGGCGTGATCGTCACTGGTCTCTTCGTTGCCATCACCATGACGTCAGGTGGCGGTGCGTGGGACAACGCGAAGAAGTACATCGAAGAAGGTAACTTCGGCGGTAAAGGTTCAGAAGCCCACAAGGCCGCTGTTACCGGTGACACCGTAGGCGACCCGTATAAGGATACGGCTGGTCCTGCAGTGAACCCGCTCATCAAGATCGCGAACATCGCAGCGCTGCTGTTGCTCGCGCTGCTGGCTGGCTAGTCCACCGCAGACCACAACGAGAAAGGGCGGCTTTTCAGCCGCCCTTTTTTTATTCCATTATCTTGGGAATCGCTTCCAGCAGATCCTCGGCGATCATGCCGCGTCCACAACAGATAGCGGCTTCACCATGTAACCATACCCCCGCACATGCGGCATCGAACGAGGGCATGCCCTGCGCGCAAAGACCGGCGATCATGCCTGCCAGCACATCGCCACTGCCGGCGGTTGCCAACCACTCGGGCGCATGATCATTCACGACCATCCTTGCCTTGTCGGCAATGCGCGTGCGATTCCCTTTCAGTACCACGGTGACATTGAGAGCACTCGCCAGTACCTGTGCCTGCGCACTCCTGTCGCCTCCACCCAAGCGTAGCGCATGCGCGAGCTTTTCGTATTCGCCTTCATGCGGCGTGAGGATGACATCCTTGCCGATGATGCTTTCGCGCAGCGAGGCATCCTGCGCCAGCAGGCTCAAGGCGTCAGCATCCAGCACCAGCCGCTTTCCAGCGTCCAGCGCCGCGATAATGGCATGCTTGGTGCTTTCCTCCATGCCTGCACCGGGACCGATGACAACGACGCCGAGACGTGCATCGGCAAGTAATGCTTCCCAGTCGCGTTCGCTTTTCCATGGCCGCGTGATAACGCTGAGCAGTGAAGCGGCATAGACAGGCCAGACCTTCTCGGGCGCGACAAGGGTCACGATGCCCGCGCCGATGCGTAGTGCTGCCAAGGCAGACAAGCGAGACGCCCCTGTCATCACCGCACCGCCCCATACCAGTACATGGCCACGCGTATATTTGTGGTCTTCTGGGCGCAGTGGCGGAATCTTCCAAAGGGATGGGCTGTTCGTCTGCATGGTTTGTTGCGTGTGCTGGTGAGTTAGGTTAGCCCTATACCACCTATGAAGCGCTGTTTCCATCGATTGCTTGTCCTTCCCCTGCTCGTGCTCACGTCGCAGGCCTATGCAGCGTCGGATGGCGAGGTTCTCGCCGACTATGCGCGCTGGGAGCAATTGAGCGACCCGAGCGCTGTCATCTTCTTCGATGAGGGGTACCGTTTCCTGAAACGTCGTGCCGATTGGCCGCGGCAGAATGTCATACGCATCAAAACGGAAGCCGCAGCGATGCGTGAATCCCCTTCCGAAGGCACGCTCTTGCAGTTCTGTCGTGAGTTCCCGCCCATCTCGGGTCGTGGCATGGTCGCCTGCGCACGCGCGGGTGCTGGCGGCATCAAGGAAGTGGCGCAGGGCTGGAAGCAGGGCGATTTCGATGCCGACGAAGAGCAGATGATCCTCGCGCGTTATGGCTCACAGTTGAGTCAGGACGATCACCGGAAACGTTTGAGCCGCTTGCTGTTCGAAGAGAAGATCAAACCGGCGCAGCGCGGCCTATCACTTGTGTCAGGCGCTTACCGAAAACTTTATGAAGCACGTATTGCGCTCATCACCAATGCAGGCAATGCGAATGTGCTTGTCAATAACCTGCCCTCCAACATGCAAGCCAATCCGGGATTGATGTTCGACCGCATCAAGTGGCGCCATAAACGTGGTATGGAAGAAGGCGTCGCCGAACTGTTCGCCGCGGCACCACCAAACCCACCGCATGCGGATATCTGGTATAGCCTGCGCATGCAGTATGCACGCAAGGCGCTCGAGAAACGTCACTATGGTCGTGCCATCGCTATCCTGCAGAACCATGGGCAGTTGAAGCCCGAGTACCTTGCCGACACGCTGTGGCTGAAGGGCTGGATCCGTACCGAGCATACAGGTGACGCCCGCGCCGGTTACGAGGACTTCTATCAACTCTACAAGGTCGTGAACTTCCCTGTCAGCAAAGCGCGCGCCGCCTATTGGGCAGGCCGTGCGGCACAGAAGAACGGCAATAACGATATCGCCAGTGAGTGGTTCGAGAAGGCTGCACAATTCCCTAGTGTCTTCTATGGCCAACTCGCTGCCCTGCAGCTCGACGGTACGGCGGAACTGGACTTGCCTGATTCTATTGGTGTGTCAGAAAGCGAACGTCGTGAATTCGCCCGGCAGGACACGCCGCGCCTGATAGCATTGTTGCTGCAGAACGGCAAAGAAGATGAGGCGGATGCCTTCCTCTTGCATGCCGCGCAGATGACGAGCGACAAGTACGACCTTGCCATACTCGCTGATTTTGCCAAGCAGCACGGACAGGAATTCGACTCCGTGCGCGTGAGCAAATTGGCACTGCAGAAGCAGCATATCCTGATCAATTACGGTTGGCCAAAAATCAAGGTGCCGCAGAACATCGCGATTGAGCCTGCCCTCGCCTTGTCCATCACACGCCAGGAAAGTGAATTCAACATCCGCGCGGTCAGCCCTGCTGGTGCACGCGGATTAATGCAGCTGATGCCTGCTACGGCGCGGATGACCGCCGGAAAGATAGGCCTGCCCTATAGCCTCGATAAACTCTTCGACCCGCAATACAACATCACCTTGGGTACGGACTATCTAGGACGCATGATCGATGGGTTCGATGGCTCGTATATCCTCGCTATTGCCAGCTATAACGCCGGGCCGGGCAATGTGCGCAACTGGATCGCACGATTCGGCTACCCGCCCAATACACCCGAAGGCGCCATCAACTGGATCGAATCGATACCCTTCGTGGAGACGCGTAACTACGTGATGCGTGCGCTTGAAAACCTGCAGGTCTACCGTGCATTGGCGAACCCCGACCAGCCCATCATGCTGCGGGCGGATCTGGTGCGTTAGTGCTGGTGCGAAGGGGTCTTGCCCCCTCTTGACTCCCCCGCCGTAAGCGGCTCGCGCAGCAAGGCGCGCAATCTAATCCGGATCGGTCGGATAGGCACCCGGCGGAACATAATACTCATCGTTATCGATATATTGGTCATACTGGGTTGCCTGGCTGACCGGCACCTGCGAGTCGACGGGCACGGGGTGTCGCACGTCGTACATTTCCCATACGTCCGGCTTGTGCGCCTTTGCGCAACCCGTTACCAGCGCTGCAATCAAGAGTGGCAGGGCAATATGTTTTATGCTCCGCATGAAGGTACCCTATAGCACAGGCTTGTGTGCAGCGCAGCAAAAACCTCTTTGCCTAGTGAAAGGGGCAGATTCTGGGGCACTTTGCGATGAATTCGCAACATTCACGCCGTTCTACCTGTGCGCGCATTGTTTAACCGCATGTTAAGTTTTTATGCCTAATTTCAAGGAATGCGATACTCGCGTATGGGTTTAAGACATATTTCCATTCATAAGGCATCCTTCCGTTTGCCGGAAACACAGCTACTGCCCTTCGCCGGCATTACGCTTTGTCTTTTCAACGCCCTCACCTTTGGCCTGCATCGATCAGATGACATGCTAGTTCTGCTTGCGCTAGTGAATATCCTGAGTTGTGTCACCTACATCATCATCCGCATAGAGCGTCTTACCCGCTTCCGCCACCAGCCCTTGGAAGTGATGCAGAACACGATCGATGACGTGCACCACATGATCCAGCATATTCTGCATGCCTATTTCGAACAGCATCAGTTGGAATTCCAGCTTGCGAACACGCAGGCGACGCTTGAGCGTTTCCACACAGAGCAGCAGCAATTGATGCTGGCCACCCAGCAGGAAGTGACGCAGCAGTACACACATATTCTCGCCTATGCGCACTACCTTGAGCAGCGCATCACCAGCAAAAAGTCCGACATCTCGTTGCGTGAGGATTACGACGATGTGTGCGAGCAGGCCTTCAACCTGCAGCTGATAGTGCAGGCGATGGGCATGCTGCCCGCCATGCAGTTCAATGCACCGCCACTTACCTGTGTTCCATTGACGGATCGTATGTCGTCGATCCTGCTCGACATTACGCCCAGCCTCGATCGACGCGCGATGAAACTGACGAGCGCGGAATGGGATGACACCATCAACGTCCATAGCAACAGCGAGTGGTTGACGCATACGCTATGGATGATGCTACTCGGCTGCATACGTTTCGCGGAGCAGGAAAGCACCCTGACATTGCGTTGCCAGCGTGAGGGAGGTTTAGCCAGACTGGAAGTGGTCGTCAGCTTCCTTGATCCCGGCATGCTGAGTGAGACGGAGCGTTATGCCTATCTTGAAAAACGCCTTCGTGAAGGTGCGGAAGATGCACATATGTTCGCTTCCACGCTCGAAGCACATGCGAACATCCAACTGGGGAAATTATTGGCCTCACGCCTGATGGCACAATTGAGCGTTACGCCGCTCAGCTCGCATTCCTGCACGTTGACGCTACTATTACCGTGCGCGTAGCAGGAACACACCCTGCTGACCGAAGAGGTTCGCCCACCAACCACGTCCCGAGAATTTCGAACGCAGGCCGTTCGCATCGACCACCACACGCTTCTCGATCACGATGCCCATACGCTCGCACAGGATAACGAAATCGGCGATGGTGCAGAAATGGATGTTCGGCGTGTCGTACCACTCGTACGCCAGCGTTGCGGTCACCGGCATCTTGCCGAAGATGGCGAGATACAGGCGGTTCTTCCAGTGACCGAAGTTCGGCACTGATACGATGGCTTGCTTACCGATGCGCGCCAGCTCGACCAGCACGCTTTTCGGATCTTTCATGGCCTGCAAGGTCATACTCAGGATCACAAAGTCATACGCACCCGTGGGATAATCCGGCAGGTCGGTATCGACGTCACCTTGGATAACGGGAATGCCGCGCGTGATGGCGCTGTGCACGCGCTCCTGCGAGATCTCGACGCCACGGCCATCAACTTTTTTATGATCTTTCAGCCATGCAAGCAGTTCGCCCTCGCCGCAGCCGATATCGAGCACGCGGCTACCTTCAGTCACGAAATCAGCGATGGTCTGTAGATCCGGACGTAAGGTTTCGCTCATACAAGCCCCCGAGCTTTGGCCGCGCCATCGAGGAAGCCGGCAAGTGTCACATGCAATGCGGGCACATCGAGCAAGAAGGCATCATGTCCCTTATCGGTCACGATCTCGGCAAAGCTCACGTTAGCAGCGACCGCGTTCAAGGCTTTCACGATGCGACGCGATTCGCTGGTCGGGAACAGCCAGTCGCTGGTGAAGGAAATCACGCAGTAACGCAACTTGGTATCGATGAATGCATGGCTCAAATGGCCATCATGATCGCGTTCGAGATCGAAGTAATCCATCGCGCGGGTGATGTAGAGATACGAGTTCGGATCGAAGCGCTCGATGAAGCTTTTTCCCTGATGGCGCAGATAGGATTCCACCTGGAAGTCGATATCGAAACCATACCCGACGGCGGTCTTGTTCTGCAGACGGCGGCCAAATTTTTCCTGCAGCGCGACTTCTGAAAGATACGTCACGTGCGCGGTCATGCGCGCAACGGACAAGCCCTTCGAGGGGAAGGTGTCGCGCTCGATATAGTGGCCTTCATTCCAGTTCGGATCGGCCATGACCGCCTGACGACCGATCTCATGGAAGGCGATGTTCTGCGGACTGTGGCGCGCAGCGGTGCAGATGGGCACGCAGGCGAAAAGTTTTTCGGGGTAGCGTGCCGCCCATTCCAGCGCCAACATGCCGCCCATTGACCCACCGATGACGGCGAAGAGTTTCTCGATGCCGAGCGCTTCGATCAACAGGTTTTGCGCGCGTGTCATGTCGCCAATCGTGACGACGGGAAATTCGATGCCATACGGTTTGCCCGTCGCAGGGTTCACCGATTTCGGACCCGACGAGCCCATGCACCCACCGATGACATTGCTGGTGATGAGGAAATATTTCGAGGTATCAAGTACTTTACCCGCGCCCACGATATCCTCCCACCAGCCGTCTTTGCCGGTGACGGGATGCGGCCCCACGATGTATTGGTCACCGGTCAGGCCGTGACACAGCAGGATTGCGTTGGATTTATCTGCATTCAGCGCGCCCTGCGTCTGGTAGGCGATGGTGATCGTGTCCATGCTCGCCCCGCAGTCAAAGCGGAAGGGCGAATCGGGCGTGATATCGATCAACTGGCCGACCTCGGCGTCCTTATGGGTCGGGCCGAAGCTGAGTTTCGTAGTGTAGGGGGCGGAAACCTTCATGCCACTTTCATAGATACTTGCAGTTGCAGGCGCAATGGTTTAGTCACTTTGGGCATGACGAACCAAGCGAAACAGCCCTCCTTCGACGAACAGTTGCAAGTACTCCGCGGCCGTATCGACGCGCTGGACGACAAGCTCATCGCCCTCATCAAGGAACGTACTGGCATCATCAACGAAGTCGCCGTGCTCAAGCGCGCCCATACGCCCAATCACTGCCATATCCGCCCCGCCCGCGAAGGCCAGATGCACAAGCGCATCTTCGAAGCGTTCAAAGGTAGCGATTTCAACGTGCATGCAGCAGTCATCATTTGGCGTCACCTCATCAGCGCGTCCACGCACCTCGAATCGCCGCTCGTAGTCACTTCTTCGGCGCCGCGCCACCTGGGGCACGAGTATTTCGGTCATTATGTGAACCATAGTGATGCCGAGGACAGTGAAGCCGCACTGCGTGATGTGAGCGGCAAGAAAGCGAATATCGCTATCATCCCGACCAGTGATGCTGCGCTGCTCGAGAAGCACCCGACGCTCAAAATATTCGCCGCGTTACCGGTCATCGGTGACAAGGTCGAGGCTTTGGCCATTGCAGCCTTGAACCCCGAGAACTCGGGCGATGATGTGAGCTACTTCATCGACTCCGACCGCCATATCGTGATCGTAAACGAGTTCAGCACCGAACTGCCCGATGCCGTATGGCTGGGCGCGCATCCCGCACAATTACACAAGGATTAATATGAGCACGAAGCCTACGCCCAAAGCGGGCATTATGCAGATCAAGCCCTATGTCGGCGGTAAATCGAAGGCCGATGGCGCGCAGCGCATCATCAAGCTCTCGTCGAACGAGAACCCATGGGGGCCATCGTCCAAGGCCGTTGCGGCCTATGAAGCTGCGGCGAAGAACCTGCATCGCTACCCTGACGGCGGGCATATCGAATTGAAAGAGACCCTGGCCAAAACTCATGGCTTCGCAGAGAACGAACTCATCTGCGGTTCGGGTTCGGATGAACTTATCGGCCTGTTGGTACATGCATTCGCAGGCAAGGGCGATGAAGTACTGTTCAGCGAGCATGGCTTCCTGATGTATCGCATCTATACACTGTCGAACGATGCGACGCCGGTGACGGCACCTGAAACGAATCTGCATTTCGACGTGGATGCCATCCTGAAAGCGGTGACGGCTCATACCAAGATCGTCTTCATCGCCAACCCGAATAACCCCACCGGCACCTACCTGCCATTCGCGGAAATCAAGCGCCTGCGTGCTGGCCTGCCCGCGCATGTGATTCTCGCGCTCGATGCGGCCTATGCCGAATATATGGAAGCACCCGATTACGAAGCAGGACATTCGCTGGTGAAGGATACCAACACCATCGTGCTGCACACCTTCTCGAAGATCTTTGGCCTGCCCGGACTGCGTCTGGGTTGGGCGCATGGTCCTGCCGACATCATCGATGCGATGAATAGGATACGTAGCCCGTTCAACGTGACCTCACCCGCACTCGCCGCCGGTGTCGCCGCACTCAATGATACAGGTTTCCTTGACAAGCAACGTGCATTGAATAGCGCCGAGCGCAAGCGCCTGTGCGATGCGCTGAAGCAAATGGGTCTGGCCTATGTTCCCAGCCACACCAACTTCGTGCTCATCGATTTCAACACCCCTGAAGCA
>Ga0209572_1001868_pt1 | contig 11894 bp, 10 predicted proteins | sample EBPBio232012_DNA_FD_185867 | JGI IMG/M metagenome (GOLD analysis project Ga0209572, IMG submission 185867) | Wastewater treatment Type I Accumulibacter community from EBPR Bioreactor in Madison, WI, USA - Reactor 1_1/23/2012_ DNA (SPAdes)... | ecosystem: Engineered > Bioreactor > EBPR >...
GAGCCGTTCAAGATTCCTTCCGGCTCCATGATTCCGACCCTGCTGGTCGGCGATCTGATCCTGGTCAACAAGTTCACCTACGGCCTCAAGCTGCCCGTCGCCAACACCCGCTTGACGGCGGGGCGGCCGGTGGAGCGCGGCGACGTGGTGGTGTTTCGCTACCCGCCCAAGCCCAGCATGGACTACATCAAGCGCATCGTCGGTGTGCCGGGCGACCAGGTGGCCTACCTGAACAAGCAGTTGTTCGTCAACGGCCAGGCGGTGCCGACCACGGCGGTGTCCGACTTCTTCGACGAATCGGCGATGGAGTATTTCAAGCAGTTCGAGGAAAAGCTGGCCGACACCCCGCACCGCCTGATCGTCGACGGCCGTCGACCGGCCTTCGTCAGCGGGGCGGACGATTTTCCGTACAAGGACCAGTGCCACTACACCGTGGAAGGCGTGACCTGCAAAGTGCCCGAGGGGCACTACTTCGCGATGGGCGACAATCGCGACAATTCACTGGATTCGCGCTACTGGGGCTTCGTGCCCGACGCCAATGTCGTCGGCCGGGCCTTTTTTGTGTGGATGAATTTCGGTGACCTGAAGCGCATCGGGTCGTTCAACTGAGCACAGTCAACATGAGTCATTGGGGTATGAAGCACAGTCATCGGTCCACTCAGCGGGGTATTTCCTTCCTGGGCCTGCTGGTCCTGGGCGTGGTGCTGGCGCTGCTGGTCATCGTCGGGGCGCGGGTGGTGCCCACCGTCACTGAGTACATGTCGATCCAGAAAGCCGCCAAGAAAGCCGCCGCCGATGGCGATACCGTGGCCGCCGTACGGACGTCGTTTGGGCGCAGCACCGAGGTCGACTACATCAGCTCGATCAATGCCAACGACCTGGAGGTCACCAAGGAAGGCGACAAGGTCGTGGTGCGTTTTGCTTACGACAAGGAAATTCCCCTGTTCGGCCCGGCCTACCTGCTGATCAAGTACCGCGGTTCTTCCTCGGGGAACTGAAACTGAGCGACACCTCCTCGCCCCAGTCCCGGCGCACGCCAGCGCCCACGCCGCTGGATGCGCTGCAGACGCGGCTCGGCTACCGCTTCTCCCAGCCCGCGCTGCTGCAGCGCGCGCTCACGCACCGCAGCCACAGCGCCGACCACAACGAACGCCTCGAATTCCTGGGCGATTCGGTGCTCAACCTGTCGGTGGCCCACATGCTGTACCAGGCGCTGACCTCACTGCCCGAGGGCGATCTTTCGCGCGTGCGCGCGCAGCTGGTGCGCCAGGACAGCCTGCACCAGCTGGCCATGGGCCTGGACCTGCCGGCCTTGATCCACCTGGGCGAGGGCGAGCTGCGCACCGGCGGCCAGCGCCGCCCCTCGATCCTGGCCGATGCACTGGAGGCCGTGATTGGCGCCGTCTACCTGGACGGCGGGCCTGTCGCCGCCGACGCCCTGGTGCGCCGCCTGTTCGACGCGGTCGAACTCAACCCGGCCATGTCCGCCGCCGCCAAGGACGCCAAGACCGCCTTGCAGGAATGGCTGCAGGGCCGCAAGATGCAACTGCCGCGCTACGAGGTGGCGCGCGTGCTGGGTGCGGCGCACCGCCAGACCTTCGAGGTGCTGTGCGCCGTGCCCGAGATGGGGCTGGAGCAGCTCGGCCAGGGCCCCTCGCGGCGCGCGGCCGAGCAGGCCGCCGCCGCCGCCATGCTGCAGACGCTGGAACACACCAAGCCACGATGAACACGCCGAACGACCCTATTGCCCCCGCCGACTCCGGCGACGTGGCCCCGCAACCCGAATCCGCCGCCCATCCGGCACCGCCTTCCGACCCGGTGCCCGGCACGGCCCGCTGCGGGTTGATCGCCATCGTCGGCAAGCCGAACGTGGGCAAGTCGACCTTGCTCAACGCCCTGGTGGGGCAGAAGATCAGCATCACCTCGCGCAAGGCGCAGACCACGCGCCACCGCATCACCGGTATCCGCACCCTGGCCGACGAGGCGGGCGGCGGCACGCAGTTCGTGTTTGTCGACACACCGGGCTTTCAAACCCGCCACAGCAAGGCCTTGAACAAGTCGCTCAACAAGACCGTGCTGGGCGCCATCGACGGCGTGGATCTGGTGCTGTTCGTGGTCGAGGCCGGCAGTTTCACCCTGGGTGACGCCAAGGTGCTGTCCCTGCTCAAGCCCGGCGCGCCGACCCTGCTGGTCGCCAACAAGCTGGACACCGTGCACCGCCGTGGCGAGATCGCCCCCTGGTTGCGCGACATGCAACAGCGCTATCCGTTCGCCGAGTTCGTGCCCATGTCGGCCAAGAACCCGCGCGAGGTGCGGCGCCTGCTCGACATCTGCGCCCGCTACCTGCCCGCGCAGCCCTGGTGGTACGCCGAGGACGAACTGACCGACCGCAGCGAGAAATTCCTGGCCAGTGAAGTGGTGCGCGAGAAGCTGTTTCGCCTGACCGGCGACGAGTTGCCCTACACCTCCACCGTGGTCATCGACCGCTTCGAGGAGGAAAAGAGCAAGGCCCACGGCCGCATGGTGCGCATTGCCGCCACCATCATCGTGGAGCGCGACGGCCACAAGGCCATGGTCATCGGCAACCAGGGCGAGCGCCTCAAGCGCATCGGCACCGAGGCCCGGCAGGAGCTGGAAAAGCTGATGGAGGCCAAGGTGTTCATGGGGCTGTGGGTCAAGGTGCGTTCCGGCTGGGCCGACGACGAGGCCAGGGTGCGCAGCTTCGGGTATGAATGAGGCCCCCACGCTCCCCCGCTGCGCGAGGTGCGCTGCCCCCCGAGGGGGCTCCCGCCGCCTTCGGGCGGCCGGGCGGCGGCGGGTGGTGTCGGTGGCGTCCTCGCTTCCAAGCGGATCCCAGAAGGGAGCGCCGCCAGCGGCCTGGCAAAGCCAGCTCCGCGGCGTCCGCTGGGTTGGCCTGCTCCGCGGCCGCTTGATTCGTTGGTCGCTTTGCCCGCTCGTCCGCACCTTGACTTGAGCAGGGGCGCTGGAGACTGACCTGAAACGCGTCGTTCACGAACCTGGCTACGTGCTGCACCACTACGACTGGAGCGAGTCCAGCGTCATCGTCGAGGCCTTCACGCGCCAGTATGGGCGCGTGGCCCTGGTCGCCAAGGGCGCCAAGCGGCCCTCGTCCAATTTCCGCTCGGTGCTGTTGCCCTTGCAGCCGCTGCTGCTGGCTTGGGGCGGTGACGCCGAGATCCGCACGCTCAAGGGCGCGGAATGGGGGGGGGGCCTGGTCATGCCCACGGGTGAGCCCCTGCTCTCGGGCCACTACGCCAACGAGCTGCTGATGCGCCTGCTGGCGCGCGAGGACGCGCACCCGCGCCTGTTCGACGCCTACGCCGCCCTGGTGCACGTGCTGGCCGCGGGGGAGGCCGAGCCCCAGGTGGCCGCCGGCCTGCGCGCCTTCGAGTTGCTGCTGCTGCGCGAAACCGGTCACCTGCCGACGCTGGATGCCCAGACCCTGACCTTCGCCCCCTTGGCCGATGCCGCGCCCTACCGGCTGGTGCCCGAAGGCGGCCTGCGCGCCGCCCATGCCGACGACGCCACCTGGCTGCGCGGCGTGCACTGGGCCGCGCTGGCCGAGGCGCTGGAGGACGAGGCGCCGTTCTCCACCACCCTGCATGCCCTCGTGCAGTGGCCGGCGGACGCCCGCGGCGCCCTGCGCCAACAGCTGCGCGACGTGCTCCACTACCATTGCGGGGTAGGCCTGCTGCGCACGCGGCAGCTCTTGATGGAACTCCAGTCGCTGCAATGAGCACCCAGCTTTCAGTCAACGTCAACAAAGTTGCCCTGGTGCGCAACACGCGCCACCTGGGCATCCCCAGCGTGCTGCGCGCGGCCGAGCTGTGCCTGCAGGCCGGCGCCCACGGCATCACCGTGCACCCGCGCCCCGACGAGCGCCACATCCGCGCCGCCGACGTGCACGAGCTGGCCACGCTGCTGCGCGACTGGCCGGGTCGCGAATACAACATCGAGGGCAACCCGACGCAGAACCTGATGGGGTTCATCCGCGCCACCCGGCCGCAACAATGCACCTTCGTGCCGGACAGCGAAGAGCAGTTCACCAGCGACCACGGCTGGGATCTGGCCGACGCCGGTGTGCGCGAGCGCCTGCGCCCCCTGGTGGCCGAGGCCCGCGCGCTGGGCGTGCGCGTCAGTTTGTTCATGGACCCGATACCGGCGCTGATGGCGCACGCCCGCGCGCTGGGCGCCGACCGGGTCGAGCTGTACACCGAACCCTACGCCGCGGCCTGGGCCAGCGGCGATCCGGCCGCGCGCCGCGCCGAGCTGGCGCGCTACGCCGCCGCCGCCCAAGCCGCGCTGGCCGTGGGCTTGGGCGTGAACGCCGGGCACGACCTGAACCGCCACAACCTGACGCCTTTTCTGCGCGCCGTTCCGGGCGTGGCCGAGGTGTCGATCGGCCACGCGCTGATCGCCGATGCGTTGGAGCTGGGCTACGTCGCCACCGTGGCGGCGTACCTTGACTGCCTCCGCGCGGCTTGAAAGGGCACCGACCTCGTGATTCAAGGCATCGGCACCGACATCTGCGACATCCGCCGCATCCGCGCCAGCTTCGAGCGCCACGGCGAGCGCTTCGCGCAAAAAATTCTGTCGGACGCGGAGCTGGCCGCCTGGCGCCGCCGCAGCGGCCGGTGGCCCGAGCGTGGCCTGCGCTACCTGGCCACGCGCTTTTCGGCCAAGGAGGCGTTCAGCAAGGCGATTGGCCTGGGCATGCGCATGCCGATGCACTGGCGCCTGTGCGAGATCGCCAACCGGCCCAGCGGCGAGCCCTGCATCGTGCTGCATGGCGGGCTGAAAGACTGGTTCGACGCCAAGGGCTGGGTGGCGCACATCAGCCTCACCGACGAAAGCGACTACGCCGCCAGCTTCTGCGTGGTCGAACGCCTGGATTCTTGATAAAAATAGGCCTTGGTCGGCGTGGAATAATCCTGAGTAGCTATTAAAATAATAGTATAAATTGCGCACAACCGAGGTTCCCATGTCCCAGCACGCCCCACTTCTGATCGACATCGCCGGCACCACGCTCACCGACGACGACCGCCGGCGACTGGCGCATCCGCTGGTCGGCGGGCTGATTCTGTTTGCCCGCAACTGGGTCGATCGGGCCCAGCTCGGCGCGCTCACCGGGCAGATCAAACGTCTGCGGCCCGACCTGCTGATCTGCGTGGACCATGAAGGGGGGCGGGTGCAGCGCTTTCGCACCGATGGGTTTACCCATTTGCCCCCCATGCGCGTGCTGGGCCAGCTCTGGATGCAGGACGCCCTTCGCGCCCAGGACACGGCCAGCGCCTGCGGCCACGTGCTGGCGGCCGAATTGCGCGCCTGCGGCGTGGACTTCAGCTTCACGCCCGTGCTGGATCTGGATTGGGGCCCGTCCAGCGTTATTGGCGATCGGGCCTTGCACGCTGATGCGCGCGTGGTCAGCGTGCTGGCCAAGAGCCTCACGCACGGCATGCTGCAAGCCGGCATGGCACACTGCGGCAAGCATTTTCCCGGGCACGGCTTCGTGGCCGCCGATTCGCACACCGACCTGCCGCGCGACGCTCGCTCGCTCAAGGCCATCCTGCAGGACGACGCCGCGCCCTACGGCTGGCTGTCCTGCACGCTCAGCGCCGTCATGCCCGCGCACGTGGTCTACACCAAGGTCGACCGCCGTCCGGCCGGCTATTCGGCGCGCTGGCTGCAGGCCATCCTGCGCGGTCGCCTGGGCTTTGGCGGCGCCATCGTCACCGACGACCTCAGCATGGCCGCCGCGCGCCAGCTCGAGGGCCGTACCCTGACCCCCACCGAGGCCGTGCTGGCCGCCTTGGGCGCCGGTTGCGACCTGGCCCTGTTGTGCAACCAGTCGCTGCACTGGCAGGGCGGGGCGATCGACGACACCATCGAGGGGCTGGCCAAGGCCCAGATCACCGGCCAATGGCAGCCCAGCGAAGCCAGCGAAGCGCGGCGCCAGGCCCTGCTGCCACGCCAGCCATCGCCCGACTGGGACAGTCTGATGCGCGACGCCGACTACCTGCGCGCGCTGGCCCGGGTGCCTTGATTCACCTCGATCGACTTGAACTTTTGCCTTTGCCACTCATCTGAGGCAGGATGCTTCACATGTCCTACCGACAGCTTCCGCCGCCCGCTGGCGGCCCCACAGGCAACCCGCTGGAGCGCTTTGTCGCCACCCTGATGCGCTGGATGGTCTGGGGCACCCTGGCCCTGATGGCCCTGGTGTTTGCCCTGAGCCTGCTGATCTGGCTGGTGGTGATGACCGTGTTCAGCCTGGTGGCCAGTGTGTTCACCGGCCGGCCGGCCGCCGTCACCGTGCTGTGGCGCCGCTACCGCGAGATGACACGCCAGCGTTGGCCGAGCAGCCGTCCCGACAGCAGCACCCCGCGCGCCGACGCGGCCGACGTTACTGGCGCCTCGGCGCCCACGGCCGTGCAAGATGTGATCTGGCGCGAAGTGCCGGCCTCGCGCACGCCCGAGCCGCGGCAGGACGAATCGCCGCACTGACGCACGGGCCGGGTGCGCATGCCCCCCAACGGGGCATTCTCCCGCGCCTGGGTCTTCTAGGCGAGCAAAATAGTCGAAAGTCCTGGCGGCGGGCTGGGGCACTGCGGTGCATGGGTGCAAGACGGCGCTAAGATGCCTCGAAAGCCCCACCGGCCTGGATCTGGCAGGGGCGGCATTACCACCACGATCCGTCCGGAGACAAGCCATGCCCTCAGCCGACCGCGCTGCCTTCACACAGGCGCGTGACTTCCTGCTTGCGCACCGCACCGACTACGACACCGCCTACCGCGACTTCCGCTGGCCCGAGCTGACCGAGTTCAACTGGGCACTGGATCACTTCGACGTGATGGCGCGGGACAACCACGCCACCGCCCTGCACATCGTCGGCGAGGACGGCAGCGAGGTGAAGCGCAGCTTTGCCCAGATGAGCCAGCGCAGCGATCAGGTGGCCAACCATCTGCGTGCGGTGGGCGTGCGGCGCGGCGACCGCGTGATGCTGATGCTGGGCAACGAACTGGCCCTGTGGGAGCTGATGCTGGCCTGCACGAAGCTGGGCGCGGTGATGATCCCGGCCACCATGCTGCTCACCCCCGACGACCTGCAGGACCGTCTGGAGCGTGGCCGCGTGCGCCACGTGGTGACGGCCAGCGAGCAGGCCGCCAAATTCACCGGCCTACCGGGCGATTACACGCGCATGACCGTGGGCGCCCCGGTAGAGAGTTGGCTGCGCTTCGAGGACAGCGCCGAGGCCCCCACCGCCTTCACCCCCGACGGCCCGACACCGGCCACCGACCCGCTGTTGCTGTATTTCACCAGCGGCACCACCAGCAAGCCCAAGCTGGTGCTGCACACGCACCAGAGCTACCCGGTGGGGCACCTGTCGACCATGTACTGGATTGGCCTGCAACCCGGTGATGTGCACCTGAACATCAGCTCGCCGGGCTGGGCCAAGCACGCCTGGAGCTGCTTCTTCGCACCCTGGAACGCCGGCGCCACCATCTTCATCTTCAACTACAGCCGCTTCAGCCCGGCCGGTCTGCTGAATGTGCTGCAGCAACACCGGGTGAGCAGCCTGTGCGCGCCGCCCACCGTGTGGCGCATGCTGATCCAGGACGATCTGGCGCCCTGGCGCGACAAACTCGCGCTGCGCGAGTTGATCGGCGCCGGCGAGCCGCTCAACCCCGAGATCATCGAGCGCATCGAGAAGGCCTGGGGCCTGACCCTGCGCGACGGCTTCGGCCAGACCGAGACCACCGCGCAGATCGGCAACCCGCCAGGCCAGCCCGTCAAGCAAGGCAGCATGGGCCGCCCGCTGCCCGGCTACGAGGTGGTGTTGCTGGACGTGGACGACAACCCCGCGAACGAAGGCGAGGTGGCGCTGAACCTGGCCCTGCGCCCGCTCGGCCTGATGACCGCCTACGAGGACAGCGCCGAGAAAACCGAGGAGGTGATGCGCGGCGGCTGCTACCGCACCGGCGACACCGCCACGCGCGACGCCGAAGGCTACATCACCTTCGTCGGCCGTGCCGACGACGTGTTCAAGGCCAGCGACTACCGCATCAGCCCGTTCGAGCTGGAAAGCTGCCTGATCGAGCACGCCGCGGTGACCGAGGTGGCCGTGGTGCCCAGCCCCGACCCGATGCGCCTGGCCGTGCCGAAGGCTTTCGTGACCTTGCTGCCTGGCGAGACCCCCAGTGCCGAACTGGCGCAGGGCCTGTTCACCTTCTCGCGCGAACGCCTGGCGCCCTACAAACGCATCCGGCGCCTGCAATTCGTCACCGAGTTGCCCAAGACCATCAGCGGCAAGATCCGGCGCGTGCAGATGCGCAAGCAGGAAGTGGAGCGCATGGCCGCCGGGCAGCGCGCCGAGCACGAGTACTTCGAGGACGATTTCCCGGCCCTGCGCGGCGGCTGAGCGGCCGACGCCCGTGTCGGGCGTCGCGGTTTCTTCGGTCTGTCGTGACTTGAGTGGTCACGCTTCAGGGGGTGCGCCGCGTGGACACCCCCCACCGTTTGCGTTGCGTGCGTCGCGTTTGAGCCAGCTCAGGCCGAAAGCCTCTTGCAGACTGAGCCCCAATCGGTATCAGACTTTCTCGGGCAGAGCCTGCGCGTCCAAGTGGTACTGCGTCACCCGCTCGACCTCGTTCTTGCTGCCCAGGATCACGCTCACGCGCTCGTGCAGTTGCCGGGGCACCACGTCCAGCACGCGCTGGTGGCCGTTGGTGGCGGCGCCGCCGGCTTGCTCGACCAGCCAGCCCATGGGGTTGGCCTCGTACATCAGGCGCAGTTTGCCGGGCTTATTGGGTTCGCGCTTGTCCCAGGGGTACATGAAGATGCCGCCGCGCGTCATGATGCGGTGCACGTCGGCCACCATGCTGGCGATCCAGCGCATGTTGAAATCCTTGCCGCGCGGGCCTTCCTTGCCCTGCAGGCATTCGTCGATGTAGCGGCGCACCGGGGCGTCCCAGTGGCGCATGTTGCTCATGTTGATGGCGAATTCCTTGGTGTCCTCGGGAATCCGCACGTTCTCCTCAATCAGCACGAAGCTGCCCTGTTCGCGGTCGAGCGTGAACATCGACACCCCGTCGCCCACCGTCAGCACCAGGGTGGTCTGCGGGCCGTACACGCAGTAGCCGGCCGCCACCTGCTGGCGGCCGGGTTGCAGAAAATCTTGCTCCTCCACGCCGCGGTCGCCCTCGGGCATCTTGAGCACGCTGAAGATGGTGCCGATGCTGACGTTGACGTCGATGTTGCTGGAGCCGTCGAGCGGATCGAACAGCAGCAGGTATTCGCCCTTCGGGTAGCGGTTGGGCACCACGTGGATGGCGTCCATCTCCTCGCTGGCCATGGCCGCCAGGTGGCCGCCCCACTCGTTGGCCTCGATCAGCACCTCGTTGGCGATGATGTCGAGCTTTTTCTGCACCTCGCCCTGCACGTTCTCGCTGCCAGCCGAGCCCAGCACGCCGCCCAGGGCGCCCTTGTTGACGGCGTGGCTGATGCTCTTGCAGGCGCGCGCCACCACCTCCAGCAGCAGGCGCAGCTGCGAGGGGATGTGGCCGTCGACACGCTGCTTTTCGACCAGATGACGGGTCAGGGAGATGCGCTGTGGGCTCATGGCAGATCCTTGGGTTCGGTGTCCGGGGTGGGGGCGGTGCGGGCCTCGGGTGGCGCGGGAGGCGCGTCCTCGGCGGCCGGGGTGTCGGCGCTGAGCGCACGGTTCACCACTTCGCGCACGTCGTTGCTCAGATCGGGCCGCGCGGCGACGCGGGCCAGGGCTTCGCGGGCGGCCGTGCGGTAGGGCTCGGCCAGGCGCGCCCAGGCGTCCATGGCGCGCGCCAGGCGGGCGGCCACCTGGGGGTTCAGGCCGTCCAGCTCCAGCACCCGGTCGGCCCAGAACACGTAGCCGGCGGCGTCGCGGCGGTGGAAAGCGGCCGGGTTGCCGTGGCAGTAGCCGAAGATCAGGCTGCGCGCGCGGTTCGGGTTGCGCAGGTTGAAGTCGCGGTGCTTCATCAGCTCGCGCACCACCGGCAGCACATTGCCGCCGCGGTCGGGCGCGCGCGCTTGCAGGGCAAACCATTTGTCCAGCGCCAGCGGTTCGTCCTGGAACAGGGCGCGAAAGCGCTGCAGCGCAGGCGTGGCCAGCTCGTGGCCGGCCTGGATCAGGGCCTGCAGGGCGTTCAACCGGTCGGTCATGTTGCCGGCGTCCTTGACGCGCTGGTAGGCCTTGCCGGGCCAGACCGGATCGCCGTTGGCGCTGGCGGCCAGGCACAGCATGCCCAGCGCCAGGCCGGCCAGGGCGCGCCGGCCGGCCGAGACCGGGTCGGGCCGGTAGGCGCCGGTGTCCTGGCATCGCTCGAAAGCCTGCTGCCAGTCGGCGGCCAGCGCATGGGCCAACTGCCGCTCCATGGCCTCGCACACGGCATGGATGCGCTGCGGGTCCACCACGTCGAGCTGCTCGGCGATGTAGTCCTCGCTGGGCAGGGTCAGCACCAGGGTCTTGAAGGCGGCGTCCAGCGCTGGATCGCGCAGCACGGCGCGCAGCGCGGCCAGGTAGGCGTCGTCCAGGGCGGGCGTCTGCTCGGCGGTCGAATGGAGGGCGGCCAGGGCCTGGCGCAAGGCCAGTTGTTGGCCGGCTTCCCAGCGGTTGAACGCGTCGCTGTCGTGCGCCAGCAGGTGCAGCAGCTGCTCGGCGCTGGCTTCCACGTGCAGCTCGACCGGCGCCGAGAAGCCGCGCAGCAGCGAGGGCACGGGGGTTTCGGTGACGTCGTGGAAGACCAGCGTTTCGCTGGCCTGGCTCAGCACATGCACGTGCTCGCCCACCACGGCCGGCTGGGCGGGGTCCGGACGCAGCGGCAGATCGCGTCCGTCGGCGCCGACCAGGCCGAGTCGCACCGGGATCACAAACGGCTGCTTGGCCGCTTGGCCGGGCGTGGAAGGGCAGCTTTGCGACAGGCTCAGGGTGTAGGTGCGCGCCACCGGGTCGTGGCGGCCCTCGGCGCGCAGCACCGGCGTGCCGGACTGGCTGTACCAGCGCTTGAACCGCGGCAGCAGGGCGGGCAGGGCGCTGGCCGGGTTGGCGTCGGCCATGGTCTGGGCAAAGTCGTCGCAGGTCACGGCCTGGCCATCGTGGCGCTGGAAGTACAGGTCGATGCCCCGGCGAAAGCCCTCGCGGCCCAGCAAGGTCTGGATCATGCGCACCACCTCGGCGCCTTTTTCGTAGATGGTGGTGGTGTAGAAGTTGCTGATCTCCAGGTATTCATCGGGGCGCACCGGGTGGGCCATGGGGCCGGCGTCCTCGGGGAACTGGGTGGCGCGCAGGTTGATGACGTCCTGGATGCGCTTGACCGCGCGGGCGCTGGGAGTGCCGGCCAGGTCCTGGCTGAACTCCTGGTCGCGGAACACGGTCAGCCCTTCCTTCAGGCTGAGCTGGAACCAGTCGCGGCAGGTGACGCGGTTGCCCGTCCAGTTGTGGAAGTACTCGTGGCCGATCACGCTTTCCACCGCGTCGAAGTCGTCGTCGGTGGCGGTGGAGGATTTGGCCAGCACGTACTTGGTGTTGAAGATGTTCAGGCCCTTGTTTTCCATGGCGCCGGCGTTGAAATCGCTGGTGGCCACCACCATGAAGCGTTCCAGATCCAGCTTCAGGCCAAAGCGCGCCTCGTCCCACAGCACCGAATGCACCAAGGAGCGCATGGCGTGCTCGGTCTTGTCCAGATCGCCCGGGCGCACGTAGACCTGCAGCAGGTGCTGTTGGCCCGAGCGGGTGGTGATGCGCTGCTCGCGCGCCACCAGCTTGCCGGCGACGATGGCGAACAGGTAGCTGGGCTTCTTGTGCGGGTCGTGCCAGGTGGCGAAATGGCGCCCGCCTT
>Ga0209572_1001869_pt1 | contig 11878 bp, 13 predicted proteins | sample EBPBio232012_DNA_FD_185867 | JGI IMG/M metagenome (GOLD analysis project Ga0209572, IMG submission 185867) | Wastewater treatment Type I Accumulibacter community from EBPR Bioreactor in Madison, WI, USA - Reactor 1_1/23/2012_ DNA (SPAdes)... | ecosystem: Engineered > Bioreactor > EBPR >...
CCTGCTTCTCGTTTTCAAGGGGTGTGCCCTTGACCTGCATGAGCTGGTTGATCGGCACCGACTCAGGGTGTTTCGGAAGATTTGCCAGCGTGCGCAGCATCTCTGCGCGGTCGACCTGTTCTTCACCCAGACCAAGAATGCCGCCACAGCAGACCTTCATGCCCACGTTGCGTACATTCTCAAGCGTATCGAGGCGGTCTTGGAACGTGCGGGTCGTGATGATCTTTTTGTAATGCTCTTCCGAGGTGTCGATGTTGTGATTGTAATAATCAAGACCAGCATCCTTGAGCTGTTGTGCCTGTTCACCTGAGAGCATGCCAAGCGTTGCGCAGGTCTCAAGACCCAGCGCTTTCACGTCGCGCACGAGGGCGGTAACCTTTTCCATATCGCGGCCTTTGGGCGAGCGCCATGCAGCGCCCATGCAGAAACGGGTCGCACCTGCGGCTTGCGCTTTCTTGGCGGCATCGAGCACGCTGTCATGCTCCATTAGTTTGGTAGCTTTTACGGGCGTCTCGAAGCTGGCGCTTTGCGAGCAATAATTGCAGTCCTCGGGGCAGCCGCCAGTCTTGATCGAGCATAAGGTGCTGACCTGTACGGCATTGGGGTCGAAATGCTGGCGATGCACGGTCTGCGCGCGAAACAACAAATCGTTCAGCGGCAGGTCGAATAACCCTTGTACTTCGGCGCTTGTCCAATCATGGCGAATCATAGTATCTCCCTTATCGGACGCGGAATATAACAAGCGTAAAGTAAAATGCCAGCATTAGACGACATCGCCAAACAACGCCTGCAAACCCTCGCTGAGCGCCATCAGCAGCGGGTATTACGTGATTCTGCGCGCACGGAAGGCATTTATGTGACCCGTGGGAGTAAGAAACTCATCTCATTTTCGTGCAATGACTATCTTGGCCTCAGCCAGCACCCATTGGTCATTGAAGCCGCAATCGAAGCCACGAAGGAATATGGGACAGGGGCTGCGGCATCGCGCCTCGTCACAGGCAACCACCCGCTATATGCCCAATTGGAAAAGACTATTGCTACCATGAAACATACCGAAGCCGCATTGGTGCTGGGCAGCGGGTATCTTACCAATCTGGGGGTGATTCCCGCACTGGTGGGCAAGGGTGATCTTATCATCACCGACAAACTTGTACATGCCTGCATCATTGATGGTGCGCAGCTGTCCGGTGCGACGCTGAAGCGCTTCAAGCACAACGACATGGAAGATCTGGCGCGTGTGCTCGAATCCCGCGCGGATTATGCCAATTGTCTGATCGTGACCGACCATGTCTTCAGTATGGATGGTGATATCGCGCCGTTGAAGCCCATGCGCGCACTGGCTGAAACACATGATGCATGGTTGATGGTGGATGACGCGCATGGCTTAGGTATTATTATCCCCGAAGCACAACCGCACCTCTGGATGGGCACGCTATCAAAAGCTGCTGGTGCTTATGGTGGGTATGTCGCGGGCAGCCAAACAGTGATTGATTATCTGGTGACTTCGGCACGTAGCTTCATCTTCTCGACCGGCCTGCCACCTGCGGCCATCGCCGCTGCAAATGCAGCGCTGAAGCTGATGACGCCGGAATTGGCAGCAAAGCCATTGGCACTTGCGAAACGTCTTGATGCGAACGCGCAAAGCACCATCGTGCCCGTGATACTGGGAGATGAGGTGACGACGCTTGAAAAAAGCAAAGCGCTTGAAGCGGCGGGATTCCTTGTGCAGGCCATTCGCCCGCCGACGGTGCCTGCGGGCACTGCGCGCTTGCGCGTGGCCTTCAGCGCACTACATAGCGAAGATATGGTCGATACATTGGCAAAAGCGCTATGACGATCCTCACGCTCAGCGGGTGGACACAACCATCGGACGCCCTGTCGCGCCTGATTCCCGGGTCTGTGCATTTCGATTATAGTGATTATGCCAGCCCTGAAGCCAGTTTTGAGGGATTAAAGCAATTCGAGTACGCCGAGCGTATCATCGCCTGGTCGTTGGGTGGCCAGCTTGCATTGCGCGCGATAAGCGCTGGTGTGGTGAAGCCCAAGAAACTCACGCTGATTGCTGCGCCCTATCAATTCGTCGGTGAGAACGGCATGGATGATTTTACCTTCACGCAGTTTCGCGCCAATTATGAAGCGGACGCAACGCGCAGCAAGAGCCGCTTTCACGGTTTGATTGCCAAGGGTGATAAGCACCACAAGCGCATCGTCGATGAACTCGACCATCATCACGATGTAGAGAACATATCGCGCTGGTTGCCGTGGCTGGATGATCTTGCACGCATCAGTTTAAGGGACATGGATTTGTCGGCGGTTCCGGCACCGCTCATCATTCACGGAGAGAACGACGTGATCGTGCCGATTGGCCAATCTGAAGCGTTGGCAAAACATTTGCGTTCTGGCATATTTGAAAGGTGGGAAGAGTGCGGACACGCACCGCACCTGCATGACACCGAGAAATTTACCGCTAGATTGAACACATGCTTATAGAACAACAACGTGTTGCCGACGACTTCAGTCGCGCCGCGCTCAGCTATGATGCGCACGCGTGTCTTCAGCACGCCTTGATGATCGACGCGTGTCTGCTGGCAGGTTCATACTTTGCGCCCAACGCAAACCTGCTTGATGTGGGCTGTGGCACTGGCAATTTCGCTAGCCATGCGCGCGATTACGACAAGCAATGGAGCGTCACGGGCATCGATATCGCTTTCGGTATGGCGGAAAAGGCGCGCCGTCATTCGCCAAGCCTGGTCGCCAATGTCACGGCACTTCCTTTTGCCGATAATCATTTTGATGGCGTATTCTCCGGTGTCTGCCTGCAATGGGTCAGCGACAAGGAACGTGCCTTGGGTGAGATGGCACGCGTCACGAACGCAGGCGGCCGTGCGGTCATCACCAGTTTCGGTGCACGCACGTTGAACGAGTTGCGCACCGCGCTGAACAAAGTGGATATGCCCTATAGCATGATGGACATGCCGGGGGTGGATGTCTACTCGGCATTGGCGAAAAAGACCGGTTGGCGTCTGCTTTCCGCCCAGCAATCGACCACAGTGGAGCATGTAACGAGTGTGGAAGAGGTGATGCGCCAGTTGAAGCGTATCGGCGCAACCAACAAGAACAAGGATCGCCCACGCCATCTGTTCGGCACACGCCGTTTCGCCAACATGATCGCTGAATATGAAAAATTCGCGACACCGCTCGGCATTCCTGTTACGTGGGATGTGATTTCACTCGTCCTGGAAAAATAATGACGTCCTATTTCGTGACATCCACCGGCACTGGCATCGGCAAGACCTTTGTCACCGCTGCGCTTGCACATCAGCATGGGCTTGCTGCCTATAAACCTATCAGTTGCGGTGGCACCGAAGATGCAGAAGTCCTGATGGCGGCGACGGGGCAGGGGCTCGAGACCACATCGCCATGGCGGTATGCAGCGCCGCTCACACCAAGCATGGCTGCCGCAAAAGAGGGCAAGAGCGTGAATCTTCCGGGATTGATCGCATGGAGCAAATCACGCAGTGGCTTGATTGAAGGTGTCGGCGGAGTCATGGCGCCGCTCACCGAGAAGGAAACCATCGTGGATTGGATGAAAGGCGTGAATTGGCCGGTGATTCTGGTGGTGGGGAGTTATCTGGGCAGCTTAAGCCATACATTGACTGCACTGGAAGTCCTGAAAGCCAACAAGCTACGTACTGCGGCCATCATTATCAGTGAATCGGTCGAGAATAATATCGGCTTGCGTGAAACACGCGATGCGCTTGCAAGTTTCACCAAACATGTGCCACAACTTATCACATTGCCGCGTGCGACATCATGGAAGCAGGCAGAAATGGATACCGAATGGATGGAATGAAATGGTGGAAGGATAAGCTCGATAAAGCGCTGATGCCGCGCTTCCGTAAGCCACGCCCGCCTTCCATCTACGGCACTTTTTATGAACGGCTCATGGCTGCGGGTATCGACATTACGATATTGTTCGTGGCGCTCAATAGCACCTTCAGTACGCTCAGCAAGAATCTCTATTCGCGCCTCACGCCGGAGCAGATGGCATCGCTTTCCTATACGCAGGATTTGTCACTGCTGTTTTACAACGCAGTACATACCGGGTTTCTGGCGTTATGGCTTACCAATTTCATCTGTCAGGTCGTGTTGATCGGCATTGTCCTAGTGACATTCCAGTCATGGCTGCACACCACGCCGGGCAAATGGGTCATGGGTCTGAAACTGACCACGTCGGACAATGAAACCTTCCCCTCCACATGGCGATTGATATTACGTTACTGTGCCTATGTGATTTCATGTGCTCCGCTTATGCTTGGTGTGGTCTGGATGAATTTCGACACGCAATCACGCACTTGGCACGATAGCATTGCAGGTACACGCGTTATCACTACGCGCCCTGAGGGTTGGTATTGGGGCAAGGTGAAACAGGGATTCTTTGCGCTGAAAGCGAAGTTTAAGAACGACTGAATAAACGGTTGGCGAACCAACCTGCCGCCACTGCCATGAGAATGCACGCAATGCCATAAAGCCATGGCTGGTTGTGTGCCGTGTCGAATACCCATGCATCAATGCCGGTCTTGAAAGCGCGCAACGGGATTGCTTGGCTACTCACGATATTGCCTTCGCGCACCAGATAGGTCTCGACCGTATAATCTCCCCGTGCCAAGGTATCGGGGAAAGGTATCGTGGTGCGGAACAAGGTCTCGCCAAAATAACGTACGGGCGATGTCTCTGTGTACCATTCGCGCCGTTGCAGTTCTTCGAGCATGCCTTTATTGAATAGCTCGTTGCCGCCGCTGTTCTTTGCAATCACGTAATGCTGGCCAATCGCAAGACGTTGCAAGACCGAAGGGCTTAACATGGTTTCGATGGGCTTGGTGCTGCCCACTGCATAATAGAGCGGCAAGGGGCCATAGCGCTTGCTCTCCACATGCATCCACATACCTGCGATGCGCTCCTTACGACGAATACGGATATCCGCTTCAGGGCCACGCACTACGACAATCAAATCGCCTTGTTCGTTACGTGCGCCATACAGCAACAGCTCGGTGCCCGAAAAACTTTCGTGAATTTCAATCTCGTGATTTGAGATATCCGATACCAGTGGCTTGTTGAAATTCGGCGCAGGCTGCGCCATTGCGGCGCTCGCCATCATCATGCATGCCAGACTGGTGAGTGCTAGTTTCATTTGGGAATGATGGTGAGGGTGAAGATTTCAGAAGGCGTGATGAACAGGCCGTAGGCCAGGCGCAACGCCACCGCGAACAGGATGAGGGCGAGCAGGGCGCGCATATAATGGATGGGAAGGCGGTGCGCAAGGCGTGCGCCCCATTGTGCGCCGACCACCGAACCGACCAGTAGCAGCGCCGCCAAAACGACGTCCACGGTCTGGGTAGTCACGGCATGCAGCAGTGTGGTGAAGGCAGTAGTGAAGGTCATGTGATAGAGGGACGTGCCGACGACGACTGTGGGCGGCATGCGCAGCACATACAGCATCATAGGCAGCATGATGAATCCGCCACCGATTCCCATCATCGCGACGAGAAGGCCGGTAAGCGCCCCCATGCCGATAGGCAGCAGGATGCTATGCGTTACTTCCGAGCGGGCATATTCACGTTTGTAGGGCAGGCGCTCGAGCGAGGGGAACAAGATCTCGTCTTGGCGTACGTCACGCTTTTTGCCTTGGTGATACAGCCACGCCTCGCGCGCCATGAGCACGCCGATAAGGATAAGGATAGTGACGTAGAGGATGGTGATCATCAGGTCGATCTGACCGGCTTTGCTCAAAGCCTTGAACACCCAGATACCCAGTGCCGAACCCAATAATCCACCCGCCACCAAGTGATTGCCCATCTGGATGTCGACACGTTTGTGCTTCAGGTGGCTAAGGAAACCCGAGAAAGATGCAGCGATAATCTGGTTGGCAGAAGTGGCCACCGCAACGGCCGGCGCCACGCCCATGAACATCAGGATCGGTGTTACCAAGAACCCGCCCCCGATACCGAACATCCCCGCAAGCACGCCGGTAACGCCCCCTAGTGCCAACAGATCCAAGGCGTTGGCAGACAGCTCGGCAATGGGGAGGTAAACCTGCACTGATCTATCTTAAAAATGCGCTGAAATATTGACGCAGGCGTGCCTCGGCCTGTGTATTGAACTGATCCATCATTTCCTTGGTCATGGAATGGAACATACGTTCGCGATCTGCCAGCGATGCCTTCTCGTTGATCGAGCGAGAACGTATCACATTCACATCGCCCTCGGCGGCGGCGATTCCGCGTTGGCCATCGAATAGGCGCATGGTCACACGGATCTTTCCGTCATAGCGCTCACTCTGGTCATCGGTGAAGAAACCGCGTACGCCCTCGGTCTTTGGCAGGGGCACTTCCACGACCGATGCATCGTCGATGCTGATTTCCATGATGCCGGTCGAACCAGCGGTCTGCAGCCTGTCATTCGCCCATTGCTTGATGGCTGCGGTCGGTGACACGGGGAACATATGGTCGATGTTCGGTGAGCGTGCGGGTGCCACATAGTTCTCAACCACGCGGATTTCGGTGGCTGCAATACGGATTTTCGGTTGGTTCGCAAAGCTGAGGGGTGGCAATACATCCGGTACGGGTGCCTGTTGGCAGCCGATGAGTGCGAATGCAGCTAATGTGAATAGGATACGTTTCATAAGGTTCCTCCTGAGTGGTCGTTATGTAGCACTTTGCCGGACGGCAGGCAACTTTGCGTCGGGTGGGCGAATATAAAGTGGCACCGCATCAGCGAGCGATGTGGTATTCAGGTAGCCCGCAATGACGCACAGACGCTTGGCATCGATGTTGGTGATGTCGCTCGCGATATGGTCGAGCATGATATTGCCGATGACATTCTTGCTGCGCAATTTCAGCGCCGATGGTGCGATCATCGTAATAGGGCTGGTCGCCACGGGCCTATCGGTGAAATCGAACGATTGGTGATAGAGCTCGCCCTTGCCAGCGTTCAGCACCACATCGCACGATTTTCCTGCCTGCCAGGCATAAGCCTCGGTCGTGGTGAGGGTTTTGAGCGGGGTCTTCAGCGCAAGGTGCAGGCCATGTGCTGCCGCCAGCGCGATGCGGATGCCCGTGAACGTACCCGGCCCCGTCGTGGTGACGATGGCAGTGATATCGCCATAACCAATGCCAACCTGCTTCAGTAGCCCATCGACCGTGGCGATGAGTAGCGCCGATTGCTTACCGGCAGGAATGGTTTGTTCAAACGTTTCGGCGGCCACGCGCAAGGCCACCGAGCTGTCGCCCGAGGTGCAGTCGAACGCAAGGAATGTGCTCTTGTGCTTCATAGGCGATGTTCTATAGTGCAAAAAAATAATTTGCAGGAGTTTTTATGAGCGTATGCGGTTTGACCAAGGAAAAATGCGGCCCATGCCATGGCGAAGGCCAGGCGCTGACCGCCGAGGAAACCAAGGAATTGATGGGCGAACTGAAGGGCTGGAACTTCGCACAAAGTGGTGCGGCCATCCATAAGCGTTTCGAGTTCAAGGATTTCGTATCCGCGCTCGCGTTCGTCAACAAGATCGGCGATATCGCGGAAGGCGAAGGCCACCACCCTGATCTCGGTCTTGGCTGGGGCTATACGGATGTCACGCTGACGACCCACTTCTTCAGTGCGCTCTCACGCAACGACTTCATCGTCGCCGCGAAAATCGACGCATTACAAGCCTGATAGCGGCAGAAAAACCGCACCGCAGCAAGAAGCGGGAAGGTGCAATTTTTCTCTCACACCTATTATTTGACTGAACGGACAGCCAATTATTTATTGGCGGATGCGTAAGTGCTGGGTTTTGCTATTCATATCTAAGTTAGTTTAGCATGTTAATAACAGTACTCCCTCTGTACAACCGCATTGATTGACGCGCGTGTAACGCGCGCATACGCTCGACTTTCCATTCACCGATGCAAAGGAACGCGCAAGCATTATGGCAAAGCCCGATAAGAAGTCTTCCCGCGAAACCCAATCCGTAAACATCTTCTTTGAACAGAACCAATATCTACCGATGCTTTACGGGGAGCGTGATTCACACCTCGAGAAGCTCGAGCAACTCTTGCACGTATCGCTGGTTTCACGTGGCAATATGATTTCCATCACCGGTCACAAGCGCGATATCGAGGCAACGGAGCAGATACTGCAATCACTCTACAAGCAGATAGAGAACGGAGCAGAGATCAGCGAATCCGACGTAGATGCTGCTGTGCGCCTGATGCCACCGGTCGTCGATAAAAAACCGAGGGCGCGTGAAGGTCTCGAGATTGAAACCGACGTCTATATTCGCACCCTGAAAAAAACCATTGCGCCCTACACGCACGTGCAGGCCAACTACATGCGTACGCTTTACGACAATGAAATAGTATTGGCGCTTGGGCCGGCCGGTACCGGTAAGACCTATATCGCGGTGGCGATGGCGGTGTATCAGCTCATCAATAAGAAGGTCGAGCGCATCATCCTTTCGCGCCCTGCGGTCGAAGCGGGTGAGAAAATCGGCTTCCTGCCTGGGGACATCAAGGACAAGATCGACCCCTATATGCGCCCACTTTATGATGCGTTGTTTGATATGATGCCCGCCGAACGCGTGCAGCAGCACATGGATAATGGCGAGATCGAGCTTGCGCCGCTGGCCTTCATGCGCGGCCGTACTTTCTCTAACGCCTTTGTGATCCTCGACGAGGCGCAAAACACCACCCGCACGCAAATGAAGATGTTCCTCACCCGTATGGGCGAACGCTCACGTATCCTTATCACTGGGGACTTATCGCAGATTGACTTGCCGAAGGACATCAAGTCCGGCCTTGCTGATTGCATTCCGAAGATTGAGGGCATTCCAGGCATCGATGTCATTCGCTTCAGTGACGGTGACGTGGTGCGCCACCCGCTCGCCAAGAAGATCGTGCAGGCGTATGATGAGTGGGAAGAGAAGAAGAAACAATTCTCCGAACAAAGCGATGGCTAGCGTCGATATCCTGATCGATGATGCGCGTTGGCGTAGTAGCTTCAAGACACTCCGTGTGGATGTGGCCAAGGCCGTACGCATGGTGCTCAAGGACTTCGATACCAAGGGAACCGGCATCAGCCTGAAGTTTGCGGCCGATGATGAGGTCGAAGTGCTTAATTATATGTATCGGGGTAAAAAGAAGCCGACCAATGTGCTTTCTTTCCCGAACGACGAAGCACCGCTGGGTGATATCATCTTCGCATTCGAGACCATCAAGGCCGAGGCCAAACAGCAGGGCAAGACCTTGCGTGCCCATACGCTGCATCTTGTCATCCACGGAACGCTGCACCTTCTGGGCTATGACCACGAAAAACCGAAGGAAGCCAAAGAGATGGAAGCGCTCGAAATCGCATATTTAACGCGAATCCGTATTGCGAATCCCTATGAAGGCGACTAAGTTACCCGAAATTATGCCACAGCCTGATATAGAACCCCAGCTTCCCGGCCTAGAAACGAAACCCAGTCATTTAGGCAAGAACGGCTATGAAGCGCCGTCGCCCATGCAACTGGCGATTAAGTGGTTCCGCCATAAGCTTGTCGGTAGACCCGAGGGCACGCTGAAAGAAGTGCTTGAGGAAGTGCTCGAGGAAAATTCACCCGAAATGCTGACCATGAGCGACGAGGAGAAGACCCTCCTCAAGAACATGATACATTTCGGCGAGCTCACCGTGCATGACATCATGGTGCCGCGTACGCAGATCATGGGTCTGCCACGCAACACCTCGCTTGCCGACCTCAAGAATCACATCATCAGTATCGGCCACACGCGCATTCCGGTTTATGATGATTCGCTCGACAAGATCGAGGGTTTCATTCACGTCAAGGATCTGTTCCCCTATGTCGCGGGCGCAAAAACGTTCGACATCACCAATGTGATGCGCGAGATACTGTTCATTCCACCATCCATGAAAATCGTCGATTTACTGGTGCGCATGCGTGTCTCGGGGTGCCATATGGCGATCGTGGTCGATGAATATGGCGGTACCGATGGCCTGGTGACAATGGAGGATCTGTTCGAGGAGCTCGTCGGCGAGATTCAGGACGAGCACGACGAAGAGGCCGAAGAACTGATGCTTGAATGGATCGGCGATCACGTGATTGAGGTCGATGCGCGCGTTCCCGTCGCGCAATTGGAAGAAGCTACCGGCGAAACATTGCGCAAGGAACACGAAGAGCATGACTACGACACGGTGGGTGGTCTGGTGTTTTACGCACTCGGTCGCGTGCCGGTGAAAGGCGAGGTGCTGCATATTCACCCGCGCTATAAGTGCGAAATCATCGCGGCTGATCCGCGCCGCATCCGCCGTTTGCGCATCACGCGCCATTCCTAATGCAGCGGTTCACGAAGTGGAAAGACTGGCTACTGGCTCGCACGGGCTGGCAACGCCACGCTGTGCTGTTCCTTGTCGGGGCGTTGACCGCTTCTTCATTTGCACCGTTGCACCTATGGCCATTGCTATTTCTGACATTGCCGTATTTGCTATTACAGCTTGAAAGCGCGACTCCAAGACAAGCCGCATGGCGTAACTTCTTCTTCGGGTACGGACTTTGCGTTGCAGGCACGTACTGGATATCCTTCTCCATGCTGGTCGATGTAAACCAGTTCGGCTGGATGATTCCTTTCGCCATCTTCGGTATCGGCGCCGCCTTCGCGCTTTATTATCTGGTGATGGGCTATCTCTTCGGCAAGCTGCGCACGAACCATCGTATTGGTAATATCGCGCTCTTCTCGATTCTTTGGGTCGGATTTGAATATTTGCGTTCCATCGGCATGTTCGGTTTCCCATGGAACTTGCTGGGCTATGTGGTGTTACCGGCAGAGCGCATTGCGCAGGTGGCATCCATCATCGGCACGTTCGGGCTGTCATGGTTGGTGATGCTTGTAGCGCTTGCGCCTATCGCGCGTAATCGTCGCTACCATATCGCTACGCTTATTGTGCTCATTACGCTTTACGCCTTTGGTATGTGGCGCATGCCTGCTGAGCCTGCCGAACTTACCGAAACACGCCTGCGCATTGTGCAGCCGAATATCCCGCAGGAAATGAAATGGACAGGTGAGGGCAAGGATGAATCCATGCGCGTGCATGGCGTCATGACGCACACCGAGACGGATGCACCGCCCCCAAATATCGTCATTTGGTCGGAGACCGCATTTCCTTTCACGCTGTCTGACGGGAGTGGCTGGTTCGGCCATATGCGGTTCTTTGCGCCCAAAGGCGGGTATTTCATGACCGGTGCTATCCGCTCGCACCGCGACAAGATATGGAACAGCTTCTTTGCGATTGATGGGGAGGGCGCACCCGTCGCTACCTATGACAAGCACCAACTCGTACCCTTCGGTGAATTCGTGCCGTTGCGTAGTGTGCTGCCACTCGACAAGATCACGCCCGGTGCCACTGACTTCTCGCGTGGTGAGGGAGTACGCACCATTACACTTGCGGGCATACCGTCATTCAGTCCGCTGATTTGTTATGAGGTAGTCTTCCCGTGGCTTGCTGCGCGCCGCGATGACCGGCCAGAATGGTTGCTGAATGTGACTAACGATGCATGGTATGGCGACAGTCCGGGGCCGTATCAGCACTTCGATATGACGCGTATGCGCGCCATCGAACAAGGTCTGCCGCTAGTGCGTGCGGCCAATACCGGTATCTCGGCGCTCATCGATCCCTATGGTCGGGTCGCGGGGCATGTGCCGCTCAATTTCCGTGGCCTGATTGACCGCGCATTACCCAGATCCTTGCCGCCGACTTTCTATGCCCGCTATGGGGAACTGCCATTACTGGGTGTGCTTGGAATTGCCGCTGTGGCCTATCTGCTCTACCGTCGCCGCCTCAAAGATTA